>TARA_R110000796_G_scaffold83126_1_pt1 | contig 12292 bp, 22 predicted proteins | sample TARA_R110000796 | Tara Oceans TARA_R110000796 (sample SAMEA4397815) | marine metagenome | biome: Polar Biome; feature: [SRF] surface water layer (ENVO:00010504); material: water (ENVO:00002006), including particulate matter (ENVO:01000060) such as... | depth 5 m | reverse complement strand
TATCTTTACCCTCTTTAACTGCAACTTTAGGTGCAGGCTTGACCGCTGCCTTAGGTGCTGGCTTTGGTGCTTGAACCTTAGGCTTCTCAGCTTCAGGCTTTTTCGTAGGGGCTACCTTAGTATATTGCTCAAGGTCGCTCCAAAAGGCGCTTTGTTTAATCATAGTCATTACACCGGGATATCCGCCAAAGATGTACTTAATAGTAGTACCTGTAACAGGCTGTCTGTGCCCTAAAGCAATATACTCCGCTTCTGTGTGGACTTTCTTTTCTTGTGCATAAAAAGCTGCTAGCAGCTTGATTGCTTTAACTCTTTTTATTTTATTACTCATCTTCAGTCTCCTCAACTGGTCTGCCACCCTCATCGGGGTTAGCTGCAGAGCCTGCTATATTTGCAGGTACTCTAATTTCTTGTGTTCCTTCGATCTCCGGAAAGCCTAAACGCTCACGAGCTTCAGCAGCAGTAATAATTCCACCATTTACTAGTGAAGTATAATATGCTGAGGCATCTCGTAGTTCTGGCGCAAGAGCCGGAATATCGGTAATATCTTCAACACATTCAAAACCATAAAATCGAGTCATTGCAAAATTAATTTTTCGAACGATAGGAAGTATAGTCTCCAAATAATATAATCGTAAATTTGGGCGAATGTTAGCATTGTTTCCAGAATCTAAAAGAATCGGAGGGATTCCGAGTGCCTTTAAAATAACCTTTTCATTTTCTAAGATTGCACTTTGAAAATCCAAATCTTTAAAACTTACGTTTGAAATAGAGTCTACCTCAATACCACCGTCTAAGATTAAAGGACGTCGACCGCCTGCATCAGGTCTATAGCGTTGTTGCCAAGCTAGGATCATACGGTCTTTAATTTTGTCAGAAAGTGTGTTTGGAGACTTGAGTACAAGCCCGGGAACAGCACCATTCTTAAAGAAGTTATCCTGAAATTTACGCATAGAAGAAATAAGATTCATTGTGCGTGCTGCAGGACTAAGGCGAGGAACGCCTCGATAGATAGAGTGAAAAGAGTTATCTTTAATATGGATAATCTCGTCAACAGTAAAGTCTACGTCTATTAGGCTATAGTGGCTAACATACGTCTTTTCGTCTGCGTGAACGATAACGTTGCTCGCAGGAAGATGGTACATATGTGCTCCATCGTAGTAGATGAAGATGTTGCCATCAATAATAAAGTCTGTAACAAGGTTTCTACGGAAAGAGTTGATATCCTGATAAGGGTTGGGTTCTCTATTTAGCAGAGTCTCTACCTTAATACGCTTAATACCTTTAATCACACCTTTAGTATTAGTATGAGGTCTGACAATAGTAGGAATTTCGGCAACATCATCTACGATCATGTTTACACCGCGATTAACAATCTCTAATTGCTCATAAGCTCTTTCATAGCTTAGAGTGTCTTCACGGGAGCTTTCCTTATTACCAACGTCATGAAACTGAGCTGGGTTTAGCTTTTCGGTTCTTCCTAAGATATTGTTATACCAAGCCATGTTTTTCTCTTTGAATCTGTACCCAACGCATCTGTTTCTTTGCAGTCCCTAGCGCCGGATCCTTACCATAAATTGAATGAAGTAGTAGGTGATGAGTATGACATATAGTAACTGTATGATCATATAACTCAGCATGATGTTCTTCAATAAAGTCATCCCGAAGAGACTGAATGTACTCGGGATTATGTTTGTTCTTTGCGAGCCATTGATTTAACAAGGGCGTCAAACTGTAAAAGTGGTGAAAGTCAAGCTGCTCTGTCTCGTCACAAATCTCACAGGAGGTACCTTTCGCATACTTAGACTTTGCCTTATCTCGTACATATTTGACTACATCACGTTTTAGCTTAGGCATTTTTGCTTTGGTTCCTGATTTTTCATTAGAAGAATTATATCGACTTTAGGATGACTTGTCAATAACTATTTTTGGCTAGGTATCATTAGAACGTAACGTTTGCAGTTATAAACGAATAAAGTCCATAACGAAGTGCGTCTGCCATGTGCGAAGCCATGTTATGTTTGGGCTTTTCCCGTACAAGGTTAGGGTTTGGATCCCACTGATACGCATCTAGGCAAGCAAGAGTTTGGGACGCTTCTTGATCTACAAACAGTCTACCATTGTCAACTATAGTAGCCACATGGCCGATACCATCGATGACAGACTTCTTTGCGTTAATAGTACTAATGTCGTAGTTCTGTGCCAGGTCAAATCGAGTCTGCTGTGCTGCAGAGTCAATATAGATATAGTCAATATCCCATCGTTCAATTAATTTTTGTATCTCTGCTGCGTGTTGCTCTGTAGTTCTTTCAGCGTTGAAGTATTCATCAACTACATGGAACTGATCGTTATCCCAATCGTAGGCAATTACACACAAGGCGGTAGGGTCTTTAAAACCTACGTCTAACCCCGCGAACACATCCATATTACTAGTGTCAAACTGGCTATAGTCCTTAACTTGCTTTTCAAAGTCAAACTTCCAAATCTGTCCTTCATAAGTATTAAAGTCGGCTTCGTACTCCTGCCTGAACTCTGCATCTGACATAGACTTTCGTGCTTCGTTAATATCCGATTGCGACATACGAGGATTATCAAGATAAGTTGCTCGAATACTACACCATTCTGCGAAATCATCAGAATAACCTCGGTAGAAGAACTCGGAAAACCAGTTGTTACGTCCCCGTGGCGTGGAGATAAAGATCGCTTTAGAATTAGGTTTGTCTAGCGTGGGTCGAAGTGCAACGTTGAAGGCGTCCTTGCCGTCAGCGAGTGCTGCCTCATCAAAGATGATAAGGTCATAAGATCTACCTACGCAAGAATCGACTTGGTTAACCGAGCCCATTCTTACAGTAGATCCATTAGAGATTTCGATAACTTTGTCCTTCGCGTTATCTTTCGTAACCTCTAAATCAAAATGCTTAATTAGATTCCTTTGAAGATCAAAAGAGATCTGAGACAAAGCGTAGTTAGGGGACATAATTAGAATATTGGAACCTGGCACTAGAGACACAAGCTGTCCAATAATATTTGCGATGTACGTCTTACCTTGCCTCCGAGAGACGGCGGCACAGACAAAACGGTACTTGGGATTATTAATAGCATTAATAATCGCTACCTGGGAAGGTAGAGGTTCGATTCCTAGTAACTCCATATAAGGAGCTACTGGAAGTTTTAGGAACTTTGTCTCAGAGCTTAAATCGACTATTTCATGAGAGACTACGTCTCTTCTACTTATTTCTACTGCCATTACTGCCTCTTAATTTTTGCTTTTCTTTTTGCTTTTCTTCTTCTTCTTTTTCTTAAAGCCCGCTTGCATGAAGCGATATGCTTTTGAAGAGATAGTAGACTTCTTTTTTGTTCTACTCTTACCGCTTTTCTTTCTTTTATTGATATTAGCGTATAAACTCATTACTTCTTGCCTCCTATTGCTTCCTTGGCATAGAATGCCGCTACAATTGCTGCTACTGAAACGAAGTAAGTGGGAGCCATAGAGCCTAAAGTTTTCTGTGCTTCGTCTAGGCCTACAAGACTGGCTAGTACTACAGCGAAGGGGTAGAGGAGCATTCCTGCTAATGCAAACCATGCCATGTTACGTTGTGCATCTCGCATTGCATCTGCGTCTTCTAGTTCCTTACGCTTTGCTTCAAGGTACATAGCCTCTTCTGCATCAGAGACTTTACCATCTCCGTTTGTATCTGCTGGATGAAATTCTTTATCTACCACTTTACTTTATTAGCCCAATATGCTGCAGAGATAGGACCCTTTGCGATATTCTTAGCGTGTCGAGCTTTAAAACTTTTTCTCTTTGCTTTCATAGCTGCTGATTCTCCAGCCTTCGGCTTCCCTGCCGTTTTAGCTCCTTGCTGGCCGAAACGAATCGTTTTTACTTTACTGCCAACCTTAGCTACTACTATATGCGACTTTTTAGAGTGCCCTGGAGTACGCTTAGGTTTATTATACCCTGAGACTCCTGCTCTCTTTAGTCGTGAATCTTTCTTTTTAGTTTTGCGTTTAGCTGGCATTAAGTTACTCCTGTGGTGCTTTGTTGAGAGTAGTTACGCTGCGAATTCCTTTCGCAGTTGTATCAGCACCATAAGTAATAGTGTCTGAAATATCTGTACCTACGGCAACTGTAATATTTGCTGCGCCTTCTCCTGTAGCTTGGATAGTCTCATTCACAATGTGTTGAGCCCCGTCCACAGTTGCATTAAATGTATTGCAACCGGCTAAGGTGAAAACAGCCATAACTAATAATACGTATTTCATAGTTTCTCCGTTCTTTCCGTGCCCTAGTTAAATGATCCGATTGTTGAGAAGGGCCTAGCTAAGGTGCCACTTGACACCTCATTCGTTCTTATTCTGTTTCTTCTAAAGTATCAGAGTACTCGCGTACTGCCGAGACGAGGGAAGCAAAGTCTCTATTGTCTATAAGCTCTGGTGCATTAGGGTCTGGAAACCCGAGGGCTTCTTCTTGAGTGTTATACTTTTTTAGTTTGCCATCTGCGTCTCTGACGCACCACTTACCACGCTTTAAATAAACTTCACTCATTTCTTTCCCCTACGACGCTTATTGCCTGCCGCTCTTTGACCTCTTTTAGGTAGTTTTCTTTTTGGCTTCTTCATATATATCTCCTAGTCGAGGAGCTGTAGGAAAAAGAAAATAATGATAGGTAGTATGACAACTGTTCCGCCAATTACTTTAAACCATATCATCAGCTCGGCTAAACGCTGCGCTTTAGCCCTTTTAGATTCTCTAATAGCTGCCTCTCTTTGTCTCTTACGTTGAGACTGAAACTGTAGCCAGGCGTCCCACATACCTGGGTCGCCTGCGTAAATCATGTGCTCTTTTAACCACTCCTCTTCTTTCTGGAGTTTCTGTAATTCCATAAAAGCTGCAAGCTCATTGCTGTTACCAGACTTGCTTGCTTTCCTAGATATAGCAGCCTTATTATCAAAATAAGTACTTGCGGTATCTGCTATATCATATAATTCTTTTCCGTTCGTTAAAGCTTGTTTAATAACGCCGAACGCTGCGTTAGCTATTGCGATTTCCGCAAGCATTTATACCGGCATCTGTACCAGGGTTATAATAACCCCCGCTAGGAATAGACAAATGGTGCCACCAAGGGTTACCATTCTCGACTCCATTCTACCTAAAGTGGACTCTATATGTTCAAGACGTTGAAAAGTAGTTTTCCACCGTTCTTCACATTGTACTTCGTGAGTACGTAGTTCCATTTCTAGTTTATGCATCTGTTCCATTGTTAAGTAGTTTCTCCATCAGCTTGCCGTAGTTACCTTGACCAAAAGGTACAGCTTCATTAATCTGTACATTGGTCTGGTTCTTAATATTACCGCCCTCTGCTTTGAGGAGATCCGCTTGCGCCTTGATCTCATCCATACGCATCTTATGCGCCATTTGTAGTAGATCAGCCAAGTCTTTACTAGAATATACACCAGATTCCTGGGCTTCTTCAAGCTTAGATGCGATCATGTCGTCTAGTAAACTTCCAATGTTATTCTTATTTCTATAACCCATGTCTAAGTAAATAGTATCAATATAACGCTTTACTTCGCGGGTATTAAGGCACTCAACTACTTGAGCTTCGCCTACTTGTAGGTACTCACACACTCCCCTTATGTTTCCAAATTGAAGATAACTATTAGCGATCTCCAGTCCCTCAGGGGATATTGTGGTTAGTTCTTTTGTCATGTTTTAGATTATACTCAGTTAGAGGTAGATTGTCAAGAGATATTTTTCTAGGGTTAGTCTGCAAGCGGGTTATCGAGGGCTCTCTGCAGTTTCCCCTCTAATCGCTCTTCTAGTTCTTTCATGTCTCGGTCAGTATCTGATTTTAAGGAGTCTCGCTTTGTTTCGAAACGTTCATTTGCCTTGTCAATCATTATTCGTACTTTTTCTTCAGACTCACGCACTTTATCTTCTACGCGGTCTGCTTGCTTTTCGATAGATATAATATCGTCTCGTAAACCTGACTTGATATCCCGTGTATAAGAGATAGCGTCATCAAGCTTTTGTATGATCTGGGTATTGCGAGCTTCGATAGCATCAGTGTCAATATTCTCAACTACTTGTTTCATGTCCATGTAATCGTCATAGAACTGAAAGCCTGCCCAGGCTGTGCCGCCTAGAGTAGATAGAGCAGTAAGCATAACCATCATTTTACCGCCTTTGAATGTCATACCACCTAGTTCGAACTCTGCCATTATTATTCCTTTGCAAACTGCAATGCTTTGAGATTGTTTATCTCTTGCTTTAGTTTCATTACTTCCATGCGCTTCTTTTCTAGTTCTAGTTGATAAAGCGTGTTACAGTTGATTCGCTCTTTAGGCCCGCCTATTGGTATTGTGATTCGGGCGTATACACCGACATCTTGAGTACGTGTAGTAGGTATAGTAGATGCAAAAGCATCATTGTACGGGTTAGTACTATTATTATCAATAAAGCCCACGACCCCGAATTCTACGTTAGTAGAGGAGCCAATTGCGTTTTGACAATCTAACTGTCCTGCTCTGATTCTATCAGATGCGTAACTCTGTGGGGAGCTAGGAAGATTGAGGTTCATAGAACTTGAATCCGCATAGCCTAACGAACTAGCCAACCACAGTATCATTGCTATTAATTTTTTCATTAGTCTCACTTTTAATTTTAGAACAAATTCTGGACGTTATTATAGCAGGCGATGCTTGGTTTGCTACGGTTTTTGACTTTGAACATATATAAGTGACCTTACCGGTGTCACCTTTACGAATGTACAAAGATATATCTTTTCTCCCAAGGTAGGGTAGTTGAAGGAGCTTGTCCGTGCTCGCGAATGCTATACTATTCCAATTACTATCGTAAACACCTATAGAGTACCAGTCTATCTCTTGACGACTGTTAAAGATACTCATGTTCACAACACTAACTCCAGGAATGTATGAAGTTTCTATTTCTGGATAGGTAGGAGTAAATTGGTGAGCACTAAGCCCACCAATCGTACCTAATGCTGCACAAAAAGCTATTGCGCGATACATTCTGCCAATACCATAGCTGTATAGTTTCCTGCTGGAAAAGACTTATCATACCCATAGTCCGCAGTAGAGAATACTTCAAACCATACGCTTCCTGCCATGGTTAGATTAAACTCAACAGTATTGTTGTATTCTACCTTGTCTGTTTCAAAAGCAGACATGCCAGCTTCTGACGTTTGACCTACAGTAACCTCTCCTTCCCAGTCTACTACGTCTTCCAACACTGGGCTAGAAGAAAAAGAGTTAGGATAGGTAAGTACTGCTTTATAATGGTCGGCAGCTAAGATGTCATAACGAATGATTGGCTGTACGCCTCCATCGGTTGCATCAGTGCTTAGCTTACTTGGATTAGGGTTGCCGTAGATACCAGAAGTATCTGTCTGAATTACACATTTAGATTCAACGGTTCCCTGGATGGGTACATTAGCTACTGCGTGCAAGGGCAGTATAGCTGCTAACAAAAGGAGTGACTTTTTCATATTTTTTCCATGTATGCGACTTATAGTCGGCTGCGGTAGATAATTAGTCGTACTGGGCTTCTACCATTTGTTCATGAAGCAATTGTTGAGCGAACACCGCTTTTCTTGCTTTCTTGTTGTTTGGTATATTACCGTCTACCAACGTCACCGTATCGGCGTATACTCCCCCATTCAAAGTACCTAAGTAATTAGTGGGGATGTAATTCATCGCGAAGAGAGCAGTTTCCTGAGCACTGGCCTGGTCGTCCATAGCCTTGCTGTTTATACCTCCGAGCATCTTTTCAAGATTTATGCCAATTTTCTTAATCCGCATCTTGCGCTCGTACGCCTCCTCTTCATCAATCTTTGCTTGCTTTGCCATCTCTTCTTGGATGTACTGATCCTGTAGTGGGTCTTTAAAGTCTACTACAGGTATTAAATTAGGGTCATACGGTATTTTGTAGTTTGGGCAGGAGGGGTCTGACTGAGGGTCAAAGCAAGGGTCGTATCTATAACTATAGACCACAGAAGGGTCTTGTACTGACCCCGTACCCTCTATTTGTATAGAACCGTCTCCCCAAGCCTCAATCGGTACATCGCCTACACCAATTACTTTATAAATCTTGTTTCCGGGTATTCCCGACCAATCATCTTTTTCTCGAAAGATATAGCCGTCCCCACTAGCATTTTCGTTCTGTACATAAACAACCATGTCGTCATCTATATTCTTTACTGCTTCATAGCGATAAACAACGGTGCCCACAGTAAGACCAGCTTGCTGTGGTAGTATATTCTGCATTACCCAGTTATATGCTGTGGTACGTGCCTGACCGTAAACTTCTTCAGAGTACGAGTAAGGCACCGAGCAAGCTGAGGATACTGCCAACGCCAAACAAAGTCTTCTTGGTAGTTTCGTCCATTGCATTCTCGTCTTTCTCCTCTAGTGGCTCTTCTTCTCTGTGAGTCTCCCAACCTGCTTTTGCTTCGGGGCCTATCATACCATCATAAGGGCAAGGAGTTCCTGCCATCATCATTGCATCAAATACACGCTTGTCTTGGCACATTACTGAGACCGCTGCTACCTTCATGCCCATATCGTACAAAGTCTTAGCGTTCTTCAGCTTTTCGCAGTTCATGTCCCTAGTAGTGGTTCCCATGCTTATGCCAAGGATCTGGGTCTGTACCGCACCCGCAACTCCTACCGTACAAAGATCAGAATTTGATATGTTCATTGTCGGTGTTATAGCCGACGGAGGCGGAGACTTCAATGTAGTTGTACTACTAGAGTTTATATCACTTCTAGTAGTACTATCAGTTACAATAGTGTCTGTATCTGTAGTATCATCCTGAGCGTATAAAGCACCGGACAATACAAGGGGTAAAATAATAAATAATCTTTTCATGTAAACCTTTCCAGTTTAGTTGGTAATTCCCTAGTTATTTTTACATTCTACTCTAATACCTATAAAATGTCAAGAACTATTTTTAAACGTGGATATCCACTAACGTACCAAGACGCGAGTGTCGATATCCATACTTATACCTTAGGTATCTGCCGTAGTTTCTCACTCTGGGGGTGTGGGCCATACCACCTCGTTTATATGAGTAATCTCCGCATTATTTTGCGGCACATCTCGTAGTGCTTGACGATAGGACGCCCATTCTGCCTGCTTTTCTGTCGTGAGCGGAGCATCTGGCACTTGCGTCCAGTCCGTGGCAGAAAGTTTTGTATCTCGTTCTTGTCGCAGAGCTACTGCAAGTTGTTCTGTATCTAGATGCCATTGCTTATCTTGAAAGAAATAATAAGATCCAGGTCTTTCAGGCTTTGTTGCCCACTGACCAGATTCAAAATCCCAAAAAACAGAGCTATGATAATAGCTAAAGTCTACAGAACTGTCATTAGGTATTTCTATAGCTAAGTAGTCTCCGTAAGTATCTCCAGAGATGTATTCTGTACTCGCTCCAGCCGTTAGAGTGTGAGCTACTTCACCTTCTGCATTAATAAAAGAAAACCTTCTCATATTCCTAGTACCTCTATTATTATATAGCTTGGGCCATGATTAGAAGGGAAAACCCCTTTAAAGCCCGTTTTAATTGTTATTTGTCCTGTTGTTGAAGATGCCCAGTTATAAACATATCCGCCTGCACTAGAATTTCCCTGTGTGCCTACGGCGGATGAGTTGACCATACAAAAAATATTCTGTAGGTTTGTATAATTCGTGGTAGGGCTGGGAAGAACCATATCTTTTAATTCTACACAATCCGAACCTATTGCAAGTACTCGAAAATAAAAGTCTTGCTCGCTATCAAAGTATACGTCGTTGTCCTCTCCAAATACTTGCAACCCATAACCAGTACCAGCTCCTGAAATATCTGCGAAATCTCTAAAAACATAGTACCGATAGTTAGTTGGTACGCCTAAGTCGGAACTATTTTGCCACCTTCTTTGTACGCCGTCATACTTTATCGAAACTAAGCCGTTGCTATTTACACTCGTCGCTGCAAATATAAGATCTAAGAATTGATTAGTTCCTGAAGGAGGATAGCTTACATTTGGAGAAACTGTAGAAACAGATGTACTTGTTGGCCCAAAATTTGGGTAAGCTTGATCTATTAAAATACTTCCAAGATTATTTTTTACTTCTATACCGTATGTCATACTCTAAATATCCAATATCCAATAGTAATTGTTGCGTCCCTAAAATTAAATAGTTTCAACCCTCCGTCTCCTCCATTAATCTCATCAATTCGTTGAACTGATGTCATAGCGTTAACTGCTGTACCAGACCCAGACCCGGGAGTTACAATATGCATCCAAGTTCCATCATGCCAATTAACTCCTGGAACCTGTATATAAGTAGTCGCGTTGTAGGCTAGTGTTGTAGACCCTGATAAAACATAGCGAAACAAAGAGCTAGAGAGATCTATTAGTATATCTTCATCCCCGTTATAAATTTCTAATCCATAAGTATTAGATGCAGAGGAGTCTTGGAGGGCTCCAAAAACTGTTTTTTGTCTGCTAATTTTACCTGTGCCTCCACCACTTTCATCCTCTAAAGGACCGAAAAAGTAAGGCTCGTCTGAAGGGGCAGATAAAGTGTTTGCTCCAGAGGAATCAGTAGTAAACGCTGCAAAAAAGCTTTTAGTGCCTGGGTAGGTATTTGTAGGCGTAAGAGTTATAGTTGTTCCATGAATATTATTATAGGACGATAAAGTGCAGTTAGACCGTCTAAAGCATCTCCAGTTGTTGCTGGTAGGGCTGGTATTAATTGTAATAGGTATTCCTACTCCAACAAGGCCTGCTACTTGTGTTTCTCCAATAGTTCCTTTACCTGGTGGAACAACTGTAATAGTAGTCATTTTTAATCTTCTATATAAAAGGTAGCTAAATAGCTGTCCTCAACCGCAGTAATTGTCTCATTAGTATCTAAAAGTACTGTATTTTTACGCCAAGTTTCATTGCTCACTGTTGCAAAAGACCCTTTTGCTACGAAGATATTTCCCTGCGTTGTTACAGTCGATCCTTGAGCTATAAATTGCACAGAACCATTTACAGGTTGTGTTAGTTTAGTATGACTAATGCAAAAATAAGTAGAAGTTTCTTTTGCCAGCAAAACTGCTCCTTCCTTTTGTAAAAAGTCCGAAGTATATGCGGGTACTATTCCTGGGAGCATTTCTGTAAATAAAACGCCTTCTCGATCAAGTAGCTTCATTCTACCATTAGTAATAAAAATAAGAGCACCGGGTTTATCAGTATAAGTAGGGACACTGCACGAATCTCCGTATTTTGCTACAGCTTTATTAATTGTAAAGCCTTCGCCCGTGTATACTGCGGTGAATTGAAAATTTCCTACCATAATAAGTTCTCCTCTTAAAGTTAATATATGTTCACATTATACAATAACTAACAAAAATTGTCAAGCATTATTTTTGAAAGGTGTACTTGATCTCGCTCTTTAAGCCGTGTTTTTTGAAGTTATCTTCCGTGGTTAATTTACCCTTGAAGGTAAAGTTTCCTTTGTTATGCGTCCAACCGGCTTCGGCTGACTTGTAGCCGCTTTCAAAATAATAATTTTCTCCGATGTCTACTCCAAAGTGTAGAGATGAGGAGTCTTTATCGTGTGGGCCACCAAACTCCGTAAATTTGTGATTGATTGTATGAAGTACGTAGGGGGTGAGTTCAACCGCTTGGGTTGCGAAAGGTGAAAGAAGTAATACAATTGCGAACAATTTCAATGGGTTCTCCTGTGGGCTTGGTGGTTAGTTTAATCCGAATATTATACTTGGATTTGGGTAAATTGTCAAGAATTTTTTTAGTATACACCCTTTTGGTTTTATGACTTTTTACAAAGTAGTACGTGTGGGGGAGCGCAGAGCGCCTGCTTATAACCAGGTCGTCTAACCGCCCCCCTTTATATGCTTTTTTGTTCTAAAAAACATGCAGAAAAATTTTATTAATGCTTGACTCATTCGCTAATCATGCTATAATAGACTCACATTAAAGGGAAAGGGCGGGCAACATGAAAAACGTAATTGATGCAATACTAAAGGCTACTTTTATAATTGTTATGGGTTCTTGCGTTTTAGGTGCTTGCATCTGCATTCTGATGATGTTACAATAAATTTCATTCTTAATAATACTAAAGGCTACTTTTATAATTGTTATGGGTTCTTGCGTTTTAGGTGCTTGCATCTGCATTCTGATGATGTTACAATAAATTTCATTCTTAATAATACTAAAGGCTACAAAATATGACTACTACAACTGTAAACTATACTCCCGAAATGATCGCTGTACTAAC
>TARA_R110000796_G_scaffold65531_3_pt1 | contig 12292 bp, 9 predicted proteins | sample TARA_R110000796 | Tara Oceans TARA_R110000796 (sample SAMEA4397815) | marine metagenome | biome: Polar Biome; feature: [SRF] surface water layer (ENVO:00010504); material: water (ENVO:00002006), including particulate matter (ENVO:01000060) such as... | depth 5 m | reverse complement strand
GTCCTGTGCGATGATACCAAAGTGAATACGGGCATCGTCACCCTTCTCCGCTACAGCATCCTTCCAGCGGAACTTACGGAGTAGACCTTTGCAAGCCTGAGCTACACGAGTTTCAGCATCGTTAAGTGCTTCGATGTCTTGCTTCTCGTTACGGTCAGATGTTTGGATAGTGCCGTTAGTAGCGTAGATGTCGTCGAAGCGTGTATTTACGTTTCCGAGATCAACTGTATTATCTGAAGTTGCAGTATCTCGCATGGCAAGGATTTGACTTGTTCCAAACTCTAATCCTGCATGATTAGCTGCCGATCCAGCAATGTAAATATTATTAGAAGACTTAACCCCAATACTCCCCACCGTGGTGCCGTCTTTGGCAAACACTGAAATGTCACCATCTGATGACTGACGATTAAAGTAAGAAACTAAGCCACCACTTCTTGTGGATTCTATATCACCTCTTGGATTTAGACGATGACCAGCAACATTACTTGAGGTACTCGTCTTGCCCACCAGCCAGTTGCCTGACGAATTAAACCTACCTGCTTCAATAAGAGAGCCGTCAGCTTTATTAATACCAAACGTAATTCCAGTGGCATCGCCACCTTCTCTATTAGCATGGATTTTTGCCACAAGGTCTTCAGAGGCTGAACCAGTAGTCCTTTTAAAATCAATGCCCCAAGAATTTCCACTTGTGTTATTTGCTTGGAGTAGTGTTAAAAGTGGTTGCACCCCTGATGATGAGGTGTTGATTGTTTGTAGCCCATCCACAGTCAGCCCATCAGCAGTAACCGTACCTGTTACGTCTATACTGCCTGAGAAAGTCTTAGCACCTGCAATAGTCTGATCACCTGTAAGCTGAACACTATCACCGAATGCTACAACCGCTTCTGCCTTAGCAGTCTGTGCGGCTAACTTTGCATCGTTAGCAAGACCAGCTTGTTGAGTTGCAGTTGACGCTGAGCCTGATGCAGAGGTTGCTGATGCTGCTGCCTTTGCGCTGTAGTGTAGCGCAGAGTTACCAGTTGTAGTTCCATCGCTCAGAGTAAACTGAGCATCTTCAGCGTTAATAGCGAGCTTCTGTGCGTCACTCTTAGAATTAGAAGAAGCGGTAAGATCGTCAGCAATTGTAGAACGTGCTGCGGTCGTGCCTCCATTGTTTACGAAAAAGCTGCTAGGCATTGGTTAATCCTCGTATGCATAAGCTGGGTTTATTACTTGTGTACCGCCGCTACTCTCTTGGTCGTCAGCCTGAGACTGTATCTCACCAAGAAGCGTTCTGTACTTTGTCTCAAAAGCTTGCTCACGTTCATCTAAGTAATACATCGCAGCATAAGTTAGCGCCGCATACATAAGCAGATCGGGAGCGATCTTCGTGAGTGTTGTTTCGTTAGCGTCATCGTTAGCTGCATCATAAGTTAAACCGTTGTCATACAAAGGTTCGAACTCACCGTAGTAACTTAAGCTAAGAGTGCCTGATATTGGGTATGGGTGGATTAAGAACTCACCCTGCACACGCGTGTAATACCGTGGTTCACCAGTCACATCACTTGAGCGTAGCTGAGACATCTTAGACATAGGTACACGCTCTAAGGTGTTACCGCCGCTGTGATATAGATCAATGGTTTCAAGAAACACACTAGGTATGGTTATCTTTTGAGTACCAGCAGAATCCATTGAGTAAGTCTCAAGATGCTCCATTGCCGGTACACGCAAGATACGAGCGATCCTGAGATTACCTTGTTCAATGAACTTCGTGATTAGGGCTGGAGTGATATCTGTGCGGTTTAGTAGCTCTTTAAAATGTGTCCTAATTTCGCCGTAGTTCATATTGTTTTCCTACTAGAGTTTCTTATCGGTAGCGATGAATGCATCAAGGTTTTCTGACTTGAGTTTCGCTAGTACGGTCTTGTGTTTTTCTTTGAATAAGTCGAAACCTTCACGAAGCCACTTCTCGTGTATAACCACGGGAATACTTGCGACCTTCATAAAGTTTCCTTCACGGCTATCGTGTGATGCGTATCTTTGATCTCGTAGATCATCTATAAATGCGCTGGGAATAACCTGCTCACTTTTCATGGTGAAGTTTTTATCATCCATGTCGATGAAGTCAGATTCAGCGTTTAAAAGTTGTTTGCTCATGAAAGCGTCTTTAAAATCACTCATGTTTGCTATCCAATTGGGAGGTGTTAATAAAAGTAAAGCAGGGAGAACAGAGGAGGAGAGCGCAACCTCTGCGACTCCCCCCGCAATACTAATTTGCTAAACGATTAGCTTAAGCCAGTAATCTTACCGCCGTCTGCGAATGACTTATGTTTCAAGCCAACTTCACCTACGATTAAGTGAGAATCTGAATCACCGTCTTTCGCTAATAGAGTTCGTGAGAACGGACGTAATGTAGTAGTACACCACATAGTCGGATCTAATAGGAAAGCTAAGTCTGAAGCTTGGTGACGGTTAATAACAACTCGGTATTCGCCGAAAGGAGTCACTAGCAATTCGATGGCATTAACCAAAGTCTTGCTGTCTTGGATCTCACGGTTACGACCGGCAGTAGTATTAACAAAACCAGCAACCAATAACGCATCAGCAGGTTTGATCATTAACATAGTTGGCTCAGAGCCAGCTTCGTAACAACCTTGGCCTAACTCAAGTAACTTGCCTTCAGTTAATGCATCATTAGCGTTACTACCAGCATCTATAGCACGAGTAATCATCTGGCTTGCAGATTTAAACTCACGAGCGGTAGGTGAAGACTCATCGTCACCAACTTCAATACCGTTATCGATACCCACGCAAGCACGTTCGTAGTCACGTTTGATTTCTTTAAGCTTCTTACCTAGCTGGTAAGCAGTCTCTTTTGCACGACCATGAGTAGCAACCGCATCAGCAGTACCAGACACTTTCACAGTCTTCATTAAGATCTGTGTAGTGTTGTTCTGCATAGTAGTTGCAACCTGATTAGCAGCAGGAGCTGTTGCACCTTCAGCGTGGGCATTTGCACCCGCAGCATCCAATGCATCTTCTTGCCATTCGTATGTACGGCTAGAAACTTTCTCGTTCTTAAGTGATGATACAAAAGGAGTATCAGTAGGTGAAATGTCACTGATTAAATCACTAACGTCTTCTTTGATTCCGATTTGGTTATAAGTAGTAAACTTTGTAGCTGACATAATATATTCTCTTATTTAGATGGTTTGGTTTTATTTTTCCCAGCGTCCAAGGATTGCAGAGGCGATATCGTCAAAGTCGTTACCTCCACTTGCACGAATCTTATCTCTTGCTATCTTCTGCTTCTTTGCAGCCAGTGCATTTTTAGAAACAGCAGGAGAAGTCTTCGAGCGCATGGACTTCTTGCCGGTTGCTTTCTTGCGCTTAACAGTCGCTACCTTCTTGCCTTCATCATAAAGCCTAGCCTTATTCAAAGTCATGATGACATTCGGATCAACGATCTGATTAACTCGTTCCTCAGGTAAGCCAGTTGATATGGCATACGCTCGGATATCGTCATACAGTTTGTTGTTCCAGTTAGGCATCTTCTCTTGAAGTGTAGCTACACATTCTTTGGCCTGATCTTGCATAACAGACTGTTGCTGCTGCTTTAGATGACCATAGAATTGATCTGCTTCTTGCTGAAGGAAGTGTAGGTCTTGCTGTGCTGTCTGCGCTTCTTTACGTAGAAGGGCGAAGTCTTCGTTAGACATCGTTTTACTAGCAACTAGCATATCGACATCTGCGTAAGGCTTAAACCGTTCCTGCGCTTTTTCAAGCATCCGCTGAAGTACGACATTGGATTTACCAACGGCATCATCGGCTTGTTTTCGCTGGGTAGCGAGTTCTTGAGACTTGCGAGTTAGTGAAGCTTCTTGTCCGTATAACCGTTTAAGACTTTTGATAGATGCTTGCTTAGTCTCACCGTCAACAACGATATCAACATTAGTGTCGTCCGAAAGGTCTAATACTTCTTCGCTTTCGTCTTCTTCTTCTGCTTCACCGTCTTCTTCGGTTGAGTCTTCTTCTTCAAGGTCTTCATCATCTTCATCGGATTCTACTTCCGTTTCTTCTTCATTCAGTTCTTCATCAGAAGTCTCTATCTCTGAATCTTCAACTGTCGCCTCGTCACTTTCGTCTGATAGATTCTCATCGTCAGACCATCTAGCTAAAAGGGCATTTGCCGCATCATCGGTATCGAGTGCAGTTCTTTCTTGAGTAGGCACGTTGTCAGACATGGTGCTTTAAACCTCTTGGTCGTTGTTACCGTTAATTTCGTCACTCTTAGTATTAATCCCATCACGCACCGAAACCTGCTGGCGTAGTGTGTTAGTAATATCCACGAGTGCTCGATAGTGTGCGTAAGAACGCTCTCGTCCTATGTGATCCTCAGGGTTTGTGTTAACAAACGTCTGAAAAGTCCCATCGACAAGTGAGTTGATTACACGGTTGAAAGAGCTGCTTTTAAGCAAGCCCTCTGCGTCATCGCCTAAAGCGATTAGTTCTTCTTCGTTCATTACTGGATGCTCTCCATTGGTAGTGGTTTTATTCCATGTCCACACACTCAGAAAAGATAACAAGTGCCTTAATAGTTTCTAAGGCGGCTACCTTCTCATGAGCGAAGACAAGGCCGTCAAACTTCTCAAGAACCGACTCAAGCTCGTTATACATATCATCATAACTTGAGCGGCTCTCAATGAAGTCTTTATGGTCGTTTAAATGTTCAACATCGGACATAAGCTTTATCCTGTTATGGTGAAGCTATTCCTCTAACGTCTTCAGTAGTCTTAAGAATCTGAAGCTCGGCAATATCAAGCTGTTTCTTATGCTCGAACTGTTTCTCTTTAAGCTGTTGTTGATTTAACTTAACCACGCCGCCCTCTTCAAACTTAGCGTTATCAAGATCAAATTTAGCTTTCTTAGCCTTTGCATCAACCTTCTGTTTCTCTTCGCCAATCACAGTCTGACGCTCTGATAACTCAAGCTGTTTCTGAGCCATCTGCACTTGCATTTGCTGCATTGGATCAGGTTGCTGCTGAGGTAGTTGATCAGGAGGTGTTAAGTACTCCTCGACATTCATTATACCCTGAGCCTTCAATGCATCCTTCATCAAAGCATAGGCATTCTGTGCTTGATACATAGGTGCTAATTTAGGATCTTGGGAAAACATCTGGTGGAGGCTTAAGAACTTCTGAGCGTCTTTTTCTTGCTCACCGTAGCCTAAGCGAAGCTCAACCATGATGTCACGCTTCTCGATAAACGTAGACGGGTTGATCTCAACGTAATCACCAGCAACTTCAACGATCTTTTCGTAGTCTTCGTTCTCAACACATAGTTGATAAACTTCAGAAAACAATGGCTTCATAAACTGGTTAGCAAAGTGTCTAGCGATAATCTTCTGTCGCTGTTGTGACATCGTAGCTAACTGTTCGATCATTGCAGCAGAGTTCTGCTTTGATACTGCGTCTTTGTTCGTGCCTTGCGACATACGAGACACGCCAGTGTTATCTTCTTTGTCTTCATCAAGCATCTTAATCGTCTGGAATACAAACGGGTTAAGTGGTGCTTGCGGCATAGGCATAATAGCGTCAGGTCGTGTTACGTTGACCAAGCCACCTACACGGCTATCGATAAGCTCTTTAGGGTTCGTAAGACCGCCCTTAGTAACAAGATAACGAGGAGCATTAGTAACCGCAGCATGATCTAAGATCGAGCGTGTAAGCACTGTACGGGCGTTCTGTGTCGCTATGACTTTCTGACCGAAGTTACTACCATAAAATGCGTGAGCAACAGGGATCGGAGCAAACGATACAAACGGGATACGATCAACAGCATCACAAGCAAGAAGACTGTTACCAGCCTTGAGTACTCGGTAAAGCTTTGCGATACCTTCGCCTTCTTTGTCGAGGTTAATGTAAGCTTCGTACACCATGACTTTACGTACTTGGTCTTGGTAACCGCTAGAGTCAAAACCAGCAGTACCACCAGCACCTTCGTGACGTGCGAGGATCTCTGGTGAGCTTTCGTGCTCAACGTCTTCGTGATCACCGATGTTATCAATAAGATCATCGTCAAAGCCCATCTCTCGTAGATCAGAAAGGGTCTTAACCGTGCGCTGGGCGCAGAAGTTAATCAAGGTGAAGTCTAAGCTACGAGCCTGTGCTTCAATGAGAAACTCTTCAGGGGCAACAGCTTCGATAGCTACTTGACTACGATCCTGCTCAACCGTGATGGTTCCAGAGTTAAAACCGAAGTCGTCCTCTTCGTTATTTACAAGAGCAACTCCGTCTTGAGCGAGTAACATATCTAACTCATCAGCTATCAAGTCTTCGTAGTCTTCTTCAACGAGGTCGATACGCTCGTCCCAAAAGACTTTAGCCATGCCAACACGAGCGGTTAAACCATCGTGAATAACGTGGTTCATCACAGACATGAGATCGTTTTGACGGAATGTTACGTAGTCAGTGTATGTAGTGCATACCTCTGCCTTTCTAACGTCTTCTGGGCCTTGTGGTGCGAACTTACAAACTTGGCTGCCCGCTGAGAAGGTCTCCAGTAATGCTGCCTTCATGGACTCTACAGCGTCATACACATCCATTGATATATACTTGCTTTTACCTTCGGGTGCTTTAGGTTTTGTACCGTTGTAATACTCGGTAACCTTCTGACGCTCGGCACTGATCTCACTATCGTAATAACCAACAGAACGCTTGATATTATTCTCAACGAGAACAAGTATCTCTGCGTCCGACATTGGTTTATATTCTTTTCGTTTAGCCATTAGAGCATGTCCTGATAATAGTCATCGGTTGATTCAATAGGCTCCCATGCGCCCTCGTGGACGTGGTTTGCCAATGCTAAAGCCATAACGCAGTCATCGTAGCAGCCATGTTCTGCCTCCATCGATCCTGAGTTGGATACGATATAAGTCAGCATTTCACGGATAGTTACCATGTCATTAAGCTCGATATCGCCATCTCTTGTACTAGCTCTGAGTTGGTCGATGATAAGCGGTTTTGTTTTAGCTGTGGTTGTGAAGCCTAGTTTCACCGTTTCTTGATCTGTAATTTTATCGATTTGTACTTCAGTATAAAAGTTAGGATAAGCGTAGTCCTTCCCTAATCGGGTACACGTTAAAATACCGTGACCGTTGTTTTCTACTATGACCAGTGCTTCGTTATAGTAGTAGCCTAACGCCTGAAGTATCTCAGCGAAGTAATCAGGATGAACCCTGCCCCGCCATACTGCTACCTGTCGTTTCTTGCTATCGAGAACCTGAGCAACACTATAGTCACCTTGGTTAATACCCATCGCAACGTCAGCACCAATTACATACTGCTCACCAGTGTTGTGCTTACGATAAGTCGTCATCTCTCCACGGTTGTTGTCTTCAAACTTACCTGCTTCTAATGCAAGTCGTTGTTCGACATCTCGTGTGCTCTTCATTGCCTTTGATAGATACTCAAGATTAAACACAGGGCGACCAGTGGTTAAGAACGCCTCTTCAGGTTCGCTTGGATACTCTTGCTTAAATAGATCTAAGCCATTCTGAGCAACCTTACGTCTTCTGAACATGAGCTGTTCATCGTCTAAGCTATATAGTCCTGCAAGGTCTTCCTCGTCAGGAGTTCGTTCAAAGTTCTCGGAGACTTTCTCTCTATAGGTAGGGTCGGTGAACCAAGGGATAAAGACAGGCACGAAACCATTCTTGCCCTCAATAGCCCCTCTCCAGAGATCGTAATAAACACCACTAACGCCATTAGCAGTACTTTCGACAAAAACGGCTGTGTTAGGCGAGTTAGGTACGGCCTGTAAGAGGCCATTCCAGATATCAGGTGCTGAGCTTTTAGGCCAGAAGGCCAGCTCCGAGCAGTGAACGTGCGTGAGGGTTTCTCCTCGACCAACGCTGTCACCACCTGCGGTTGCGACAACAAATGAGCTATCAAGTACATCAAAGCTTATTTCTTTCCTAGATGAGTATTTAGTGTGGGGTTTTAATGCGTCTGGGCAGTTATCGTGATATCTCTTAGTCATATCAAACAGCGCACGAGTACTATCAGCGTGGTGAGTAATAACCATCGCCTTTCGTGCTTTCTGCTGTGATACTGAGAAGTAAAGGTAACCACCTGTGTAAGTGCTTAATCCCTGTTGTCGGGCCTTTAAGATGATAATGCGGATTTTACCTTCCGCTTTCATCTGTGCTGTTACAGCTTCGTCTAGAATAGTCTGAGCGGGGTTAAGGTTCAGTGGCTCAATCTGCCCCGCTTTCGTTCTAATCCTTAGAGCTGCTTTAGCATAGTAAGGAAAGTCACTGTAGAGTTTCTTTCTCACCTGTTTCAGTCGTTTGTCCATGCTCTTCCTCTGCAAGAAGACCTGCTAAGAAGTCCTCTGCTTTGCCTACAGTGACATCGGATTTAGTCACTGGTTTTTGCTTGGTGAAGTCTAACACAAGTCGGGCTGCTGCGAGACGATCACGAGTACCACCTTCGGTACGCATGATCTCAACCGCAGATTCCATAGCCTCTTTTGCATAGTGGTCTTCAAACTTCTCACCGTTGTCTTCCATATATTTTACCACCCGTTTGGCTTCTTCTTTAGCTTTCACCCGTAAAGGGGCAATACTATCTTTAGTATGTCCGTGAGGAACGCCAGATGGTCTTCCAGCGTTCTTACGGGGCTTGTTTGACCACGCCTTTCGTAACTCTCTGCCTTCCTCGGTTTTAGCGAGTTCAGCAAAGTAGTTCTTCTTGGGTGCTCGTTGCGGATACTTCTTCTTATCCGTCATACCCTTGCCAATGCGCCCTGCCCTTGAGGACTGAGTGCGCCTTGTGCCAGTTGCTGTAATTCCTCTTCATCCTCTGTTCCCAACATCATTAACAGGGGAAGGATTATTGATAGGAACTTAGGCCCGTCTTTGCTGTTAAAGTACTGCTGAAGCATTTTATAAAACTGAGGAGTAACTTCTTTAGCCTGTTTGGGGTTACTAATAGCAAGCATGATAGGATCTACAACAATCTCTCGTAGATTCCATTGGTACGCTCTAACGTGATTTTTAATCTTGTCACGTTTTAATTTAAGAAGGTCTAAACCTTGATTTTTAAGATCGCTATCATTATACCTAATGCCCGAAACATAACCTTTTAAAGCGTTTTCTCCAAACTTTAAGTCTTCTTGCTGCCTGTTTAAGTCATAGCTTGCACTATATAACGAAGGCCCAAACTCGCCAGCGGCTTCTCGTTCTTCAAACTCAATAAAATCTTCTACTTTATCGAAGTCTTCATATTTCTTAGTTTCGTAAGCATTCAAACGAGGCATTAACGCTTTAATTTTCTTGTTAACACTTTTGAGATCTTTTTCTCTACGCTTTACTGTTTCTGATAAGATTTCATCAACTTTCATAGTGCTAAGAGCTGGCTCACCTTCATGCACTGACATTCCACGATATCCTTCTTTTCTATCAGGGAAAACGTCTGTGTTAAAATCACCTCTATCTTGAACAGCTTTAACCTCTGCAATGAAGGCTTTTTTATCTTTTGCGGACATTTCCTTAATGCTTTTATAAAAGAAATTAACAAACGAGTTACCAACCGTGTACTCACCTTTAGTACGATTGTTGAAAGGGTTTTTTATCGGATAAGGGTTCAAGATATGGCCGATCTCCGCATTAACAAGAGATATAGCGTGTGCTACTTCGTGAAAGGCTGAGCGAGGTACTCCCTGCGGATCAGTAAGTCCACCTGTCTTTACTACAGCAAGGCCAGCTACACCGTCTCTGTAAACAAGGTTCCCATTAGGTATAATAATTGACTGACTTAAAGGGATAAAGAACGCATTTGCACTACCAGAAAACTCTGGAGCGTTATAGTCAGTAATCTCGTAGTCTTTCCATAGTTGCTGAATATCCGCATCGCTAGTTACATAAGCAATATCCGTATTAAAAGCACGAGCGAGTAGCGTCAGAGAATGCATATCTCTCACAGGTTTATCGTCTGATATCTCTGTGATGATATCCCTAGCTTCCTGCATCTCTAACTTGGATGGGTCAGGGATGTTTTGAGAAGTAGAACCTTTAGTAGGCGTTGGTATGCCTCCGACTTCAGGGCCAGTTGCTTGTGCAAGGATCGGTGACGTTTCGTCTGCTAAAAGGTCGCTTGAGTCCTGCTTACTTGGATCAAACTGAGCGTTAACAGAGCGGATGTCTGAAGAGTCAATAATCGCTATGTGCGTTGCAGGTAGGTTTGCTCTACCGATAGCATCATTCAGGTTTAAGAACTTAACGCCTTTACGACCATCTTTTTTAGCACTGTCTATTGCATCAGCCACTTCATCAGAAACACCAAAGTCGTCATAAGAACGCCCTTTCATGTCTTTAACTAAAAGGTCTTGTGGTAGATAAACAGGAATGATGTTCTGACCATTATTACGATCTTCAGTTAACTTCTGCTCTAAAGCTTCAGCTTCTCCTAACAGTCTATCGTAACCGTCAAAGTCACCAGCCGCTTCTGCTTTGTTTGCTTGATCAACAAGATCAGCAACGGGGTAGTTCTGTGCAGAATTGTTTGCGTAGCTTCGAGCAGTGCCTTCGCTATCTGAGAACCAGAACGCTTTCTTTGCAGAACGTGCGCCTGTAACAGATCCCTTGAAGCCTTTATCAAAAGCTTTGATATCAGAAGCAGTACCGTGGTAGTACACAGAGTCGGTATCGTAGTCTTGCATGTTTGCACGAGACAGTCTTGCGTCACCACCTTTAGGTACGATAGTTACATTGTCATATACAGGGTGCGGCTTCCCTCGAACACTAATAGTACCAACCTTGTTACCAAGCACAGCTTCGCCATATGATGAAGGGCGTAAACGTGGCTCGCTGGTTTGATTAGGGTACGTCTCAAGTGTAACTGGTGTTTGAAAGTCTGTAGCCAGTGAATAGTGATGCTTACCACGAGTTTCAGTAGATACGATTGTCTCTTCTGTTCTTGGTGAGTCTACCCAAGACCATCCTGCTTTCTTCTTAAATAAGTTAACTTTAGTCTTCCAACCTGTAGCCTTAGTTGCCGGCTCAGAAGGAGTGTTATTAGTTTCTAGGACAGGCTTTCCGTCTACAATCGCAATAGTTCCACCAGAGTAGCTCGTGCCTGTTACATCTGCGTTGTTATCGTCCAAGTTTATGTAGTTACCACCAAGTGTAGGCTCAGTAACACCGAATGCGTCCTGCATACGTTTGTTATTGTAAGGAACAGGAACAACACGATCTTCTATAATCTCTTGAGGTACGTCAGGCTTCGGCTGCTGTTTCGCAACACGGTCAGCGTAAGGAGCAATGTACTTCTGTAGTAACTCCTGTGATATACCTGCGTCCTGTAAGTCTTTTACAGTACTTTGAACCGCAGCTAGAGGGTTTTTAGGAAGACTAGATTGTAAGTAAGTTAAAGCGTTACCAAGCTTAGCCTTATCAACTGGGGTAATACTTTTGTCTGCGTTCAATGCTTTTAAAAGATCACTACCAGCTTTCTGATTTGCTGCGATGCCTCTGCGGTATCCTTCGGTCAGCTTGTAAGCTTCTGTCTGGTCTTGCGCCTGAGATGCGCCTTGAAAGCCTTGTGGGTTGTTCTGGTAAGCAGGAAGACTTTTAAGATCATTCTTATGTTCAGGGCCAATCATAGAGCGTCCAACAGGACTTCTAAGCATATCTTCTGTCTTAGATATTAAAGGGGTTATATTCTCAACATACCCGCCCTCGTCTACGTTCCTACGATAGTCCTCTATGGCTTTTTTAATTTGAGGATCAGTATTTGGGTTATTATATAAAGCTCTGTGAAGGACTGCTATACCAGCATGGTTTAACCCTGTCGCCTCAAACATTATTAAAGCAGGAGACTTTTCGTTACTAGGAGCATTAGGATTTTTATTACCTTCGGGAATGTTATTTGCTCTATCGGGCTGTCTGTTTCTTGCTCTTGCTGTGGCTTTATCAGCTTCAGTCTGCGCTTGTTTTTGCGCTTCTGCATCCGCTTGTGCTTGCTGCTTCTGAGCTTCTTCTTGGGCGAATCTAGCGTCTTCAGCTTGCTGTTCTTTAAACTGCTCTTCTTGTAAAGATGGGCCTGATGAGGTTAAAGGTGTACCGTCTTTGTTTTGGTTGACAAACTTGTTAACACGAGAACGGCTACCAGTCATTGCATCAACAGCTCTTGCGCCACCAACTGCGCCTAACTGAGCGGCTGGTATAATAGGGTTTATACTAGCACCCGCACCTGTCAAAGCTAAACGTCCGACAGTCTCAATAGAGTTGCGGTCACCGTATCCAGTGTTA
>TARA_R110000796_G_scaffold89553_3_pt1 | contig 12295 bp, 20 predicted proteins | sample TARA_R110000796 | Tara Oceans TARA_R110000796 (sample SAMEA4397815) | marine metagenome | biome: Polar Biome; feature: [SRF] surface water layer (ENVO:00010504); material: water (ENVO:00002006), including particulate matter (ENVO:01000060) such as... | depth 5 m | reverse complement strand
GAAATTAACCGGTGATAATGCTTTGTTCGAATTAGCGGGTAGAACGAGTTTTGGTACTAAAGGTATTCAATGGACATTAAAGCCAAAGTCGGCAGATGTAAATAATATCCTCGAAGAGCGTGGTATAAAGTATTTAACATTCCTATTGCAAACAAATGATAACTCGTTTAGTGCACCAGAGAGTAATAAAGGTATTGTATATGCATATGACAACAACAACGAGCTTATTAATCAAATAACTACTGATGGTGTTCAGTTTCAGTGGAACGGTCAAGAAGGTCTATATACTCTCAGCACTGATAATAAAGAGTTAATGGGAGTTAAGTATAGCGAAGGTCAATTCCCTATCAATAAAGACGAGGTTATGCCGTTAACAGATGGTAAGCATATATTATATAGACCGGATGATAGTGCTGTATACGTAAAATTTAAGATAGTACAAGACATGAACGATGCTAAGATGTATCTCATAGATAAAGATAAAGGAATTACAGCGACATCTCAAGATACAGCAGAAGCAGAAGCAGTTAGTGGTACAGAAGACAAATAAGTAACAGTTCTTTCTCCCTCCCTATCTAAAGATATTTTAACCTCGCTGTTTTATAAGTCAACTAGATTTTTTTTATTTTAATAATTTAGTTGATTATGATCATCTATAGGGTATAATATGGTTATGAAATACTTATCTACTAAGGTTATACCTATGGGCTCGACTGCCTTTCGTCAATGGAAAGCAGATGGTCATTGCAAATTTATTCACGGCTACCGCTTACAATGTAAGTTATGGTTTTCAGCTGATGATCTAGACGAGCGTAACTGGGTGTTTGATTTTGGTGATTGTAGAGATATTAAATCGGCATTAGAAGATCAATTCGATCATACTACATGTGTAGCAGCAGATGATCCAGAACTTCATAGCTTTCAGCATTTAGATGACCGTGGGCTAATACAACTTCGTATTATGCAAGATGGTGTTGGTATTGAGCGAGCAGCTGAGTGGGTGCATACTAAAGCAAGTGAGATTGTTAAACTTAAGTCGCAAGGTAGAGTTACAGTTACAAAAGTTGAGGTATGGGAGCATGAAGGTAATAGTGCTATATATGAAGAGAATAAAAATACTGCAGAACCTGTGGAAATCCTATCAGAACCAGAATCGGAGACAGGCCCTGGTGCCCCTCCTAAACAGAGAGTAACACAAGGAATGTCTAATCCATTCGGAGGGACCAGCTGGGGAGAGTAATGAGTCTAGATAATGCTTACAATAGAGTACCTAAACATACTGTAAGCAGTACAGGGATGGGAGCCCCTATAACAAGAGAAAGAGACCCTCAACTCCAAAAACTTGAGAGTGATATATTTTCTAAGATGAACCAGGCGATTGTACCTCATACCCCTAAACTGGATATACCAGAGGTAAAGAGTATTGAGGTACAATCAGTTGGATTTGAACAAGCTCTAAAAGAACTAACTAATGGTGTCGAGTCTCTCGACGATAAACCTTAGAACCTTGCTTCTTACAATATCATCTCCAGTAAATTTGTAAGTGTTAATACCTTGATCAATACATGATTGAGAGTCAAAGGCTTTGTATATAATATCAAAACCGCCTTTATCATTAATATCTGATTGATTTGTATCACCAACGATCATATATTTACTGTGATTACCGAAACGAGTTAGTAACGTCACTAGCTCGTTTTTTGTTAGGTTTTGTGCCTCGTCAATAATAACACACGAATTACGAAACGTCATGCCCCTCGTAAAGTTAACTGGTAAGCAGCTGATATAGTTTTTATGCAGTAGATTACTAGATACGTTCGGATGAATTAACTCATCGAGTTTATCTACTAACGGCATAGACCATGGTGCGAACTTATCTTCCATCTCACCAGGCAAGAATCCTAAACTTTTAGATGCACTCTCTACTATAGATCTAATATAAACTATATTATCAACTTCTCTATCTCGTAGCATATTTAGAGCAGCTAGAACAGCAATGTATGTCTTAGCTGTACCCGCTGGTCCATCTACAAACCCCATCTTTGTATTTGCACCCATCATAGCTTCATAAAAACTATGTTGAGTTGGAGTTAATTTGAAATGATGACTTATCTTGAATGTTAGATCAAAATCAGTCTGATTATTTTCAACCATCTCATCCATAATGTTAACATTTGTGTAATGAGACTTTCCCGACATTTTCGAACTCTTACGAGTACTCTTTTTTGTAGTCATTAAACATATTTAGTATATATACACCAGACTAGCACTATATAAAAAGTTGACAGAGAAGTTATAAATAGCAGTTGAACATCCCTTATCATAAGTTATAATAATATTAGTTATGAACTTAGAAAAAGAAACATTAATACTCTCTGACGATAAGATATTTTATACAATAGAAGGTGAAGGTGAATATATAGGTCAGCGCTCTTTGTTTATGCGCATGGCAATGTGCAATCTAACTTGCATTGGCTTCGCCTCTGCAGACTCTCCGCATGGTTGTGATTCTTTTATCTCTTGGAGTATTAAAAATAAGATGACTTTTAATGAGATCTTTCAGATGATGGAAGACAATAACTGGATTGAAAAACTTAGGATGGGTACTATCTGGAAGCTTACTGGCGGTGAGCCTCTCATTCAACAAAAGCAACTACTTAAACTAGTTGAAGCGTTTATTGAGAAGTATGGCTTCACACCGAAGATTGACTTTGAGACGAATGCTACTCTTATGCCTAGCCCGAGATGGAAGGAAGAGTTTGATGCTACCTTCACGACTTCGCCGAAGTTAACTACTAATGGTGATCCGGAGAATAAGACCTATAAACCTGAAGTACTCAAGTATCACAGAGAGATTAACTCTGGTTTTAAGTTTGTTATTAATGACCCTGCTGAAGATATAAAAGAAATCTGGAGTAAGTATGTTGAAGATACAAAGGGCATTAATGTAAGTCTTGATAGAATTTGGTTTATGCCTTGCGCGGGTTCGCGAGCAGAACATATCGCTAACGCCGAAGCTGTTGTTGAGTATGCTAAGCATATGCATGTTCACTTCTCCCCGCGATTGCATTTGCTAGTCTGGGATAAAGCCCTTAAGGTATAAATATCTCTCATAACTAAAAAAAAGCCGTACAGTTACTGTACGGCTTTTTTGATATAATATATTATTTAAAATACTATAGATAACCTAAATTAACTAGCGCTCTAATACGAGGACTGATGGCATTTCTGTCCTGGGCTGTTACAACCTGCTCAACCACACCGTCATCAAAAGTAAACTGTATTGAGTTAAATTCTGGGTCAATAATAGCAAATTCCATACCAGCGAATGAGTCATCAATATCCATTGTGAATTTATATGGTACATCAATTCCGAAACCTGCATAAGAAGGAAACCCTTCAGCAGATATTGAAACTGCACTTGAGTTGCCGGTTGCACCGGGAATGTTTTGGTACAACAACTCACAATCTAAACCAGCTGGTGACAGGCCGTTTGGAAATGTATCGATGTTGTTAACAGTGTCTTCATTAGGTACATTTGGAGCACCAGAGAAGGTTAACGAATTGGTGAATGAAATAGGCATATTATTATTTATGTTATAAAGTTATTTTTTAGGCGGAAGTCCATATCGCTCTCTAAATGTAAGTGGAGCAGCCGACGACTTCTTAGTTACTTTCTTTACTGCAGACTTTGTCGCTACAAAGAGTTCAATTGCTTTTGAGAGTAACTTACTCTTCTTAAGTCTCTTATCTAGCTCAACTCCCTTATCTCTACAGAGGAGTTCGAGTTCGTCCTTAGACATACGCTTTAATTCTTTCTCGGTCATATTAATATTTATGGTTGAAAGTATTTTTTTTAGGGTTAAATAATTAAATGGAAACAATAATCACACTAGTAGTATTCATCGCCGGTTTTCTTACTGGCTTGTTAGTTACCCGCAATAATATCAAAAAAATTAATTCAATCGTAGATGATGCAGAAGATTTTGCTTCACAGGTTAACCAGAAACTTGACGAACTACGTGACCAGGGTATTACCAAGAAGGTAAAGCAACCGGTAAAACAACCGGCTAAGCGTGGGCGCCCGGCTACTAAAAAATAATTTAAGATTATACATTCCTCGATAGCTCAGTTGGTAGAGCAACGGACTGTTAATCCGTGGGTCACACGTTCGAGCCGTGTTCGAGGAGCCACTCTCAAATAAGCAACCTACGGGTTGCTTATTTTTTTATTTACCGCCTGGGGTGAAGTAGAATCCGATGATGCACCCCAGAGTGGCGACTGAGACCAAAGAGATGTGCCCCGTTGTAATGGCTGTTGTAATCGGGTCCGATGAGGGAAAAACAGCCAATCCCCAGAGGAGGGAGAAACTTTCTTTACTTTCCGGTGGTGTGAAGGTGACAAGCTCAACTGTTGGCCAGAGGGTGCAAAGAATTGAAATGATGGCGAAGTTGAGCATCCCGATAAGAGCAATAATGCGACGAGTGCCGCGAGTGAACATACCAGCATCTTTATCAACTTCACCGAACACTGCTTGTTGAAACTCAGCATTTGATTTTTGGAGTGACATATCTCTGATAAGCTCCCTCTTAGCGCGCGCTTCATTTGCAAGTGATCTACTTTGTGCAATACTGCCGATAATTTTAAGCATCGAGCCCATACCTGTCGCACCGAGCGTTGATAGTAACATTGTAATAAGTCCAAACATATCATTTTACCTTCATTCTATATAAATATTTATATAAAGTCGGGTGATTTAGTAATATAAGCCTCAAATTAGATTAAAGAATATGATTAGATTTACTACATTTTTTGAAAACTATGCTGATGGTAAGGTCAAAGGTAAGAGTAAGCCCGGTCGCGTAAAACGTGCAGGTGCTAGCTGCAAAGGCTCGGTAACCGAACTAAAGCGTAAGGCTAAGAAGTATAGTGGTGAAAAAGGTAAGATGTATCAATGGTGTCTTAACATGAAGAGAGGAAAGAATAAAAAATAATTATGAAACAAACTTATGATAAGCTAACCACCCTCATACTTGAGGGTCTAGAAGGTTATACGCCTGCTGTACTACCATACTCATTCGATGCTTTAGAACCTCATATCGACGCGGAGACAATGAAGCTCCATTATAATAAGCACTATAAGGGGTATGTAAAAAAATTAAATGATGCTATCGGTGCATCTCAACCTCCTTTAGAAGAATTAGTCAAAAAAGCTGCTAACAGAAAAGCTGCAATACGTAACAATGCTGGAGGTGCATACAATCACCAGCTTTTCTGGAATATGATGACTCCTCATACTCACCCATGTAGAGGCATATTAAGAGATGCGATTGAAAAGAAGTTTGGTTCCGTTGAAGAGTTTTACAGTGAATTTACTGAACAAGCTAAATCCCATTTTGGATCTGGTTGGGTGTGGCTCGTCAAGAAAGGTAACACCCTAAAAATTGTACAAACAGATAATCAGGATAACCCTCTTATGTTTAACCAAGGAACGCCAATACTAGGTATTGACGTTTGGGAGCATGCTTATTATAAGAAGTATGGTCCAGATAGAGAGAAGTATATTAAAAACTTCTTAAAAGTTGTTAATTGGGATTATTGTAATCAGCTACTATCGCTTTAACTTCTTCTTTAAGGTAGTTAACATGTATTTTTGACCACTCGTGTTTATCGAGAGTTTTATAAAATATAACTAGGCCGTCACACTTCTTACCTGAGATTGCTTCATACATATGAGCATATAAAGATAGCTGCAAGGCGTATGAATTAAATTCACATACAGTTAGGTGACTCACCGGGCCATTCATATACTCACCATACTCATTGGTATACCTGAAGCGCTTGTTAGTTTTAAAATCCCCTACCTTAAAGCTCTTTGCATTTTCATAAATTAAATCACCTGTACCTGCAATTCCATTAACTGTATCATATAGCTTTTCCTCAGCACGCAGCTTAGGGTAACCTTTAAATACATCTTCATGTGAATTGTACGATTTATAAAGATCTTTATATTGGTCTTCTCGTTTATCATCTACGAGAAAATCTTCCATTACTTTGTGTATATGGGTACCGTAATCACATGCTTTATTTTTAACCGCTTCCCATTGCTCGAGAATAAAATCGACATGAACGCCTTCGCGTTTAGCAATTCGAGTTGCGTTACCTATTGCATCAAACTTAGGTTTGTATTTACCGAGTAGAGTAGTTACTGATATTAACTGTTTACCGGTTTCCGTATCTGTATACGTATGAGATGCCTCATCAAAATGTATCATAATATTATTATAACATAAGACCTTGAAAATGCAAATTCTTATTATAAAATATACGTATGAGATTAGCTATTAGCGGTACAGGTTGTCAAGGTAAATCAACATTAATCAAGGACTTCCGAGAAGAATGGCCAATGTATAAAGCCGAGAGCCAGACGTACCGTGATGTGATTACTAGCGAAAAGTTACCTCATAGTAAAGAAGCTACTAAAGATACTCAATGGAGGATTCTCAATCATATGATTGACGAGATGCAGACCTTCGAACCTGGCGATAATGTTATTATGGATAGATGCCCTATTGATAATTTGGTTTACTCTCTTTGGTGTTTTGAGAAAGGTGTAGGTGATATTGATAAGGAATTTATCGATAAATGCATACCACTTGTCTGTGAGAGTTTAAAGCAGTTGGATATTATATTCTTTACACCTATTACTAAAGCAGCTCCTATTACTCCGGTTGCGGATGGTGTACGTGAAGTAGATCCTACCTACATTAAAGAAATTGACAACCTATTCAAAATGATTGGTGCACAACATATTGAAAACAACGGTCTTAATCCATTCTTTCCTAAAGAAGACGCTCCGGGCTGGATTGAAGTGTTTGGAGATAGGCCTATTAGAATAGCCATGATTAAGCAATATCTAGATGAAACCGGTGACCTTGTCGGCGGGTGGGAAGTTACACCAGAGCCTGATATTGTCGATACTAATAACCAGTCTGTTAACGAAGAAGCAAATGCTATGAAAGCATTACTCGAGGATCAGCAAAATACTAAAGAGTTTGAGAAGGACCTGGCGCATCAGAAACAGCTAATCAAAGATACTCTAGGTGATAAGGAAATCGACGAAATTGACAGCTTATACAATCCTAGAGGCTAAGCTGTCAGCCTAAATTAATTTTACGGATTTAACGCTGCGGAAAGCTCTGCAATCTGTGTTGTGTGTAACTCGATGGTACTTCCGAATGTAGTATTTTCTAAACCTACAACGAAGTTACTAAAATTTAACCTATTAGTCGCATTAGGTGTCTGGATAATTATAAAGTCTCCATTACTAACTTGATTGGTTTCTGGTAACTGATTGATACTAACGTCTGTGCTTGCCATATAAATTATTTATCATAAAATATATATAATGTCAAAGATTGGTGTAGGTATAATAACGTGTAATAGGAATGATTTTTATATTAAGTGTATTAATAGCATTAAATCCGACTGGTATGATGAGATTGTTACCATTAATGACGGTGATGATCCTATAGCAACTACAGACGCTCCTCATCGTCATATTATTAACAACGGGAGGAATTTAGGTGTTTGTAAAAGTAAGAATAAAGCACTTACACACCTATTATCAAAAGGCTGTGATTATATTTTTCTTGTAGAGGATGATATGTTGTTTAAAGATAACGCCTTTAAGGAATATATTAAAGCGAGTAAGGCTACTGGCATACAGCATATGTCGTTTGCATATCACGGACCAGCTAATAAAGGCAATATCAGTAAAGGTACACCTAAGCCGAGAAAAATAATTGACTACGGTGATGTAAAAATTGCATTAAATCAACACTCAGTAGGTGCGGTATGCTTCTATACCAAAGAATCATTAGATGATGTAGGTATATTTGATGAAGAATTTGATAAAAATAATTTTGAACACGTGGAGCATTCATACAGTCTCGCTAAAGCCGGTTATAGTACACCTTATTGGTGGTGGGCCGATCTTGCTAATAGTTGCGATTTTATTGAAGAACAAGCTTGTAGTGAAGAATCCTCATCGATAAGAAGAGGTGATGATTGGCAGCAAAAAATAATTGACAGTGCATACTTATTTCAGAAGAAGCATGGTTATATGCCAGCTTGGCAAAATGCAGTACCTGATACTCCATTAGCTGATGTTATTAATATTTTAAAGAGCATGAGAAAATGATATCTTTTATTGTAGCCTATAAGCAAGATACAAAAGAAAGGGCAGTAAATTTAGAATACTGTAAGCAGTACTATCAACGACTTGTACCTGGTTGTGAGATTCTAATTAAAGAATCATCTGATAATAACTTTAATAAGTGCGAGTTATATAACAAAGGAGCCTTAGAGGCTAAGCACGATGTTTTATGTTTTTTAGATAGTGATGTGTTTGTTTCAAAATACTCTATTCAGAAATCTATTGAATTGGCAGCTACGGATAATGTCATTATAGGTTATAATGGAGTTGCTATATATCTATCATATAAATCTAAACGCATGTTAACTTGTGATTTAACATATCAGAATATGTTGGAGATGCTCCCGTTAAATTACGTACCGTCTCGATTGGAGAAAAATGAGCTGTTTGAGGTAGGCAATCTTAAAGCAGTCGGTGGCTGCTTGGTAATGTCTAAAGACTGCTTTAAAGATGTTAACGGGTTTAATCCTAATTTTATTAACTGGGGATATGAAGATAATGAAATTGTAACTAGGTGTCATAAACTTAAAAAGAATGTTATTTTAGCTAATACAAAATGCCCGTACCTATTTCATTTACCTCATCATGATGTTGATGAGGATAAGAGTATACACGACTATTACAATAGTAATCAGCTAGAGTACAGGAAGATATGCGAGATGAACTATAACGATTTACAGGAGTATATAAAGACATGGAAACTGTAGATGTAATTATACTTTCAAATACAGCTAATTTAGAATACTACCGTAAACTTGAAAAGTGTGTTAAATCTTTAAAATCAAATAGTAATATTGAAACCAATATTATTGTTATTGAGACAAATAAAAAATTGAGAGGTAAAGATATAAAACTACCAATCGATACATTCTATATTCCGGAGGATGCAGAGTTTAATTATAATAAGTTTTTAAATTACGGCCTCACTTTCTGTAAGCACGATTACCTATGTATATCAAATAATGATGTGTATTATAATAAAGATGTGTTGTATACTTTAGTTAAACATTTAGATGAGTATGATTCTGTTAGTCCATGGGATGATAACTCGACCTGGCGCTTTCACCAAACCAAAGGAATACATGTAGGCTACTCTACTAGGATGTTTGTAACCGGTTGGTGTATTGTAACAAAGAAAAGCACTATAGATAAAATTGGCGGTAAGTTTGATGAAAGATTTTCCTTCTGGTTTCAGGACGATGATTATTCTAAACTACTAGAAAGTAATAACTTAACACACGCTTTAATTGGTGATGTGTCAGTATGGCACGATTGTGGGCAGAGCCATGAATTATTCAGCGAAGAAGATAGACAAAAACAAACCCATGGGTTATCGAAAGTCTTTGACGAAAAATGGAAATAGAAAATAAAATAACATTACGGGATAATAATTTTGGTGGTAGAGATATTCAAAATATGCCAGGGGTTAATTTTTCCTGGTGTACGGATGATGTTATAGTAAGTGAGCATGTCTTTTTTACTGATAATAAATTACGTGATGTAGATAAGAGCCAGTATAATAACGTTAAGAAGGTCGCATGGCTACTCGAACCTAAAGGTATAGACCCGGGCATATATGATTGGATTTTAGAGAACTATCATAAATTCGATAATGTATTGACGTTTGATAGAGAGATTATATCTCAAATTAATAACGGTTTATTTCAGCCGTACGGTACATATTGGGTTGAGAAAGATAGCCCAGTAAAGAGCAGCTCAGTCTCTATGATTGCATCTTGTAAAAAAGAAGCCATTGGTCATAAGATTAGACATTCAATATATAACCACTTCAGCAACTGTATAAATACATTCGGTACTATCACCGGTAGCCGTTTAGTTAGTAAAGATGTAGGCTTGAGTGATTTTAGATTTTCTTTTGCTGTCGAAAACTGTATACAAGATGGATATTTTACTGAGAAGATACTCGATTGTTTTGCAACGAAGACCATCCCAGTGTATTGGGGTTCTCGCTCGGTCGGAGAATTCTTTAATAATGATGGTATTATCTTTATAGACGATTTTGAGAGTATTGAAAGTGTAATTAACTACCTCAGTGAAGATGTATATAATAGTAAACTCGGAGCAATTGAAGATAACTTTAATAAGATTGACGACTACCATATACCAGAACTTTACATTGAGAAAAACTACAAACACTTACTACATTGATCTGCTTATAAAGTAATACTAAGTAGATAATGTGATGTTAATTAATCTAGTAACACCCTGCTCTAGGCCTGAAAATCTAGCTGCCATAGCTAAAAGTATTAATATACCGCCGGAAAATTATCGCTGGATTGTAGTCTTCGATGCACCTACATTGCCCGATATAGAATTACCTAATAATGCAGAATTATATGCTCATCAACAAGATGAAAGTATTTCTGGAAATGCGCAGCGCAACTACGCTCTTGCATTAATAAATGACGGGTATGTTATGATGCTTGATGATGATACAACCTTACATTCAGATCTCTGGTCAAGTGTAAAGGGATATACGTCTGATATTATTTGTTGGAAGCAAGATAATAAAGATGGTACTCACCGGCTTGATGCTGGTAAATTTGCACTCAACCATATTGATAGTGGCTCCTTCATGGTTAAGCGACCTGTAATTGGCGATACACAATGGAGTGTTGCAGTATATGGTGCGGATGGTCTCTACGCTGTAGAGGTATTTACCAAATCAACCAGTCAACAAAGTGTTGATAAATACCTTTCAACGTATAATTACTTACGATGAGTTATAAGACAAAAATAGACCAGTTACTTGAGACACCTAGAATATACTGGATGGAATTAGACGCCATTTCAAACAATGTTGCTGGTCTCATAGATCTATGCAAAAAGTATATTAAGAAGAGTGATCATGGCGTTGAGCACGGGAGTTTTTCAGGAGTGAGTAGTAGAGTAATCGCTCTTCACTGTGAGAAGTTAGATTGCGTTGACCCCTGGTCATGGGCAGCAGTAAAGGAAGCTGAAAAAATGTTTGATAAAATCTTAGTCGATTACCCGAATATTACAAAGGTCAAGTTACCAGGTACAGAGGCTGCTAAGGCGTATGAGGACCATTCTCTTGACTTTGTATATATTGATGCAGATCATACTTATAGCGCAGTAGTGGAAGACATTAATACATGGAAAAGTAAAATTAAACAAGGCGGATATATTGCAGGGCATGATAGCTATATGCCTGAGGTATTAAATGCAGTAAAGGATTGCTTAGGAGAGCCTATTGAGACCTTCTCAGATACTAGTTGGATATTTCAACTATAATCACCTACAACATCAACTTTATAGTTGATAACCTATCCTTTATAATCTATAATACAGATATATGATTATTAAAGATATTCAAGTTTACGACGGCCCGCTTATTCATAAGAGATTCGCATACGATTATTTCCGTAATAAAGTATTACCTACCGGTAATATTATCGCGTTTAGATGTCCAATGGATGTGAGTATTGACGGTATGATTGATCAAGAGGATGTACTGCAGGGTGATTATATCTATAGTGATGATGCAGTTAACTTCTGCTGGGAGATTCCTAACCTAGATAAGTTCGGTGCCGTAGCGTTTCAGCGCTTGCTTAACACTCAGATTGCTAGTATACTAGCTGGGTTAACTAATAAACCGATTGAGGTAGATGGTGATGACCTAATGGTTCATGATGAATTTGAAGGTAATGACGGTAAGTTACAAGCTGTTGGTAAGTGTAGTGTGAGTATTACATACTCAAAAGATAATGTAGCTATTGGACATACAGGTATTAATATTAATGCTGGTAGTAAAGCTCCTGCATTTGCTTATAGTACTAAACTTGATGAAGAGCAGACTCAAGAGTTTATGACTAGGGTTATTGATACCTTTTACGGTATGGTGGATGATATCTTTATCGCTACTACTAAGATTAATCTATAATGACTATTTTTCAGTATCTAAATAGCTTACTTTATAGTAAGAAGGTAATAGATATGAACTGCGATGATGAGTCGCAGTTCAACCTGTTTATGATCAATCGGTGGACTAGTATGTACTCGCCTGAGATGGCTAATTATATTAACGAGTCGAGT
>TARA_R110000796_G_scaffold88399_1_pt1 | contig 12311 bp, 11 predicted proteins | sample TARA_R110000796 | Tara Oceans TARA_R110000796 (sample SAMEA4397815) | marine metagenome | biome: Polar Biome; feature: [SRF] surface water layer (ENVO:00010504); material: water (ENVO:00002006), including particulate matter (ENVO:01000060) such as... | depth 5 m | reverse complement strand
GGGGGGGGGGGGGGAAGGTCAGGTGGATCGGGTTATGGGGGAAAGATCAAACATCACCAAACGGTTCCCACTGTAGCGATGCTCGTAATTATACCACTGCATGAAACAGCAACCCACTTCTGCGTCGCCAACAAGTCAACATAGCCATCAATCAGGTAGTCCGGACGGTTTGCAGGTGCGAAGAGCGACTCCGAAATGACATTATCATAAAAATCTGAAGGCGACTGTACGACGGCATCGCCACGTCTCTTGTAAAAATACCTAGAGAACTCGACTAATTGTTTATATCCCAGCAGAGGTTTGACAGGCAACCTACAGCATCGCTCTCATTTTCGATAGGGTGTAAATATGTGTATAGAAATGATGGAGGTTGCACACCCCGCCTACCGAGTATTCAGGGCGTCACATGGCGGAAAATTACTTTATTACGATACACAGAACTCTTTTGCAAAAAAAAACATTTTGCTAATTAGCATATCAAAACGCGAACTAAAAAGGATAATCCCGATCATTGATAGCCTTCCCGCTGATATACGGGTAATAATACCTTATTTTACTAAAAATAATTCAAAAGATAACTTAGTGGGACTACACGATATTCAACGTATAACAAATGATATAATAGAATTAATGGAAGCCACCTTTACATCACCCATCTATTTAGCAAGTAACCCTATCGGAGACTACATCTCCCTGCAATTAAACACGCTCCGCCCGAACTTAGCAGCGTCACTAATATTGTCAAAATGCAATTTATTTCACAAAACAGAGCCTGGGTGGCTAAAAAATATAGAAAATCGGCTTTTTTAACTTAGCATCATTTCAAATCTTAAGTTTACAATGCGTCCCCAAAGAAAAAACTACTTATCAGCGAGAAAATTTAAACGTCAAGCGTGCACGCTTGGCTCAAATTGAGGAGTTGCTCCTATGACACGACGCATTCCTAGTACAACAGCACTGATAGCTTTCGAGGCTACTGCACGCATGGGAACTTTATCCCGAGCTGCAAGTGAACTATGCCTTACAGAAAGTGCTGTTAGCAAACAAGTATCAAAGTTGGAGGATTACCTTGCGTTAAAGCTTTTTGATCGGTTTCATGGACGCGTTACGCTAAGCGAGGCTGGGAAAAATTATTTCATTGAGGTCCGCAAGACCCTTGATAAGCTAGAAGCCGATACACAATCGGTTATAAATTTTCATCAAGGACGGAAGGAGCTACGTCTTGCGGTATTACCAACGTTCTCAAACAAGTGGCTCTTACCACGGCTGAAAAGTCTATCTAATTCTAATTTAGACATTATAGTAAACATTAGTGGTCGGCCAGACCCGTTCGTTTTCGAGGAATCGGAATTTGATGCGGCAATACATTTCGACCACCCAAATTGGACGGGGTGTCAAAAGCATACTCTTTTTAGTGAGGATTTAATTGCCATCCTTAATCCAAGTTACTTCGATGGCAAAGATTTTGAAAAAAATATAAATAAATTTCCTCTCTTACATAAGTCTAGTCGTGATGATGCGTGGAAACGTTGGTTATCCCAAACAAATATACAGCACTCTAGCCAAACCTCTGGTCCTCGTTATGATTCCTTTGCGAATGTTATCGAAGCCGTGCGCTCGGGAATGGGAGTTGCTCTCGTCCCCAAGCTCTATGTAGCGCATGAATTAGAGTCTGGAGAACTATTTCAGTGCTCCTCACATGTACTCAGAAATGAAAAAACTTACATTCTCATTCTCCCTGAACGTGAGCAGCTTTCAGTAAGCCTACAAATGTTTGTGGAATGGGTTAAGAAAGAAGCGCATTTTTTCAATTTGCAACGAAACAAGTTGGAAGCAGATACCTATCCCACGAACACAATAGCTATGTAACGGGTCATTTAGAACAATGGCTTCCATGGCTCAGCGTGAAATCGATAACTTTCACCATACGACGTAACATAGCCGAAGCCGGGGAAGTCAAGATGCATACCACCAACTAGCATTTGATCGGTAGATACCATATCTAACACGCGTTTGCGTGTTGCCGCAGCCACGTGGGGGTCACTATCAAAATCTAATGTTACTTCCGGGTGAGGAATTTGAATACTTGGCACATGAACAATATCTCCCCAGATCATGAGAGTATCGTTACCAGAAGTGACGAGATAAGCAGTATGACCGGGTGTATGCCCAGTCATCGGCATGGCCACAACCCCAGGAAAGACTTCTCCACCGCCGGTAAAGGGAGATAACTGTTGCTTATAAGCTTCTAGTTGCTTGCGAGCAGCGCGAAAATAGCGATCTTGCTTGCGTTTATCCACCCTAGCCATTTCTGAATCGTTCGACCAATGTTTTATCTCGTTTTCATGAACAATAATCTCGGAATTGGGGTAAATACGCTTTCCATCGTCTGTTGTTAAGCCATTGGAATGGTCTGGATGCATATGTGTCAAAAGTACCTTATCAATATCTTGTGGAGTAATATTTGCAGCCCTAAGATTCTCATTCAAGTGGCCGAGTGTAGAACCCATACTGTTTCCGGAGCCTGTTTCTATTAGAGCGGTGCGGCCTTGGCTTCTAACTACATAAGCATTTACAGATATACGAGGAGGCGATTGCAGGCAGGCATTTTTCATTAATTTCTCACCTTCCTTAGGCGTTATGCCTTGTAATATGTCATAGCTAGTGTCAAGGTAACCGTCACATAAAGCTGTAACTACAATATCTCCAACCTTTCTATGATAAATGCTAGCAACTTGTTGCATAATTTATTCTCCTATATTTTAACGTCGTAGGCTTGAGAAAATTCTCAATTTCGAGCAAAAATGTTCTCTGCCTGGTAGGCGAAGCAGCGTATGCGCGGTTGCTTGGAAAAGTAGTGAATGTATATATTCTCTAGCAACTGCATGAACTTATTCATAACTTCCTGCGTGCGTTGATCACTGTATCTAAATTTAATTTCGATATAAGCATCTTTCCCAGTAAAACTTTCTAAAACGTTTACGAATATGATATGTACTTTATTTTCTTCGGCCCCCAGGACAGCAGTACAAATGTCAGTACACTCACGCATAAACATTACTTTACTGTCATGATTCTGCACAAAATGAGAGGGTGGTGTAAAAATAGTCACATTAGGCATAAAGATCCCTTCATTATTAATTTAGTACTAAATAAATATAAATAATTATCACTTATATTTATGGGAGTCGACTTAGCGATACAAATAGTAACACTACATGCTGTAACTGCCGATGCTTTCTGATTTAGGCAAGCCTCAAAAGCTTCTCGATTTTTTTATCATTTGGATATTTAATATCAGAATATACAACCAATTGATGTCATATACATACACTTGTAATCCTAAAAAATTACGCTTTTCTGCAGGCTTTGACTGAAAAAGTTAGTATTAGCTCTGCACTTACCTCGTTCAATGCATGCACATCGACTCCTGCCTCCATTAAATTAAAGTCAAAATAAAGTAACTTCAACAACCTCGTATGAGTGGCAGTTATTTAGGTCCCAATATTGGGCATAACATCTAGTCGCACAACTATACCTTGAGTGTTAGGAGAGGCTGCCGGATAAAGCCGCATAATAGACGGGTCATGGCCTGGCACGATATGATTCTCAGTCTCGGCAACTGCTGTTACTGAGTCTATCGCAGCAAAATAAGAAGGTATATCGTGAACCACAGGATAGGGACGCAGTAAAAGCATATTATCGAAATAGTGCATTGCGTCCGAGGCAATCGCAACACGACCGCGGTTTGTTTCAACTGCAGCAAATTGGAGACCAGGGGAATGCCCACCAACTTCATGAACGGTTAACCCCGGTGCAATCTCAGTAACCCCTCGATGGTAGCGTACACGCTCTGCGTAAAGCAGCCTGATAAACGAACAAATATGATCCACATCGTATGGCGCCCGCATAAATGAATTACACATGCAAGGGCTAACAGCATGCTGAATTTCGATCGGGCAAGCATGGAAAGTAGCATTTGGAAACAAGTCGAAATTACCTGCATGGTCCCAGTGCAGATGTGTGACAATAACTGTATCTACTTGATGTGGCTCTATACCCAGGCTCCGCAGTCCATCCGAAGGACATCGCAGAAAGTCATTTCCACGTTTCTTGCAGGTTTGCTCATCACAGCCTGTATCGATTAAAATGACACGGCCATAACCAATAGCGAGCCAGACGAAAAAATCCATTGCCAAAGGAGTATCATGCGGGTCGGCTTTCATACCTATAAAATTTTCGTATCGTTGGCGACCTTGATTAGTGGCGTAGCGTATGGCATATAATTTATAAGACATTTAACTTTCCTTTGGCTTAACCTAACAAACTAGCGTGGCAACTTTCGCATTGCGGGGGAACTCCTCGCATATTGCGGAGGAAAATCGACCTTAACTTTTAGTAGCTCAGCGGCGTGCCATGCCCATCGAGGATCATAGGTCATGCCACGCCCGATCGCGACAAGGTCTGCTTGGCCTTTGGTAAGAATTTCTTCGGCTTGCAAACCATCCATAATATGTCCTACAGCAATGGAAGGTAAATCTGTAGCACGGCGGACCTCCTCAGCGAATGGCACTTGATATCCTTTATGAACGGGGATTTTCTGATTTGGTGAAATACCGCCACTTGAGGTAGCAATATAGTCGCACCCGAGCATGCTAAGTTCACGAGCGAAGACAACAGAATCTTGGATAGTCCAGCCGCCCTCGACCCAATCTGTAGCAGATATACGCACACCGAGAGGCTTGTGCTCAGGCCAGACTGCTCGGATTGCCCGAAACACTTCTAGCGGATATCGCATCCGGGCCTGGAGATCTCCTCCGTATTTATCTTTACGAGTATTGCTAAGCGTTGAAAGGAAAGTATTTAAAAGATAACCATGAGCACAATGTAATTCAATGAGGTCAAATCCTATCTCGTCGGCCCGAATAGCTGCATCCATATAATGCTGTTTTAACTTATCCATCTCAATGTGATCGAGCTGCTGCGGGATTGGTCGACCCGGATAAGGCAAAGAGGAGGCACTGACTAGATCCCAACCACTTTCCTCTGGCAAAAGGCCTTTACTTCCCTGCCAGGGTGCACTCATCGAAGCCTTACGACCAGCATGAGCTAATTGGATACCCAATTTTGTATTGCTATGGCAACGCGCGAATTCTACTATTCGCTTTAGACAAGGTACTTGGTTATCCGACCATAGGCCAAGGCAGTTCGGGCTAACTCGGCCTTTAGGCTCAACTGCTGTTGCCTCAAGGATAAGTAAGCCAGCACCAGAAATCGCTAGATTGCCTAAATGCATGAAATGCCAATCTTTAGCACGCCCGGTTTCATCAGCCGAATACTGCGCCATTGGCGATACCACTATTCGGTTATCTAGAACCATCCCGCGCATTTTGAAAGATGAGAATAAATGATTTGTCATTATTTTTTTCCTAACCCAGCATTACTTCAGGAAGAAAAAGTGCGATGCCTGGAAGTGATAACAAGAGAGCAAGAACTATTAGTTCAAGAATTACAAACGGAATTACCCCGATATAAACTTCCTTTGTCGAGACTTGGCCATCTGACGCACTAATCGCAGCAAAAATATTTATACCCACAGGAGGAGTCATGCAAGATAATTCAATTAATTTAACCATAACTATGGCAAACCAAATCGGATCGTATCCTAGGCCCACCACAAGCGGGTGCACGATAGGAACCGTCATGACCATCATTGAAATTGGATCCATGAGCATGCCTAGCACTATATAAACCAAAACAAGTGCTAAGATTATCATCCAAGGTTCAAAACCGTGATTATTAACAAAGTCCAGTAGGACATCGATAAACCCGGTCACAAGGAGAAGTCGCGAGAAAGCCGTGCCACCCATAACGATGAAGAAGAGGGCAGCTGTTATAAGGGCCGCATCACCAACATTTTTAACCAGTTCGTTCTTACTGAGGCGGCGAAGTACCCAGCCGACAAGAAGCACACCAAATGCACCTATTGCTCCAGCAGCAGAGGGCGAAACAAGGCCTGAGTAAATACCACCAATCACGATGAAAGAAACGAAACCTATAGGCCATACGCCTTTAATACTTTTCAGCCGTTCTTGGAGAGAATACTGTTTAACTGCAGGCGGTGCCCAAGCTGGTTTAATGCGTACTAAAAAAGCTATACCTATAAGGTAGATAATTCCAGTTAAAACACCAGGTATTATACCCGCCATAAGTAATTGGCCAATAGACTCACTCGTCAAAACTCCATAAAGAACGATAGTTATTGAAGGTGGTATCATAGCAGCAAATGTACCAGCTCCTATAATGCATCCGACTCCCGCACCTTTATTGTAGCCAAGTGATATCATTTCAGGCAAAGCAATACGTGTAAATAGAGCTGCACCAACTATAGTTGATCCATTGACGGCACCAAAGCCTGCCGCTGCAATAACTGTGGCCATATAAAGACCGCCACGAATTTTTGCGAGCCACATATTAGCTGCTTGATAAATATCTTTAACGATACCTGTTGATCCAGCAATTAATCCCATCAATACAAACATGGGTATAGCGGCAAAAGTATAATTGGCGGCCGTATTGTAAGGCAATGTTTGAAATGTCGTTAATGTGTAGTTAGGTCCGACAGCAAACATCATTCCTGTGGCCGAGACCAGCAGCATCGAAACAGCTACTGGAATGCCGAAAGCCATCAAGCCGAGCATGACAAGGATACTAATTGTGGCAATGAGAGTTGGATCCATTACTTTATATCCATTGGTTTCTTTTCATTATCTATCACTTGGACAGAATGATCATATCTACCATTTTTTTCTACAATTCCCCATATTAACTCACGTATACATTCAATACTGGCAACCGCCAAACCTAGCGCGGCAAACACTTTCGCAAGCCAAACGGGGACAGGAAGAAACCCGGCAGAGATTTCGTTATGCAGCCAGCCCTTGTATGCCGTAATACTCATCCGCCATAACAGAAACCCCAGCGCAGCTAGCGTTAAAACAAGAATGGCCATTTTCGCGAAACGAGTCAGCCGGGGTCCGTAGTTACTACTAAAAATATCTACAACCACATGACTCCCTTGCTTCTGGGCAAAGGCAAGAGCGGAGAAAATCGTCACCGCGAGTAGCGCCTCGCTAATCTCTACGGCGCCTACTACTGGTTTATTTAAAAAAGCACGCCCCACACTATCTGCAGCGCCTATAGTTAGTATAATCACGACACTCAGCCCAGAGATAAAAAGCATAGTATTAACTAACTTAACAGCTATTCTGTCTATCCAAAGCAGTAGCCTAGCCCCGCGACTCTGTCGCGGGGCATAGACAGAATAGGACACCTTATGTGGAGTCTTATTCTTATCCATTGTTTTCATCCATAAATTTTCGGATGTCAGCAGCTACGCTTTTGGCCGCATCGCACCGGCCACTATCACACATTGATTTTTCCCAAGCATCTAGGAGATTGGGGACAACTTCTTTGAGCTGTTCTTGCTCCACGAACTCAACGATTTGTACGCCAGATTCTTTAGCAGACTCTATAGTTTGTTGCTCAAGTTTCGAGAATTCTTCTTTCTCGTATGCTTCAGCGACATCGGCTGCTTCCGCTATAGTTTCTTTAAACTCTTGCGACCACGTATCATAAGCATCCTTGCTTACGAAGCTGGAATAAGCAGCAATAGCTCCTAGATTTATATTACTCCAGTATGGAGCAACTTCTGCAACCTTAAGGAAACCTGCTCCTTCAATAGAAAGATAAGCGCAATCAAGGCTGCCCCGCTGAAGCCCTTCGTAGACCTCAGTCATTGCAATATTTACCGGCACAGCGCCGAGCTGGTCAAACATTTTAGGAGGCCATTCACCAAAGGTACGAACTCGAAGTCCTTCAATATCTTCTATCGTGCGAACAGGTGTAGTACATTGCAGTCGATAGGGGGGAAGTCCATGGAAAAGAATAGGATGTACGCCATTTTCGGCCAATTCCTCTTGCACATAGGTGTTATTCTGAGCAAGGTATTTTTGTGTTTCCATTGCCAGTATCGGATCATTCCAGGTCAACGGAAGACTATTCACAAGGCTCATAAGCGGCATTTGCCCAGGATAGTATGCCGGGACGAAACTGCCAACATCTACCGCCCCATTGGCTGTTAACTCAAGTAGCTCATTACCTCCACCCATCGCGCCCGACCAATAAAAACGTGCATCAACCTTACCATCTGTACGCTTACTTAGTTCCTCAACGAACAACTTATCGGCTTGAGAGGAACCCCAGGCTTCTGCCGAAAAATGAGCCCAGCGCAAAGTTTTTTCAGGTATATTGTCATTAGCATTTACAAAAGTGCTTCCTGCGAGAAAAGCTCCGATTATAAAGCCACCCTTAAGTACGTTATTTATAATCATTGTCTGCACTCCTTCCAAAGATTTTTGTTGTGTTCGCTTCTAACTTTTACCTTCTACTTTTACTTGCTGCGTTGCGTCCAGCTATCCTTCCAAAGACACTTCCTCGTAAGACTGATGTGGCACCAGTATAGGTACCCTGATACATACCAATCACCTCCCCCACGCCGTAAAGCCCCTGAATTGGTCGGCCATCTCCGTCGAGCACTTCGCTCTTGCTATTGACTTTGAGCCCGCCAAAAGTAAAACAATTTCCACAAATAATTGGATAGGCCATAAAAGGTGGACTATCAATTGACCGCGCCCAATTTCTCTTACTAGGTAAATACCCTTGCTCTGTTCTGAGCCCATCTGGCCTTAATGGATCAAAAGGGCCTTCTATACAAGCTGTGTTATAAGCTTCAACCGTGTCAGTTAGCGCTTGCACATCAAGCTCAAGCTTTTCCGCAAGCTCTTCAAGGCTAGAAGCCATTATAGGCTGTTGGTCAGTACGTACAGAGCGCTGCCAATTCGGCACATCATTGATTTTGCTATCCAGAATTGTATAAGCAATTCCCTGAGGTTGTTCTAATATTTCTCTCGTAATAGCTTCATAAGTTGCGTCTACACTGGCCGGCGCTTCATCCACGAACCTTTTAGCCTGTCGGTTCACAAGAATACCGTAGTTAAAGACAAGCACAATTGGTTCAGGCGCACCAGAGCGTGGATCTATCGGCTCCGCATGAAAACTCGTGAAATCACCACCACCAGCTGCACCCACTTTGAGGGCCATCTCTATACCCTCTCCCCGGTCATAATAGCCACCCCGAGCAACAGGACGAATATATCGAGAACGGGGACCTATATAGCGGGCCTGCATTTCATAATTTCCCTGAAAGCCGCCACTTGCAAGAATTACCTTGGGTGCTTTGATAAGTAGGGGGCCTTCTGGCCCACGGGCCTTTATACCGCAGACCATACCGCCTTCATCCATATAAAGGCTTGTGGCCGTAGTCTCATAACGAATATTAGCACCATTTTTTTCGATCCAATCAGCAAGGGTCTCTACAACGGCCAGGCCACCACCAAGTGGAACGATGCGTGAAGTGCTAGTAGTTATGAAATACCCGGGCATCGAATCGAAGCGCACCCCATACGTCTGTAGCCACTCCAGTGTCGGTCCAGCCTCATCGGAAAATGTAGAAATCAGCTCAGGGTCTGTGAAAGGGTGCGCTTTGACAATGGAACCCCAGTCTTCATAAGAACTCCCCGAAGCTTTTATCAATTCCGGGTCTAGGTGATGTCCCGCATTCTCCGCAAAATGGCTCTCGAAATCATCTGCCACCTCACCTACGTTTTTCATGCGAAGAGTAGCTTCGGTCCAGCGTGTATTACCACCGCGGTCCTCTTTGCAAGAACGCTCCAAAAGCGTAACGTTAGCACCCGCCTCCATTGCTGAAACCGCAGCTGTTAATCCTGATATACCACAACCGACAATGACTATGTCGCTTTCCATCTCAGCGTGCTTCATAAATTTCCCCAATTTTGGCTAACCAACCAAGAATACGTTTTCTTTGTGTTCTAAAGTTAATTTAGACTAATATTTACGAACAAAAGGACTTGGCATTTCAAGATCAGTTGAAATCCACACGCTTTTTGCTTCCAAATATTCTTTTACCGCTTCGATACCGCCTTCACGCCCTATGCCGCTATGCTTGAAGCCGCCGAATGGCGTGGTATAGCTGGTGGAGCGATAGTTATTTATCCATACCGTTCCGGCCTTTAGCTTATCAGCCATCAACATTGCACGATGGAGATTTGAGGTCCAGATTCCTGCCGCCAGTCCAAAGCGAATATCATTCCCAATTCGCACAGCATCTTCCTCGTCCTTGAATTTAATCACTGAAAGAACGGGGCCGAAAACTTCTTCCTGCGCGATACGCATATCGTTGGTTACATCCACAAAAACTGTTGGCTCTACAAACTGGCCACAGCCATATGCCTCCCCCGAAAGCCGGTTGCCTCCCGCTACGCACCGAGCCCCCTCTTTTTTAGCAATATCGATGTAGGAAAGGACTTTCTGAAATTGAGGTTCTGTCGCCACCGGCCCAATCTGAGTTGATTCGTCGGCAGGGTCGCCGATCTTCGCTGATTGAGTAATTTTGACAAGTTTCTCAACGAATTCATCATGAATTGATTCTTGAAGTAATAGGCGCGACCCAGCCATACAAGTCTGCCCACCAGCGGAGAAAATACCAGTAATAACACCATTAACTGCATTGTCGAGGTCAGCATCATCAAAAACTATATTTGGCGACTTTCCTCCAAGTTCGAGTGACACACGTTTCAGTCCATCTGCCGCAGCGGAATAAACCTTACGCCCACCTTCATCCCCGCCAGTAAAGGCAACACGTGCAACATCAGGGTGGCGCACCAGAGGGTCACCAGCCTCCATTGCGAAGCCGGAAATTACATTAAAGACTCCAGCTGGAACCCCCGCCTCTATAAACAGCTCTGCTAGATCATAAAGTGAAGCCGATGTGAATTCTGAGGGCTTACATACCATCGTGTTACCAGCGCAAAGCGCTGGAGCCACTTTCCAAGCAGTAAGCAGCAATGAAGAATTCCACGGGGTAATACTGGCTATAACCCCCATTGGCTCATATTTTATATAATTAAAGACCTTAGGCTTGTCTATCGGAACAACAGATCCTTCGATTTTGTCCGCCAATCCTGCATAATAATAAAAATATTTTGCCACATACTTAACTTGGCCTAAAACTTCACTCATTAGCTTGCCATTATCGCGGCTCTCTACTTTGGCAAGCTGGTCTGCATTCTTTTCGATCAGGGCACCAACTTTGTATAGCAATGCTCCTCGTTCACTTGCCGACATACTTCCCCACGGCCCATCAAGTGCTTTTTTTGCCGCAGCCACAGCCCTATCTACATCGGATTCACGGGCGCGAGGAATCTTAGCCCAAGGCATCCCAGAAAAAGGATCAAGGCTGTCAAACCACTCTCCCTTCGATGGGTTAGTAAATTCGTTATTAATAAATAATTTGTAATTTTTCATAACTGACTCTTGTCTCTTTAAAAATGCCGGATGGTGAGATTTATAATTAACCGTATATACGCCCGAATCAAATGAAAATTTGGCAAACACACTTGAGCATTTGGAATAGGAATAAGTTTCGATCTTAATTTTCCACTATGCTCCTTTATAAAAAAAACATGCATACGACGTCACCCCCAGATTGAGTAGCGCTACCCTTTATATAGGTAAGCGACCACTAACCACATCTAGGCAGATTTCGCTTAGATCGGTAATGTCTCTTTCCACTGCCAGGGCAACAGCGTGTTGAGGTCATCATCGTCTAGGGTGGGCAGTGTCGCGAAGACATACTGCAAGTAGTCGTAAGGCGAGAGACCATTGGCTTTGGCGGTTTCGATCAGGCTGTAGATCGCCGCGCTGGCATGAGCACCGCTCGGAGTATGGCTGAACAGCCAGTTTTTACGGCCGATTACGAACGGACGGATGGCGTTCTCCGCCGGATTGTTGTCCAGTGGGATCAGCCCATCGTCCAGGAACCGGGTCAGCCGGGGCCACTGGTTATCCAGGTAGTGCAAGGCTTTACCCAGCGCACTCCTGGGCAGCACCTGCATCAATGACTTGTCGAGCCAGGTGCGGAGTTGATCGATCAGTGGGCGACTCTTCTGTTCACGCAGCGCGTAACGCGCGTCGGGCTCAAGGGCCTTCGCCTGTTTTTCCACGCCGTACAGCTTCTGGATCTGGTTCAGCGCCCAGTCCGCTTTGCCGGTTTTGCCTTTGGGCTGCACCTTCTGGGCCTCGACGAACTTACGTCGGGCATGCGCCCAGCAGCCCGCATGGGTGAGCCCATTGCGACGCACGACCTCGGCGTAGCCTTCATAGCCATCGGT
>TARA_R110000796_G_scaffold163811_1_pt1 | contig 12325 bp, 5 predicted proteins | sample TARA_R110000796 | Tara Oceans TARA_R110000796 (sample SAMEA4397815) | marine metagenome | biome: Polar Biome; feature: [SRF] surface water layer (ENVO:00010504); material: water (ENVO:00002006), including particulate matter (ENVO:01000060) such as... | depth 5 m | reverse complement strand
TCAGACCCAGCACCGAAGATGGCTTTACCATTATCTGCGAAGGTAAGGTTGCCAGTTAAGTCCAGATTACCAGTGCTTCTCAATGTCATATGGGGAGCATCAGTTTCATACTTATCTCTGTTAGCATAGAACTCTAAATCCATTTCTGTACCACCAGCACCATCAGTTCTTGCTTTTATACCCGCATAGTGAGGTTCACTTCCCGAAGTGTCGTCATTTCTAAAAGCTAAACCACCTACAAAAGCATTATCTCCAAGAGTAGTTGAAGTGTTGGTAAGTTCGAGTGTAGAGCCGCTTGTGCTTCTTACTTTTAAACTACCGCTATCAACATTTAAATCGCCTGTCATTGTGCCGCCAGTTGTAAGCAATCCAGCTGCATTAGTAACGTCAGCAGAGCTTAGTGTAACTGCTCCAGATCTAGTATTAAAAGATGTAACAGCACCAGATGCAGTAAAGGCAGCATCATCCCATGCAGAACCATCCCAAATATAAAGCTGGTCTACTCCAGAGTTCCAGTAAATACTACCTGTTGCTAAAGCATTACCATCATTATCAACAGTTGGTGCAACAGATTTACTGCCTAAATAAATATCAGTAAATTCATCTAATGCAGTTTCAGCAGCAGTTTTAGCTGTTTGTGCTGCTGTTGCAGAAGTAGCCGCAGCCGTTGCAGAATTAGCCGAATTTGTTTCTGCGCCTGTAATTGAAGACGCACTTGTTGCAGCCGCTGTTGCACTGTTAGCTGCATTAGTTGCGCTTGTAGCTGCTGCATTTTTACTTGCTAGTGCATCTGCAGCAGAAGTAGTAGCCGAATTAATAGAAGAAATATTAGTTGCTACAGTATTTACATTACCAATATTTGCAGAAACAGTAGATATTTCTGATACTTTTGGTGCAACAGTATTAACGCTACCAATGTTGTCAGCAACAGTAGTTACTTTTGTTATTACTGTACCAACATCATTAACGTCATCTATGCTATTAGCCACTAAATTAACATTAGTTGAGTTTGCATTGGCTGTAGTTATTGCAGAAATATTAGTATTTACACCAGTAACGTCAGCAATCTTAGAAGCTACAGAGTTAACCTGTGCTATAGATCCTGCTACTGTGCCTATATTTGCAGATGCAATAGCTACTGTGTCTATGTTTGTTAGTTTTGCTTGTACCGCAGAGATTTCACCAAGCGAATCAGCTACATCATTAACGTCAGAGATAGATCCACCAACTAAATTGATGTTTGATATACCACCAGCTACAGTATTTACGTTAGAAAGCGCAGAATTGATTGCAGTTATGCTAGTCATAGCATTACCAACAGCAACAACCTGTGCATTAGAGCCAGCAACAGTAGTAATATTACCACTAATTCCAGCCAATGTAGCAATCTCAGAGGTAACTGAACCGATTGCTGTTAAATCCGCGCCAGTAGGCCCAACCTCTAAAGCACCAGTGCTGGTGTTAAATTGGATAGTCTTACCTTTGCGGCTGTCAAGTGCAGGGAGGAGTAAACCACTTGCCAACTCATAATCATTAATTTGTATTGTACGTGACACTCGATCATCAAGATCTGCAATCTCTGCAACGATACGATCTAGCTGCCCATCTAAGGATGCAGCGTTATAATTAGCCGTGAGATCCGTTGTACGCTCCATAGGAACGTCCCTGACAAGCGTTACCTCATCATTTAACGTAGCACCAGTAACCAGAGTTACTGTCCCTGTAGAGCCATTTCCTCCAAAAACCGTATAATGGGTAGTAATTGTTTTTAGTGTACCCTCGATGTAAACTTTTAAATCAGTGTTATCAAAGAACTCAAATGGAACTGTGAATACAGTCTGCCCAGATGTAGCTGTGTAATTTATTCGTGGGCTATTGTTAGCTATGTTTATTGTCATGTGTCACCTCTGTATTCTTTTTTCCATTGACTGCACAGAAGTGCAACGCACAAAACATGACGCACAATTTAGAATCTACCAAATCCTCTAGGCCCATCTAATTCACCTTCAAGCATATTTGTAAGCTCGTTTACTTTGCCTTTTAAAAACCAAAGCCTTGCATACGGAAGGTTTCTTATAAAATCTTTTGACCCTTCGCCTACATCACCATATGTCATTTCATAAATAGCACGACTAAGATCTGTAGTTATACTTGGCCCAGCACCTAAAACACCTGTAACAGCATCAGCAGTATTAGGCTCTTGTGGAAACTTTGGCTGCAATGCACCGCCAGTTATATTTGGGCCGTTTAATGCTAAAGTTGTAGTCATAGCTGTGTAGAACATATCAGAGTATAATGGCATTATACCTGAGTAATCTAATGATCTAGCAAATTGATCTTGAAACGACAGCTCTACCCAATCTGGTGTCTTTGCTTGCAATGCCATGTAGCCTAATCCCATTGCTATTGCTGTTCCAACATACTGACTTTTAAATTGACCATGTGCGTATGCACCCATAGTTTTATTTACTGCTGCTAATGAGTAACTATAGAACTGGAATGGCAATCCAAGTAATCCATTTTCAATTCTAGCATATCCTTTATAAGCAGCATCTTCTTTCATGCCAAACTTACCAGCAACACGCATAGGAATATAAACAATACCATCAGTAATAATTGGCTTATCTGCTGGTGTACCCATAAGAATAGTATTCATTATACCAGAGCCTAATGCGTTTCTAAATGTTTGTACTGTCTCAGGCTCAATACGCGCTTGTTTTTCTATTGCTTCAATAGCCATATCGTTAATAGCATTTTCATAATCAGCCAATCCAACCTTTGTTCTTTTATCAAATCCTAAAGATTTAGCAGAATTGTTTGAGTGCATAATTTCATGCATCTTAATAAATGCAACATAATCTTGAGGAGTATTAATTATACCATTACGTATAGGCTTTACACCTTTTACTCTAGGGTTTTCCCACCCACGTTGGTCAAACATTACATTTTCAATATACTCTTCGTCTATATGTATAACACCTTTGCCACTTTTTTCTGTGTAAAATGCTGGTCTATAACGCCCATCTTTAGCATAAGCATTAGTTGGCCCACTTATTATGTCTGCTTTAGTTGAAGGAAACTCAATAGTATTAGTCCAAGCTTCTGTATTTGCTAAGTACAATCCAGAATCATTTTTTTGCCAAGGCGCGTTAGCAATTTTGCGCGCATCTTCTAAATTAACATTGTAACGCAAAAGATATTCTTGTTCCATTTTAGATGCTGTACCTTGTGACCAACGCACAGAGTAATCTATCAAAGTGTGACATCGCACCATAGAATCAAAATCTTTTAATGCTCTAGTAATAACACTTAAACCATTGAGAAAGTAAAACGCATCTTTTACTTTATCCATTTTTTCAGCATTTAATGGATTGTTATTAATGTCATCTACCATACGCATTTGACTAGAGCCATTCATTATTTCGTGTATTTCTCCAGCAATACGACCTTCCTTTGCGCCTAATTTTAATTGATTGTTTTTTAATACAGTAAACAATCCACGCATGGTTGGGCCTAATCCATGCTCCATAATTATTTTAGCTGGCTCTGTTATTGTTGCTAATCCAGCAGAACCTAAATAATTTAACTGTGCTAAATCACGCATAATTTTAGCTACAGTTTGATTATGTGCATCTGGATTGCGTAAAACTGAACCTACAACTCTATCATACAAATGTCTTTGATCTTTTTGAACAGCACGTATTGCGTTTATATCTGCACCATCATCCATCATTTCATTAAATGTGTCATCTAGTATGTCATCTATGCTGTCGCCGTTATGCTTTTTAGAAAACTCTAATCGTGCTGCTGTACGCTTTGTATACGCCTTCATTACGCTAACAGGATTTGTAACCATGTAATCAAGCACTAATGCGTTTGGTATATCTAATGCTCTATGTTTAAAGTGTTTAGATTTACCCATACCATAATACATTTTATCAGGGTTAAGTGGGTCTGGCTCATTTATCATTCCATCAACTACAACTTTAACGCGATTATTTATTGCTGCTGGATCTGATGAAAGTGTTTCTTTTTTAAATTTACCATCAGATTGTTTTACCCAAATCTCAGGATTTTTAGCAAACCAATCACTTAATATCTTTTCAAATTGAACTCTGTTGTTTCTAATTTTACCCATGTCAAAATAACGTGGTCTAAATATTTCTTCATTAGGTGGTTTTATTGCACCCATACCCTCTAGGTCTGCTAGATTTGCTTTTGCTTCGTCTAGTTCTCTTGTGATTCTATTAATTTGACCTGTTAATGTGGTTGCATATTCTGGATTTTTTACACCTTTTAATCTTTTTTCTAATAAATCTAAGCGTTTCTGCCTTGATTTAATTACTTTTGTATAATCACCTTGGCTACCAATTAATCCCTGGTCTCTTAGCTGCACTTCCCAATCTTCATAAAATTTGTTTAGTTTTTCCATAGCTTGCGCTTCAAAATTAGTAGCAGGTCTTTCGCCACGCATTGCTTTTGCATCTACAGAAGCAAGCCAATCTTCATAATTACCACGCTTAACCATGTAGTCCATTGGGTTAATAACGCCTTTACCTGTACTCTGACCCCATATTTTTATAAGGTCATCATTTGTTCTAACCCAAGTACCTTCGTGCAATTTAGCATTTTGAAATACAGAATTGCCAATTTTCTTACCTTCTTTGTTTGCAACTAATAAAATACCAGAGTCATTAGCTATACCCAATGTACGCAACTTAACACTGTTAGGTACATCAGGGTTTGTCATAACTCTTTTCATTGGGTTTGTTGCAGCTTTATATACCCATGAGTCAGTAAAAATGCTTGGTGCTACGTTAGGGTCTAGCTCTACATCATCTGCCTCAAGAGCCTTTTTCATATCATTAATAGCATTTTTACCATCTTCTATAGCATTTATTTTTCTTATAGATTTTATAGATGTTGCGTGTTTAAGTGCGCCGCCTAAGAAAAAAGATGCTCCTAAATTTAATGCTACTTCTTCTTTATTTGCAGTAGGGTCTAACGGATACCTTACAGCTTCTTGTCCAGCAACAACTGCACCTGTAGCTAAACCACCTTTAAAAAAAGCCTGACCACCAGTTTTTGCTGCCCTGAATGGTATAGATACATAATTAATAGGATCAAATAATTCTGCGCCAAGTTGCGCACCTAATCCAGATTTAGCTAATGTTTCGTTAGTGTTTAATGCTTTTTTTAGATTTCTTATTTTAAATGATAAATGCTCTGGTGACTTTGCCATAAGCAGAGAAGAGGCGTATGGCTTTAGATTCTCTGGTATATCTGGTGACGGATCATAAGTATCCATTATATCTTTAGGCTCAAATCCAAACGTAACACCTTGTGTAATAAAATTAGCAAGCGGTGCGTATTTGTATTTTAAAGAAGCTTCAAGCGTTTCACCAAATGTTGGGTCATCTTCTACAGGTAATCTTTTTTCTTTACGCTCAAACTTAGCTATTTCTGTAAAAGCATTTTTCATTCTTTACGCTTCTTTCTATTTCTGTAGTAATTCGCATTTTTAATTATCTCATTATTTTTTTGTGTATTAAGAAAATCTGTCTCTATTTGCGTTTCTTTTTTTAATGATGCATCTTTTCTAAACGCAGCAGTTTCACTTTTATCAAACATTGGATAAATTTTAGTATCATTCTCTGTGTATATTAGAGGTACAAGTTCATTATTTTCTATTACATGCGCATAGTAAGTAATACCAACAGCTGTATCATCAGGTACAAGATACACTTGTTTCTTTTGGCTTGTTTTAAATGCATAATCATTATTGCTTGTATCAAAATATCCTTGTTGATCTAAAGGTATATCAGCAGTAGCTATTGTTCCTTTGTATTTTTCAGCGTGCATAGAATAACCATTAGGTAATTGTGATTCTATAATAGATAAAAACTCTTCACGTTCATCATCATCTGGAAAAGTTGCATGTAAACCGTATCTTGATCGTTTCATTTGACCCATAGGAAATCTTGGGTCGGCTATATATTCTACTTCTGGGTATTCTTTTTCAACAATTTCATCTAACCGCTTTACTATTTCATCGCGTGACTGACCAGTTCTAGCCATGTACTCAACCATTGGTTTAAGCTCTATTGCTAACAACATGTCATCTAATTGATCAACAACAAAATCATTTACTGTTTTTAAATCGTCACCATCTAAACCTAATGTTTGCTTCATAGAAACTGTTGATTTAGGATCATTTCTTCTGTCTATAAGTTTAGCTGCTATTTCTTGCGAGCTACCACCTTGTGTAATCCTAATTTGATTAACATCGTTTAATAAAGCTTTTTGTTCATGCGTTAATATACCACCAAACCTGCTTGTAGTTATACCATCTCCAGATAAGTGATTATCTAGTCTTATATAATGGTCTAATAAAACATCTGCATTTGGTACGTTTTGTCCATTTACTATGTCTGTAAGACTATCAATTAAACTTTGTGGTGGTACGTGGCTCATAATAGAATAAGCCGCATTTTTTTTAGCAATAGGCCAAGTGTCAAAATTTACATAATCATCAAGACCTTTATCTGCTAGTATTTCATCTGTTGCTTGTCTATGTTTTTTAACTTTAAGATCACCACCATTTGTTAATACTGTATTGTATATAGCTTTTGCATCTATTTGTTTTTGGATTTTATCTTCTCTTTGGGATATTTTAGAAGCTAGTTTATTTGCTTTTGACCCTGCTGCATCTCTACTTAATACAGATAAATTTTCTAAAACAGACTCACCAGTTTCAATGTCACTAGATGACATGCCTGTAATATCTTGACCGCCTGACTCTATGTATTGAGCCATTGCTTTCATGCTTTCTCCAGATGCAGTACCGCTGTATCTTTGTATTACTCCAAAGGCATATGCATTTTTTAATCTATTTTTTTGTGTTTGCACTTCTGTTGCTGTAAATACTGTACCTGCAAATGAATCTAATACATTCATTTCTGCTTTTAGATATTCAACATCCATGTTTCCAGCTGCATACAAATCAGCAACCTTATCGTAATTAGATAATTGTAACGCTTTTTGTCTTGCATTATATACTTTTTTTTCTAATGCAGCTGCTTCTTTTTTTCTTGTAGCTTCGGTTGGATTGTCTGTAAGACCTAATATACTTTTTACAATCGGTTTATCTAAGTTTATATTTGTTTCCCTTAGTGTATCTACTAATAACAACTGCTTATCTGTAAGTTTATCTTTAGATAATTGATCGTTATTTATAATAGCACTTTGTAAATAATCTACATTACCATCACCTGCAGCTTGTAATATGTATGGCTCAAGTATTCCACGTTTTAACAGTTTAATATCTGTGTTCATTTCAGAAGTAGTATAACTACTATCTTCGTTTAAACGTTTATTATACTGACCTAAGAGTGATTCAAATTGTGTAACAACTGTATATAATGTTGCACTTGCTTCATCTACAGTCGCATCATCTGAATAAATATGATTGGCATTTTCGCTAGCACTAGAAAATAAATGTTCTTGCTGTCTGTCATATCCAATATCACTACTCAAACTGCGAGTTTTAGCATCTTCTATTGCTTTTGCTTTTGTTATTTCTGCTGCTGCATTAGCTGTAATTTCTTTATCTCTATCAACAACGTCAAAATTATTTGATGTAGTTGTAAAGTAATTTAATATGTCTGCTTTAGTATCTGGGTTTATAACCTGTAATAATACATCAAGTTTATTTTTAATCTTTTTATCTGTTATATTACCTTTTTTACCTTTAGTAGATAAATATAACTTCATAACATTTCTTTGATCGGAGTCGCTAGTAAAATTCATTACATGCTCTACTAAGCCTTTACCAGTTGCAATGTTCATTAAATTGCTAGTTTGCAGTGCGGCTCCATCTTGTAGTAAATTTGCATTAATTCCGTCATGCGCTCTTTTTATTTCTCTTGCTGTAATATTATCTGCTTTTTCAAAATTACCATTAAGAGCTACGTTGTATGCACGACTTGTAGCAAGGCTTAATTGCTTTGCTATGTTTTCTGTTTCAAGTGTTCTAAAATGTTTACGTGTTCTGTCTTGTACGTTTAGTTTTTCATATGCTAATTTTTCAGTACCAGTAGTTGTAATGTATTGTTTGTATCTACCTTCAGCATTTTCAGCCATTGATTGTATGTATTGCGACATAGAGGTTTCATAACCAGTAGGGTCAAACTCATATTTTGCACCAAGCTCTCTAGCTTTTAAATCCATTTCAGTAGATATAGAGTCTTCATATCTAGCGTTTATAACTTTTTGGTATGCATCTATAGCAAATTTACCCATACCTTCTGGAGCTTCAAAAGCTTCTGGCTTACCAGTAATAGGATTTAATGTAGTTATACCATCAAGTTCTACACCTTCTGCAATTTCTGCACCTACTTTTTGTGCATTTTCTGCTGCATTATTGTATGCTCTGCGTGTAAACTCGTCAGCTTGTGATCTTATAGTTTCCCATAACTCAGCTTCACCTGTGTCTATTCTGCGAACGCCAACTGGTTTATTAAAGACTTGTGTTTGTTGTCTGATTACAGCCATTTAAAACGTCCCTCCTTTTGCTGCGGTATCTTGAGCATCAGCTATACCGTATGCCATAGTACCAGCAGCTTGTAGCAAAGAAGCGCGTCTAGCATTTTTACCTCCACGTCTTAATGCCATAGCTTCTCTAGTTCTTGCGCTAGATTCTGTTTGTCGTTGAAAATCTATTCTGCTTAAATCAGTAGCAGCAATTTCTTTTTGTTTAGATAAAAACGCTTCAACTGATCTATCTGACCCTACATCTCTTCCAGATGCGTAAAACATACCTACGTTTGCTTCTGTAGCTAAATCATATTCATACCTACGTGACGCTGCTTGTTGCAACGCTAAGACCTCGCCTTGCTCTCGCTCAGTCTCAGTGTTAAATGCATCCATTCTAGCTGCATCTTCTCTAGCTTTACCTGCTTGTATTGAAGCATACGCTGATATTCCAGCACCGAGTAATTGAAAAAACATTATATAATCAACTCCGAAATTAAACCATTAACTTGCAATGGCATTGGATCATCTTGTTCGATAGTAACTTGAGGACTTCTACCATATCCTAAAAGCCTAACCTCTTTATTACCTGTAAATCCAGCAATATTATTAATAGACCTATTGTTTACTTTTAATGATTCAGATTCTTTTACATTAATAACTACAGTACCTATACCCCTAACATCACCTGTTACTGGCCCATTAGCTGCTATAGTGTCCACTGGATTAGTAATAATCTTAGCTGTAAACTTCTTGCCAACATAGAAATGAGTATAGCTACTATGTGCAGTCATAGTAATATTGCCACTAGTTACAGTAAACTCTCCTAAATAAACTTTGCTAGTACCATTGTAGCCAATAACATCTACAGTACCGCTAGAGTAAAGACTATTAACACTTACTGTTCCGTTGCCATAAGCTACATAAAGATAGTTGTCTAACCCAATATCATCTAAAAACTCAGACAATACATAGTTACCATTAACATCTAAGGCATAGACAAACAGTCTTTCGCCTAATGCTGTAGTAGTTTTAAAGCTACCTTGACATGTTACATTAGTCCAAGCGGCACGTTTTTCAGATCTGCTAGAGCTAAACAAAGCCATGTTACCATTATTCATAACTAAAGCAGCGTAAGATTCTTGCGTGCTAAAACCAGAATGAACAACCGCTATATCAACAGGATTATCTATAACGTGAGAAGCAACAGTAGAAACTGCTGTAGATATATATGCATCTTCTGCGTCAGAGTATATGTACTCACGAACAGCTCTACCGCCTTTTTCAACAAATATAGTCGCGCCATCAATAGATGTAGGTAAAACAAACTCACAACCAAATGGTGTTTGTTTTCTTATCTGTGCGTTTGTAGGCGTAATAGATTGGTTAAGATATGTTGGTACATATAACTCGTCTGATAACGTAAAGATTTGTAAGTCACGATTAGATCTCATGTATCTAATTTCATTAACATCACCAGTAGCAGCTACTAAGTTTATTGCATCTGTATCAATACCTTCGCCAACATCATAATTAAAAAACTCACCAAGCTGACTCATCCAAATTGTATCTGGTTCAGCTATAGTCCCACCAAAGCAAAGTCTGTTTTCATGGAATGTAACTGACGCTGGGTATCCACGCAATGCAGAGAACGCTTGTTCATCCCATTCTGTTGTAGCTCCACTAGAAACAACTTTAACAAACCCACCACCATCTTCTGATGAGTTTGCATTGCTTGCTGCATTAACTGTATATGTATTTTGATCTAATATATCTTGTACGGTTCTGCTTCCGTTTATGTTTGAAGCATTTATACCTCCAACGGCTACTGCATCAGACAATGTAATAGTATCTCCAACTATTAAGCCATGTTTAATATGCGTAATTTCTATTGTAGATGATCCATCTCTTGTGCGCAAAGGATTTGTTACTGTAAGTCTTGTTGATAATTCTTTTATAATTTTACCAGTTGCAGAAGTAGAGCTTGCAACAGCAGTTATTTCAATTTCATTACCCCCATATCTGAGGGTTACTCCAATATGTTTACCTGTTGTATCAAAATATGCCGAGCTTGTTTGTATTACAGGAAAAGTACCTACAACATGGTTAAAAGAAGTTAATGTAACATTAGCAGGATGAAATACACTATATGGTTGGTATGTATCTTTATTGTCATAGCTTGTATCAAAGCTAAATACACTAAGCTCAAATGCTGTAAGGGATGTACGCGTAAGCATACGAGGAGCAAACAAAGGATGGCATATAAACATTACATCACCATACTGTGCAGTGTTATATTGTTGTAAATAATCTTCATCAAAAGGTAAAACGTTACTTTGCGTGTCTGTTGTTATGGTTGAAACAAGTGATAATGTTCCATCAGAAACAAGACGATAACAAAGAATATAGGCTTCTCCAATTCCAATTATGTACTGCTCATTATCGTCAAAGATAAATGGAGCTAAGTGTAGCTTTTTATTTGATTGAGTATTCTTACCATGAAACTTTGTGCCATGACGTTTCTTTACTGCACCTTCTGGCAACACGATCATGTTTTCTAAGCTTTGTGCAGACGCAGCATAGATAGGACTATCAGTCCTCATTATAGTATTGTCGCTAATTTCACCGTACTGAAAGCTATTCTGTGGGATTCTAACCTTCTGCATTAGCTACGCCTTTGTGCTATAAACCTTGATGTCATTAACTTGCGCGTAGTCTGTTGCTGCGAGTCAAGTCGTCTGGCTTTTATCATTTGTCTTTCGCCTTGCTGATCCATCATTTGTGCTAGGGAAGGGTCTCTGGCAATAGATATGGATAACATTGCAGCAACTTGGAACTCTACAGCTAGTGTAAAGTAAGAAGGCCAAGAAGATTCGCTAGCGCGATATATGTAATCTGCAATTACGACTTCGTTTGTAGACATATCACAATAAACTTTATCGCCATATGTATCATATATTATTGGATCATCGTTTACTGTTACTGTACTAAGCATCAATAGATCTGATGGCATCTGGTATGCAGCATCGTATCTGCTTGTAGGGGCAGCAGCTAAACGGTTTAATACTTGTTGGTTTGTAGCAAATCGCCAACGCGTACTAGTCAGCGCGGCTCTTGCTATGTCCTCGTACATTGCGTCAACTACTTCAGCTTCAGCAGTACCTTCATCAAATGATGAAATAGGAGAACCGCCCATGAGGACGGAAGCGCGTGAACATACTTTTATTGGTGTATTTGCTGGCATTTCTTCAACCTATATATTGGAGTTAAAGGGGGCCGAAGCCCCCTAAAATATTAGTTGTTGTCAAGAACTTCGTAAACACCATTGTTGTCGATTACAACTGAACCCATTGACATCATTGATGTCGCTAGGTGTGCAACCTTCTGTGGTACATAGTTAAGCTCTGTTGCAACATCAGAGTTAATACCGATACCAACTGATGATGTATGGTATGCAAAGTTTTTACCACCAGCAACAGCAGACGTTGAGAAGATCTTAAACCCTAAGAACTCTTTCATTGTCATACCACCAGCAAATGGTAGGCTTTGTGGCCCAACATAGTCACTTGATGCGAACTCATTAATGTTAAACAAGTCAGTGTATCCAGCTGGAGACATAGCAATATAACGCTGTCCGTCTTCTGGAATGTCAGCTGTACCCATTGTTTCAAACAATGTTAGTAAGTCAGCTTTTGCTAATGCGCCAGATGTGTCAGCGATTTGCGTTGAGTTTGCACCAGCATCCATAGCCGCTGTAATTAACTCATCTGTTTTACGGCCTAGTGCGGCAGCA
>TARA_R110000796_G_scaffold44977_4_pt1 | contig 12357 bp, 8 predicted proteins | sample TARA_R110000796 | Tara Oceans TARA_R110000796 (sample SAMEA4397815) | marine metagenome | biome: Polar Biome; feature: [SRF] surface water layer (ENVO:00010504); material: water (ENVO:00002006), including particulate matter (ENVO:01000060) such as... | depth 5 m | reverse complement strand
AATACTTTCGATTATATCTAAAAATAGTGTAACCAAATAATTATGGGAGGAACTGATATATACATAAGAAGACCTAACAAAACTAACTATAGTGAAAACAATATTGAGTTGAATGATAAACTTGAAATGTTCTTACAAGAAATAGAAATGGTTTTAGGTACACCACCGACTACTGTATTAGGTAGATCGGATTATGGAGTAGGACTACAATCTTACTTACATAACTTTAATGTGGGTGAAAGTGACCTAATACAAGCGATTAACCAACAAATCACAACTAATTGTGTTTTATCTGGTGAGTTTTCATATACAATAAATGTAGAATTCTATAAAATAGGTCAAAGTGACTCAGCAGTTATAGATATTTTAGTTGAAGATGACAACTTAGTTAGAATGGTTATCAATTAAATATAAAAACAATTGTTCCTACATGTCAAAGAAAGCAAAAGACCAAGTTAATAAGATTATAGATAAAAGTAAGTTGTTCGATGACCAATTGAAACAACAAATTGAAAATTATCTAGTTAAAGAATATGATAAAAGAGGATTAAACTTTAGTCCTTCGAGCCCATATGGACAAATCGTAGATGTTCTTAATGAATTGAACAAGTTACAATTTTTCTATCTTGAAGACGCTTTAAACGAAAGAAACCTTCTAACGGCATATAAAGAAAATTCTATACAAGGACTTGCAAGACTAACTGGACACAACCCTAGCAGACCTATAAGTGCTAAAGGGGAGGTTTCAATGAAAATCAAACCAGGAGCTTCTAACGAAATCCCTGGTTCAAATATACAAATACAAAACTACACAAAATTATTGTGTAAAAACAACCAAAGAACATACTTAATACTATTAGATTCAGATTCTGTGTACTTACCTAAGACTAGTTCGGACATTTTTAAATTCCAAGTACTAGAAGGTGAATTAAATACTTCAGACTTTGTAGGTAATGGTGCAGACTTACAATCATTTAATATTCCAACTAGATATGCAGAAATAGAAAATGATATCATTACTATTTTTGTTAATGGTCAGGAATTTAAAAAGTTTGAATCCCTTTATGATATGAAGAAATCAGAAAAAGGGGTATTGGTAAAAACAGGGATAAACGGTGGTGTTGATATTTATTTTGGTAATGCTGATTATGGATATACTCCAGACATTGGTGAAAAAATACAAGTTGAGTGGATTGCATCTACAGGTTCTAATGGAAATCTTGGGGAATCATCCTCTTCTATTGTTTTTGAGTTTATTGATTCAATTTCTGATGGGTTTGGTGGAGAACTTGATTTAAACGAGGTATTCGATATTAGTGTATCTAAAAAGATTACGATGGGTGCAAATGCTGAAGATAAAGAACTTACAAGATTCTTAGTTAATAAGAATAGTAGAGGTTTAGTACTTGCTAACCCTACAAATTATATAGCATTCTTATCTAAATACAACCAATTCAGTTACATTGATGCATTCAATACTTTTGGTGACCAATATTTAGATGACGATAATATCGTTTATCTTTTCTTGTTGCCTGATATTACTAGAAAGGTTCAAAGTAATTCAGATTACTTTAGTACAGATATTAACAATTTCTATTTAGATGCAGAAGATAAAGATGCTGTCTATGATGTTATTAACAAAAGTGGTAGACAATTAGTATCTACTGAATTAAAAATAATTGACCCTATTGTAACTTATTATGCATTGAATGTTTTCATTAGAGTATTTGATGATATTCTTAGCGAAGAAACTGTGAAAGCAGAAATTACAAATGCAATAGGTGAATATTTCTTATCAATACAAAGAAGAGATAAAATACCAAGGTCTGATATTATTAAAATAGTTGAAGATATTAGTGGAATAGATTCTGTTTATGTTGAATTCATATCAGAAAAGAACGAACAAGCATTGTTTAATGGGTTCTATTACAAAGACATTGACTACAACAATACAGAATCTACAAATGCATTATTGAACAAAGTTAGAGAGAATACAGAAGTTCCTAATTTGAATGCTAGTAATTCAATTGAGACTAATGAGAAGATTGTTCTTAAAGATGGTGAAAACCCTAACCTTGGACTTGATGAGTTCGGAGATATTACAATAGGTAACAAAGAATTACCACTTATTAGAGGTGGATTTATAGATAGAAACGGTACTGAATATGTAGATGGTATAGATAGTGAAAATTTATCTGCACTAAATATTATAATTAGGGATTCTATTCCTAGAAAATAAATTAAATTAACATGAAAGACTTAAACTTTTTTATAGATAAAGTGAATGAAGGCTATAAGATAAAAAGCAATAGAAAACTTGGAAAAACTAAATCAGGAAAGGTTGTTTATGCAAACAAACAAGATGATGCTAAATCTTTTGATTTACAAGAGTTGCAAGATGCTAAAAAAATCATTTGGTCAGAAATGCAAAGACTTCAAAAGTTAGGTAGAACTGGCGGAAATGGATATAAGCAATTGAATTGGTTAAATGGTAGTTATGGATTTATGATTTCTAAATTAGATGGGTCTTTTACTAAAGATAAAAAGAAAGAAGAAGAACATTGGTTAAGTAGAAAGAATATTACTGACAAAATGAAACCAGATACAAATTTCAACTAAAAATCAATAAAACATATGTCAATTAGAAAATCACAAATAAAACAAGCATACGAACCTATCAAACAAGAAGAATTAGATATCTTTGATAAAACTATGTCTCCTTATTTGACTGGTTCTAATGATCTCATGAAAGGATTTCTTAAGAAATTAGAAATGATTAAAATGAATAATTACTATTCAGTAAAACTTCTTGAAAATTTATATAACTATACCGAAGATAATCCAAATAAATAATAATCAATGTCAATAAAAAAGGAAAATTTACATTTTTTCAATAAAAAGGGGGATAACTTAAACTTGTTTTTTGATACAGTAAGTGGGTTATATAGAGGTAATTATACATTATCAGAACAACCTGTTTCAGTTGAACTAATAGAATCAGAACAAGTTATTATACTTGAAAAGATTTATAGTGAAGAGTATAGTAAGTTCATGTATGTTAAACCTACTAATGTAGCTAATGACGAAGCAGTAATTGTATTCGAAATAGATATTACATCACAAGAGGATTTCTTTACATTTGACATCACTTTAGATGATGATGCATACTATATCAATAAAAGTACAGAACAGGTCATAGAACCCACGTATGATGCATCATTTACTGATGTAGTTATGTCTGGTAAAACCTATACAAATGTGCCAAGTGCATATAACATAAATATTTTAAGACAAGATTATCAAACAGCAAATATTGGATTCTCATCTAGTGAGGAAAATTCATTTGCTGGAAAGGTTAATATGTACTTCAAAGATGATTTATCTAAGGAGCAAATTGCAGAAGTATTCTTTTTTGTTGATACTGTTGCCGAAGATACTAGGTTACCATTACTTTTAGAAACGATGGGCCATACACTAAACTCTAAAGATTTCTTAATATTCGATTCAACTAATGTAAATGAACAGGAAATTGATTTCAATATTATAAATAAGAAAAGAAAGGAACTATTACTTGAATTTAACAATATCTTTCCTTATCTTGGTTCATATAAAGCACTTATTAATATAATTAAGTTCTTTGGGTACGAATCTCTATCTATTAAAGAATATTGGAAGAATGTAAAAGTTGATTCAGCTAACTTTGGTAAGTATAGACCTGTTGATGTTGAAAGTGTATTATTAAACTCTAATAATACTGAAGAACTTTCTGATTTATTCCCATCTAAAGTATATTCTAAAACTAATAAGTTTGGTATGTACTATTCAATCACTGAAGAAACTGGCGAGTATGATGAAGATGGATTACCTATCACAAAAGAAACCTCACAATTTACAATTGACGAAGTTCTAATAAAACTTTATGCACTTAAAGATAAATTAAAGAAATATTTTTTACCACTTAACAGTAATATTATTGATATAGTAGGTGAAGCATTATATTACTCTAAAATTGAATTAAACTATTGGCAATCTATTAATAGAGTCGATAGTATTGATATTAATATAAACCCTACCTTTACAGTTTACCCTAATAAATATGGATTCATACAAGATTTAAGACCTCTAGAGTGGGTTGGTTCTAAAATAGGACCAGATTTATTACTAGATGGTACATCAAATTTAAAAGTAAGAGAATTCACATTAACTAATTCATTTTATGATAACACATTAAGAATAATAGATACTATTAGTGGGGATTCTGTAGAAATTATAGCAGACTACCAAAGTACTGATAACTCTAACGCACTTAGATTGTATGATAAGTTAATCAACCACACTGGGGTATTTGGTAACTTCTTTATTAATTTAGATGGTAACCAAATATTATTTGTTGAAAAGATAAATACTGGTGCTATTATAGAATCTCAGGTTGAACAAGGTAGATATGCTGGAGTTTCACCAACACTATCTTATATTGATTACTTAAATGGTGACCAACCTATTGATAATTATAAAGAAGCATATTTATCATATTTCTATGATAGAAATTTTAATATACTTGAACTAAGTAACAACGAAGATATTCCAGTAGGTTATCCTATATTATTAACTAACACTAGTTTTGAAATCACATGGTCTGATGCTAATGTAACCTGGAATAGTTTAGATGAAGCACACAACTATAATGATTTTGATTATTCTAGCGATACTGGATTTCCTACAGCACAATATTTTTCAGGTGGTGCAACAGGTACTGATAAACTTAGTGGAGTTTCTTGGGATGACTTTGGAAATTCAAACTTCTATGAACTAGAATGGTTCATTTTCAAAGAAGCAACTGAAGAATCTCCATATTGGTCAAGTGTTGTTAAAGGACACCCTAATGAGTATAAAGAATGGGCAGTTAATTTACCATATTCAGGAGAATATACTGTTGAATTAACTTTATATGATATGTATGGTTCATTTAGTAGAAATACAGAAGTTAGTTATATTACAGTAGAACAAAAGAATCCAAACTTTACTGCATGGAAAATAAAGGACTTAACAGACTTAACATGGGACGACTTAGATAATATAACTTGGGATGAAATGAACAGTTCTTGGGAATTACCTTTTTTACCAAACAATATTAATGATGAAGGTTTTATTGCATGGCATAGTACAGATAGAGTTGAATTCTATCAAAATCTTATAAAACAGGATGCTATACTTAAAAGTAAAGGTGATATTAATGGTCAGACTTGGAATAATTTAGGAGATGGTACAACTTGGGAAGACGTAGACCATTTATATTGGGACGAACTTAGTTCTACATTTACTAAATTCTACATTACTGAATTAGAAGATACTAGTGTATTTGGGTTTAATGTTAAATCTTCAAATGGTGTACTATTAGAAACTGCATCTTTCAATAGAAATGTTGCAATTGATAATGTATATGTAGATTTTATTGACCAAGTTTACGATTTAGATGAAACTCTATATCCTGTATTGTCTAGTTTTCTATATGAATATAGACCTATAGTTGAATTTGGTTCTGCTACTATACATCAAATAGTTGCAATATCAAAAGCGTTTGAGTCACCTAATAGATTTTATTTTAGTGGTACTGAATGTGTACTTTCTAACTATAACACACCTTTAAATGGATTTGGTGCAATTGGAGACTCATCTGCGGGATTTGATATATACACAACTTCGAATATACAATCAGGTGTATCAGGTGGTGCTACAGCAACTATAGATATTGATGGTATGACTTACATTATACCAGATGATATTATCACTCTTTCTAGTTTAGCAGACGACTTGAATATTAATTCACCATTTCAAGATTGGGAATTTAATATTGTACAATCCTATCAAGGAGGAACAGCAGTACAAGATGAAAAAATACTTGCATACGCTAAATTTTACCAAACTGGTGAAATTAACACAATTAAATATAGCAATGTATATGGAACTAAATATGCTAGAAGCGTTACTACAAATGCTACTTGGAATAGTTTAGATGTCCTTTATTATCAAAGAGATGTAAAACCATATACACAAATTTATTTTAATTATGACATTTCTAATATGCCTGGATTTAAAAATCCAATTTGGATAATAACAAAGGTAGGTACAGGAGAAGTTGTTTTTACTTGGTTGAATAAATATATGGTATATTTATTTACAGACGTAGGTGAATACGACATATCTTTACAATTAGAAGATACTAATAGTAATACTAAAACTATTACTAAGAATGGTTTAATTAAGGTAACATAAACATTAAAATAAAATAAAATAAAATGGCAATACAGGTAACAACATTAAAAGGAACTAATTCACTTTCTGCTGATAGAATAACTATTAATGATAACTTTTCTATAAATACAAGTACAATTAATGATTTATTAGGTATACTTAATACTACTACTGGTAAGTTTGACAATACTTCTGTAGGTGTAGATAATACTATCACAACAGATGGTATTACTATTAAAGATTCTGGAATTGATATACAAAAGGGGAACTTAAATATAACAGATGGTATTATTATTTTACCAAAAGATGGTGCATATATTGAATTAGGTGCTGATGGTTCTAAAATAGTAGATAAAGTAGTTGCAGTTGGTGCAAATAGTACACACATTGTTGGTGTAACTGGATTCATTGCAATTGAAGTACCTAAAATGAGTACAGTAGAACTTACAGATGTAGGGACTAATGGACTAGTACCTTTAGGGGCAACAGGACCAGCAGTTATAACTTACGATACTACTGTAAATAAATACAAAGGTTGGAATCTAAGTACTCAATCTTGGGATTTATTAAGTTAAAACATCAAACAACATAATAACAAAACTAAAACCTGCTAGAAATAGTGGGTTTTTTTGTTAGATTAAATATCATAAGTTTAATTAATTTAGAAAGGTATAGGACAACAGTCCAATAAATCACTTTCTTTATTTAAATAATTACAAAATAAAATAATATATAAATATGTCAGCAACACCACTAATTAGGCCTTTACGCGTTCAGGGAGGTACAATATACGTTTTCAATTCTGCTGCTAATGATATTGCTAAAACTTTTAGTGATGACAACTTTAGATTTACTTTTAGTAAATTTGCAGCATTAGATTTACCTAAAGTACAAATACCTAACAACAATTCAAATAATATCAACTGGCAAGCTGTAGGAAATAGGCAAAATAGTGTTGGAAGTACAGGAGCATACTTTGATACTACAGTATTGAATGATATGATTAATGGTAACCAACAACAAAATACATTCATTGCTAATAATTTTCAAAACTATGTTCTTAACTGGGAGAACTTGATACTTAATCAAGATAATTCAGATGGAAATGGTTACGATAGTAGTTCACAGCAATCTATTACAGAAAGAATATTCTGGAAATGGGTTGCAGATTTAGGTGCTATTAGATTTGATGATGCGTCAGAGGTTGATTCAAATATACCTAACTTATTTGTGGAAGAAGCTCAAAATACTGACAATTCTGGTATTGATACTTATAATAGAGTTGTAAAGTATCTTGGTGATATTGATTTAATAAACAATGTTAATAGAGGTGGTGAAGCATACACGCAAGTATATCTTCATATACCTACAGAACATGGTAACACACCAACTGTTCTTTTTAATAATATTACAGATATTAACTACAACCCTACTTTAAAATGGTATGGTACAAATGGTGACAATATTGAAGGTAGAACTGAAGGTGCTGACCCTAGAATGTCTGCTAAAGCATACTTCCAAGATAATAGTAATGGTAATGATTACTACTCAACTCAAAACACTTTTGGTAGTACAGCGAATACCACTATTGAAATTTCAAATGATATGTTAGGTACAAATCCATATGAAGTTAAAGTATCTGATATGGATGGTACAGTTATTGATTGGGATAGTGCGAAATATACTAAAGTTACTAGTAATCCTAGTGTAAAATCTATTTCAGAATTGAATAGTACAGCAGAAGCAGAAGATTTCTCATTCAATACAGTACTAATTTACTATGACATATATGATGAATCAGATTCTACTATTGTTAAAAGAAACTTATACGGTGTACTTTTCTTAGATGATTTTACAGAAACTATAAGTGATGGTTCTAGTTTAAATGCGTTTGCTAAGTACAAACCAAATGCAATTACAAAATTAAATGGTAACGCATACTCACTTAAAACAAATATTAAATTTGATACTAGTGCAGATAATGTTGGTGTTGAGAGAAGTATTAACGAGTTTACTACATTCTCAATGGATTTATTCTCTGATGCCATGGTATCATTACAAGATTCAACACAAAACTTTGTAAAACAATCATTTGTAATAACTGAATTGACCGCAAAAGTTGATAACTTAGAGAAATTCTATTTCAACCAAGCAACTATTGATGAATTGAATCAAGAAATTACAGATTTAACTGAAGTTGTACAGAATGCTATGATAGCTTTAGAAAGTCCAACTACTTTAATTGAACTAATTAGGAATAATAGTGATAGGATAAATAAACTAGCAAGTGGGAATTTAACATCTACATTAAGTTATGATTTAAGTCCCTTTGTACAAGGTGCAGGTCTTAAAGTTGACAAATCCGTACCTAATAAAGTTATTATTAGTAATATAGTAGAAGGTTATAATAACTTTCCAACTTGTTATAATGATGCGATTGAGTTGAATTACTCAGTAGGAAATGGTGTAACAGATATAACAGATACTGTAAACTATCCAATTAAAAACAACATTTTAAGTGTTGGGAAGTTCACTAACTACTTTAAAAACAACACAACTACAACACTAGATGTTGATACTGATTTAGTAATCAATTTAGATGATAGTGTTGAGAAGTTTAAAACTGGACAAGTATTTAGATTAGTATTCGCAAATGAGTTCACCTTAAAGGACACTAGAAACATATTCATTTATACTGATGCTAGTAATGTTAAACAACAAGGTGCATTTAAATGGTTAGTTACTAAAATAACTAAACCAGAATTGATAAGTAGTAAACCAATTATAGAAATCATTTGTACTAATGCAGTGACATTAGAGTTCACAATTGACGTTCTAAGGTAATGTTAAATAGATTAAGTTACAACGAAACTTACTTGATTAAATAAAGAAAGGAACTATTATCGGATTACCGTCCTAAGTTCCTTTCTTTAAAATAATTAAAATGTAATGTATTTAATCCTAAACGAAAAGAGGTTCGAACCATATTGGTTATTCATAGAATCTTGCAAAAACAAACATCCTAAACTTTACCACAAGCACCACATAATACCTAAACACTTAGGAGGTGATGACTCTGCTGATAATTTAATTCGACTTGGTTATGAAGACCATCAACAAGCACATCTAATTTTAGCACAATGTTTCCCAGCAGATTCTGTTTATAAAGGAAAAAACCTAAAAGCAGCAAATTTCTTAAATTATTGGACTTCTGAAAAAATACTATCAAATGGATGGGAAACCTCAGAGGAAACTAAACGAAAAATTTCAAATTCTAACAAGGGTCGTACATTCACATCTCTTGAAAATTTTATTAAGTTATATGGTGAGAGTGAAGGGATTGTGCGTTATAATGAATGTTACAAAAAAGGTAGAAATGATGTATACTCTTTTATAGAACGATATGGTGAAGTTGAAGGTATCTTAAATTATAATATTTATAGAGAAAAAATATCTAAAAAACAAAAATTATATACAAAAACACAAGAACATTGTAATAATATTTCTAAGGCAAAGAAAGGTAAATCTATTGGGCCTTGTTCAGAAGAAACTAAACAAAAAATATCTAAGGGAAATAAAGGTAAGGTTATGTCTGATGAACACATTGCAAAAACAAGACGAGCAACACCTTGTACTATTGACAATATTGAATTTATTAATTTAACAGAGGCATCTAAGTATTATAACATCAGTAGAACAACGGTATTAAATAGAATAAAGGATGAAAGATTTCCTAATTATAAATTTAGCAAAAAACAATAACTAATATGTCAGATGTAAAGAATAGCCTATCATCAATCGTGGATAACCTTATCAAATTGCAAAGAAATAATTCTGAAGTTTTATCTAAACTTTCAGAAGTTGTTAATAGTGATGCTGATGTGGTAACACTAACACTAGAAGATATTGCAAATGATAATATCAAAACAGTTACTATTCCATCTTTCGGTGCTTTGAAAAAAGATATTGAGAGACTTGATGAGAATATAACTCAAATATCATCATTGAATAGTAAAAATGCAAGTGTAAAATTGCCAGACGGAACATTTAGAACTATTATAAAATCAACACTAAAGAAAAGTGCTAATGATTTAACAAGTGTGCAAACACCAACAGAGTTTGAATCTAAAAACAATTGGTTTTTTGAATCCTTCTTGAATCCATTCTTATATGTTGGGCTTAATTTCCCATCACAATTGAATCCTAACACAACTAATGTTAAAATGTTAAAGTTTATCTTAAACTTAGACAATAACAACAAGTTAAATATTTTCAATGACCAAATTAAGAATAACTCAGATTTAGCATATGCTGACTTCTTAGACATTATAAACAAAAATGCTATACTATATACTATAGATGATGATATATTGGACTTACCTCCAGTTGAACCAAGTCATTATGGTAACTTTTCAGTACTAAGAGTATTTGAATCTACAGAAGATATTATTGTAAATGGTGTAGAAGCAACTAAGAAAACTCAAAAATTTCAATTAGATAAACTTACATATAATGATAAAAATTCTAACACATTAGAGACCCAACAATTAAAGATTGGAGATTCTTTATTGGTTAACAAAAACGATAAGAACACAAGATATTCAATTACTAATATTGACTTTTCAACCAATACCATTTCTGTTAGTTTAGCAGAAGGTTATGATTCAGTTAATATTGGTGCAAATAATTTATCATATTATCCAAATGAAGATATTACTCCTGAAATTAGAGTAGGATTAGGATTTAACGAATATGTTTCTATATTCTTGAAACCAATTGACCCAGATTCTAATAGACCAGCAGATAATTATTCTCCAGGAATTAGTTTTTATACTAACGAATTGACTATTAAAGATGTTGATGATGTTATCAAAACACTAGATACTTACTACCAAGAAAAGGTTGTAGATTTTGGTGCAGTTTTATTTTCAATGACACAAGAAAACATCCCACCGGTATCTAAAGCAGTTACCCCTGGGATTCCAGCACTAGCAAATGATGACTTTAAAGTTGTTCAAATTAACAAGCACGTTACTGATGGTCAATCTAATGAAGACATTAAATCACTAAACACTGAAAAGAATACATTGAAAAGTGAATTAGGTGATTTAGATAAAGCAATTGCTACAAAAAGAAACGAAATTTCTACAAAGACATATAAATCTGATATCGAAAGAGATTCAGATAGTAACCAACTAATATCTTTAATTGAAAAGAGAGCATCTACAGAAACTCTTTATAATTCAGTTATTTCAGATATACTATCAAAAGCACAAGATAAATCAACTTCTTCTGCGAATGCAAAATATAGAGTTAGAGGGTTTTGGCCTTTACCTAAAAATAAACTTGCATCTGATGGTTCTGAACAAACTATAATTCAATTCAAGATTGAATATAGATACCTTACTAAAGGTGGTGCTGCGAATAACTTAGAGGAATATAAATTCATAGATTCTGATGGAAACTCACAAAAAGGTGTATATTCTAACTGGAATCCAATGAAATCTCCATTAAGAGAAAGAGCATTTGATGTTAATACTGGAAAGTATTTTTGGTTAAACCAAGATACTGAGAATGGTGAGCAAGTTAATATTAACCAATTAGATATTGCAATTAGACCAAATGAAACAGTTGAGATTAGAATTAAATCACTTTCTGAAGCAGGATACCCTACTAATCCAGTAGAATCTACTTGGAGTGAAGTACTTTCAATAGAATTTCCTGATAACTTAGGAGTTTCTAAAGATATTCTTGCAATTGTTAAGGAAACTAATGATGAACAAGTTAAAGTTAAATTAAATGAAGATTTAAATTCAAAAGGTGTTTATACACACATTGATGACCAATTTACTCAAAATAGTAAAACTTGGAAACACCAATCGTTTGCAATAGCATCTGGATTCTTATCTGACGAAAGGAATGTAATATCACTATTTGACTATTTAAAGACGTTAGAAAACAAGATAGCCGTATTAGAAGCAGAAATAAACAAGACAGTTGGTGAACTATTAGTTAAAATAGAAGATGAAAGTGGAAATCAGAAAATTGTACAAGATAACAATACGATTTCTATATTCGCAGGTAACTACAAGGATGAGGTTTCAT
>TARA_R110000796_G_scaffold233209_1_pt1 | contig 12361 bp, 4 predicted proteins | sample TARA_R110000796 | Tara Oceans TARA_R110000796 (sample SAMEA4397815) | marine metagenome | biome: Polar Biome; feature: [SRF] surface water layer (ENVO:00010504); material: water (ENVO:00002006), including particulate matter (ENVO:01000060) such as... | depth 5 m | reverse complement strand
TCATCATTTGTTTCTCCATCAAATAATATAAATTGTGCATTTTCACTAAAATTAGGATCATCAACATCCAATTTGTTTGACCTAATCAATTCAGCATAAATATTATCATTTAATAAATGATTTATTTTTGATCCAATTTTTTCTGCGCCGTCAACCTCCTCAGCTTTTCTTTTCATATCAGCAGGCCAAACATGACCTAAATCCTGACCAAAATTATCTTTACCTAAGTTAACTTTTCCTCCACCTTTTTTAACACTACTAGTTTTTTTATCTGGTTTTTGGTTAAAACCTCTTTCAAAATTTTCTTTTGCAGAGGGTAGTATTTCATTGTTTATTAGCCACGTAGTTTTTTCGTAATTATCTAAATCTTCTAGTTTTAACATTTCCAATGCACCAGTAGCAAGAACTTGTCGTTGTGCTTGTTCGTCTGCGGATATATTCATTTCATTTGGATCTAACAAAGCATCGTACTGTTCTCCGTTTATGCTATACCCACCTTCTTGCATTAAATACTTTAAAGCAGGTGTTGTTTTATCATTACCATTTTCACTAAACCATTTGCTACTTATTTGGTTTTCAGTCATGTTTTGAAAATCATTAAATATGTTATCTCTTGTAGTTTCCTCGTACTCACTCCAATTACCAGTTTTATTGTTATAACCTAATTTTTCAAAATCAGCATTTAATCCTTTGGAATAATCGTTAATCATTTTACTTTCATCAAGTTCTGGAAGTTTAAGATCTTCTAGCAACGTGAAAGTTGGGTTTTTTATTCCACCAACAATTGTTTCCTCACCAACCAAACCCCATTTCCCATCTCTAAAATCCATACTTTGATATATAGAGCCATCAGCAAAAGAAGCCGCTAAATCTTGTGATTGAGCTGAGGAAGCTCCATTCACACTAACTTTCATCGTGTTACCATCTTTACCAGTAAAGTTGCCAGTAGTGTATATGTCTTTCCAAAGATCCACCTTAGATTTAACATGCTCCATGCCTGAAACCAGTCTTTTTAACTCAGCGTTGGTAGTGTTTATAAGCTCTGTTCCTTTTCCTGTTTTACCTATAGCAGTCATATTAGCACCTTTGTTAAGGTTTGCCTTACCGTTGTTTATTACGTCAGTAGCTATAGCTAGCATATTTTCATCGTAGTTACCTTCATCAACAGACAACTTAGTATTTGTCACTGTTGCGCTACCAGCTGTTTTTAAAGCTTTTCTAGTTTGGAAAGCTTTACCAAGTTGATTTAAAGCTTGACCTCCTAAAAACCCCATAAAAGCATCTCTCTGTCTATTATCTCTTACACCCTCAGCAGCCATAGACTTACCGATTCTATACATTGCATTTGAATCAACTATATTACCCATATTTTATATTTTAATGAATTCAACATCTATTTTGTTGTAATTTACCATATCATAACCATCTGGATGTTTAACTACAACATCTTTAGAAACCTCATCAGCCATAACGCCTTGGTAAACACCATCACCCATTGACTTGTCTTTATATTCAAATTTATATATATTTATTCCACTAGGTGATTTACCTATTAAAGATATATTTTCTTTTAATTTTCTAGAACTTGTAAAAGTTTTAGCAAACCAACTTCTTCTACTATCTTCAGATGCTCTTGCACCTTCTAGCAAACCAGCTTGAAGAGACATTTGCCCTTGAACTTTTTGATATTCTAATTCTCTAGCCGATTGCTCTCCTTGTAACTGCATTTGTTGTTGGTTTGCAGCCCCACCCATTATCATTTGTTGTTGGTTTTGAGCACCTTGCATCATCATCTGTTGTTGGTTTGCGGCTCCACCCATTCTAGCCATATCAGCAGATTGCTGACCTTGTGCTGATGCCATTTGGTTTGAACCAGCTTGTTGAGCGGCTATAGCTTGGTTTCTAGATTCTTGTTGGCCTAAAGAGACTGATGCTGATCTTGCTTGTTGAGAACCAGCGTTAGCTAAAGCTTGTATGTTTCCAGCGTTAAAACTTCCACCAGAACTTAAAGCATCTAGTATATTTGCTTGACTTCCTTGAGCTTGCTCACGTTCAAAACCAGCTTGTTGTTGGTTTACCGTTAAGTCTTCTGCTGTATTTTCTAAATTTGAAAATTGATTTTGAGCTCCAGCATAAGCATTTTTAGCGCCAGCAAAAGTATTTTTAGCACCAGCAAACATATTTTCTGCACCAGCGTATAAATTATCAGTACCTAAATCTGAAAACTGACCCTGCATAGTATTTAGGTTATCCATAGCATCTCTTTGCTGCTTTCGTAATTCTGCTCTTTTTCCTCTTAAAGGACTAGAATGCTGGTATGGTTTAATTTTTCTTCCTACTGCCATAATTTTATTGTTTATTTATTTATAATTACACTTTTTACGTGTTATTTACTACTTTCGCTTATTTCAGAACCAACACTAAATAATTCTATTTTTCTTTTAGAGTGATTTATCATTTTAATTCTAGCATAGTAACCCAAAAGATCTCCTTTATTTACTTTGTCATTTTTAGAAAACAAAATAAAGAATCCAAGAAAAGGAGGATTTATAACGCTTGCCACTGTTATAGTAAATTGAGTTACTTGAGTAATAACCCCAATTAATTTTGCACCGTTAACAGGGTCTTTTGTATTACCCGTGCTATACGTATTACCTGTAACACCTTGATTTGAAGCAGTGTTTATATACCAAGCTAAATCACCTACTTGTACTGAAACGTTTATTTGTTCTAAAAAAGTATATGTCATGTTATTCTACTGTTAAAATGTTATCTAAATTTAATGTTAAAGTAAGATCGCTTTTTCCATAACTTATAATTTCAACATCTAAATTTATATCCGCAGCTCTACTACTTCCAGTAAATATTACTGTTTGTCCATTTTCTATTGTTTGAGCAGCACTAGCCGTTATATTAACGCCGGCGCTAACAGCATCAACATGTGGCGTTCCAATTATACCTATACCCGACATTATAGTAGTGTCAGCAGCTTTTATACCGTCAGTGCTTGCAATTGTTATTGTAGCGCTATTACTAACAACTACATCTGTTGTTGTTACAACTGGGTCAATAGTTAAAGAAAAATTACTTAAATTATAATTAACTCCACTAAAAATTGCTGCCGCTACAGAACCTTTACCTGTAAAAGTTAAAGTTCTGTCTACAACAAAAGTTGAATTTTTATCAATTATTACAGTACCTCCTTTATCATTAACAACAACATCTTTGCCATCAATGTTTTCAATAGCAAGTGGTATTGTGTAAATATCATTTAAAGAGGTGTTTGTGTAGTCTTTGTAACCAGGTATAATAGATGTTATTACAGAGCCCGAAGCAATACCTGTTCCTGAAACAACCATACCTACTGAAAGATTTTCTATATTTTTTAACTCTAAAGTTTTTGAACTAGAACCAGCTGTTTTAGTATCTTTTGTTGTTGTAAACTCAAAGTCAGTATCAATAGGCTGCCTAGCTATAATAAAATTACTACTACCAAGAGTTACCGGCCAGCTAATTGAAAACTTACTAATACCAGAAGCCCCAACCTTAGAGCTAATACCTGTTGACGTAACATTACTTGGTTCTACCACAGCGCTGTTGCTATGTAACAAGCTAAATGTTATTAAGGGATCGTCATATTGGTATATTCTAGGCGCAAAATAAGAACTTTCAAAAGACAAAGAGTTTGAAATTGTAGAATCTTGTTTTGCTATTAGTTTTATTTTGTAATAATCATCATCTGTGACCGCTGGAAATGTAATAAAACCAAAGTGCACACCTGTTTCGTTTAGCGTTATAACATTTGACTCTACAATTGCTGCTGCAAAAGCAGGTTGTGGCTTTTCTTGCCCAAGCGCCGTATTGTCAGGAAAGTTATAATAATAATCATCTTCATTAATTATAATTAAACTAAAAGAAGCACCTGCATCCCCATGTACTTCATAAGGTCTAGAAGTTCTTTTTTTAGATATTGCAGAAGAATCTATTATAAATTGTTTTATTTCTTTCATATTTTAGGTTGTAAATCTATGACCTGGTTCAAAGTATTCTAGAAAAAATGTTTCACCTGCTGGACTCCAGTTTGGATTTATTACCGTGTTAACTGGTTCATCAATGTATTGTCTTGCAGTTCCATAAGCTTGTTCACAGTGGTTTACCATAGCTAAAGATCCAACGTGTATTTTTAAATCAGGGTGGCAACCTTTGGTTGTAAACGCGGCTCGGTGCTGTGGTTCGTGTGTAGATGTCCCGTAAACGTTTTGCATTTTGTTAACAACTGTAATGTTGAATGATACATAGAACTTTATTAATGATGGTAAGTTAATAAGTCTTATTATGCTTGATGCGACAACCGCACCGCCTGAACCGCTGGTAGCGTGATCCCAGTTATTAGAACCTATGTAAGAGGGATAATAATTACCACCACTACTTCCACTAAAAGTTATTTTTACTGGACTACCTGGACTGCCAAGTTGATCTTGACTACCGTTATAGTTAAGATTTTCACCTCCACCTACACCTGTTATGCTATCAGGTAAATTTGGGTTTATACCTGAATAACCAACGTAACTATGTCCTTCAAACGAATCGTTTGTATTACCCATAAAATTACTGGTTTTTGCTGCGTTGTTGTAGTTAGTTGTAGGTAGGTAGTTGTTTGTTATAATTAGTCGTTGTAATACCCCAGGGTGTATTGGATTACTTGTAGAAGGAAGTATTATATCTGCAATACCACAATCAGTTATTTCTAAAGCGGTTAAATAAGTAAACATTGATAAATTTAACTTATTCAACCCTGATAAAGGTAAAGATTTTAAACTTATACTTGAAACCCCAGCCCCAAACGTTGTTCCAGTCCAAGATGATGAGAAAGTGTCTAACATATCTAAACCAAAATAATTACTGCTAGGATCCGTTTCTGAATGTGTAAAGCTTGTTATATTTTGTAAGTGAATAAGTAAATACCGAAATCTAAAAGTAGAGCTTGTAGTTGGTAAACCCGTTAAAGTATCAAACAGTGGAAGACCAAAATCTTGTAACCCAGTTAAATCATTAATTACTCCACTACCAAAAGTATCAGTATTAGCCCATCCACCAGAACCTAAAAGAGTAGATGAAGTTGTTGCAAGAGATGTGTTTTGGGAAAAACCTATAGTACAGCACTCACCATCAAGATTAGGAGCTAATAATGTGTTTGCGAATAGATTAGAAAATGATCCCAAGGAGCCAAACGTTTCTAAAACTTCTTCAAAAACAGGATCAGGAACCATTGTGTTTGTGATAGGTGCGCCAAGCCAAGGGCTGTTCATCACAAACAAACCAAATTGAGTAGCGCCAGCTCCAGTACCACTAACAGTAGGAACTGTTGCGCAGGTGAAGTATGTGCAAGATCCATCATCACAAGTAGCTAATAAGTCGTAGTTAGAAGAACTAGGATCTGTACACCCATCAACACAGCACCCCTTTGAAACTGTATAAAACGGTTGGTAATTTGAAGATCCAGGAGTTGTCATTCCACTAGGAAAATTAACAGGATCACATAATTGCCCAGTTATAGTTTCCCAAATAGACCCACAATCCATACACCCTTCGTATTCGCAACTACAATCCATACCAGCGTTGCCAGGAAAGTTTGTTTGATTATAACCTACAATAGTTGAAGTTGCGGGATCCCAAACAGCTCCAGCGGCTGTCATGTCTGTAGATATAACAGGTATGCTTAAACCGTAAGTAGGACTTGACACAAAAGGATCTATTATATAGTTAGAGTTAAAATTAGTTGGAACTGTAGCTCCTAAAGCAAAACACGTTGATGAATCATCAAGTTGTGTTTGAAGAGCTGGGAACAAAGGGTATCCATTTTGATTTTGGGTTGAAGTTAAAATATCACCGCTGTCCCAGCACCCCCAAGCGTAAGGTATGCACAAAGTTTGGTCATGACAAGCACCAATAGTTGGGTCGTAGTTCATCATTGCTGGATCCGCACAAACGTAACTCGACGAAGTACCACAAGGAGGACAGCCTGTTACTAAAGCTTGGCAATCGGCTAAAGTAGAGTACGTACCTGTTCCTAAATTATTTGCTATACAACCTCCAGCAACAAGATTACAGTCCCATGTTGTGACGTAAGTGCACGAGCCAAAAGTTACGCCTGTTGGATCAAAAGTTGCTAGCGAGTTGTAGTTGTTTGCATTAGGATCCATGCAGCCACCATATATACAACTACCATCATCAATTGTAGCGTTATAAGTAACTCCTGTTATAGTGTGAATAAATTGAGTTACACCATTGTAAGAGTTAGGATCTATACATCCAGCATATATACACGTTCCATCATCAACATTAGCTGTTAATAATTGATTTGTTGCGTTTGGATCCATACACCCATAAATAGGAGTTGATAAACCAATTGCTCTACCAATTCCTTGAATATGAAAAGAACTAGTATCCATGTTAGTTGGGTTTATGTTGTTTTTGTTACCTTTTATATAATTAAACCATTTTCCTTCTTTTTCAATAAACTCATCAACCATTCCTTTTTGTAGATCTGTCACTATATATTGAGAGTACCAACCTGTAACTTTATTTAAATTATAAAAACCTTGATTTGGTGTTGAACTTATTGTGCCAGGTATTTCTTTGCGTATTTCAGCTTGTGAGCCCTCGTAGTTTAAGGTTTTAAAAGATTTAACAACATCAGGTGCGTCGTTTAAATAAAACTCTACGCTAGAAGGGTAAAAATTGATAAGAGCATCGCCATAAAAAGTATTTCTTTTTTGTTTAGTATGATGTTTCCAAGGAGTGCCATCTAAAAAAGTATAATAATTATTTTCCATACTCATACCGTGTTCTGGTATAAATGATTTAAAACTAACCCAACCTTTAGCGCTCTCGCTGTAAGATATAGTTTTAGGAGTGTTAGTACTTTTAGTGTTGCAATTATAGTCAGTTAAAGTTAAATTGTAATAGCTTTTATTATCATCATAAGTTCCAAGAATTTTACCATAATTTTTTAAATTCTTTTTAAAATAATCAGACATACCATAATCAGCTATGTTTGTCATACCGTCTTTTGATAATCTTAAAACAGCACCGTTTTTAGCGTCTGTAAAATAAACCCTATAAGATTCTTTAGAAAAAGACTCTGGGTTTGTAGATATTCCATAATCACCAGTAAAAGGCAATACTTGACCTAATACGTTTTCGCTTTTTATAAGCTGAGGATTTCCATCAGCATTAAATATAGCGTCTTTATTTGCTGCTATTCTTATAACCCTATCTTCACAAAAAGTAATTAAATCAGTATTTCTACTAAATAGTTTTTGTATACTACCATAAGTAGGGTTTAAATCTTTTGTAATTTTTTCAGCTTGTATAAATTGATTTAAATTATTAACACCGCTAATAGAATTATACAAACCAGAGTATATTAAACCACTAGATCTTCTTTCTTCTTCATAAGGACTATCAATAACAGTTGACGCTGTAACGCCTTTACTTAAAAATACTTGATTAAAATCATCTCTAAGTCTATTAGACTCCACACCGTTACGAAAGCAATAAGTATTAAACCATGACAAGCCAATTTTATTTTTAGGTAAAGATTGTGGGTAAACTTGAAAGCCAGTTTCGTTTGGAATAAAAGGTAAAGAAGTTGCAGGGTTTATAACGCTTTCTGTTACATAAGTTGGATCAGTGGCAAATGTTCTAGGCGTATACCAGTCACCAATCAAAGTAGTAAAACCTCCATCAGGTCTTGTAAACACTAGCTCTGTAGCTCCTATAGGGTTTGTAAAGTAATTTAATGAAACATTAAACTTGATCATTAGTTGCCCGTGTATATTTTGATCATACCCACTAACAAAAGTTTGCTCAGTAAAATCAAGTATTAAAGGATGTGTTTTACAAGTAACTACAGATCCTTTTGGAACCCACTTTTCAATAGTGTTAATGTTTAAATTAGTTGGATAAACCTCGCTTATAGCATAAAATATATCTAAGTCAATACTTTCTTTTGGCTCTGTTTCAAATATCGCAGGATTATTACTTAGCAATATATCTACATCATCATCAATTCTTGGCTCTATAAATTCTATATTAACTGACTCACGACCATTAGCCGCTGCGTCATCAACATCTGGAGCTGTAACAGGATCGTTTGATGTTCCTATTGTTGTTTCGGTTAGTATGTTTTTATCAACAGGTATTCTATAAGTAACTCTTCTATTGTGAGCTCTTCCAAATCTTTCCCATGTAGTTTCATAACTATCAAATAAAGCTGGCGTACCTTGAGGGTTTCCACCATTAACAGTAGCAAGCCAAGCATCAAATCTAAATTGAACTAAATCCCAAGCGGTGTGATTATATCTTCTTTCTTTTGTAACATTGCCAGTTATAGTATATATGGTGTTTAAGTTATCATCAGAAAATCTAAATTTAGAACCAGGTGTTAGCTTGTTTACAATTGAAAATTGTGCCGGATTTGGAGGTGATTGATTTTGAGAACTACCAATTTCCCAAATATAATCTAAATTAAAATCAGAATAGTTTATTTTTGGTGACAAAGTAGTTCCATTGGTAATAGAATTACCACTAACACAAGCATCTGGATTTATTTGCCCAAAAGAAATTTCTATATAGTCTTGTGAACCGTCTTTATGTATACCCTTACCGTAATTAAAATTACTATCACCGCCAGAGACGTGGTTAGGTGAGTTTATGCTAACGCTACTAGATAAGGGATGTGTTCCGGCATAGTAAATTTCGTCAATAAACCAGTTGCTTTGCTCTTGAGTTGATGTTCCAAAATCAAAAGCTCCAGTCCAATCGTCCACTCCATCTGTAGATTCAAATCCTGAACCTTGTACGTCTGGAACACTAACAGAGCCCGTGTGTATTACAGCTCCAACAGTTCCATCATGAGGGTTTATATACCCAGAAGAAGTGTAATCATCCCAAATACCGTTAACATTAGTAGAAGAAGCGGCATTACCAATACTCCCTTCACTTATTCCAAACTTACCAGTATCTGAAAAATACCAACTCTGCATTGTTGAAACAATTTGATACAATGTAGTAGAAGCTCCTGTTGCATTTAAAAAAGTATCGGAAGTAGAATCTCCATTAATTTTTACAAAAAATTTACCATCAAACTCAGGTCTAAGTCTTGTTACACTTTTATAAAAGCGTATTTTTAATGTTGGAACCATAGTTCCTGAAACACCATTGGCAAACATCCAAGATTCAGAAGCTAGTATTGGCGTGTCTAAAACAACAGTGTAAACATCAGTAACATCATCAAGAGATATGTTAGCTATATCATATTTTTTAGAAAAATTACCAAAAACATCTTTAAAGTCAAACTGCAATGGACCTTCTGTTTCTTGTAAAGAAACGCTAGATTCATTTTTCCAATGCGCTTCGTTTATTTTAAAAGATTTTGATCCAGTATTTAAAGTTGGCTGCAAAGTGCTAGCTAGAGATGAGTCTAAAAACAAAAATTGTACATTAGCCCCAGTGGTGTTTGTTGCTCCAGCTCCTTCAGCTAATAATCTTTTTTTTGTTTTAATAAAGTCAGGGGCTTCGTTTTCAATTGCTATTACTTTGTACCTAGCCTCTGGCACAACTAAACTGTTAGAATCTGCTCCTTTTTTAAGTATTAAAAATGTTTGTTCATCAACTTTGTTTCTTTCTGAAGAAGGAAAAGACAACCATAAGTTACCGTCTTCAGCTTTATAAACCCTGTCTAGAGCTAAGTTGTAGTACTCGTTAGAAGTTTCTTTAATATACATTTTAAAACCTTTAGCCCATCCAGGTGTTGATGTAATAATATTAGAAGTTAATAAATTTGTTTCATTAGCTTCTTTTTTATTTATAGATACAGTTGATTCTGATCCACTAAAAACTGGAGTTTCTCTTCCGTATTCATCTAAGTAAGTAAAACCTAACTGATATTTTCTTATTGATTTTAAACTAGGTAATGGCAGTAATGGTTCAATTAATTTTTCTTTTAATCTAGGAAAGTTTAATTTTGGAAACTGGATACCAAAACTATCAAAATAATTAATATCATAAAAAACAGGCTTACCGTACGTTGCAAAGTTTTGATTAACACCAGTGTTCCATCTTTTATCGTATCCAGCTTGTAACATTGGTTTTTTATATTTACCACTTTCAGTTATATTGTAGTTTTGTAAATAGTTTGCGTAAACAACTCTACTCCCAGTTACCTCTTGCGCTAAAGCCATTCTTGGAACATTATCCCAAGGTCTTAGCAATTGATTGGCAGGAACAGCAGCGTAAATAATGTCTGATTTTACCCTATATTGATTAACTTGCCAGTTATTATATTGATTTCCTTTGATTGAAATATTTTTTTCATCATTATATTTTATTTTATCAACAACATAAACAGTTGTACCATTAGACTCTGAATATAACAAATCAATTTGAACAACATCATCAGGGATGTTATTTGAAACAACATTTCTTAAAGTAATTTCTGTTAAATAATTTTGCATACCTTTGTTGTACCCTAAAGTAGCATCGTATTCAAAAAAAGAAGGAGAAAACACAGTGTCTGTAAAAGGAGAAAATGTAGAATATTCACCATCTTGATATCTCCATCTATAACCAAATCTAACAAGTTTTCTTTCAAATAAACTTTGATTGTCTAAAACTCTTTGAACATTAAACGTGTGTGTAGTTGATATTAATTGAGAAGTGTCTATAGGCGTTCCTGGGGCTATACTTAATATTTTTAAACCGTAAGTATTAGCTGGCCAATACTGTGCTGGAATTAAAGATTGTCCATTTACAAGTATTTCTTGACCTCCAAAATTTTCAATAACTTCACACCTAACATCAAACGCATCGGGAAGAGTCAATGAAGACGAAGAGTTTAAAAACCTTAACTCATCACCAACATCAAAGTTATTTCCAAAGTTAAATTGAGTAAACTGAACTATAACGTCTTTCCCAGACTCTATTAATTCAAACCCACCAGAACCATCTGGTTGAACAAAGTTGTTATCATTAACGGCTGTGGTTGGGTTTTCTAGCTTTTTTTCAATAATTAGCTTAGCCGTAGGAGATTTTTTTATAACATTAACGTGTTCTGGTTTTGCTAAAGGAGGTTTTGTAGTAGATGTTATATTTCTACCAGGAACTATTAGTCTTGTTGGTTTTTCACCAATAAAGTGTGTACCTTCAATACTTCTACTAATATTTAGTTTTTTAGGTTCAGATTCGTTGTCTGTCCATAGTAAAAAATCATCTAAAACATTTATACCAGTTATTAAATTACCACAGTTAAAATTTAATATTCTTTCTTTAGTAAAAATTAAATAATTAAAATCTACTTTAGATACGTTTACAAACTCGTGGCCAGTATTGTTTAAGGGTGAGGAAATATTAGAATGTTCTTCTGTTAAATCTTTATCAAAAACAACTATAGTTTTGTTTAAACTAGAATCATATTCTGCACTTACTACTGTTCTTCTAATAGAGCGGCTGCCATAAAGCTGTGGTGATAATGTTTTGTTTGGTCCAGAAAAATCATTTTCAGTTAAAGGGTCATTTACAACATTACCGTGAGCAGCGCCATTAAAAAAGTAACAAACCATACCTTTATAAACGCCTTCTGTAGCATTTACAACATACTCACCATTTAAACCGCCAGGTAGATTGTAAATAGCATTTGTATCGTCAAAAGTTGTTTTAGTTTGGTATGTGTCAACAAAAACAGGGGTAATAGAGTTTTTGCTTATTCTAAATATTTTATCTCTCCACATCCAGTTTGGAGGTGCTACAGCAATATTATCATCACTGTTATACCAACCTGTAATATTTGAAGGCATTACTTCATTATTACTATAAACAGGGTATCCACTGTCTTTTGTTGCTACAAAATAATATAATCTATTTTTACCTTCATCAGAAATAGCACCAACGCAAGTAGCTCCAGGGTCAACTAATTGATCTGTAGACACAAGTGTGTTACCTAGTACATTTTCTATAGCTCCAACATGAGATCCTTCTGAGTTTATCAGTTGAATATTTATTGCATCTCTATATTGACCTTTAGGTACTAGTCTTTCGTCAAGGTCTTTGTTCATTTTCCCTTGAGTAAAATTGCTTTTTATCTCCGGCATATACTAGTGTTTTATTATTTTAGATTTTCCTCTAAGTATTTGAGTTAATTCTTCTATTTTAAAGTTTGATAATCTTAACTTAGCTTTTCTTGTTTCAGCAAAACGCTCTCTTTTAAATCTCTGTATCACATACTCTTGGATGTTAGCTCTTGTAGACATGATAGCGTATGCTATACACTTATACATAGCTTCTTCAGCAAACTTATGAA
>TARA_R110000796_G_scaffold17979_2_pt1 | contig 12366 bp, 3 predicted proteins | sample TARA_R110000796 | Tara Oceans TARA_R110000796 (sample SAMEA4397815) | marine metagenome | biome: Polar Biome; feature: [SRF] surface water layer (ENVO:00010504); material: water (ENVO:00002006), including particulate matter (ENVO:01000060) such as... | depth 5 m | reverse complement strand
TCTGGGACTTCTGTAGTGTTGGCAGTGTTTTCTGCTGTGCGTCCTTCAGAACTAAAGTCAACATCAGGAAGACCGACATCTGACAGGTCAGGCTCTACCGGCGCATTAGCATCGGCAATCTGATCCATTGTCATGTCGCCTGTTAAAGATGTTTGTTCAGGCTCAGCCGTAGAACCAGTAGTGTTTTCTGCTGTGCGTCCTGTTGAGCTGAAGTCAGCACCCAAGATTCTTTTAAGAGTGCTCAGAGTGCTGCCTACTTTTTCAACTACTTCTGTAACAGTCTCTGCGCCTGCTTCAGCAACATCTCCAAAGTAACTGCTTGCTGCTTCTGCGCCTTCAGTAACTGTAGCGCCCAAGTCAGCACCAACTTCTCGTGCAGCTTCAACGCCTTCAGAAACTGTAGACTGTATTGAAGTGGTTGCTTCTTCTATAAAGTCTCCAGCACCTTCAGAGATTGCAGAGGTTGCATCAGACACGGATTGCTGTGCAGTTTCTAAGCCTTCAGAAACTGTAGCAGTAGTGTCTTCTACAGCAGAGAGTACAGCGTCTGCGGTGTTAACGGCACTAGAGCTTACATCAGCCATTGCTGCATTTACTTGCGCTCCAATGTCTGCTCTCGTGTCTTGTACAGTCTTTGCAGTTTCTTTAAAGAGACTTGCGCGTTCTGGATCAAGAGTTGTCGGCCCTGCTGAAGCTCTTAAAGTTAAAACATCTTTAGCGTAAATGCGGTTAGCATCTTCAATGTCATTTAAAGCTACAAGGCTTTCTACTGTTGTGCCGTACTTGTTCGCAATACCACTAAGAGTTTCGCCCGCTTCAATCTGGTGACTGTTAACGGCTCCACCTTCAGCATAGGTCTGTCTGCGGTCTTTAACATCAAAGCTACTCTCTACAGTTTTAAATTGCTGCGGATCAAACAAGATATATGAGTAGTCGCTCTCGCCTTCAAAGGAAGCTTCGACAGTGTTTCTGTACTTGACAGAATCAAAGCCTTGGTTTTTAATCCAGCTTTGCATGTTTTTAGTAAGACGCGCATTCTCTATCTCGTACTTGAACTTATTAGTTAGTTCTTTGTAAACGTCTGGGTATAAGTAAGACAACTCTTCTGCTTCTGTTTCAAGTTTTAAATCTATTAGAAGATCAGCTCTGCGTTGAAGGCCTTTTAATTCTTCTAAAGAACCTTTCTTTAAAGTGCTTTGTTCTTTAATAGCTTCTAGAAAAGAAGTGCGGTTGCGGTTATTTAAAAGAATGTCAGTAACTGACCATGCACCCATGTCATCTTCAAGCACTAAAGGATTTTTAACACTCACATATCCACGAGTAATTGATACAGGTTTTTGCGCGCCTTCTCTTTTTATTTGATCTACAAAAAATGCATCTACTTCTGTACGTGACAGTGGCTCTCCTTGCAACGCAGAAACAGAAAACTCGTTAATAGCTTTTTGTTCATCTACAGCTTTAGCGGCAATAAAATGCGCCTGTCCAGAAGACCCTACATGTGTTCCTAGCTCTCTTGGAAAAGTAAACGAAATCTCTGCGTCTGTATTTCCAAAGCTGCTCGTTCCTCTGTATACGAGATCAGTCTCTTTAGAGTCCTTTAAAAACTCTTCAAAGTTTAAAGACCTTTTATCGACACTGATTATTTCGTCTGGAGTCTTTATAGTATTTATGCCCGGCAAAGTTGTAATTAAATCTTCAATACTATTTAAATCTTCAGAATCATTTAACAACTTAGCAACTTGATAACGTGCCGCTTTTCGTAAACCTGCATCAGTTAGCTCATCGCCAATAGGATCATCCTTAATAATAGCTGCAAAATAATCTACAACTTTGTTCATTCCTGAAACTACATCTTCTTCGACAGGCTCTAAATTCTCACCGTGAACTTTAGTATGGTTTATTTTTAAATCTTCTAACGCTGCATTAATATACGCATTAACACTTCCGTCAGGATCTACTTCTTCTTCTAAGATGTTTGTAGTTTCAAAGTTTTCAAGTTGCTCATCAGTGTAGCCACGCGCTCTTCCGAAGTCTTCGCCGCCGCCAAACTGTTTAAAGTCTGGGAACTCTTCGTTTAATTCGTCTACAGTTTTAGAAACTTTTTCACCAAGGTTGTTTTTAATTACACCATCTATATACTCATCGACTGTGTACGGGTCAATCATAGATGGCATGTCAGGATCGTCTGCTCCTAACAACGGGCCTTTGATGTTATATTCAATATCATCAGCAATTTTTTCTAAGGTGTCTGCTTTAAACATATTGTCTGTTTGGTTATCAATTAACTGACCAAGATGACTTAACGCTCTTGTAGCTCCTTTAACAACTCCACCAATTACAAAGCCTGAACGCTGAGTCTTTAAAGGATCATCAGAGTCCATAAATGCTGCGCCAGCTTCATAGTTATAGGGCTGCCCAGTTATTTTGTTTATGCGCTCATCAGGCTCAGCCGGAGCATTAGGTACGTTTACTTCTCCGCCGATGTTAAAACCCGGAACTCTTGTAGTTTTTTCAGTAGTGATACTCTTGAGTAATTTTTGATCCATCTCGCGTGTAAGCTTTCTAAACTCTTGCATGCTTTCTTTACCAAGCACAGCGTTGCCCATAGAACTGCCGGGAACCTTACTGCCCAACATCTGAGTAGGCCCACGCAACACTAAGTTAACAGCGTCACCTACAACAGGGCCGAAAGGTGCAGTAACTAAAGCAGCTCCGGGCTTGCCTGTGTATTGAGCTGTTTTCTGAGCGCGCAATAGTTGGTCTGCTCCAATACCAAAAGCGCCCCAACGTGCCATGGCCGCGCCGTAGATTTCTGTAGTGCTTTTATCTTTTTCGCTTTCGCCGCGACTTCTAATCCAGTTAGTCATACGCGCAGTTTCAGTCATTAACAGACCAGTTACTGCGAGCTTAGCACCGTTGCGCACAGGATCTTGAAAGCCTTTTTGAACAGCGCCTTTAAGAACAGTGTTTGTAAATGCTGCTGGGTATCCCATCAAACCAAACAAAATAGAAGTTGTAGGTTTAGAGTGCAGCAACGGCTTTAGTCCTGACATTGCTGTAGGGTTCAAAATTACTTGATTAGTGTAACGCCCTGCGCCATTAATAATGTTTTGATAAAACTCGTCATCTCTTTTAGCACCATTATTAAACCAAGAAACAGCTTGATCACTATCAATTCCTAGTTCGTTTAGTTCTCCCATAAGTGTAGATTGCTTACGAGTCTTAGGGAGGTTTCCGTGCTTAGCGATTTGCTCAATATTCTCTTGAATAAAGTTTTTACCTGCTGCAAAAGAAGTGCGCTGTACATACTTAGTCCACTGATCAAGCATAGTAATTCTAAAGAACTTATTGTTGACTTGCTGCATCTTTTCGTTGATTAAATCATCACCTGCAATACGATTACCAAGCTGAGACATAGATTGATCCATAGCTACACCAACAGACTGTAGTTCTCTGTGGGCCTCGTTAGCTGTTAAACCGTGACGGCTTTGAAGATCAGAGTGTAGGTCTTTCGTAACATTTTTAAAAGATTGCTCAGATGCTTCTGAAAAACCTTTAATAGTATTTCTGAATCCGGCTTTGCTTAGATTAATCATTATTTCTGTTAAGCTGCTTACAGTCGCAAATCCTAGCAGCGCTACGCGGGTAGTTAACTGATACGCATCCGCAGCGTTCTGTGCTGCTTCGCCATAACGATTTAAGTTTTCACCCGTAGCGACTCGATACAAATCAACCATATCTTGTTTTTCTTTCTTAGATAACGCTTGACCTACCTGACCCATTTCAGAGTCAATCTTATTGACCCACTTATTAATAAACTGTTCTTCGTTTGTGACACCCAGCACTTTCTTTTTAGCTAGAGACTTACCAGCTTGGAAGTTGTAGCTCAGCATTGTTGCACGGATGTCTTGGTTTAAAAACTTTGCTAGACTTGCTTCGTCTTTGATGTTTTCAAACACACGCTTGGATGAAAAGAAATGACCAGTAGTGCCAGAAGAAAGTTGATTTTGTTTATCTAGCATTCCTTCAACAATATTTATTGCTTCAACTTCATTAGCAGCTTCGCCTTCTTTTAACAACAGTTTTACTAACTCATCTTGGTTTTCTTCAACAGCTTTGCGATCCCACATGCGCGGAATATAGTCTTTAACTTCGTGCGTAATCAACTTTTCTTTCTTTAACTGCCGACCAATTTTCTTGAGGTTATTCTGTATTTGTTTTGCAGCTAAATCAATCTTAGCATTGCCTGAAGCCCGTCCGCGCACAGCTAAGTTTAACGCTGTGTTAACAGAGTCCTCTACTTCGCCTGTAAGCGCATGCATTGCAATAGGCTCAAGAGCAGCCATAAACTTATTGTTCAGGTCGCCCGTAATACGAGTAGCCACTTCTGAAAAGTCCATGCCTACAACTTTTTCAGTAGTCCTGTAGCCGATGTTAAACTGATAGTTCAACAAGCCTTGTAAGCTTTTTGCGCTATTAGAAAACTTTGTATATGGCGTAAGGATTCCCGGCGCTTTGCCGTAAACCTTTCCTACCAAACTGGTTGTTGTTTTCCACATGCCGTGAGCCAGCTTGTTTTTAATCTGCTCGCCTGTTGCGCCTGACTCTACAGCTTGAAGAAGTATGTTGTTGATTTCTTCTGCTGTTTGTGCGCCGCCACCAATCTCTTTAACAAGTTGATCACGTTTAAAGACTATTGGGTTTTTAACATCTCCCAACATAGTAACCAACACATCAGGAGTAAGTTTGTTATCTTCTATAAGTTTCTCTAGGTCTACCATGATGTCGTTAGCAGAAGTAGGAATAGTGCCATTAGCAATGCCTTCTTCAAAGACGTTAACGCCTTCTGACTCAGGAACTTTAGAGTTGTCTGAGACTTCTAAATCCTTTCGAGCTGTCTCACGCGCAACTTTACTAGCATTGCGGCCTTGAAAAAGCTCCATGCCTTTTTTAATTCCTGCACCTGCTACAGCTCCTATCGCCGTAGCGCCTAATGTTTGACCGCTGCTATACTCTTCTCGCGCACCTGTCCCCAGCTCTAAGTTTTGAAGTGCTACATCATCAGAACCACCAAAGGCTGCGCCATATGTAGCAAAGCCTGTTTTCGTAGTGGGCTGTGCGGCTGCTGCGACTTTAGCAAGTGTTTTACTTAGTGCTGCTCTTGAACCTACTTGAGCTGCTGCTGCGCCTGTACCACCTTGAAAGATTAAACTTGCAATAGCAGGGATTGTTTCAAGGTTTGCAACTGCATCAATGCCATAGTCTTTAATGGTGGTTGCCCATTCTCCCATACCAGTAACAGAAACCTTGTCCCAGTTCTTTTGCATGCGGTTAAACGCTATCTTTTCAGCGTTTGTCCAGTCTGCTGCTTCTGTAGCAAGGTTTACTTTAGTGCCAATGCGCACAGTAATGTCGCGCAAAAACTCAGCAGGGCCATCATCCGAATAAGAAGCAGTATCTAACAAGCCGCTAGTTACTGTTTTATTTCGAGCAAGCGCGTCCATGACCGTGTTATAGTCTTCTTGAACTTCGTCGTTGTTTTCAAAGTCCGTGACAGTCTCTAAATCTTGTGCTGGAACTGACAGCTCAGGAGTTTCAGAGCCTTCTTCAACTTGCGAGTAATAAGAATTTACAGCTTTTTCTATAGCTTTAGCATTATAGGCCATTAATTACGCTCCGTATTTTTTCATGTAGTCAGCGTATACACTGTCTGCATATTTTATAGTCCGCTCTTGTTGTTGCTGTGCTCTAAATCCAGCAGGGCCGCTTTGAGTATTAGGATTATCTAAAGCAAACTGTTTAGTTTTCTGAGCTTTAAGAACCTGCATGTATTCTTTTCTTTGTTCCCTAGCTGCTAACGGTTCTTTTCTTCGAGCTTTAACACTATCAGGCTGCTTAGGCGGCAACGGCAAAGTAACTTCTTCTTCTGTAGTTACTACAGGTGCTAACACTTCTTCAACTTGAGCTTCTAGTGCCGGCTTATCAGGGCTGGGTGGTGCTGTAGGAAGAACTATGCTAAGCTTTTTCATAAGAGATATAATGCTTCCACTTTGTTGGCCTGTTAAATTTGTAGTATTAAGCAAATCTAAACCTTCAGTTTTAAAAATGTTAAGCATCTTTTGTGTTTCTGGAGATTTTCTAATGTTTCCTTTGTTCATTAAAGTCTGTAAAGCTTGTCCCGCAACTAAAGGGTTATACTTGTTATTTCCTTGAAGCAAACTTTTATTAGGATCATAGCTTTCTGCACTTAAATAACCGCCGTCTGAATACGAAAGCTTTGCGTCTTCTATAATCATCTGTGCGCCTAGTTGCTGGCTTATTTCACTGTTCCAGCCCGGAAGATCTTTAAAGCGTTGATGAAGCTGACCGGCTGCAATAGCCATGTTGCCATAAGTATTATTGCTTATATTTTTCTTGTCTGCGTCTGTTGCTCCTGTAGCAGTAATTGATTCCATGTAATTAGACATAAAGTCTTTATCTGCTGGGCTAGTTAGCGTGTTATATACAACAGACATTTCATCTTTTATTTCTTGAGGTATGTTTCTAGCTCTTCTAGTAGAATCTGCACTGTCCATTAAGGCTTTAACATTTGTTCCGTCAGGTAGGACATAGCCCATCTTTGTAGTGCCTTGCGTTTTTTCACGGGCGCTTATTTCTAGAGTAGTTCCGTCACCATTTGGATTCATAATCTTTACGGTTTCTAACTCTCCATACGCCACTTTTTCAGTAAGACCAGCTATAAGACCTGAGTAGCGTTTTAAAAACTTAGTTGCTTCTTCAGCTTCTCGCAAAGCAAAAGTATAGTCACCGCGTTGTAGATAAATTGAATCTACTGTTTCTTTGTTGACTAACCCTTGATCAATTATACCGCCTTCTTTTTCTGCGCTTGCTTTTAGTACTTGTGTTGTAGGTCTAGTGTCTTTACCACCAAACAAATTAACAATCGGTAAACTGATTGCATCCCAAACATTGTCAGCTCTGTCTTTGAGTGCTTGGTTTTTATAAAAATTTTCAGGGTTTTCGCCATAGCTTTGCATTCTTCCTGAAGCTACTTTATAGTTTTCTTCTGCATTCTTTTTCATTTTAGACGCAAGAGCTACAGATTCTGTATACTTTAAGTACTCGCTTTCTGAAGAGCTTTTGCCTGCTGCTACGCCATCTACTCCCGGAAGAGAAGAAATATGTGCCTGAGCCATGTCGCGCCAGTATTTGTCTTCTCCGCCTTCGTAGGATAAACGGTTATCCCAGCGAGACACTTGAGATTGGTCTTCTTTTAGGTTTGCTTGGAATATAGCATTCTTGGCATAAAAGCCTTCTTGCTGTAAAAACTGGTCGTTCTTTTTTGTAAGTGCTTTATTGCCAATGTCAGTAAGAAAGTTAAAACCTTTAGCTAGTATTAGTCCTTTTTCTTCGCGCTTAGCAGCTTTACGTGCTGCGGTGTCGCTTCGCGTTTGAGCTTGACGTATTAAATCTTTGCCCAGTAATGAGATACCTTCGGGTTGTTTAGCCATTATACTTCTTCTCCAACAGGTGCAGCCATCAAACTCTCAGTGTTTGCGGCAGGTGTTTCAGGACGGGACATCAAGCTTTCTTTAACTTCTGGCAGAGACTCTAGCTCTTCTTCCATCTCAGGAGTTAATATACCTGCTGGTATAGTTCCTGATTCTTTAGAGCTTTTAAGCTGGTTGATCCTGTCATCCGTTAAAGTTTGACCAAACAACATTTCATCATCTGTTTCGTCTTCTAGCTCTCCGTCATAGATAGTCATTGGAATGTCTTGACGTTCTGCTAAAGCCATCAGCATGTACGTAGCAGGCTCAGCCAGCATCATCATCAGATCAGGATTCCACTTGCCTTTTGTAAAGCCGTCATACAAGACGACCTGTACAAGATTCATAATCGGAGTACCGTCTGCAATTGCTTCTAAGACGCTAGTGTATGTTTCGGGTTCAATGAACTTGTCCCATAAAAACTCTACGCCTTCATTTACTGTTGTGTATTCTGGAGCTTGTTCAAAAGGAGCAGGGTTTTCTGGATCGTTTGTTAGCGATTGACCCGGCAACGGACGACCCATCTTTCCTTGAATTTTTTGAAGTTCTGTTTGCATGTCAGCCATTGTACTGTCCTTACGCTATTGAAGATTTTAAAAAGCTTTGGTAGCCAGATTGCATAGCACCATAACCGTAAGGCATTGCACCCATCTGAGAACCGTAGTTTGCTTGCGGCGCATAGATTTGAGCGTTATTCTCGCCAATGTCATACATCTGCAATGCTGCTGCGCCTCTGCTGGCTAGTACAGGCTCTTGAGGATTTAACTCTCCTGCAATGCGCTGTTGAATGCCTGACTGTAGTCCCATTTCAATGCCTGCTACAGGAGCACCAGCTACACGTTTAATTGTGTTAGAGCCGAAGTTTACAAACTCATCCTGTGCTGTAGCTACTGTTTTATCCCAGCCTTCTTGCGCCATGCTTTTTAGGTTGTCTGTCCAGCTAGTATCACCGTAAAGCTCTGCTGCGCGTTCTTCTGCCGTCATTCCCATTATAGTATCTGGAGTTGCAAAAACATCTGGGCCTACAATATCTTCAGGTCGCGGAGCTGCCATTAAGTTATCCATATACTCAAGGCTTCCGGGTTTTGGAGGAGTTGCCAATAAACTATCAGTCATTTTATTAGGGACTTCTAATTTTCCGGTCAGTGGATTAGCAACTGCTTCTGGAACAGGCGACACCTTTAACCCTGCTGGTTGTCCTAAAGTTCTCATGGACTGTGCAGCAGAGTCTAAAGCCTTGATAGTGTCCTTACTTGCTGTAAGGTTTCCCATGCGCGTAGACAACTTGCTAGTTGACTTAGCCCATGCGCTATCTCCACCTGAAAAGAAAGTAGAAGAAGCATCTGCAAACGGAACTTTCTGAAAGCCCAAAGAACTTGAAAGCTTATTAGCCGCTGTCTTAGAAAACTCGCCTACAAAGTTTGTAACGCCTTCAGTTACATTCCGAAATACGTTGCTTGCTTTGCCTACAAAGTTTGCTGCGCCTTGCATTACTTTAGCAGCTCCTTGAAGGAACGCGCTACCACTGCCAGCCATTGCTCCCATTACTGATTGTCCTATGCCTCCAAGCCCCTTCATTAAAGCTCCTCCAATTCCGGGCATAATAAACATCATAGCAATCTGACCTAAGATTCCGATCTTGCCCATGAATTTACCAAACTTTTTAAAGGCGCTCTTAATACCTTTGCCAATGCTTTTAAAGCCTTTCTTAACGCCTTTAAAAATCTTCTTAAAAAATCCCATGTCTTACCCTCTGTTTAAATTGTTGATAGCTGTTGTAGTAGTACTGCTAAAGTTGTTCTTTCCGGTCATCGCTTCGTTGCCCAAAGCTGTAGCATAAAGCTGAGCTTCTCTAGACTCTTTGTTTTCATATGACTGACGAATGTACGAAGCTTCATCTCTCAACTGCTGCCAGACCTGTGTTTGATCTAGTGCTGACATGTTGTAAGCATTTTGAACATTGATCTGATTAGCAGCGTTTTGAGCCGCAGTATTTGCGGTGTTGGCCTGTCGTCTCCACTGAACATTTGACTGCTCTACGGCCTGAGCATTTGCAGCATTCCATGTTTCGCGCTGTAAGTCTTGCTGTGCGTTGAACTTAGAAATATCCGCATCTGCCTGCTTATTATACTGATCAGCTTGCAAACTGTTACCAGCATTTTGCGCAGAAATTCTGTTAGCTTCTGTTGCATTAAACTGTGACATTGCATTATTTTGAGTAGCGTTAAACTGCTGCATGTTGTTAGCAAGCTGAGACATGTACTGAATAGCTTGGTTTTCTGAAGTAGCGTTGAACTGCTTAGCTGCATTCTTTGAAGATTGATCAGACAATATACGTTGCTGTTCCATCTGCGTATCAAGAATTGTAGCTTGTTGTTCGTTATTTAAATTAGCCATGTCCATCTTTAAAAAGGTTTGAGCGTTTGTGACCGAAATACGAGTACGTGCGTCAGCGTTGGCTAAGTCCATAGAGGCTAAAGCTGTAGCGTTTTGCATTGCTGCTTGTTGCTCAGCGTTAAAGTCTGTCATAACCATTGTTTGCATAAACTTACTATTAGTCAACTCAACCTGTTGTGCGTCATTAAACTTAGCCATGTCAATGTTAGCAACCGTTGCAGCATTTGTAACGGCGCGCTGCTGATCAACATTCAACTGCGCTATGCCCATAGTTTCTGCAATCTTGGCTTGAGTCAAGTTAGTCTGCATGTTCTTGTTGAGGTTAGCAAGTTCTGTTTGTTGGTCTGCACTTAGCTGATCTGCATTAGCTTGGTTGAGCGCAGAAAGATTAGCAAGTTTCATTTGCTGATCGTTAGTAAGGTTTGCAAGTTCCATTTGCTGCTTAAAGCCTGCATTCTTAGACAAGAACTCTGCGGCTACTTGCATCTCAGCCATGCGTTCTTGGTTAGTAGCTGTCATGTTTTCAGACTCAGTAGCATTCATGTACTGCATTTCAGCCAGTTCAATCTGCTGCTCGTTACCTAAGTTTTGAGCCTGCATAGCTTGTTCGTTTATTGCCGTTACTTTAGCAGCTTCTTGACGATTAGCTAAGTTCTGGGTGCGTGTCTGCTGTTGCATCTGCGCAGTAGTCATAACAGCGTCTTGTCTAAACTGACTCTGCATTGTTGCCATCTGCTGAGCCATCTGAGCTGTTTGAGAATTAGCTGTTTGTTGATTAGCAGTGTTAGACAAACGTCTCTGCATATCCAATGTAGCGGTAGACAGATTAGCCTGTTGTTCATTGCTTAGGTTTTGAGCTGCTCGTGTTTGCAGTGCTTGAGCGTTGCTTTGCGCCATCGGCATTGCAGACTGAATGATAGAGTTAAACAACGCATCTCGGCCTACGCTAGAGGCGCTAAGCCCTCTCTTAGCCATCATGGCTTCTACTTTAGCTACAGCCGGACGCGCCCACAAAGGAGTCTCTCCATCTTCCATGCCGCCTAACAAGCTTTCAATCTGTGAAGATACTAAAGCCTCTGTAGGCAGTGCAGCAATAGCGGCTCTCACTTCTACTGGTTGTTCGTCCAAAGCAGCTTCAACACTAGCGGGGTCTTCAACAATAGCTGCTGTAATCTCTGGTGGCAGCTCGCCCACTTCTGCAAGCATTCCGGCGGCTGTGCTTTTAGCGGCTGTGCCTGTTACTGTTCTGCGCTGAGCAGCTTCATAGCCTACGGTATCAACAATCTTTGCAGCGTCACCTTCAGACAAAGTGTCATCTGTAATAACATTACGTATTTGTCTTTCTGCGTCTGGAGTAGGAGATACTTTAACGCCTTCAGCATTTACTTTAGGCACTAAAGACTCTGGAGACATGTTAAACTCTTCTTGCACCTTAGCTCGTGCTTTTTGCTCCTCTTCAGGGACTCTTTCAGCAGCCTCTGCTTCTTTAGAAAGCTTAGCGTCTGTCGCTCGTGCAATAGACCCGTAACCCACTCTGCCTTCTGCGGCTTTTGTAGGTGCTAAGTCTTTAGCGGTCTCAGCATCATATGTTTCTACAGGCTTTGCTTGCTGTAAAGTTCCGGTAGACGTATAACCTTTTGTCTGTGTTATAGTGTCTGCTGCAAGGTCTTTGCCCGCGTAAGCAGTTTTAGTGCCTTCGATTTTTTGAATATCTGCTACGTTTGTATTTGTACCGTAACTTCGGTTAGTGCTGTAAGCATCGGTTTTTACCGCTTCTGCTTGATCAAGCTCTACAGCGCCGGGGCGTTTTAACGGAGGAGAAATAGGAGCCTCACCAGTTCCGCCGCCTTCAATAGTTACAGGAGTTGTTGACTCTTCGGCAGTAGTTGTGGTCTCAGTGTCTCGGCCCTCTCTAAGAGCTTTATCAGCTAAATCTGCTTTAAGTTTAGCGTCCGCTATAACTTTAGCGTCTGCCGCAGCTTTAGCTTTAGCCGCAGCGATTGCCGCAGCGTTACTGTTACTGCCTGTGTTTGAACCATAATTAGAGTTGCCAGTTCTTCCGCCACTACCCATGTCATCTTCCTCTTTATTATTTGTTTGCGCGTTAGCTGCATCTGCTGTAGCTTTAGCATCCGCTTTAGCTTTAGCAGCTATTTGAGCTTTAGCATCTTCTTTAGCTTTAGCGGCAACTTTAGCTGCCTCTGCGTTAGCCTGAGACTCCGCTAAAGCCGCTGCGGTTTGGGCTTTAATTTTAGCATCTGCTGTAGCTTTAGCATCCGCTGTAGCTTTGGCATCCGCTGTAGCTTTGGCATCCGCTGTAGCTTTGGCATCTGCTTTAGCTTTGGCATCCGCTGTAGCTTTAGCAGCAGCTTTAGCTTTAGTAGCCACTTGAGCTGCATATGCTGTAGCTCTAGCAGCT
>TARA_R110000796_G_scaffold70400_2_pt1 | contig 12368 bp, 8 predicted proteins | sample TARA_R110000796 | Tara Oceans TARA_R110000796 (sample SAMEA4397815) | marine metagenome | biome: Polar Biome; feature: [SRF] surface water layer (ENVO:00010504); material: water (ENVO:00002006), including particulate matter (ENVO:01000060) such as... | depth 5 m | reverse complement strand
AAACTGTGTAACTAATATAATCAGTATATCACAGGAATGCTATCGCGTCAAGTCTTTTTGCTAATAATTCTTTATTATCTTTAAAATCTGTTGGAACTAATATTTCCCATACTGCTTTATCTAGCATACAAAGTTTAATTTCACACCCACCTGGTAAATGTTTCAATTTGTCCATTGAAGTTCCTGAACTAACTAAGATCATTGCAACCCATTTTGGTTTTCTATCTGCGTTGTAGATACCTGCAAGTTTTGGTAGATGTCGTCTTTCACGAACATGCTGTGCTTTGACTGCTTTCATTCTATCTTTGTCTAAGACTTCATACATTGAAATCTACTCCATCGAATGCATCCCACAGTTCAGCCATTTCATCGATCATCCAAGCATATAACTTTTGTCTCTTTTGATCTAAATGTCTAAACTGTGCTATGAATGTGTGAAGTTCGTCTATATCAATTACACCGATTTCTCGGTGATAAGCGAGCATCATATCGAGTTTCATTACGATATATGCTCGCTTCATTTCTCTGCTTCTATTCCAAGTCATAAATTTTCCATTAACTACGTTGTTAATAGTATTTATGATTTATGAAATTACTGCACTATCCGAGAAGTAACGCCAATCAGCACCATCATAAAACATTGGAACATTTGCTCTTGATCCGTCTGTTACAATAGCCATTGAACCCTTTTGTGCGATAGCTGCAGAATCTAGATAAGCTGCTGATGCACTGTCAAGAACTGGAATAGTTAGACCACCACTGGATGCTTCAAAACTCATTTGACCTTTTACATTGACAACATCAGTTGTAGCATTACCAAGTGTAGTATTACCGTCTAGTGTTGTTGCACCATCTACATTGAATGTGCCAGTAACATCTACATCATCACTTAATGTTAAGTTACCACCAGTTGTGATTGTGCCGTTACCATTTGGATTGATTGTTACAACATTGTCTTGTAGTGATAATGTTTGTGTTCTAGTTGTAGTTTCTGCTCTGCCATTTGGTGATGTTTCAAATGTCATCTTACCACCGCATGCCGCAGTAGTTTGTGATTCTGTAGTTTCTAAAACAATAGCTGATTGTGCAAATGTAGGTAACGTGCCACTTGCATCAAGTGTGCCACTTCCGATAAGTGAAATTAAACGCTTACCAGCTTCAAGTGCTGTTGGCGAAGCAACTGTTCCGCCTGAGATTTCAGCAATAATACTTGCGTTTGCAAGTCCTTGCACTGGCTTACCAGTTGACCCTGAATTCTCTTTAAGTGTGATCATCGCCCATGATTGATCACCTCCCGCTACGTTGAAGCCAGTTGCCGCATAAATGCCGTAATCGAAATCACCAACTGTTGTTATTTTGCTTGCTACGTTTCCCGTAACTGTTACTTGATCAACACTAAGAGCAATAGTAGTATCGCCGTGTGCTAGACCCAAGTCTGTAAAGTTTGCATCTAGTTCAGCGTGTGTTAACGCTGAGCCTTTACCTGCTCTTGTTGAAATTGTCATCGTGTGACTCCTTTATGTGTTATGGTCGTATTTCTATATCAAGTGGACTTAATGTAGAACCTACAAATAATTTTACACCGTATTGTGTATATATATGCAACCCAAAATTGACTGTATCGGTCTGACTTAGGATTGCTTGATCTCCAGCTGGCGTAAAGGAAGATTTAAGTATATCACCTGTAATACTTGGTTTGTTTAACTGATTGGATGAAACACCATCGTATAAGATACTTTCCATCTGCGCAAGCCTAAAATTAGAGCTTAAATTATGCACTGCCGAATCGCCGCCAAGCGTTGCTACAGCAGATGAGATAAAAGGAAGTCCATCAAGCTTAACTAGATTAGTAGCATCAAATGTTTGACCACTGGTAAAAGAAGTAACAACTCTGTAATATTCATTATTATACAATATTATATCGTTGATTACGTAGGGAATATTAGTAGACCATACTCCACGAGTAGTTTCAGATACGCCCGCTCTTACAAACGTGTCACGCACTTTTGTAGGTCTCCTTGGATGAGAATTAGGAAATTGTATTGGAAAAGTTGGATTACGTCCGTCAGTATTTCTGCTAACTCTTGAAAGTTCACCCATTGCGTCTTTGATAACCACATAATCGCTCTGTAATACCTGAAGTGATTGTAATGCTGTTTTTTGAACAAGATCATTTGCATCGGTAATTAGTGGTAAATTGTCAAGTCTATCCGGAGATAAAATACCATTTTCAATCTGTTCAAAACTTCCACTGGTGTAGTTAGAACCTTTCCATAAAGATAGCCCAGATAAGAATGAATACGTCAAATTTCCTTGTCCGAGTTGTGTTACTGTCCCTGCAAAATCTTTTCGTGAAACTGTATATCCTATTTGATATTGTTGACTGTGACGAGTATAAGGCTCTTGTTGATCACCTGTAGCTCCCGAGTTGTATTCTTTGACATTAATTACGTGAACTCCATCTTTGATCATTTCATTAATGGCAGCTTTTGATTGGTATCCAGTATCAGTAATATTAAGAGTAGCAGTGGAATATGAATAGAACGACAAACTGTCAGTTTCAAATTCTATTCTGAATAAAGCAGGCCCGCCACCTGTTGTTGAATTATCTAATATCTCTATTGGTAAATCGTATGTATGCCCTAAATTAGTTGCAAGCTGTCTTGGAGTTAGTTGAACATCTGCAAGTCGATTGATAATATCGTCTTCTGATTTTGTTGTGTCAACGCCATTAAAGAATTCATCTTGCACAAAATACTGAATATTATTGTTAGATGTTCCTAAAACAAATTCTGGAACATTGATACCTAACATTGTCGTAACAACTGTATCATTTACGTGTGTTACTACTGTGTTATTGCTTGTGCGTTTTTGTGTATAATGAATATCAACATTAGTTGCAACATTTGGTAATGGAGTAAACTGTAGTTGTTTGATAGCTTCGTTCACTTCAAATTTTGTCCCAACAAGACGAACTTCATAATCATTTACAAAAATATTTACTGAATCATCTATTAAATAACCGTCGGCAACATATGATTCAAACTTACCAGTTGTTTCGTTTGCAAGTCTGATTGAAACATCATACGATACATCAAACAAATCACCTGCACCATCTACTATAACATCGTCAAGATGTGAAAAAATATACTGAGCTTTGATGTCTTCTGTGTATTTTACATTTGTCCAAGTTGCTAGATAATCATTTGTGTCTGCTCCTGCATTAAACTCTGTGCATCGCTCTGTAAACGCAAAGAACAAATCATTATCAAATAAACGTCTAGCTGCAGGTCTAAGAAAAAATCCACCATTTGCTGAACTTGGATCAGACAAGAAATCTATTACATTTGGTGTCATGCGCATGTCTGCAATTGCAGTGTTTATCTCTGATTTTGTGCCTGTCATTAATAGCGCATCAGCATTAATTTGTCCAGTTCCCTGAAACGTCATTCCGACGCCATAATTATTCGATGCAAAGTTCATTTGCGTTAAGCCCTGATCTGCTGACCCATCAAAATACTGTGATATAAATCCAATTCTGTATGTTGTATTATAGTATGCAGGATATACTGAACCATCGTAATCAGGATTTTCTGTAACTTTTTCTACGATACTTAGACCACTATCAAAATCAAATGGCGTATCTCCAATCCAATCATACAGCGGATTATTAAATTGCATTTCTGACAATATTGTTGGGTTCTTAAAATCTGTTCTTACACTTGGTGCAAAATCTAATAATACAAGCCCATCAAAATCACGTGTTATCTTATAGTCTATGTAGAAATCATGTGCTTCGTTAAACAACGGTGCTGGTATAAATTTAAGTTCTTGTAAATTTAAATTTACAGCACTGTAAGAACCAGTAAATGTTACTGTATTTGTTAGATCATTTGAGTTTGAAACTAATGTAGTTGCGTGTTGAAGAGAAAGAATTCCATTTGGGAAAGCGGCACCTTCGATTTGTAATCTTGCAACAACTGTGTATGTCGTTCCGAATGCTTCATTTGCACCTATATCTGCTGAAGTATCTGTAATTCTTAGTCCAGTATCGATTATAGAAGAAACATTGTTTTCCCAATTAATTACTGGATTAGTTAGAGGAAAACTAAATTCAGATACTGGAACAGCATTCATTGTAAATGTGCCAGTAGATTGTGTTTCTAATGTCAAATCGCCACTTGTTCTATCTACAGTAATTGCAATTGTAAAATTAGTGTTGTAATCTGTTTTTGGTGCAAAAAACAAGTCTTGTAATGCGACATTAACTTCGTCACGTGTTCCTGATAGTTTGTATGTATCTCCAGCTGACCCAAATATACGGAAGAAGCCACTGCTTCCATGTCTGCTTAATAGTCCTGCAAGAACATCACTAATTGTAAACGTCACATCAAAATTATCATTGCGACCATGAGTGATTTGAAATACGTCTGTAAGATCAAATCTTTGATCTTCTGTCCATTGGTATGTGCTGTTAATATTCGCTGTAACTTCTGACACATCTTGTGCTGTTACTGCAACACTTTGTTGAACTGATGTGTAACTTGTGCCTAATGTTGAATTAGATAATGTGAAGTCAACTGTAAAATTAAACGAAGTATTAAAATCTGCTACTGGTGTAAACTCTAAATTGCGCAACGCAGTTTTAAAATTGCTTAAATTACTATCTGATAGAGTTAAAACACCAGTTGATGGAACATAAGTTTGAACAGCTAGAAAGCCTGCAGGCGCATCAAAATCTGCACAACCTGCACGACCTGTTGCATCTATTGTGATAGTAGCAGTGTAATAATTTACATCTGGTTGAACGTTTGTAAACTGAACATCTCCTAAATCCCAATATGCAGGATTCTCATCTTCTATGTAATGAACATCTGGTAATGTTGAAGCGCCAACAATTGCATCGGAGAAATAACAAGTCTTTGTAACTTCAGCGCCAACAACCCCATCTGAAGCAGTCAAATACATATCAAATGTAGTTTGATTTCCTGCACCATAATAACGAACATTGTCTAAGTATGCTTGTGCTTCTGCTACTGATCCAGTAAAGTCAAGACGCGAATCTGTGGAGTTTCTTGTTCCTGGCTTTTTGTCACCAACAAAGATACTACTATCGTCTGTAAATGCACCTAAACTACCAGTTGATGAAATACTGCTTGTTCCGAATGGTCTGAACTGACATCTAATACGAACGTTTTCTGTATCTGTTCCATGCGATATTGTGCCTAGATCAATTAATCCACCTGCTACCGCATCATGTGCTGTGCTGTTTAAATCTTCTACTGTAGGAGCAACACTCCAGAATGGACGCTGATTACCAAACACTGCTTCTGTTACTGAGAATGTTACAGTTTGACCAGATACTAGTGATGCACCATCATATACTTTTAGTGTAAAAAGAGTATTACCGATTGTTGGCGGCTCTTCTTCTGTGTAAGTGCCAGTTGTTTGATTTGCTTTTAAAGCAGTTGGAACCCAAGTTCGTGTTGCTGCTTTATCTGCTGGAAAGAAAGCCATCGCCGCTAAAACAGCGTCTACATGGTCACGCTGACCTTTAACTGTCCAATACTGCTCTTCCTTATGATATGTCGCTACTGCTGTTCCGATTGACGGAGTTGCTAAGTGACCAGTTGAGTCCCAATTACCACTTGTGTGTTCAATTGATACTATTACTATGTCCGTCGCGTTTGGGAATTCTGTTGCGTGTGCTGTTGCAATTTCATTGCTACCGTAACCAAAACTTGTTTCATTAAAGGGTTGATACGATACTGTTTTACCTAATGCCATTTATTTCTCCGCTAGACTGTGTTCGCCCATATTCTACTATATTTATCTGGGTCGTGTTTCTGTGCTGTGACGGCATAAATGCCATCTTCTGACTCTTCAATCGCAATTACACGATAGTTCGCTTTGAATGTTCCGCTGTAAACGTTTGCTACTGCATCAACTTGAAATGTGCCACTAGACATTGTTGCTGTTGTTCCACTGACTGTTCCAGTTTGAACAGCGCCGCTTGTATCTGTTACTGCGATTGAACCAGAACCACAATTTCTATCTAGTGTAAGTGTTGTGCCACTGACTACTGATACACGTGCGCCAACTCCTTGACTTGCATCTACTCGTAATGTGTCGCTTACGTGAACTAGATCACCTGGTAGAACATCGAAATGATCCCAACCTGCAATGTAAGTTACTGTCTCTGCATTACTTGCTTCTGTTTCATACATCCACGCACCATGCCACAATGCTTGTTGCTTGCTTGTGCAACCCATCAATTCAATACTTGTTTCACGCTCACCATATTTTGTAATACTTGCTGAATTTTTGTATTGCACATCTTCTGATTTGTAGAAGTTTTCTGGATTGTTCCACTTTACGTTAATCACGTTAAAGATGTTGTCAACCGACCCACTCATATACATCATATTAGCGGCACTTGTTTGATTGACTAGTTTCTTAATTGTTGGTGTGTAACCCGCAAGTGAATCAAATGCTCTACCATCAAATACTAATCTTGGATTACCATTTAAGTAAACAAACTTTGCAAACATCGCATCTGCTATTTTCTGTAGTGCTTCAAACTTAGATTCTGCACCATAGATAATACCGTTGAAACGTGCGGCTGATTGAACACCAGAGCCACTCGGCACAATATCACACCATGCGCCAGCTATATAGATATCGAGATACAAGTCTTGTTTTTGTTGATCATCTAGAATAATGTCTTTGCCAAGCCCAAAAGTTTCATTTGACAAAAAATCAAAGAACACCCATGCTGGGTTGTTTGACCAACCTAGAGTAGAAGTATATCCTGCTGTCGCCCATTCTGCAAATGTTGTAGCATTACCCGAACCTGGCTCTTGCATTTGACTACGACCACCAACAAAGAAACCAACTTCACTTAATGTAGATTCGCCATCACCCTGTGCAGGTCTGTATTTGATCTGAGCAAAAGAAACATCTGTGCGAGTTAGTGTATTTGTAAACGCTAGTGCAGGGATGAACTTGCCTTTAATATTATTTGTATTCTGTTTTGGTTGTGTCACACGACTTGGTGAAACACCACCGAAGACAGTTGACATAGAACAAGGCTGATCTACTGTATTTGCTTTATCGTCTGGTTGAATGCCATTGTAACTATCACCAAGTCCTTGTGGTGCTGTGCAAGTTACTACATTACTTGACTTAGTTGCTGTCCAGTTTGGGATACTCGCATATGAGTTGATTGCAGATTTGATCTGTTGTGCAATCTCTGATGTTGTGCCACTTGGTGTGATTGTATTCATGATTGCTTTGTCTCTTACGAAACATCTAAAGTCATCACTTGTGCCCGTTACTGTAATAGTAAACTTTGGTGCTGTGTAAGTAGTAATCGCTTGCGAACGAATTTGGCGAGTTGTTTCTGAGTTACCTGCACTAGAACTGATGTATAATGTAATTGTAATATCACCAGTTGTCGCTGTAGTCGATAAGAACTTCAACCCGCTGTCTAGGGTCGCTTGTAGGTTCGCTGCGGTCCCTGTCAGGGACATTGCACTTGTATTTCTGCCTATTGCACTTACTGATCCACCAACAGTTACAACATCAACTGCTCCTTGTGGAACTCTGATTGTAAGTGTGTTTGCTGCACTTGCATCTGCGTTTGCTACTGCTACGCTTGGCAGTGTAACTGTATCTGCTACACCATCACCACTGTATGAACTGTCTTGTGACATTTCTGCTGAAGGGATATCTGGGACTGCTGGAACTGTAACTGAACCTTGTGTTCCTGCTGTTCCGCCAGAACCGACAGCACCTGATGCGCCACCATTACCTGATGCGCCTGAACTACCAGTTGATGCTAATCCATCTTGAACAACTAATGGGTCAGGTGCTCCAGTAGCGCCAAATGCCCCTGTGATGAATTGTGTATATTTGCGATTGTCATCTAATGCGTATGCGTCTGTTCCTGTATCAGCAACATGTGCCGCAAATCCGTGATCTGGTTTAAACAACTGATAAGCACTTTGTGATGTTGTGCCTGTTTTGTATGTGCCAGAAGCATCCATTGGCTTTACAACTTCTACTGCGTTTAGATACGTGTTTGTAGAGATTGTGTAATCGTCACCAGACTTGTTGCTCAACCAAGCATACACTTTGATAGTGTTTGTTGCTTTTAAGATTTGATCTGGGTATGTTGTTAGATAGTCTGATAGAGTGTAATTTGAAAACTTAAAGTCATCTACTGCTGATGCGTTACAATCATCTACACCTGAGATAGAACCTACGATGTTTGTTCCGTCTGCTAGTGATGTGTTACCTGCATTCATAGATGATGGTGCAATACTTTTAGTGTGCTTGTAACCACCATTCTTTAGATGTGATACTGAATAGCTACCTTCATCTAAGATAAACTCACGACTACAGATAGTTGTTGTTAGCACATAGTTGATTGTCACTTGACCATTTGCACGTGTTGTCGTTGTAGTGCTTTGTCCATCTGGTGCAAGTTCTACATTAGGTGTTAAACAGTTTAGATTGCCAGCACCAGTGATTGGACGTTCTGTCCCACATAATGTGATTGTTCCATCTACTACTTTAGATACTGTTTTGATTTCTTGATAGATACCTTCTGGGAAGAACGTTGTGATATCGATTGTGTTTGTTGTTTCGTCAACATCAGCGTAATCAATGTCTGCTGTAAAGTATGGTGTTGCTTGATCTAGTCTACGTAGCGGAGCACCTTTACCTGCTACAACTGCTGTTCCACCACCACTTGGTTCTGTGATTGTAGTTGCTGTCTTTACTGTGCCAGTTGTTTCTACGTGAGTTACTGGTGGATTCCATTTTGTGTAACGCTTTGCAGTATCACTAGTAGCACCACCACCAGTGCCGCCTACACCGCCACCGCCGCCTGTTCCGCCGTCACCGCCACTACCACCTGCACCACCATCATATGTGGCACCTGCTTCGTTTAGTAGTGAACTGAATGACTTTGCTTCCCAGCGACTTGTTTCTGTATTCCAGTAAAGAACGTTATTAACACCCTTGCCTGCTTGAACATCACCCAAGTCATTTAATAGTTTGTCGTTTGTTGCATCATTAACTGCTTCGATGACTTCATCTGTTTCTGGGTTAGTTGCGAGTATTGTAGCTGTTTGCTTATTTGTTGTGCCATCACCAAGTGTCATTTCAAACTTGATGTCTTTGAAGTTTGGAACATTAGTTACTGGGTCTACAACAAAACTGTCATTGATAACAACTTGCTTTAGATTTTCAATTGTCTCACCAGCAGGGAACGCAGTCATATTATTGTCATCTACTCTTTTTGCAACACCAGCAATCGGTCCTTCTGAGATTGGGAACTTAACTTCTTGTGTTACAAACTCTGCATCAACATCACTTGGCTTTTGACCTAGATCGAACTGTGTGTTAGACATGCCAACGTGTCCGTAGATGATTGGAATAACTCCTGCATCTACTTGTTGACCCATATCAATGCCATCTGCTGTTTTAGATTCTTCACCAATCTTTGGAGAGTTGATTGTCGATGTAATTGGTGGCGCACCTTTTTGTTTCATAAAGTTGCCAACGATAGACTTCTGAATGTCTTGTGCTAAGTGTGTTTTAACGAATTGACCTAGATCGAACTTATTGAACATCATATTTCTAATTTCCTTGCGCTTGGCTTATTACCATTCTCTGTTCCTAGACTAGGAGTCAAAGTGAAAGTAATTACTTCTGGTGTCAGTTCGTCTACGTTCTTTACAAAGAATGTTTGTGGTGCGATCAATGTTGGTGTGCCGTAAAACAGTCTTTGACGTTTCATCTTTAGACCACGATAATCCATTAACGACATACCAGATGTCGCTGATGACCAGCCTGATATTTGCCATAGATCAAAAGCCGCAATTGATAGTGTTGGTTCTGCTATTGAACCAGTAAGATCAGAACGTAAACTAGAAATCGTAAAATCGAGCTGTTCAAATGTTCTTACACTACCATCCCATTCGATGTCTATCTTTTTTAATCCACCAGCACCATCACCCTCTTGCTCATTAGCAAGATACACTCTAGCACTACCGCCAATACTACGAAAGTCAAACTCCATAAGTTGAGCAATCGGTAGGGTTGCTAATTTTTGTGATTCTTCTACTGGTGTTGTCATAGATCAAACACCTCTATCATTGATGCGTTTACTGTTCTCTTGTCGCCATCGCCCATTTGAACATCAAAGCTTTCTAAGTAGAATTTACCATTTGTTCTCAATAGAGCATTGGCTGCAATCTCAACTGTGTCACCAATTTGGTGACGTGATTCATAAAAAACAATTAGTGTTTGTGCATCTGTTGCGCTTAGATTTTCGTGTGTTACTGATACTGAGCGTCTTTGATGGTTAAGACCTAGTGGTGTTCTTTGAATGTAGCCATCGCCAAATTCAACAAGTCTGTGTCGTGGTGCAGAACTGTAACTTGTTGAAAGTGACATTCTAGTTTGTAGTGGTAAATCAGCCATTTGCTAGTCCTCCGAATCCGTTGTTCTGTCTAAGAACTTGATGTGCAGTTTTGATTGCAATGCCTTCAATGTATTGTCTCATCTGTTTTGTTTGGAATTGACCTGAAGCACTATCTGTATTTACTCCTGAAATATTGAAGTTGTTTACCGCTGTTGCGTTGCCGCCATTACCACCAACAGTCACTGGAATACCTGATCCAACACCGCTAACAGGAGATGTAAGTCCCGTGCTTAGATTAGATTTTTCCATTACTGCATTTGTGTTTCTGACTGCTCTTGTAGCAGGTTCTACCATTTCTCTTGGTAGCTTGTCCATGTATTTGCCAACACCATCAACTAGATCAGGTATGTATGAGTTACCAAGCCATTTGTCATAGATATCTGCGCCCACTGCATTGACACTATCACCCCAACCAGAAACAGTTTCACCTGCCGCAACAAAAGGTCTTTTTATTGCGCTTCCAACACCACTACCGAATTCTTTAACTTTGTTGATACCGTTACTGATAGATTCGATCATACCACCGATACTACTGACTATTGTGGCAATAACATCAATCACTGTCATGAAGATTGGAACAACTACGTTTTCTAATACTGCGCCGAGACCTTCAAACAATGTTGTCAGTGTTGGTGCTAGTTTCTCTACGATTGGTGTTAATGCTGTTGCTATCTTTACAAGTAGATCAAATATGATCTTAAACACTGGTGCGATAATATCTGAGAATAGTGTGCCAAGTAGATCAAAGATTGGTTGCACTTTGTGTGCGTTTTCAAATAACATTACTAGACCATCAGCAACGAATGTTACTGCGTTACCTAGAACTTCACCTAGTTTAAGAGCTAGGTCTTCGTTTGTTGCAATGAAATCTGTGAACGCTGTAGCGGCGTTACTTACTGCATCTGTAAGTCCACCTTCGCCTACTTTAATTAGTAGACCTTCCATTGTGTCTTTTAATGTAGAGAATTTACCATTTAATGTTTGTGATGATCTAATCATACCACCAGCAAATCGTTCATTAAATCCTGCTGTCAATGCCGCTGTAATCTCTGCGGCACCTGCTGCTGTCTTACCAAACTTACCCACGTCCATACGTGCAATGTTTAGCTTCTTACTTAGAATGTCATAAACTGGGATACCACGATCATTAAGCTGATCTAGTTCTTCAACACCTAGACCACCAGCTACTGTTCGTGAATACAAGTTAGTGATTGCTTCTAGCGCACCCACTTTGTCACTTGATACAGAAGCCGCATTACCTAATGTTTCCATTAGTTCTGCTGTTGGTTCGATACCTGCGTTTTTAAGTTTGATGAAACTGTTTGCAACATTATCAACTTGGAATGGTGTCTTTTCTGTGAACTCTCGAATGAATGCAAATGATTCATCTGCTGCTGCCGCTGAACCTGTTACTGTTTCAAGAGCAACTTTCAAGTCTTGTGCGTTACCTGCCGCTCCAAGAACTGCTCTACCAAATGATGCTATACCAGCTACTGCTACTGCACCACCAATTAGTCCTTTTAATTTACTGAATGATCTACCTGTCTTGTTGACTGATCTATCAACTTTGTCAAATTGACCAGACATTCTCCCAATTTTTCTGTTGAGCGGGGTAAGCGACCTTTCCATTCTGTCAAAGACTCTACCTGTTCTGTCGAGTGCTTTAATTTCAATTTCAATGCTAGTGTTTGCCATTACGCTTACTCCGTTTATCTTTTAGTTTTAAATATTCTGCCCACCCAATAAACTCGGATGCTGACATCTCCATAATTTCATCAACAGTCTTGTGTAGTAATTCTGCTAATTGATACAAGAAATATGTGTCAGCATCCTTTGTTAGTTTTTTTCGACGTCCGCCGCATCAGGTTCTGTA
>TARA_R110000796_G_scaffold102044_14_pt1 | contig 12372 bp, 11 predicted proteins | sample TARA_R110000796 | Tara Oceans TARA_R110000796 (sample SAMEA4397815) | marine metagenome | biome: Polar Biome; feature: [SRF] surface water layer (ENVO:00010504); material: water (ENVO:00002006), including particulate matter (ENVO:01000060) such as... | depth 5 m | reverse complement strand
TCGGGTACATTATCTACCAGCGGTCTTAAGATTGAATCAGTTCGAGTTAAGCCATCTGGTAACAGTAGCGCACTAACATCATCAATACGTTCAAACAAGAAATCCATCGAGTCGTGTAAACTATTGCATTGTGCTAACAAGAGGCTTCTATAAAGCTCCTCTTCATTATCACCTTGTAAGGTCAATTCCAAAACTTCAGCGCGATTAAGCCCTAACTCCTCAGCGACGTCAGCAGCATGCTCAAGGATCTGGAAACCATTAGCCAACTCAGGATGGCTTAGTACTCGATAACCATGATCTAAATATCCTTTCAGCTCCATAAAGCGAATAGCACACAAACGGTTAAACCAAGTGCTAGCAGCCAGATCCATTACCGCTTCGAATCCGTCTTGATTAATTTGGCGCTCTAACGCATCACGTTGTGATTTCTGGCTGGTCGGAAACTGTTTATCTCCTATTTGCATTACATCACCAGTAACACTCAATGGCTCTATATGATCTGCATATATACCAAGTTTGTTCGCCCTTGCTTTGATTGCCTTTTGGAAATCGATGCGAGCTTTAGGTGCATATTTTTTTATATTCGCTGTATTCATTTTTGATCTTTAACTCAGAATTAGTTGATAGTTTCAAGGCGCACACGATTACCTGCATCTATGGCGGCATTTAATTCTTTTCTTAATGCATCTAGATATTGCTCAATATCTTCCTGAGTTTCGAGATAAGATGATGTTGCCTTAATCAAGGTTGGGTCGATGGTTTTAATCGGCTTTGGCATTACTATAGATTTAGGAGCTGGTTTAACTTCATCATTATCGCCATCGTCTCCATTTTGCTTCTTTTTCTCCTGCTCATCTTTGAGATTTTTCAGGAACTCATCTTTTATACGCTTCTCTTCAGCAAGGCGTATAGATTCGTTATAAGCATTAATACTGTCTATCGCAGCTGCTTCTAGCTGCTTTGATTCGGCCTGTCCTGCAACAATTCGATCTATCGAGTCGGCACTAGCAACTAGTTTTCTGCGTTGTTGCAAGCCAAATAAAGCTTTATTTCTTTGTTCTGAAGGTAAATTACTGGCTTCTAGTTCTTGTTGAATATTATCGACTCTACTATCAATTATAGACAATGCATGCTGACGTTTTTCATCAAGCAATTTGGTATTAACAACCTCTACCTGCTCGATTAATCCAGCGACATTTTTTAGTTCGCTATAGGGCGTTTTATGGTTATAAATAGCCTCAAGTTTATTAAGCGCAGTAAACGCATCGGGACTCTTTTCAAGTACATGATAATTTGCTTTGAACTTACCATGCAGTGCTTGGACAAGCTGCTTCCAAGTGTCAAACTGAGTATCAAAGAAATCTTCAACATCTTCATAATCCTCTTGAAACTGCTCCAACTCAGATGAATCCTGGATGATTCGTTCAATCATCGAATAACTATTAGGCTGTTCTAACACTCCAGAAGTTAGGCGTAATCCCTCATCAATAACAGATATTCCTGGGCAATGACTGACTTTACTTGCTTGATTTTCAAAGCTCTTCAAGCTTTTCTGCCATAGGTCAAAATGAGCAATAAATTGCTCAACCAGTTCGGCTTCACTTCCACTGAAAGGTTTATGAAATAGATTTTTGCCAATTTTCTTAGCTTTTTGTAGCTGTGCATCATTATGTTGTTTTGTTCGTCGAACTCTTAACTCACCATGCGAGCGTACAGAATTAAATGCATCTACACTTTGTTTAAGCTGAAGAGGAGCACCTGCAAGAGTAAAACTAACTTTGCCAGCCAAAGCTAATTTAGCGACAAGTAGCATCACCTCTTCTCGTCGCCAACCGTAAGGCCTTTTACCGAAATGGATCAGTATATCTTTCAGATAAACAGCACGGTTCAACTCATCATTGGCAGTGCTATATCGCTCTAATTCAGAGAGAGCCTGGGCATTTTGATTTGGATCTGTAATATCTAATCCCAAAGCTCCAATATCGTTAGCGGTAAGAACAGCTTTAAGCTCTCTGACTGGGTCATCACATGCCTTAAGCATGTCTAGATATTTAAAGCTATTCTCGATAACATACTTATATGACTCGTCAATGACACTGCCAAAGCTACTTCCTTTAGGATCTAACTTATTGCCTAAAGCAAAAATGTCTGCTGTTTGTGCAAGCTCTGTAAATTGCAGTTTAAGACGCTTACCTCTAGCCGTATTTTCATTGGCTTTTTCACTCAGTAGCTTCTCTTGCTCTGGTCTTGTAGAACGATTGTTCTGGCGTAAGAAACGTTCTGTTTTTAAAAACTGTGTTAATTCATCCCACACTTCAGCTTGTTCTGGAAGCCTGACTAAAACATGACCGTTATCTGATGCACTAGCAGACGCACAAAAACTATCTTGCTTGAAATCGGCATAACCCATTTGTAATGGTGAGATAATTTTTAATACCAAATCATTATCTGATTTCCCATCAATGGGTACACCATCGCAGAAACGACTAATTTCAAAATCTTGATTGTTAACTAGATAACGATATTTACTCTGGTCCTTTAGTATGTCTTTGAAGACTACTTCAGAAAGCTTCCTGGTGATTTCTGAAGCTTCGACATCAGTACGACGGATCTCGTTCTGAATCTCTTTTTCTTCGTTAGTTAAAAAAGTATACTCATCGTTATTTCTAGCAATTAGCATCTCTCTTTCGAGACGGTTTAGACTCTCTTCAATATCCTTTTTAAGAGATATTCTATCGGTATCTATTTCACTTATCGATAAAGTCACTAAATTATCTAATGTAGATTTAACGACATCAACATAGCGAACTAAGAACAGAGTTTTAAGTACGTCACCGTCAAAAGGAGTTAGAGTACGCTTAGCACATGCTTGATCTATCGTCATTTTAACGATGGTATCAAGGAAGCTTTCTATCGCAGGGTAAAAACGATAAAAAGGTATTAGAGTACCTATTTTTTCATCTTTAACTTGCTGAGCTGCATTTTGGAATGCATCAAGCAAGGAACGTTCACCGCGACTTAAGTGTTTACCCGTAGCCCCAGCGTTTCGAATAGACTCAAAGACCTTTTGTACAAGCGTATATTGATACGGTATGAAAGGATAGTTATCAACAAAATCGACATTATCATGGAAACTTGAAAGCTCTGCTGTCGTGGTACTGTCGAAAGCTAACTGATTTTTCAAAATGTCACATTGTTTATTATAAATAACACTTAGATCTTCTCTAGCATCGTCAGTTTTTGGTAACAAACGTTTTTGAATAACTTCATTGGTGTTTGAAGAAGATAGAGAGATACGGGTCTTAAAGCGCCCCTGAATTTTTGAAAAGTCTTTCCCTTCTTTAGCTTTAAGATCGCCCAATACAGCGTCAATGTCTTCTTGTGAAGTAACAATAACCCAAGCTCGACCACCGCAGGCTGTACCTAAGTTTTCAGTAATCGTCTGTAGCTTAAGCATCATCTGAGTATTGGTGCCGATAAACTGGCCCACTTCATCCGCTAGAAAGATTACATTTTTATCTTGATGCTTATCAATATACTGCTTTACCCACTTACTAAAATTAGCAATGGTAAGAGGAAAGTCTTTTTCTAGGCTGTTAATCCATTCGCGAGCAGACTCTTCTGTTTGATGAGTAACTAGGCTCAGAGTTTTAACTATCAGATCTTTTCTGAATCTAAACTTCTTACGCTCTTCAACCCACTCTTTTTGGGTTAATTTGAAATACTCATTTTTAAACGTCTGATATAGGTCATCATTGTCTAACTCACGTTCCATGTGTGCAAGATGAGGGTAATCCTCGCTATAACCTAAACGTTCATTGAAGACTTTTAGGAACACTTTTAGTATTGCATCTTCTTTATCATCAGCATTGGCTCTGCTATCAATGTTAAACAAAATGACATCAGTATCACGATTAACTGATGCATGGATGTCTCCATACAGCGTGGCCTCAGTTATTTTATCTTTGAAAAACTCAACAGCCTTTTTTACCTTCCCTTCTGAACTCGCTTCTCGATTTTCAAGTAAGTAAGATAAAATCTTTATGAAATGTGATTTACCAGAACCGAAAAAACCCGAAACCCAAACACCTATATGGCCGGAAACATCAGGATTATCAGGATTTTTTACTGCTGGGAGGTAGTTTTCAAAAAAGTTTCTAAGATGATGATCTAACTCCTTTGTTACGACATATTCGTCAAGTTCAACCCAAATGCTCTGTTCATCTAGCTGATCAGCTTTTACAACCCCATTTATATTACGGGAGAGTCTTTTACTAAAAATCTGTTCAATACTCATATTTTTCACTTTTTTAATTAAGTACGCATCGCCAATAAGATCTCAATATTTTATATTTCTTATGTATTGACTGTATGTGGTATCAGCTCAAAAGCTCGATAGTAATTAGATGATGAAATCTTGCCAAAAGGGTGAAGTTCAAGTCCTGTGTAACTTCCCGGGAAAAACAGTACCAATGGAGTCTCGCCCATTCTTGCATGCAAAACATTTAACAGTGAATGCCCCCTTATTAACGGCCAACATGCACCTAAGCCTGAAAGCAATACAAAATCCTGCTCATTCGGAAGGATCTGTTTGCATAGGAAATCACCAAAGTTTTCTTGACTTAGTATCCCTTTTAAAGCTTCAATTAAGGCATCATTCCCTTCTTGTTTATGCAACTGAAGTGCATCTTCAAGTACCCCCTCAGCTTCTAACTGTCGCAATAACATTTCAAAAAGATTTACAGAAGCAAAAGACCTACCTTTCCTTTTTAACTTTTTCTCAATAACTTCTAACTGCTCTTTAACTAAATTCTCATATTCTGGGCTGTAATCAAATATGTAGAAACCTATTTCATTGCCTAAACCTCTATTTTTCAGAAAGTCATCACTAATTAACTTCCCAGGGATGGCATCTAAACGTTTCATCAGAGCTTTTTGTTTTTGAATATGATTCAAGCGAGTCTCCTTACCTACCACTTTCTAAAGCTTCAATGAACTCTGGTTTCCCAAGTTTTTCAGCGCAAGCAATTGTTTCTGGTTGAATATATACGTTCTGTAATATTTTTGTTCGACTAGATGCAAGATAATGAGTATCTACTAGAATTTTAATTACATTAGTTCCCATTTTTTGTATCGAGCTTTCTGAAAACTTAGCTAATTCAGGAATAATTTTTTCCCTTTGATCATAAAAAACTTGCCAACAATCACTACTAAGTCGCTCACTAAACACTCTACGAGCATCGGTTAACTCTGTTCTCATAAAATCTGCGATAACAGGTGAATGATTCATAATGGCTAGAAGAATAAGTTGCCCAGCAAGAGTTTCATCAGCATCAATTAAGTCTGTCAAAAAATCATCCCCCATTGGTTCTAGGCGCTTACGAAGCGTTGATGCAAACCTTTTAGCTGACTGCATAGAGTTCTTTTGCAATAAATTTTCATTCTCGATTTTTTGTGACCAGGTTTCTGGGTCTGGATTTAATAAGAGTAACTCAGCAATGATCCTACTTTCTCGCAGCATGATACTGCCACCAATGATATCGCCAAGGTATAGTTTTGCAGAACTCATAGTTCCCTCAGTAAAAATTATATACTTTAAAAGATTGATAGGTTTGAAGGTCTTCGTAGATTTAAAGTTCAGGTTTAATAATCGGACTTGATTGACTTTTTTGATTCGATCCATGACTCCAAATCATCTCTTTTAAAACGCCAGCTACCACCTATTTTGAAACCTGGTAATTTTCCTTCACTAGCTAGACGGTAAGCTGTTTTCTCAGTCAATTTGAGATATTCGGCAACCTCTTTCAAGGTTAATATTTGGTCTATCATCTCGATGTTTACACTCTTATTATTTTACCAAGCTCTGGGATTATTACGATATTATGAGAAAATTAAGGAATGAGCAATGTCTCATCGTCAAGAAATTACTGATAATCGATAGTTCTCTGTACATGCCACTACTCTATTTATGCATTTATTAAATGCTTGGCGAACTCATTCTGTAAATCCCGCTCTTCTACCCTTTCTAATATCCAATCTTGTACTTCGCTTTCTACCCAGGCTACCGCTCTTAAACCAAGGCTTACTGGTTTTGGGAATGTTTTATCTGCGATGTAGTTATAAATAGTCGAACGCCCTAGGCCAGTGCAATCCATCACTTCTTTCAGTTTAATTAGTCTCATTGTGAATTCCTCATATTTGATTCACAACATGGGGAACTCTGGTAAATTTTAACTTTGCAGATCATCGTTCTCGAACGGATTTCAGGTATATATCACCTATGTGCATAAGCAAACTAACTCATCAAAGGAATCTCGTTATGCACAAAAAATCAAATACAAACTCGAGTGAAGCTTGGCCAAAAACCTCTTTAGAGATACTTCAGAGCGCTGCAAATATCATTGCAGAAAAGCTCAACTATCAAGACGCATACACCAATCCACAGACAACAAAAGACTTTCTGACATATAAGCTAGGCGGTTATGAAAGAGAGGTCTTTGGTGTAATGATGCTGAATGCACAACACCAGCTAATTGAATTTCGTGAACTGTTTTTCGGCACGATTGATGCTGCTAGCGTATACCCTAGGGAAGTCGTGAAGGCTGTACTTGAAGTGAATGCAGCTGCAGTTATCTTTGCTCATAATCATCCATCAGGTGAGCCAGAACCCTCACAGGCAGACAAACAGATAACAAAGAAGCTAACTGATGCTTTAGCGCTTATCGATGTCAGAGTATTGGATCACATCGTAGTGGGCACGACTCCAGTGTCTTTTGCCGAGCGAGGATTAATATAGCCATTGCCTTGCGCTCCCTGTGCTAACGACCGCTGATAACACGTCATTTGCTAACACATCTATTTCTTTTCTACTCCCACAACTTACCCGCCACCAGCAAACAAAGGATTAAGAGCGCATGCCCTTAATCCTTTGCTGTGCTGTGTGTTATTTAAGGAACTCATATGACTATTTCAATTGATACCAATCAAAGACCAGCAATGCCGATTTCTTTCTATCAATTGCTGACGCAAGAACTGCTGAACACTAGTCCAAAAGATGCCAATGCAATCACCTTATATTTTCGTGATCCAGACTATTCACCTGAACGAGGTGGATTTCATCCTGTTGAGGTAAGACTTGAAAAACAATTTGATCGTTGGCGTTTAGTCTATGTGACTGATTTTGCCTTCCACGGTTATGAATTAATTAAGGACATTGATATCTGCTTTAACAGCAAGCAGGTCTATAGCTCACTTGGTGGGTGGATAAACCATGTTGAGGGTGAAGAGCTCATTGAGCTATTTAGCGACAATTTCATCAGTTATCACCACATGGACGTTTATCAAGTTCAAGTCGCATTGGGTTAAATATCAGATTCAAATCCAAGTTCCCATATTGGTAAAACGGGAACTTGGGAACCCAGCAATATCAAGGGGTGTAAGCAATATTACCTTTTGAAGTACTCAAATCGTCTTTATAGCCCAAATAAGGAACTTGAACATGGCGGAAGTACAAGCAATCAAAAAGCATGAAACCATTCAACTCATTGGCCATTTATTAGAAATGCGCTGTAGTAAGCAAATGGCCGACATTTGGAATATCGGCCTTAATCTTGCGCTACGGATTTCTGATTTATTGGCTATCCAATTTGATGATATCCAAGGAGAACGCCTCATTGTCAAAGAAATGAAGACAGGCAAGCAAGCTAACATCAAGCTCAACCACAAGGTGTTAATGCATATTCAAGATGTCAGGGCTGAATACCCACAACATATCTACCTCTTTCAGTCCTTCCGTAATCAACAGTCTAAAAATATTAAACCTAGGCCACTCACTCGACGTGCTGTTACCAAAGCATTTGCGTTAGTAGGTGAAGAACTAAAGCTAGCGCTTGGCACACACTCAATGAGAAAGACCAGAGGCTACCATCTTTACCAAAACACTAAAGATATTGGTCGTGTAATGAAGATGCTAAGACATAGCTCTGAGGGAGTAACACTGCGGTATATCGGCATTACTCAGGATGATGTTGATAAGGATTTTGTTGAACTGGAAATTTAAATATTTGTTATTACAACCACACTAACCATTAACTCACATCACTGACAAAAACCTTACAGCTAATAGCTCTGCCTCATGTGACTGAAGCCTAATATCTCCCCTCTAAAACTGATTAATAACTTCACTTGTACTACATGCGGTTATTGCTATTAGCTCATTAAGCTTTTGATTAAGGAAAGCATATGAACTCATTTCAACCTGGCGATCACCTTGTCACTAATCTCGATACCCTTGGGTTAACAAAGCACCATGGTCTCTATATTGGTAACCATAGAATTATCCACCTAGCCAAGAGCGGCACCATAGAAGATATAGACATTGGGTCCTTCTCTAATGGCAACTCTATCTGGGTGAAGAGATCGACTTATTTTCCAGATTTAGCAATCGAATATGCGCTAAGTAAACTAGGGTGTACTTCATATAATCTAGTCACTAATAATTGTGAACAATTCGTCAATGAATGCTTGGATGAACAAAGAACATCAAATCAAGTAAGTAACGTCTCGCATCTTGCCATTCAAACTGCTGCAAGGTCAGGATTACTAGGCAGAGCAGCATCAAAGGTGGCTACAGGTTCGATAGCAAACGTCGCATTAGCCTCTACTGCAGCTAAGATGACCGGTGAATACTTAGGTTTACCCGATAACGTCAATACGGTATTGGGTACGCCTGGTGACCTTGTGGGTAAGCCGTTGGAATGTTTATTCACTGGTACAACTCGAACACTAGAAGATAGTTATGATTGTCTAGCTAAAGGTGAGCTGTCGAACGCAGGTATTAAACTAGTCACTGGTGCGATAGAAACGGGTACCACAGCGTTGATATTTACCCCTGTTGTCGTCACTGTGACAGGAGCTAAAGCTGGTGTCGAATTAGTATCAGATGCCTGGCATTGGTTATGGGATTAATGTCTATATAATATTAAGAGAGAAAGTGGCTATAAGGTCACTTTCTCTCTATTTGGTTTCTTTTACTTCTGACTCAATAACTTGAAATATTGAGCTCTGTACTCAGTTACCAATGCCTTATATACGACTATAACCAAATGAACGAGTCCTATCACCATAATGCTTAGTCTCTAACTTGGCAAAATAACTCAATCGATAAAAGGCGGCATTAAATATCAGCGGGTAATCCAGTGCATTCTTATTAATATAGTAAACGGGCTTATCCCTGGGGAAGTGCACTAAGCCTCTGGCACTGTATGCATCTAGGCCTAACGCACTGGCCCAGGCTTCAACTATCTTGGTACTCAAGTTTTGCCCACTATGATTGAAATCACCTAGATGATTATAAGCATCGTTATTAAGCAAGATAGCCACATGGTAATGGTCCGTATCAGCATCAGCTCGCTCCCTTGCCCAAATATGACGCAGAGTACAACGATGCACCCGCTTACCCTCACGTTGCTTGATAAGCCTATCATGTTGGATTTTAGCGTTCAGAGATTTAAAGAACTTGCTGATCACTGTTGAATCATAAACCGTTGGTGAGTCGTGAAAATTAAGCTGTGGTAGATGGAAATCAAACCGCACCATAAAAGTACGAGAGTGATCATTCTGAGCAGTCTGTAAGGTCTGTAGAATAACGCTTAAGTATTCAGCGCTTAGTGGCTTTGGATAAACATTGAGGCCTTGATATTGACCATTATTGATGACACTAAGGTTAGTGTTAGAGATGTGACGTGTTTGCATGTTGAAATTCCATATAGGTTATTAATTCATAACTTATATGGTTCGAGTATTTTTCAACCTGCTCGGCCTCTTTACATATTCTTCAGAACGTACAGTCTAGAACACTATCTAACTAGATAAGACAATAGTATTAACAAACCGACAAACCTAGTCCCTGAAACACAAGGCATGCTTGGACATTTGAGCATTCAAGACAAGGGATCTATGGGGTTACGTTACTCGACAATTAAACTATACCAGCATAATGAAACCGGTGCTTTGTAGCGCCTTAGTAAAGTGTACGACTAATCAACATATACAGCAGTTTGGCAGTACATTCGATTGATGCGCAAATAGTAAACCACATGACCTTCAATGATTCACAGAGAAGAGTTTAACCTATTTGATCTTACTCCTAGCAAAACCTACAGCAATGAACATATAAATCTTAAAATAAAATAATCAACTCAAACTCAAACTCAACAATCATTTTAGAACAACATAAACCAGACTAACCACCCAAAAACCCTATATATAATGGGTTATCGACAAATAAATCAAAGTAAAATCTACATAAAACCCAAATAAAATTTATATAAAACTTAACAAAAATTTAATTAAATTCGATATAAAATAAAAAGAAAATCAAGCCAAAATTTACTTGAAAATACTTAATATTAATCTATGATTACTCCATAAATAATTGAAGGCTGTTATTTCAAATGTCAAATGAAATACTAATAAGTAAATTAAAAAATCTCAGCGATGATGATTTAAACTTTTTATTTGTAAGAATCACTATGAATTCTGGTGCTCACCCCCTTGAATCTCCCTTGCAATCAAATGAAGCAAAAATCAACCATATACTCCATATTAGACCTACTAATATGGCTCAAGAAACTGTTGTCGATAACATATTAAACCAAAGAGATAATTCAAAAATACCCAAAGAACATCTAGATTGGATTGACCCTGATAACCATAGGCAGTGTATTTATATTTGGTTGTTCATTAACAATTTATATCGTCCCGCAGAATCGGCTCAAACCGATATGTGGGGAAATACAATGACTGTATATCAAGAGCATTATCTCGCATTAAACCCAATCAGTGCTTCTAACTGTTATGATCTTTCTGTCCACTTCTTTTACATTTGGAATACAGGCTTGAACGATAAAATAAACTGGTTAAGTTCGATTAAACAAAGCTGGGAAGGTCATATGCAATTTAGCCACAAGATGCTTAAATTCATTGAAAAAGATAATGATGATATCAGTATATGGCTCTTAAATTATCTTTTTCAAAGATATGATTCCTTACCTAAAAACGTTTCACCTATTGAAACATTTAAAGAAAAACTTAACTTAGTTCAGGCAACTATAGATCAATGGAGCATATTCCCTGCAGAGAAAACAATAGCTCTTAATAAAGCATATACTGCCGCACATGGTAAAAAATTCAAATCTAAACCTAAACATTTAAAAGGTGCAAATTTTTGGCTTGGTGCCGAACAAGTTCGTATGCTAACTGAAATAGCTGACAAGAAAAAAATAGCGCAAAAGGATGTCCTAAATTCATTAATTAATGAAAAGTACATACAGGTTGCAAATTTAACCAAGGAATGATCACACACGAATATATAGTGGTGGGTGTTTAGGTGGGTGTTAATGTTATAAAATCCAAATTAAAAAATTAAGATATTGATTTTATTAATCTAAAAAAAACAAAATACATTCAGATCCAAAACGTTGAATAACGTTTCTCCCTGCTCTCAAATGCTAAAAATCCGTAATGACAAATGTTATTACGGATTTTTTGTTTTTAGCGCTTTGTGTGACGGTTTCCTATTGAGTGAAAAAGTAGGACTAAAATGGTGACTAATTTGATTCGTCATATCGGTTAAAAAATCTAGTTATTCATTTGAACTTAAGCTAATACATATCAATGTCAATTATGCATCAATGTGCTAGAGCCCAAAGCACATAAGGTGTTGAGCTATTAAGATAGGCCAATTTTGCCCCATTTAATAGACAAGCAAATCGCCATCAACTACCCTCATATATGCCGTTAAAATAAACAGTATCTCGTTAAGAACAGTTATTAATGGCAATGAAGGGATAACAAAGCAGGGGGCCGAAAAATGAAAAATATTTTTGTTTTTGGTGCGGACGAATTCAACCTTTCCCTAATGCGTTCGCTCGATTCTGCCCATGAATATTGTTTTCATGAGCTTTATCAATATTCAGAGGTAAAGACAGGAAAAGAATTTCCGGTCGAAACCTTGTATGAAGGCGCTTTAGCGCGATTGAATAGCTATCCTGGCTCCGTAGATGCCATTGTTGGCTATTTGGATTTCCCCGTTAGCACCATGCTCCCTCTATTGTGCCAATCTTTAGGCTTACCCTCTCCCAGCTTTGAAGCAGTACTCAAATGCGAGCATAAATACTGGAGCCGGTTGGAACAGCGCCGAGTCATCCCAGAATACATCCCAAACTTTTGCTCGGTTGATCCTTTTAAAGATGATTATAAGCAGCAAATCACCCTCGATTATCCTTTCTGGCTTAAGCCGGTAAAAGCGGTTTTATCACACCTTGGGTTTATGGTGCGTAATGATAGTGAACTCGAAATGGCGATTATGGA
>TARA_R110000796_G_scaffold629_29_pt1 | contig 12382 bp, 7 predicted proteins | sample TARA_R110000796 | Tara Oceans TARA_R110000796 (sample SAMEA4397815) | marine metagenome | biome: Polar Biome; feature: [SRF] surface water layer (ENVO:00010504); material: water (ENVO:00002006), including particulate matter (ENVO:01000060) such as... | depth 5 m | reverse complement strand
AATTAGTCCACCAACGTATTTATACTTACATGATTAAATGACTTCAAATGTTTGGTAAAGACAGACTTGAATTTTAATAGATTTTTAATATGCCATTCGGTGATTAGTTCCAATTCAGCAGCAGAACTCTTTTCAATTGACCCATCTTGATAAATAGCCACTCTTGTTGCTCTTTTACCGTCGATACTTTCCCAGGAAAGTGCGCAACCGAATTCAGTTTCAATAGTTGTTTTGTGTTGCTCTAGATATTGAAGCAATTGCATATTCTCATCAGCATCACCTCTATCAATATATAATTCAGTCCTAACTTTACTTCCCTGGCAGAAATTTGCACCAAATGATGAACCGCTTATACCTGAAGAAAATGTATACCAATTTTGTGGTTGGCCAGCTCGAGCTGAAGTGAAATGATATTTTTCACGCAATTCGTCAATTAAGTATTGGAAATAATTACGATACTTTTCGCCTTTTGGGCTAGCTTGATTAGAGGCCGTGTGCTTTGTTTTACTTTTATGCCATTCATTTGGGAAAACAATCGGTTTAAAATTATAAGCAGGCTTAGAATCATCAATTTTTAAAACCTCAACCACCACAGCAAAGAACTGTGTTTCCGTATCAGTTCTGTTATTTAGCCATTCCAAAGCTTGACGATGTTCTTCTCTTATACTTTCAGCTACCCAAATAACAAATGACGCATCAAATCCTGCTGCATATGTTAATAATTTCCCTAAATGGTCATGATCTGTTTGTGTTAGTTGGTTTTCAATAATTGCAACTTTGGATGTACTTAGATCTTTTGCTAGTAAATCCAGTGAGAAATCACCGACACATGCTTCTTCTTTTATAAGCTCTAATTCAAGACCTAATGCTAGGCCTAATGAATCAATATTTTCTGCAAGCCACGGTGTAAAATCTAGCGCTTCATGTGGCCACATATTACGAAGAGGGACTTTTTTTAATGAACCAAACATTATAAATATTCCTTTATTAAAAATGCTGTTAAATAACAAAATCAATAAACAAGTTTATACTCATTAATATTGAAAATGTATATGTTTTTTAACAATATTCTACATGAGACATTGCTTTTTTAATTATGTTGAGGCGATTGTAACCAAGAGTTTTTAAGACATATTAATATTTAAGATCGGTTAATAATCTACCTGGTTTATCACCGCGATTGCCGTTTCATCACGGCCTTTTTTAGACGGTACGCGATGGCCGGTGTCGGCATTGGTTTTCATAGTTTGTATAAATTGATTCATTTGCGGGCCAATGCTGATGTGTATCGGTCGATTTTTACCGTAATAGTACAGGCGATCAAATTTCAGATTTTCACACATCCATAATGCAACTTGCTGCATGTCAATCGGTTGGTCATCGTTGCTGCTCACTAGGGTGAAGTCACAGGCGGCACCTAGGCGATCGCAGATGATTTTTTGATTTTGATTGAGTTCGTGCGAGCAATGTTGATCAAGCTTTGGCGCAATATGCGGATTACGGTTTTTAGCTATTTTTCTAACAAGCTCGGGTGAACAAAAACCATAGGTGAGCGAGATAGGGCCAAATTGGTCAACGATTGGATCAAGTATTTGGGTGGCCAATAAACTCAGGGCGCGCCAGGTGTCAGGCTGTAAAGGCAGGTTTTCAATATTATGTTCGAGCGCAGTTGCACCACAATTAATGAGATCTGCGTAGGTAAAAAAGCGGCTGGCTTTACCGTTGATATTATAGGTAAACAATCAAAATCCATCGTGTACGTTCATTTGGGGTAACAATACCGCGGATTGCTCAAGCTGGCTAGATGGAACAGTGGGTTGAACGTGAGATTGATTAAATATCGTTTAATATCATATTTTTTGAAGTGAAATAGGCGTTTAATTGTTTGTTAATTTTCATGTCTATGCAGACAATATTTCTTTAATCCTTACAGGGCTTTGTTCAGTGCTTTATTGTAATGCTCAATTAACAGTCCCGCGATTGCTGAATTGAATACTTATAGAGTTCTTAAATTTTGGTTGTATAAAATCGATCAAGAGTTGTTTGGTGATCAATACTTTATACAGTTGTAAAACAAACAGTAAAAAATGCACCATTAATGAGGTTTATTATGAAAAAGCTTAATACTTTACTTGCCGTTTCGATATCGACTTTACTGGTAGCTTGTGGGGGTAGTGACGATAAAACAGACTCTCCTCAAATGGGCGTATTTAGTTTAGGTGTATCAGATAACCCTAGTGATGCCAAAGACGTAACGATCGCTTTTAAACAAGTTGTGTTAAAAAATGACTCGGGGAGTATTTCGTTTGATGTGTCAGATGATGGTGCTTTGAAACAAGTTAATTTACTCGAATTTCAAGGGCAAGCAGTTGATACTCTTGTGAGCGGGCAAAGTATTCCTGTTGGCGAATACCAAATGTGCATTTATATGCAAAGAAGTGAAACATCGAATGCGGACAGTTCGTATGTCTTAACCAATGACGATAATTTATTTGGTTTAACAACAAACAGTAATGGCTCATGTGGTGGCGTTGGAGCTACGGATACCGATACTGGTCGGCTATTTTTTAATAAGGCATTTACGATTGCAGCAGGCACAAATAGCTTTGTTGCTGAGTTTGATCTGTCTAGTGGATTACAAGACCCCCATGGCAATAAAGACTACTGGACTTTAAAACCTACGTCGGTGCAATTACACAATATTTCTGAAGTTGGTGCGATTGAGGGAAGTATTCCTGTCGACGTTATGACTCAATGTGAAGTTGCTGCTGGCGGAAGTGAATTTAGCCATGCGGTTTATTTATATCAAGATACTGCTGCCTTAGAAAATATGACTGATTTTAACATTGATGCAGTGGTTGCCCCAGACATTGCCCCAATTGCTTCTGCAAGAGTTAACGCTATTTTAGATCAAAATGATCAAGTGATAGGCCAGGGCTATGAATTTGGTTTTGTGGTCGCGGGTAATTATAGTCTGGGTTACACCTGTGTTGCACAGAACGATGATCCTGATGTAACAAATACGCTTGATGATGTAGAAAGCCCTTTCTTTTTACATGCGGACTTACAAGATGTTGAAGTGACAAATGGTACTGTCGCGAATGGTGAGTTTGTTAGTTCATCTACTATTTAGTCTTATGTTGGCATTTTCGTGAATGCGAAAATGCCTTTACTTAGTTTAGCCATATTTTGTATGTCGCAGTGGTATCTTGCACACCTAGTGAGATAACGAATATCTGTAATGGCGAGCAGGAACCTCAGCACTCTACACCGCCATATTTAATACCGATTCTATGGCTACACTAACACTTGGCGCGTGTTGGCAATGTAGTGATGGATTTGAGCCTCGGTTCTAGTATCAATCATCTCATCTGGGCGGCGATCTTCAGGACAAGGCATACGCGGCGTTGTGCCAAATAAGCGGCAAATCAATGGGCGTTCTTCATACACTTCGCAACCATTAGGGCCAAGATACACGCAGTTCCATTCTTTTAACGCGGCTTCATGTTCGGCATCTGTTTTTACCGGTAGACGCGCCATTTCTGCAGATGATGTTGTCACTGGGCCGCAGCAGTCATGACAGCCTGGTTTGCATTTAAATGAAGGAATGCGCTCGCGCAGTAGATCGACTATCTCTATGTTATTTTTCATTAATGCCTAACGTTTGAAGAATTCGTGCATATTATACGTCGATAGTGGCCTGACTAAAAGTCGTTAAGCAGGTAAGGGCGACTACAACGGATGTGTGAGAGGGTTTATTTGGGATAGTCTTTTAGCGATACAATATATTGTGACGATGAATAAGCGGATAAACCAATTTACTGATTGACGGTAAATGTGAAAAAGTAAGAGTTGTGAGTTGAACGATTCACCCATAAAAAAACCTTTTTACCTGCGATTAATACAGATAAAAAGGTTTGATGTGTGGAAATTAACGGCTTACTTAGCGAGCTTCAAAAAGTAGTCGAAAATTTCTGGTACGTTGCCGTTACCTAAGCCTGCGTCAAATGCAGCTTGTAGATTAGCAGATGAACCTTCAGCAATTTTAGATTCTGTGCCTAAGTCTTCTACCATTTTTAAGAAGTAGCCAAGATCTTTGTTTGCGTTAGCAATAGAGAAGCCTAAATCGCTTACACCGTCTACTGCATAGTTTTTACAGAATTTCATGAACGGTGAGTTAGATGGACCCGCTGACATAATGTCGAACAATTGCGCACGGTCAACACCGGCAAGATCTGCAACAGCAAAGGCTTGAGACATAGCACAAACAGTGGTCATACCCATAAAGTTATTGATTAACTTAGTTGTGTGACCTGCGCCTAATGCACCTAAATGGAAGACATTTTCGCCTTGCTCGTCTAATACTGGCTTAACCTTATTAAAGGTTTCAAGATCGCCAGCTGCCATGATGTTTAATAAACCGTCTTTAGCGTGAGCAGGAGTACGACCGAGTGGGGCGTCAATCATACCTGCGCCTTTTGCCGCAAGGTCTGCACCAATTTTACGCGTAGATGAAGGAATTGATGTACCAAAATCAACCAGTACAGAACCTTCTTTAATACCCGCGAGAATACCGTCGTCACCATAAACCAGTTTTTCAACTACGGCAGATGTGGTTAAGCACAACATTACGATGTCGCTAGATGCTGCAAGTTCTTTTGCTGTTGTTACGGTTTTTGCACCGCGAGCAACGCATGTTGCAACCGCTTCTTTATTAAGGTCCATTACATTTAGCTGGTAACCTCTGTTTTGTAAGTTCTCAACCATGTTGCCGCCCATAAGGCCAAGGCCGATAAAACCGATGACTGGTTTTGTCATGTCTAACTCCTAAATATATTGGTAAATGCGTATTTCAATTTTATTCAGCTCACCGAATATGCCGATGCGCTATGTAATTTGTATAAAGAGTCATGTTGAGTTCAGGATCGTTATAAGCCAATTGAGTGGATTAATGCCTTTCAAATGGTGTATTCCTTTTTACTCTGTAGACAACGACTCATTATTTATCATTTAGTATTGCCGGACTGAAAATATCGTTAACAATAATGTTTACTTTCGCTTGAATTGGTTATCAAGTGGTATTACAAAATTGTAAGTAATACTAGAATTATTGTCAACCAATTATCTTGTCAAGGTTATACCAAAAATGTGATTGGTAAGCATAGTGCTGTTGGTTGTTAACTAAAACTAGAATTAATGATGGTTTGGTAGCAAGGTATCGCTATTTATTCGACATTTTAATCAAACAAGACAATTGTGTTAGCTGGCTCAGAACATCCGTAATGCGTTAAGACGCTGCTAGTGTCAGATCCATTTAACGCTCTAATATCGTTTGTAGTGACGGTCAATAATATTGATGTGGTTAATAGTAGAGCCTATCAATTTGATAGGCTCTAGGTTAAGACATCAGTTGATTAAAACTTAGCTCGAACACCAAGAGTGTAGCGACGGTCTGCTTCACTGTAAGCCCAGATAGAATCTAGCTCGGTGGTGTAAACAATTGGCTCACCCGTTAGGTTTACCGCATTGGCTACGACAGTGAAGTTTTCGTTGATATCCCAGCTAACTGAAAAATCAAGTTGGCCTCTGTCTTCTCGGTAGCTGTTACCCACGGTAGGGTCGTAGTTATCAGCAGAAGGGTCATTCTGGTTGAAAACGTTATAACCTAAAGCGCCAACAGTTTGTACACGCTTGGTGCTTTGGTCGTCTAAATAACGGTCGCGCCAGTTGTAGGCTAAACGTAACTGAACTTCTTCACCTTCCCAGTAAACCTGAGTGTTAGCGGTATGCTTAGAAATATTCAGTAATGGATTGCCATCGGGTTGCTCACTATCTGCATAGGTATAGTTTGCGTTAACACCTAAACCTGCCCAAATGCCTGGTAAAAAGCTGAACTGTTGCTGGTAACCTAATTCCAAACCTCTGACTTCACCGCTACCACCATTTACATCAGTGTCGATGACGATACCGGTGCGACCTGCGGCTTTTTGAGCATCAACATACGCTAAACCTTGGTCTTGTGTGGCATTAACAATGTCTCCTTGGCTTTGACCAGCGGTGTTAAGTAAACAAATATTGTTCCACTGAGTGGTATTTTGTCCGCTTATCGTGCCTGAGTCAGCTAAACAGCTACTGTCGGTTTGTGTAAACGAGTTAACGTCTTTATAGAAAATTGCCGCAGAAAGTAAACCACCGTCGCCGAAGTAATGTTCTACAGAAAGGTCATATTGAGTAACACGGTACGGTTCTAATTGATATGAACCTTGAGTACCGGTAACTAAAGAGTTATCGATTGATAATGCAGGACTTAATTCATCAAAATCAGCACGGCGCATCACTTTAGCTGCTGCAAAACGCATTAAGGTTTCTTCAGATAAAGTATAAGTGACATTCAAGCTAGGTAAAAAGTCTGAATAATCGTTATTACCAGTATTGAGGATTTTGTTACCGTTACTGTCTACAGAATCAACAATACTAGATTCTAATTCTGTTTGAATATAACGCCCACCAACCACTGCAGTAATGTCATCAAAATCTAAATGAAACTGTGCATAAATAGCACGAGTTTTTTCGTTGATAAACTTATATGCGCCAGTGTCTTCAACCATGTTGTCAGCTAAAGTACCGTTCATTGCATAAGTGGTACCTGCTAGCATTTGTTGGGCTAGTAAATAAGTCGCTTCAGCATCTTGCAGTTTTTCAGCGTCATACACGTTGTAGGTTAGTAGGTCATTTTGACCAGACATACCGGTTTGGTCGAACGAGTTGCTGGCATTGATAGTGGTAAAGCTGTCGCTGATAATTGGGTTATCAATCCAGGTTGGGCTATATAAGCCGTCTGCATTTTTAGCTTTTTTATACGAATCTTTAAGGGTGTTGCCATTAGGTTTAAGATCAAAGCGATTTGAACTGTAATCTCTATCGGTAAAGCGTACACCCGTTTTGATTGCAGAGATAAAATCTACACCCACATCGTGGATTTTGAAGTCAAAGCGTAATGCTTGTTCTTCGTTATCTGTGTCTAACGTTTTGTGGTAAAACTCACGGAATACCAGGTTGTCTGGATTAGTTAACATACCTGTGTCTTCAAAGACATAAGATGGAATGCCACCACCATTAGTCATACTTGCTGTGCTGGTATGTGTTACTAGATCAAGGGTAGGGTCTGTGCGTTCAATTGGACGTAAGTTAAATTCAGAAGCTGTTTGACGTTCTTCTGATTTAGAGATTGAATATTCGCCCGAGATTTCGATGTTATCAGTAATATTCCACTCACCGCCGATAGCATGAGAAGTCGTTTCTGATGTTGTAAAGTCACTCCAGGTTTTAGGAATAACTAATACGCCACTTAGGTCGTAATTTTGCAGTTGACCATTACCATCGTAGTAGGAATCACTTCTTGGCACTACGGTACCGCCAACATCGAGAATTGAATAAGCCGCTTGGCCGCCATCAAGTTTTGTCGAGTTCATGTCAACGTAGAAATTAAGCTCTTCGCTAGTTGGTGCCCACTGTAGTGATAAACCAAATGCAGTACGTTCACGTTGTTCTGTTTTTTGTTCTACTGTACTTTCAGTTCTACGAAGGTATTTGCCGTTAGGGCCGCCGGATACGTCAACCGTACCATCACCGTCTAAATCGATATCGTCTTGCAAATCAACCTTGTTAAAATACTCGTCACGACGTAATTCACGATCCTGGTAAGATACGTTAGCAGCAGCACCGAAGGTACCGGCATCACCTAAATCCCAGCTATTACCGATTGCGGTGGTAAAGTTTGGGGCAACATTTTCAGTTTTGTCTGCGTATTCACCGTCAAGGGTAATCGCAACTAGCGGCTCACTAAGTTCTAATGGGCGTACTGTTTGCATGTTAACTGTGCCACCTAAGGCACCTTCAATCATTTCAGGCGTTGGAGATTTAATCACTTCAACTGTTTTTAAGAAGCTAGCAGGGAAGTCATCTAAACTAATACCGCCTCGCCCAGGGCCTGCTGTTGAACGGCCATTAAGTAAAATGAGGTTTTCTGATACACCGCGGATCGTGACTGATTCGCCTACACCAAAATCAGATTCAATAGAAACACCTGTTATACGTTGCAATGCTTCTGCAATGTTGTTGTCTGGTAATTTACCAATATCTTCGGCAACGATAACATCGACAATTCGTTCGTCTGTACGTTTAAGTAAGTTAGCGGCTTTTAAGCTGCCAAATATGCCTCGAACAGCAATAACTTCAATTTCACTTGCTTTAACTTTTTCTGCTTCAGTTTGTGCTGTTGGTTCTGCAGCTAATGCTGGCATGGTTAACATGGCTGTTAAAGTCGCGCCAAAAATGGTTATATTGTTGGCTTTGTTTTTAGCACCACTGAACATGGCGCTTATTTTATTCAACTTCATAATTCCCCCCAAAGAAATTGTTTGTTTTGGTATTACCAATATTGTTGTTTTAATCAACAGGTACATTTATATAACACGTTACCAACAATTGCAATTGATCATTACCAAATTAATTTATTTGTCTTACCAAATTGTGTCTCTTCAAATTTATACGATGATGTGTTTAATCTATCAGTCGTTATCCAGCAATGCTGTTGTACTCTGGCTTGTGACTATAGCGTTTAAAACAGAGATGCGTCACTTGAAGAGTGTAATATTTATGCTTATTTGTGATGAATGCTGGTTTTACAGAGCTAAAAATAATCAAGATAATTGGTAATATAAGTTTTTATATTGGTATTACAATTTTGTGTGAGTTAATGTTGTTGCGGTGGTTAGTACGTCTAAAAAGTACCTTTTATAAGGTCGTTGGAGGTATTTAGATGGATATAGCTAGTTGAGATGTTAACTTGAAATTAACGTCGATAAAGCATGTTGTAGTGTGAAATTAACAGCGGATAGCATCAGAAACACCAAGGGTCGCATTAATGCGACCCTTGTTTTTGTTATGTTGGACTAGGTAACTTATCGCTTATTATCACAATCGATCATTGATAATCGATAACTGATAAATTAATTGAGTCATAAGATAACCATCACGCTCTATGTCGAGCGAGTCATTATCCAGCGTTATTATAAACCTTGCTGATACTGGGCATTAGTCGAGATTGTCACCAGTTGATTTAACTCCACTTTAGATTCGCTTACGCCTTTAAGGACGTTTTCGAAGTGGGCGACCAGCTGAGTTTTATCTATTTCGGCTTTTGAGCCAGATCCTATGTTGGTGAGATCGATAAAGAACTCATCGAATAAGTGTGATAAATCTTCAACGGCTTCGATGTTTAAAAACTGCTCGTGGTTATAGATGCTCGGGTAACCGCCTTTTTGTTTGTCTACTGCAAACGAAATACCTTTCACATTAGTGATGGTAGTGGCTTTTTCACACTTGAGCATGCAACCGTCTTCAATGCTGGGCTTATTACAGCCTACCGTTTGTTGGAAAAAGCATTGTCTGCTGGTCATCATCAAAATTGGGTGATAGATGCTGTAAAGCAGTTTGAAGTTTTCCGGCCTGGCGATGTTTTTAATTTGATTACGATTAATCTCGTTCGAAATAAACGCACCAGCACAATTCAATTGCTCTTGTAATGTCAGCAAGGCATAAGAGTTAGTGGTGTTTAAAAACGGGCCTGCGATCCACTCAATGTCCATTTCATAGGCTTTAAACGCGACGCCGGTATTGTTAGTAACAATTCGCTTAGGCTTAACCACTTCTAACACTCTTACTGCTTCGATGTAATCTTTGCCAATAAGCACAGCCGGAAACCACGGAATTAACCTTGGGTTGCGTAAAAAGATATCAATATACTTGTTGTCGTTTTTCTTAAAGCTTTCAGGCAGCTTAAAGTAGATGTCGGCATCGGTAACATCACATAAGTTGACGTCTTTTTCATCACTAATAAGCAAAGATAATGTCGGTGTTTCTGTTACTTTCGGATGCTTAGGTAACTTGGGTAAGGTTACTGCACCTATGTATTCTCTTTGTGTTAGCTGTAATAACAGTTGGTTTTTAAGCTGAGTTAACTGACTAAATGGTAGACTTAAATCAGCCTGCAAGCCGTCATAATTAAACGCTTGTAACAAGTAACCACTGCCTTTTAAGCTTTTAAAGCGTTTTTCAATGGCCGCTTCATCAACCCGAGACTCTGTCGCTTGGGTTAGAGAGATAGATGATTCAATCACAAAGTGTTGGTCTGGCGTGGTCACCGTGATCGACAATGGTTGATCAACTTGACCTGAAAATGCCAGCGCTAACGTTGGCTTGGCAATACTCAGGTGATTAATTTTTTCGGCAACCAGTTGCACAATGGCGTCTTTTTCTGACGACAGTGTTTGTTGTGCTTCTTGAATTTGTACCACTGATATTGCGTTACTTTTATCGTTAGCATGTTTAAAGCTGTTATCGCGTGGATTGTCGATAAACATGTCTTTGGTGAGGTTACCCTTTAAAAATGAGTTGGTAAAATCACGGTTGAATACTTTATGTAAGTTCGAGTCATCGGCTAACAGCTTGCCTGTTTCGATAAATTTGTCGATCTGTTTACGCCAGCTGTCCACCACGGTATGCACATATTGTGCACCTTTAATGCGACCCTCAATTTTGAGTGAGTCAACACCGGCATCAACCAATTCTGGTAAATCAAAGTAAGCTGAGTTGTCTTTTAGATTCAGCGGAAACTTGTTGCCCGCTGCTGTGACTTCATATTCGTCACGACATGCCTGGCTACAGCGGCCACGGTTGCCAGAATTACCAACACTCACTGAGCTTGAATAACATTGACCAGAGAAGGCGATACATAATGCGCCGTGAACAAAAACTTCGGTAAGCACTTCGTGATCGTGGGCGAGGGTGGTGAGGCTTTTAATTTCGCCAAGGTTTAGCTCACGAGATAAATTGACACGAGTGGCGCCGATTTTGGCTAAGAAGCCAATTTGACCTTCGTTATGAGTTGTCAGCTGGGTTGAGGCATGAATTGCTAGGCTTGGAAAATGTTTAGTCACTAGATTAAACAGGCCTAAATCCTGGACGATAATGCCGTCGATACCCGTATTCACAAGCTGATTGAGCAATTTAACCAATGTCGGAACTTCGTTTTCTAAAATAACGATGTTCATAGTAAGAAACACTTCACACTGATATTGGTGTGCAAGCGCGATAACACCAATTAAGTCATCGAATGATAGGTTTGCTGCACGGTTACGGGCGTTGAAGGTATCTAAGCCACAATAAACGGCGTTTGCACCGGCTATTATCGCAGCTTTGATCGCATCGACATCTCCACCGGGTGCCAATAATTCGATTTTTCTATTCATGATATTTTCGCTATTTTATGTCGTTAGTTATTAATTTTAGGCGTAGATTTTACGTGTATCTGCAACGGATTACTATTGATTAGGCTTTATGAATATAAATAACCTCAGTTCGTGATAACCAACGCCTCCCAAACAACCTTTGCTTCCTAACGGCGTTAAATCGCACAGTTAGTAAAGTAAATGACAAGTTTGACAGTCGTTCATGTCTACACTTCTGATCTTTATACATACATCTGCAATCGCGATTTCTGCTTAATCATTATCTCTATAATGAATTTAACAAAAAAGGTCTTCATCTTTGCAATATTATGCAACATGAAGACCTTACTTTAACGATGTTATCCGTTAATGGACATTGAGTATCGCATGCCCAAAAAGAGGTTAACCTCGGGCTTCTGCTTCAGCTTGGCTTGCAAGGTATTCATCAAATGTACCTTGGAAGTTTATCAATTTTTTGCCTTTTACATCAATAATACGCGTTGCCAAAGATGACACAAATTCGCGGTCATGGCTGACAAATATTAATGTGCCTTCAAATAATTTCAAGGCTTGGTTTAGCGCTTCAATCGCTTCCATGTCCATGTGGTTGGTTGGCTCGTCCATTACCAGCACGTTAATATCCATCATCATTAACTTACCGAATAATAGGCGGTTTTTCTCACCACCAGAACAGTTGCGGACTTTTTTATTGGCGTCGTCATCAGAAAATAACAGACGACCTAACATGCCGCGAACCATCAAATCATTGTGCTTTGGTGTGCGCCATAATGACATCCAATCAAATAAAGTCATGTCATTATCAAAGTCAGCGGTGCTGTCTTGCGGGCAGTAACCAATCGCAGCATTTTCAGACCATTTAATACGGCCATGATTGTGTTGCAATTCATTTACTAAGCAGCGTAAAAGGGTCGTTTTACCTACGCCGTTCTCGCCAATAATCGCCAGTTTAGAACCCGCTTCAAGAATAAGGTCGCCGTGTTCGAATAACACTTCGTCGAAACCGTGTGACAACTCTTCAAGTACGAGTGCTTGGCGATGCAGCTTTTTGCTTTCTGCAAAACGAATCGACG
>TARA_R110000796_G_scaffold5883_7_pt1 | contig 12412 bp, 14 predicted proteins | sample TARA_R110000796 | Tara Oceans TARA_R110000796 (sample SAMEA4397815) | marine metagenome | biome: Polar Biome; feature: [SRF] surface water layer (ENVO:00010504); material: water (ENVO:00002006), including particulate matter (ENVO:01000060) such as... | depth 5 m | reverse complement strand
ATTAGGGCTTGATGGCTCTGATACAAGCTGGGCAGCAGCTTCAGACGCAAGACTGAAAAAAGATGTTAAAACTTCTACCGTTGGACTGTCGTTTATTCAGGAACTTCGTCCAGTAACGTTCAAGTGGGAACAAAAAGATAAAATTGACAGTACTCTTCCTCAGTATGACGCTGAGTCTTCAGAGCCTGTCTTTGGAGAAGGAAACGCCCATCACGGGTTTATCGCTCAAGAAGTTAAGGCAGTTATCGACGGAAATACAGATGTCGTTAACGGCCACAATATTTGGCACCAAGATCCTGACGGAACACAGCAAGTGGCTCCAGCAGCTCTGGTACCAATGTTAGTAAAGGCAGTGCAGGAACAAGCTGCTTTAGTTGAAAAGCAAGCTGCTTTAATTGAAGCACTTACCGCACGAATCTCAGCACTAGAGAAATAGATATTATTAATTAGTGAGAAAGAAACCGGCTCAAAAGAGCTATTAACATCACTACAGTACTGTAGTGTTAACTTTAAAAACCTAGGAAATTTGGAGAATATAATGGAAGATCGTACAGCAGAACAACTGGCCTCAGACTTTAGTGCAATGGGAGATAGCATTTCACTGATCGAGGGCATCATAGCAGGAAGCCAAATGGCAGACCAAAGCGCAACAGAGCGCCAAGATTGTGTTGACCGGAATACTCAGCATTTAGAGCTGATGGTAGCTAAAACTGATTGGACTAGTCAAAATATGACAGCCGCAGAAGACGCTATTTTCGAAGGCAATTCATACGTAGCAGTTTAATTTAACTAAGGAGATATACAACATGAGTAAGATTATTTTTAACGATTCAGAAATGGCATCAATTATTGCAATTATTCGAGAATCAGACATTCAAGGTAGCGCCGCTAGACTTATAGTGGGTATTGAAGACAGACTGATTGCAGCAGCAAAAGTGGTACAAGATGGGCTCGAGCCGGAAACTCCGGTTGAAGACTTGGCCTATGAAGTATCTTTTGATGCGACAGAACTGGGAGCACTTGTGCAGATGGCATCATCCATCCAAACTAAAGGTGCCTCCGCTAGAGCAATCGCTAGCATTCAAGATAAGCTTGAGCCTGCAGCAGAAGCTGCAGCGGCTGCAGAACAGCAGGTAGAAATTGAGCCAAAAGCTCAGTCTGTGCAGTAAAAAGCCACTGCACCTCCTGTAACAAGGGGGTGCAGCAACTTTTATTAACTCACACAGCTGTTATAGGACAATACGATGAAAAAGGCTAAATATAAAAAAGCCCCGAAAGGATATCACAGAATGTCTAGTGGCAAGTTAATGAAGGGAACCAAGCATGGCAGTAAAAAGAAGAAAACCTCGAAGAAAAAGCGCGGCTACTAAGGACTCTAGACTAAAGAGAGCAAAAGTCTCTGGGTATAATAAACCCAAGCGTACTCCTGGGCATAAGAAAAAATCACATATTGTGGTTGCTAAGGTAGGTACAAAAGTTAAGACTATTCGTTTTGGGCAGCAGGGAGCAAGTACTGCTGGTAAGCCTAAATCGGGGGAGTCTGCAGCTATGAAAGCGAAAAGAAAGAGCTTTAAAGCTCGTCACGCAAAGAATATTGCAAAAGGTAAGATGTCTGCTGCATATTGGGCAAACAAGGTAAAGTGGTAATAAAAAAAGGGGCTTTCGCCCCCCTTTTTGTTAGAAATTATACTGTATTCTAGCCGTATAGCTTCGTGGTAACTCCGGTAGTACTATCGTACTCCCGAATAAGTTAGGAAAGTTAGCTCGGAAGTATTTTTCATCCGTTATATTCTTTCCATTCACACTAAATATCCAATCGGTTGTTGCGTATGCTACACCCATGTTTACTAGTGTGTAGGAAGGTAGCTCTATGCTATTTGAAAATCCTGAATAAGCCTCTTCAACATCAATTACACTTCCATTTACCGTCCATCCATTACCAAAATCATATGTTCCTGTGAAGGATAATATATTTTCTGGCATACCCGCTCGCCTACTATTACTAGCTGCTGCGGATACGTTTCCACCAAGCTGACCGCCTAGAAGTGCACTACATGGAATGTTGGGTAAATCATCACAACCTATAAAGCTGAAACGGTACCCATCATCCTGAGTATTTAGGTTTGTTACTTTAATATTAGAGTAACCCATAGTTAGCAATAATTTCTCATTAACAACCCATCGTACTTCTACTTCTGCACCCTCTGTCTCAGACGACTGATTTGTTATAATAGCCTGTGCAGAGAAGTCAGTTCGTTCCTGCTTGTACCCTGATATAGCAAAGTACAGCGCGTTATCAAGCAAACTTCCCTTCACTCCTATTTCTAAAAGCTCAGACTCATCAAAAGCTCGTTCTCGAAGTATATTCTTTACCTGAATCTCAGCACCTTGTCCTACAATCATGGTTGATTGGGTAGAGGCTGTAATGTATGGAATAATACCAATAGGCGTATCATAACTAGCACTAAATGTCCATGATACTCCATCTACTTCATCACTTGCTTCTAAATCAGCACAACCCGCAACTGGGCAAAAGTTATTAGAACTAGCAAAAAGTAATTTATCTTCTGGCTGCATACTTTCCATATCAATATGGTCATAACGTACACCTGCGAGAATACTCAGGCCGTTATTCCATACAAAGTCTCCCATTACTGCAAAGCCTAAGTTTGTGTACTCTCCAATATAGTACTCAGTATAATCGTCATCAATCTGAGTTGCAAGAACTCTTTTTGAGATTGCAGTATTCTGATTAAGTGTTAAATCCCGACGTCCAAAGTACTCATTTGTATAGTCATCTCCGTGCTCAAAATCTGTGTGACGAATTGAAGGTGAAATCTGTACAGATGCGGACATACTGTCAAAATCGTAAGTCTTAGACAAAATAATCTTGTCTTCAACTACCCAAGTTTCATGAAATTGAGAGAAACCATATGCATTTTCATTCAAATTATCATAGGACTCATAGAACAACTGGTTCTTTAGCTCCCACTCATTATCAAAATATACAATTGTATCAAAGTACAACGTGGTTACTGTATTTTCTAGAAAATCTTCGGGGTCTACCAGAACTTGATTACCCTTTATACTTCCAACGCCGGGATTTAGGAGTGCAAGCCTAGACGTGTCTCCGATAAGAGTTTCCAAGTCTGCTAAAGTCTCTATCGACCCCGTGGCGAGAGCGCCTCCGTCAGCTCCACTTATAAAATCAAACCTAAAAGGGTTGAAATCCGTAAAGCCGTCACCGTTGGTATCGTACTCTTGATGAGAGACTCTACCATCACCATTAGTATCAAGAGACGCGGGAGACCCTGTGATATAGGTTCCGTGGTCAATCAAATCTTGAGTAATACGATTCCATCCAGCCACTTGGTTTCCTGAGTAGTTATGGTACATACCCCCAAACTGAAGTCTAACCTTGTCTGTGATATCCATATCGAAAGAGGACTGAAAGAGCTTCTGCTCTACGCCGGAGTTATCATAGTAACTGTCGGAGTCCTCTACCTCTGTATATACATAGTAGCCCAAGTCTTTTCCTAGTATATTAGCAGGTCCGCCTACTTCAGCAGTCAGGATACTCTTACCCCAACTACCTGTAGTATAGGAAAAGCTACCTTCGTTCTCTTCTATAAACTGTCCAGTCTCTTCAATACGGGCAGATTTAGGATTAAAGTTCAAATAACCTCCAATCTTAGACGGGCCGTAAATAGGAGAGGCTGGGCCTCTTACTATGTCTATTCTATCTGACGCACCTATAGGTGTGGGATAGTTTCCTGGGTTATCAAGCCTCCTTACGCCCCTAAAGTAAGTTTCACCAGGAGTGCCTCGTACGTCCAGACCTCCTGCAACCCCGAAAAAGGATTGAGTAAAGCTACCTGGAGCAAGGGCTACTAGCTCATCTATATCATACAAGTTAAAGCGATCCATCATCTCTTCTGATATAGTTGAGGCAGAACGTGGAGTCTCTAAAATAGACTTGTTAAAGCCAAATACGGACTTTACACTTTTTCCTGGCAGGCTACCGAGGTCTCCTCTTACTACAATTTCTTCCATATCTTGTGCATAAAGATCGGAAGATAGACTTCCTAATAGTACTGCGCTTGCCATAAAACTTTTTACAAATTGATTCATTCTTTTGTCGACTCCTTCTTCGATACTTGCGGCTGCATTTGAGCGGCCGCTTGGGTTTGAATAGAGGTAATAAGGCTCATACTTAATCTAGCAGGGAGCTCTCCTAGCCCGTGCAGAATTGTATTTACTTCCTCTGTATTTAGTTTAAATTCTAATTTATCGCTCATTTAAAAATATCCTGCCAGTTGCCAGTGGTACTTGCTCGAGAATATTCAGTAGCTCTATTCTCAAAGAAGTTTGTGTGTTCTACTCCATTTAACATATAATCTAGCCAAGGTAGAGGGTTTTCTATGCTTCCGAAAATTTTCTTCATACCTAAGCCTAATAGCCTACGATCAGCTATATAGCGAATATATTCTTTTATTTCTTGAGGCGTTAGATCAGGTACTTCTGCACCATCAAAACACAGGTCAATAAAAGAATCTTCAAGCTCTACTGTGCGCTCTGCTGCACAATAAATCTCATATTTTAGATCATCTGTCCATAAAGTAGGGTTTTCCTGTATGAAAGCCCTGAATAAGTGTGACATGCCTTCTACGTGCAGACTTTCGTCGCGCACAGACCATGTAACAATCTGACCCATACCTTTCATAAGGTTGTGTCTTGGAAAGTTCAACAAAATAGCAAAACTACTAAAGAGCTGAACTCCTTCGGTAAACCCTGAGTATATTGCCATTGTTTTAGCAATATCTATAGGAGTATCCATACCAAAGTTACCAAGGTACTCGTGTTTATCAAGCATTTCTTTATGCTCAAAAAACTTTTGGTACTCATCATCACTATAACCTAGAGTCTCTAGCAGTAATGAATACGCTTCTTGATGTACTGCTTCCATAGCTGCAAAAGCAGACAACATCATTCTTACTTCAGGCTGTTTAAATGTAGGAAGGTAGTGCTTCGCATACCCACAACATACATCTACGTCTGCCTGTGTAAAAAACCTAAAAATCTGAGTCAATAAACGCTTATTACCTACAGATAGGTTCTCCCTAAAATCTCTTAAATCATCAGCAAGATTAACTTCATCAGGTAGCCAATGCATATGCTGCTGTTGTTTATAGTACTCAAAAGCCCAAGGGTAGTTAAAGGGTTTATAGTACTCTCTTTCTTCTAACAAATTACTCATTCTATCCCCAATTATTTACTATATTTGCCATTATAAAAATAGCACACGTTAGATTCACTCCTACAATGACCGTACGAACCCCGCAGACAATATCATCATTGCCTGCGGTTTGTTCATCACTAAAACTGCCAAGAGCGTGTTTCCATATTGTCCAAAACCTTTTAACCTTCACAAGCAAGGCAGCCTTCGTCATCAATACTGTCCATTATGTACTGTCTTAGAACTTCATCAGAAACTGTTTCAGCTCGTTTCATGGCTTCACTTCTTAGATAGTACAAAGTTTTTATCTTCCTTTTCCAGGCCATCATATGGATAGCATGGAGTTCTTGTTTTGACACATTAGAAGGAAAGAAAATATTCAGAGACTGACTTTGGCATATATCCTCCTGCCGGTCTCCTGCCATTTCTATAACCCAGCGTTGATCAATCTCTACTGCGGTTTTAAAAACTTCTTTTGTATAGTCATCTAAAAAGTCTAAGTGCTGTACTGAACCCCCGTTCGTTATAATACTCTTCCATACATCACTTGTGTCCTGGTCTAGGTCTTGTAGTGCGTGTTCTAAATATTCGTTCTTTAGTAGAGCACTCCCCGACTTAGTTTTTTGTGTAAATGCATTAGCCCTATAAGGCTCAATACTGGGAGAAGTATTACCGCAAATAATGCTGCTGCTAGCATTAGGAGCCACAGCCAACAAATGAGCATTCCTAACACCAGCACTGGCCCCATCAGGGCAAGGCCCACGCTCTTCAGCCAATTTCTTTGTAGCACGTTTCGCGCCCTCCTTAATGAACGAAAACATTTTCTTGTTACGTCCCTTTGCTATAGCGCTTTCGAAAGCGATATTATGCCGTTGTAAATAAGCGTGGAACCCCATTGCACCAAGCCCTAAACTACGCTCATTACGAGCACTTGTAACAGCTTTACTAAGCTGAGGTGGAGCCTTTTCAACAAAGTAGCTGATTACGTTATCTAACATACGCACTAGGTCTTCAATAAAGAGAGGGTCGTTTTTCCACTCATCGTACTCTTCCAAATTAACACTAGAGAGGCAACACACCGCTGTTCGGTCTTTGCTTGTTGCTAGAGTTATTTCGCTACAGAGATTAGAATGGCTTACTTTTAAACCTAAATCTTTTTGAAAAGCAGGCAAATGCTCGTCTACAGTATCACCGAACATAATGTAAGGCTCTCCTGTCTCTACTCTATTTTGAATCAGCTTCACCCACAAGGCTTTAGCTGAAGTAGTCTTTGTTACTTTTCCTGAATGTGGGTCAATCAAGTCCCAAGAATCGTCGAAGCCTTCTATCTTAGTGGCTTGTTCAATTATCTCCATAAAAGCATCACTAATAACAACACCATGATGAACATTAGTAGATTTTCTATTAACGTCCCCACCCGTAGGTTTGCGAACATCCATAAACTCTTCGATTTCTGGGTGAGATATTTCCAAGTATGCAGCATAGCTACCTCTCCTTGTTACGCCTTGAGAAAACGCCAGCATTTCAGCGTCCACGACTTTAATAAACGGGATAACGCCCGTAGACTCGCTACCGTTAGAGGTCTTAGACCCAACGGAACGGATATCACTCCAACTTCCTCCAACTCCCCCACCAACACTCGATAGGAAAGCATTTTCTGTGTAATGGTCTGTTAAACCTTCTCTGCTGTCCTCTACATAATTCAAAAAACAACTAATAGGAAGACCTCTTGTGGTTCCTCCGTTGCTTAAAATAGGCGTAGAAAACATAAACCACAGCTTTGATGCATAGTCATACAACCTTTGTGCGTGCGCATCGTCGTCTGCAAAAGCTTTCGCGGCCCTTGCAAACGCATCTTGTGGAGACTTTTCTCCCTCTATCAAGTATCTGTCCTGTAGGGTTATGTGTCCGAATTCCGACAGGTAGTTGTCTCTCTCATAGTTAATCTTCATATAAAATTGTCCTTAATCTCGGCGATATTTTGCTCGCCAATAGCATCATCACAATATGTCACTAAGTCCATTAGCTCATAGTTTTGTAATATCTGCTCGTAATTCTCGTTTAGAGACTCAATGTATTTGTACTTACCAGGAATAGGGGCCGCATCATAAATACTAAATGCATCTCCATACTCCCGTATCAGGGTTAAAGCCCTCTTTGGCCCAATGCCAGGAATGCCAGGAACGTTATCACCCTTGTCACCTGTAAGACATTTTAGGGATATGAACTCTTCACGAGTTACATCATAATGCTCGTTCCAATTATCTACAGTTACTTCCTTGCGGGTAACATAAGAAAATCTACTGACTCCTTCTTTAATAAGCAAGTCCCAGTCTCTATCACTAGAAACTAGCCACATATTAGCGAACCCGTAAGCACGTTTGTTCTTTACTAGGTGTGCTGCTATGTCGTCTGCTTCTACGCCATCAAAGTGTAATACAGGCCACTCTATAGTATCAAGAGTGGCGTGATACTCTTCAAAAAACTCTTCAAATGCAATTTTCTCTTCTTGCGTTTGATCCTTGTACTTGTCTTTTCTATTCTGTTTGTAGTCAGGTCGGATACCTCGCCTATAGCTGGAGGCTCCTTTGTCTGACGCAATTAGTATTTGACTACACTTGTATGAGTCTGCTAGAGACTGTACAGTTTTAATATATTCGTATCTAAAATCTGACCTGCCTTGGTGCTTCCATCGAAAGGCTAAGTTAAGCCCGTCAATTACAAGTGTGCCTGTTTTCTTCTGATCGTTAAAGCTAAGCGCCATTTATAAATTCTACCTCTTCTTCTTTTAACCACTCTTCTGCAAGAGCGACATAACAGTTCAAGTCGCTGATATAAATGTAATCTATGTGGAGTGGAACCACTTCTGTAACTACATATATCTTTGACCTATTATATTTGAAAAACAATAAAGGCTTCTGGTTTCCTCCTTTTGCTTGTATCAATAACTTTTTCCACCACTTAATTAAGTGATTAGTTTTCTTCTGTGTCAGTATCTTGTCCGTGAGGGGCGACTCCGCATAATTCTTTACCTCAATACAAAAAAAGTTTCTCTCATTAGGAACATACAAATCTCCCTTTAAGTACTCAAGAGCGCCAGATAACGGCACTCTTTCAAACTGAAGGTTTGTATAATCACGCAATAAGTCCCTTACTAGGTATTCTCCTCTTGCTCCTTTTGCTCTACTGTCTACCATTTATTCTAGCCTACTTATATTTTCTTTCTTTACTACTTCGATTTTTTCGAGAAGTGGGTGTGTCCATTCATGAGAAACTATATAAGTGTTCAAATCTTCACTAATAAGAACTTCTATTAATTTCTCCCGTCCAACATCGTCTAATACTGCAATGACTTCGTCTAGAAAAAGAATATTGAGTTTAGACTTAGATATACTACTCATTAGCTTTCTTATAGCTATGAGCGTAGCAGTGTTTACTCTAGCCAACTCTCCAGAAGAAAGAGCTAGAATATCTACTATTTTACCGTCATCAGTAACCTGTACATTCAACTTATCATTAGAAACTATAAACTCTAGCGTGAACCTGCCGTCCGACAACTCCGCAAGGTAAGTATTTGCTAGTTCTTCTAGCTCCTTTACAAGATTCTCAATCTTATACGCTAATAAACCATTAGTGCTAAAGGCTTTCTTTAATATCTCCAAATTGGAAATAAGAGCCTCTTGCTCATATAGTACGCTTTGAATCTCGTCAAGCTGTTTGAGAAATGATTCTTCTTGTTCTTGTATTACTTGGATTCGGGTGTTATGCTTCGTCCTTTTTTGATTTTCCGTTGCTGTGCTCTCCAAGTGCTCCTTTCGTTGAAGTAAGTCAGCTCGTACGCTCGCCAGCCTGCGTTCAAGCTCCGCTTTGTCCAAGAGATTCTTAGGGAGACTTGAGTCAATACTTCGATAAATTTCTTTCCAATCAGTCTCAAGATTCTGAATACGAGTGAATTCGTTATTATCTCTTTTAATTTTTTTGATGTCTGATTCAATTTGCTCAATTTTACTCTCCGATTTTAATACTTTTTCAGTCTCTACGCTTGTTAAGGCTTGTAGAATGTCAGGATTTACGTCTTGCTCACAAGTAGGGCAAACATCTCCAAGTGTGCTCAACTTATTTAAAAGTCTCTTAGACCCCGCCGCTATTTGCATATGATTACCCATATCCGCTTGCAGCGTATCATAAGACTTTCGTTCTGTTACTAAGCAATCTTGTACTTCTTGCAAATTAACCTGATTCAATAGCTCAAGTAATTGGTTATTATTTGAGATTTTTTTATTTTTCTCTGAAATATTTTCAATTTCTTTAGTTAAATAACGGAACTCTTTCTCTTCTTCTTCTGTATTTATTTCTAAATCCAACATAGGAAGTATGATAGTATCACTCAATTTATTATCTAAGAGCCATTTCTCTATGGTATCAACAGTTGCTTGTATTCCGTTAATTTCCGCAGAGATTTTCTTAGCGTGGTCTTTAAATACATCGAATAGCTCTACATAGCCCTCAAGATGCAACAAATCAATTAAAAACTTTTTACGGTTTGTATCTGTTGCTGTTAAAAACTGTAAGCTAGTATTTGTACTTTGGTAGACTAACTGAGAGAAAGTTTTAAAATCTACTCCAATAATTTCCTGTATAGTCTTATAGGTATTAGTTGCAGTATGGCTGGAGATATCCTCACCATTCTTTTCTAATTTAACCTTTATGGTGTTTTTCCTATCTATACTCACGCAATAGGTGTCAGTATCCTTAGTAAAGGTCAGTTCTATACTATAACCGTTACCTATGTACCTATTGGGTATGTCTGCTTTTTTGATTCCTTTAGAATTTTTGTTATATAGAGCTTCTTCAATAATTAAAGGTATAGAGGACTTCCCCGTACCGTTTGTTCCTATAATCTGTGTTACAGCATTATCATCCAGAACTAGCGTATTATTAGAGCCATAGCTAAAACAATTATTCCATTGTAGCTGTTTGAGAGTAATCATTGTAAGTCCCTATAATGTTTGATATTTTTTCTGTAGGAAGTTCTAGTATATAAGTAAGGTATTCAACTAACTCATCTTCTATACTCATTTCTTTGTTCAAAAGCAGCGTAGCTTCTGTACTTCGTTTGACTATCTTTTTATCTAACAGCTCTGAGTTTTTAACCTTAGATAAGTCTTGTATATCTCCCTCTAGTTCATAAATTGTGTGATTATACGTAGTAGGTATCATTTCTTTCGGGTCTTGTACTGTTTTTCTAATCAATTGAGGAAGACTAAACCTCTCCCACATCCATGACCAATCTTTGTCATTTATTAGCAAATACCCTGTCTCCACTATATTTCTGTGGAAGGAAGTTGTCATAGGGCTTCCGGGGTACACAATATTTCTTTGTGTGTTACTATGTGCGTGCAAGTCTCCTGCAAAAACTACAGGGAAATCCTCGAACCTGTCTAAGTCTACTTCGGGTTTTACGTGGGGAGGAATTTCCCCACGTACATGAGTAAATATAGGCAGTCTAGTATCAAAAGCCTCTATACTGTCTTTTCTATGCAAGTCTGCATAAGGAAGCACGTTAAAACCTCTGTCCTTGTCTACATAGGAAAAGTCAGTTATATGAATAAAAGGGTTAATATCCCTACTAACTTGTTTAAGCTGACTAAAGAAAGTCTTGTTCTTTTTAGTAGCTTCGTGATTGCCGTCATAAATCAGCGTGGGAATGCTTACTCTTCTTATAAAGGAAAAGTACAATTCTAGTTCTTCCATAGTTGGAAGACGATCAAAAAGATCGCCCCCAATTATGTGCATACTACACTCCTGTTCTATTTCGTTAATCTGAGTAAAGAAGGATTCATATCTTTTCTTTGCCCAGTCAACTGGGACATTCTTCTGTCCCAGCTTTAAGTGCCAGTCTGCGGTAAATAGAATCATCCTACTTTGAATTCGTCTTCGAGAGTATCATCTACTTCTGAAGTGGTTGCCTGTCGTATACGCTCTAACAGCTCCTTCTGAGCGTCAGCAGTCGGACGTGGCATAACATCATCCATAGACTTGATACCTTGAAACAGCTCTAACTCGCTGTCTGTCAAAGCGCGGGTCTTACACTTGAGTGCTTGCAACTGGTACTCTACATTATAGGGCAGAGGGCCGGTTTTAACACGCTTAAAGATAATATCCCAGCCACTATGGCAGTCAGTAGGGTCGCCCAAGTCTTCAGCAGCGGTGATGATTTGCTCCCACAGCTTCTTCTTCAAGTTAACAAGTTTCACTTCACCGTTGTCAATACACTGGGTAGCATAGCTCCAGCCACACTTAAGGTCGGGATAGTACTCACGTACCCAGTCCTTTTCCTTGTTATTAAAACGCTCTTCATCACGAGCAAAGGACAGACACTCCAAAGGAATGTTCTTGTCGTTCTCACCTTTGATCCAGTATACGTAGCGCGCTAGAATGTCGCCACAGATGCGCATCTTGTTGTCACCGTCGGTATACTGATAAGTGCTCATAGAAGACTTTTGAGCAGAACCTTTCTGCTGATTAAAGGATATAGCCATGTTATTTATTCTCCGTTGTGACTTCTTCATATAGAAAGTGGATATCACTTCCTGATTTATAAAGTAGTCTAGTATTGTTTAAATATTTGAATGGATCAAACGTCAAATGAAGTTCGTCCAGTGTTGTTTTTCCCGAGGCTTTGTACTGCCCGTAAGACCTCAAAGAGGCTACGGACAGATATATACATATGTCTCGGTACGAGTATTTATATGAATTGTCTAAAAGAATGTCAGGATGTGCTAAAAACGAGCCGCCACTAAAGTCAATAGCTGAATATCTATGCAGCTTATCAAATCTATTAACGGGTATTTCTTTGTACACTAACATCTTAATTACTCGAACGATCTCCGTAGGGCGGGCGTTGCAAGTATTAAAGATTCTTTTCCAATTATATAAGAGCATATTATACCTTAAAACGAGCTCGATGTCAAGAAGTATTTTTTTATAGTTGCTGTATCTTATAACCCTCTTTGATATAGTAGCCCATCCTATTGGAAGCTTGCCGACGTGCGGTATTTCCTTTTAGATGTATGTCCACTACTACAGGAGGCACTTTACCTTCTTGCAGGCGTATGATACGCCCGATTAGCTGAGTGAGCAAAGGCTCATTATTCACAGGAGTTGCTAAAATTA
>TARA_R110000796_G_scaffold95521_3_pt1 | contig 12414 bp, 18 predicted proteins | sample TARA_R110000796 | Tara Oceans TARA_R110000796 (sample SAMEA4397815) | marine metagenome | biome: Polar Biome; feature: [SRF] surface water layer (ENVO:00010504); material: water (ENVO:00002006), including particulate matter (ENVO:01000060) such as... | depth 5 m | reverse complement strand
GCTAAATTAAACGTTACTGCAGCATGTAACACTAACGATGTGTACCAATTAGTACAAGTATTCGCTGGTGAAACTGTTCATGATGTTAAAGTCAAATCATCTGACTTAGATACTGGTACTGAACTAGTGTTTGATGTTGGTGACGATGGCGATGTTGACAGATATATTGACGGTTCGACAATCGGACAAGCTGGTGGTGTAGATCACGAAGCTGCTGATTTAGTACCTCAGTTATATTCTGCTGATAACACTATTGATATACTTGTTCAAGTAGACCCAGCTGGCGACGTAGCTACTGGTACTCTTGAAATGTGGGTATACGTATCGTAGGTTGATTGTTTATATAGATTCAGAAAATATAACTTAGTTAAATTTTTAAGAAGACTGAATCTAAATAAAGGCGCATGGCCCAAAGAAGTCGAAAGATTTCTTTGGGCTATACTAGTGCCACTCCTTGGCATGTTAATGAATAATAGGTCCTACGTCGTCCCAATGACCTTCTGATACAAATTGCTCCCATCTACCTGAGTAACTGTTTGCAAACATTACGCAGGCTTTTATATCTTCTTCTGACATATTAAATTCTGATGCTGCATCGTCAATGCCAATGTCCATGGCTTTATAGCCTATGTCCATCATTGCTGATTTAAGTTTGCCCATTGTAGTCCTCCTTTAAGTAATACTCTTGAAACTTCATTTCTGCTTGTTCTTGAGTAAGTATGTTTTCGTTATGTTGTTTACGTTCAAAATTGACTGCGTCAATCCAACTGCTTTGATTAGCTTCGTAAGAGTATGATTTATCATACTCCCAAGACTTTTGTTCTGCTTGTGCCATTAAACTTCTCCCGTTAGCTTGTTAGTTAATATAACCTCATTCATCTCACGTTTCAATTCGTCTGGAATAATCTGTTCGGGTGTTAATGTTTGAACAGTAGATTTAATTGCTTTTTTAAGCATTCGTCTTTTATATTCTTCTGGTATAAGAGACATAGCTCCAGGCCATTCGTCTACAAACTTTTTAAGTGTCGTTATTTTTTCTAAATAAGATTTAAAGTCTATTAACTTACTGCTTACTTTTTGTTCTAGTTCACCTAAACCTGATAACATTTTGCACATTTTAGGGTCTGTAATAAGCAAGGCTGAACCATGAGGGCTGTATTCTTTTTGGAAATAGCCTCTATGGTATATTAAACCAAAGTCGTAAGGAGCATAAAAAGCGTCTAAATCGTTTACAACAACTGGCACATCGTCCTTGTGGTAATTACGTATACCAAGTTTATAATCTTGACTGCCGTAGCCTGACGACATCTCTTCTTCTGGCGTTGCATATTTATCGTAAAAAGTGTAGTTAGAACTAAGCCCTAAAGTTGGATTCATGATTAAACCTATAGAAGTTTGTTCAGTAATCAAGTCTGGTTTTATTAAATCATACACTCCGCTACTATGAGCTGTAGCATCTGGAAAACTTATCTTTAGTTTTTCATACAAGACATTCCATTCTTTTTGAAGATCTACTGCACATCTAAAATCATCATTAAGCATATAGATATGATTAATTATTTCATTTATAGGGGCTTCAATATTGTTATGCACTCTGTAAGCTTTAAACAACTGTACTTTAAAGTTTTCTGATATTTGATCACGCAAAGTTATTGACATTGATACACTAGCCATTATGTTTCTCCTTGATTGAATAAGTCTTTATTATTGTTATTTACCGCCTGATATTTATCAGCCGGTTGGTCGTCAACGTCATCTAAACCCATAATAATTACTTTATCGTTAATAAATTCTTTACCAAATGCGTCTTCTAATTTAGTTTTAAGAGCTTTGTTAAAATCGTTTAATGTTTTCTTAGCCATTATGACCTCCAGTCAGGTTGAACAGTCTTCCACTTAGGTTTGACTGTTGGGATTGATATATTAAGTGGTTTTGACATAATAATTTTGTTGTCTTTTTCAAGCGTCAGTTTCTCGTGAACCATAGTCTTTTTCATAACGAATAAGACTATAGAAGCAGATAAACCGCCGATCATAGCTGCAGTCATACCGCTGAATGTGCCATAAAAGCACACCATTAGAGTAACTGTAATTAAGACGTCAACAAATACATCGTGACCGATTGTTTTTTTACCGCCAGCTTTAAGCGCCAGTAAAAGAAGGCCTAGGGCCGACAGGATTCCTATTAAAATCATGTTTGTTCCTCCACATTAGATAAGCCATATAGCCAAACTGTATAGCTTCGATTAATATCCATAGTGCTGTTGTTAACGCACTAACTGTTGCTGCATTCATATAATTCTCCATAATAAATATAAGATTGAGCCAAGGCCTATGCCTGTGCCCAGTAGGATTAGTGAGTATTGAATGCTAGTCGCAATACCAAAAAGCAGAAAAAGAACTCCAGTACCTACCAATACTGATGTCATATACTCTTCTGCTGTTGTTTTACATTTCGATGATTTCGCCATATGGGGCCTCCCCGGGTTCAGTTGTTATCCATAGCACCGGATAATGAGGTGCATCGCCAAAGTCGTCACATTCTAAATCTGTAAGATAAATAAGTGCAGCAACATTGGGATGATTTTTGTTTACGTACTCTATTGCAGGAGAAAACAGCGTACCGCCACGGCCATTAAACTCTACTGTTTTTAAAGGTAAAGATTCTCTGGAGTATTCCACGTCGCTATTAACTTCAGTGTCGCACTGAATAAGATGAATAGCTTGTGGGCTTAAGTCACGTAATATAGATGATATCTCTGCTAAGTCTTGACTAAGTTCTTCGTCAGTTCTAGAACCTGAAGTATCGCACACAACCGCTACTTCTTCTAAGCAGGGTGTATGCAAAGAAGGCAAGTACAAACCACGCCCGATAAATCGTCTGTTAGGTTTAAGCCAAGAAAAGTCAGATTTATTATTAGCACGTAAAAACCTTGCTAACACCATCTTCCAATCTACTTTAGGTGCAGCTATATCTGATACAAGACCTTGCATATTACCAGATAATTTGCCTTGGGCTTTAGCTGCTTCAGCCGACTGATTAATAGCAACAGTGAGCTTGGCTTCTATAGCACTTTGAGTACCTGAAGTTCCGTCTGATTGAGGATGATCTAGAACACCACCGCAATTACCAGAATCTAACTTCATGTCTTCCCAACCTTGAGGAGGTTCGGGCAACAAATTATAGATAACTTCTGACATCATGTTAAGGTAAGCATCATCTACTAAACCGCCTTTAGGCAGAATAAAACCTTCTGCTATAAGATGGTTATTAATTGCATAGTCAGCTGCAACGTTCCATTTTTGAGGCAAACGTTCTTGTCTACGCACATGATGCATTAGCACCATATGCATAACTTCGTGAGCTAAAAAACCAACGCGTTCTAGTTCTGTCAACTTACTAAACCATTTAGGATTGTAAAATAAATGCACGCCGTCTACAGCACCAGTTGGCATCTCGTCAGTTTCTACTGGTTTAAGACGCAAACATAAAGTGCCGAAGAATGGCTGATCTAAAATTAATCTAGCCCTAGCTTTTACAAACTGTGGGTTCATTAATCATCTCCTAATAATGAGCTTTCGAGTAACGTCTCACGCATCCCTTGCAACTCGCCGTCTGCAAGTTCTGCAAGTTCTTTACGCCTACCAGAACGATCGTCTACTTCGTGCATCTTGCTTATCTTATCTGCAGGAACAAGATCTTTTAAGTAAGGTGCAGCTTTAAGTAACTGATTTAAAGTAGAAAAACGTTCTAAAACACTTTCAAGCGCTATACGTTGTTGGCTTTGTTTTACATTCAATGCCTGGTTATAGTTTTCTACACTAATACACTCAACAAAGGTTGGGTGATCAGGTTCAACTTCTAGATTTATAATATCGTAACGACATACAAAATCAGGAACCTCAGTTTCTGGTATTTCAAAAGTGTAATTTTTATTATAAGTTTCTACATAACCATCTTCGTCTGGTTCTTTGCTAAACACACTTCTAATAACAACAGACCTAGCAGTAGTAGTAGGCATGTCTGTGCCCCATATTGCTTTAAACATTGTAGCAGTTCGCTCGGTTTTAGTTACAAGCTCACGTTCCTTAAGTAACACATACCCATGATCTGGGTATGGTTTTTGAGGATTAGCAACTGTATACTTTTGCCTTGCGTTGGAACCTATAGTCCATTTGAGGTCTTGTGATAATCTAACTGTTTTCATATTTTCTCCTATAATATGACATTAGCGTTGTCTGTAATCCACTTACGTACATCGTTATGTGATTTAAGTTCTCTGTCTTTTGCAAAACAACCTCTGATAAGAACAACTTGAAACTCAGTAGGTATTTTGTTACATAGTTTCATTATGTTAGTTATCGTGGTGTCTGAAGCTCTAGTTGCTATAGCCGTAGTCAATGCGTAAAGTAACGCAGGGTCTTCGTCTTTTTTATACAATTTAGGGTCAGCTACAAGCTTATCTATATCAGGTAACTTGTTAGCTATCTGCTTGAAAGCAACAAACTCGCCTGCTGCACCATCGCCAACTAAAGAAGAAACACCATAAAATAATCTTTCTTCGTTAGTGTTGGACTTGTGTAGCTTTTTACTAACCATGGACCACGCTCGTGGTGTAGGGAAAGCATATTCATCAGCATTAAACTTAGACAATAAGTTAGGTCTGAAGTTTATAAAGCCGATAACATCCTCATGTATGTCGTGCTTGTAAGCCCACTCAACCCAATCTTGTAAAATTGGTTCAAGTTCGTAATGCGCCATTCTGTTTCTAACTGGACTAGGCATCTGATAGACAGCGGCTGAGTCAGTTAATCTATTACCTGCACATAACAATGACCAACCTTTAGGTAGTTCATAGTCACCAATACGTCCGTCAAGCAATAATTGCAAGAAGGCATTTTGGGTTGCAGGCGGTGCAGTAGGTAATTCGTCAATAAACAAAATACCTCGATCACCGTCACGTTCTACAATAGGAAATACATCTGGCACAGCCCAAGACGTATATCGTTTCTGTGTTTCCGTTACTTTTTTAATGTAAGGAATACCACGAACATCGACCGGGTCGAATAAGTTAGCACGAAAGTCTAGAAGTTTTATATTCAATTCTTTTGCCAACTGTTGTGGTATTTCTGATTTACCAATACCTGGGCCACCCCAGATCATTGCTGGATATCCAGCTTTTATACAGTCTTTGAGCTCGTCCATAAGAGCTAAAGGGTTTATCGTATGCATAATTACACCTCCATAAAGTGTTTATTAGTTAATTGAGTGGAATGCTTTTGGCAACATCTGCATTCCAAAGATGCTATGAAAAGAAACGTAAAGTTTCTTCTGCCGTTAACGTATTTCAAAGCCACCTGAATGCTTTACAAATCTAGCGAAGTCTTCGACAAATTCAGCATCAAAAGGATAACTTTTGCGCCAATCATCTCTAAGTTTTGTACCTTCACATGCGTTACAGGGTGCTATTTCTGTTATATCTTCGTTGCGTTCATATTGACGCATGCCTACGCCGTCACATATTTCGCATTCAACTTGTGGTAAGTTATCTTGCATAGCTTTGTAGTCACGCTCGTACATATGATGAGCATTAGCTTCAATAGCCATTTCCATTCTTTCCGACAGCACAGATGCTTTGTCACTAGTTATTGCATACCCAGAGTTGACACTGCCACCGGCAACATCTTCTTGGGTAAATGCATCGTGCATTAAGTCACATGCGTACTGCCACAATGGGCGCCAACCCCATATGTTTGATCTAAAATATACACCAGGGTTATTAGTTTCATAATCATATACTGCATCAAAGTAACTAGAACGTTCTTCTTCTGTAATAGTATCAAAGTCTGGCATGTTTGGTTTTTTAGAACCTTTAGCTATTGTTGGGTTAATCCCATATACATCCATTCCCATATTAGTAACCCCCTTGAAAAGCCATTGCAAGAATAGTTGCATCTACTCTGTGTCTAACTGTTGCTGAACCTTCAGCATCAGCATCATGAGTACGTTTAGCCGAACCTTGCGTAATTTTAACAGAGCTTTTGCTAGGTATCTCTGGTACGAGACCTTGCAGTATAGTTCCGTCGTAAGTTTTATTGCGTTTATACATATATACCTCCATAGGGTAGTTTGTAGTTAATAGTAATACAGAGCTTTTCATCTCTATGTGTGCTTTCCGTAACAACCGATATACACATTCAATTAGGTATGTATATTTACCTAGTACAAATCTATATGGAAGCGCAGCTTGTCTGCGCGCACTGATCCTTGAGCGACATAAGCTGTCAGTTGGTTCCAGTGGTTCCGCTTGGTTCCAGTAGTAGTGGAACGCGCTAAATGCTGTACTGACGCGAGTCTTAGGTGCTGGTTCCATGGTTCCTGGTTTATTTAATATAAGTTCTAATAATAAAGAATAAAGATTCCCGGTCGACTGAACTAACGCTCGCGCGGTTTCTAATGGAACACTGGAACCAGTGGCATGGTCACCGGTCCCAGATCCTTGCTGGCATTGTCGATGGCATGGTTCCGCCGAGTGGTTCCACATTAGGAAAAGTCGTGGAACCGATGGAACATGCATGCAACATGCAAGCAAGCACAACTCGCTCCGCTCGTTGATGATAGTAGTAGGCATGATAGTAGTAGGCATGATAGTAGTTCTCCGTTGGTAGACAAGGGCCCGGAGGCCCTAGAGTGATATTAAAGTCCGTCTTTAAATATTGGTAGTTCGTCAGTTGATTTGGACATGATGTAGTCCGATAGAGTTGAAGTATATACCGAGTGGTATTTACTGGATAAAGTAAGTAGTCTTTCCACATTGCCCCTAGAATCCTGTCTAAGAGCAAGGGCTAAATACTTTTGGGATAATTCACACGCTTGGTTAGCCGAGGCTAGTAGTGTGGTATCCACTATTCATTACCGAATGGAAATGCCGAATCCGTATCCGACATCCAGTCTTTTGATGAACTAACTTCGCTGTCCCCAGCAAACAGTCTGTACATAAAGTAACTGTAAACAATTACTAGCGTAGTCTTTAACAACAACGATAGTGTTATGTAAACAATTACCATAATAGAAGCGATAGATACTAAGTCCATTATAATGCTCCTTTAGGTTGCTCGACGTTTATGCCGGGCAGTTCTTGTTGTACAGGTTCTGATGATAGTTCCTGCATGATTTGCTCGTCGACATCGACAGGCAAAGGTTGGGACGGCATTGTCCCTTGGGCCATTCCACGACCAAAGTCAGTAACGACTCTAGTAGTAGCTTTAGTGAAAAGTCTAACAACAGCCGAAGTGGCTAGACCAGTTTTGTATGCAATACTCATAAGATTCTCCTTTATATAATGCATTAATGATAGTAGGCAGGCATGTGCCCGACCACCGGTGAAATAAAAAAAGACACCACCCGAAGGTGATGCCTTACTAAGTTACTCAGCAGACTTAGGATTAAAGACAGCAAGTGAAGCCGAAACAAAACGTTGACTAGTGATGTCACCACCAGCCTTGGATTGAGCAATGATCTGTTCCACTATCTCAGTAGGGATAGCGATATCGAAGTCGATGGTTGAGAACAACGCACCAGATTCTTTGATCCACATTTTACCAACGCGCGTTGATTGTTGTACGAAACCTTCTTTACCTGCGAAACCTTCTGTAGCTACACAGACATCGTAAGGTCGATTAGATTTAGATTTAGATTTATTATTAGCCATGATATACCTCCTAGGTATGTAGTAAGAGCAACGATATTGTTACCCTATCTACCAACCTATACGGAAGCGAAGCGAGCGATGGCCTCGAGCGTTGTCTTCGCTATGCTAGATGCGGAGATAAAATCCAAAACAAGGTTCCAAAGGTCAAAAAGGGTTATGCGAATATAGGAATCCAAAAAGGGGGGAGGGCGGTCGCTGGGCAGGGAGGGGAGGGGATGAATGAGCGGTATATGACAATATTTTTATAAAAATTTTTTTAGTTATAAATTTACAATATATAAGATTATAAGTTATATTGGACACATGAACTTATTAAACTCTGAAGCTGTTGAAGTAACCGACGAAGACAGGGCAGAATTACAATCCCATTTTCCCTATGCAGGGGTCAATCTATCTGAGCTTTCGGTCCAGGAAGAAAGACTAGTATTGTTCCATCTTCGAGGCATGAACAAGTCGGCCGCCGGACGGGCAGCAGGGTACAGGGACATGGATACAGTGTACGCGGTTTTTAAACGACCAAAAATTATACAGTCAATACAGTACCTAAGAAGAGAGATGCGCGAAGAAGTAAAATTTGACCGTAACGCGGCGACCTCGATGTATTTAGAAGCACACAGAAAATCCGCAAACGCGACCGAAGAAAAAAACGTGGTAGACTCTTTATGTAAGCTGCATGGTTTGTTTGCCCCCGAAACAATTACCCAAGTTAACTTAAATGTAGAGAAGCTAGAAAGTTTAGAACGACTACCTGACTCCGAACTATTAAAACTGGCCGGAGTAGATACCAAATATTTAGAACCAAGAGGAGAAAAAAATGAGTAAATACGCACAACAAGCAAAAGTTACTAAGAAGAAAAGAAAAGTAACAAAACTAAAAGGTAAACAAAACTCTTTGCCTGATTTTATTAAGAAAAAAATTATAGCTAAAAAGAAAGGGAAAAAATAATGCATTGTATAAACGCGAAACCAAAAAAGATGTCTATGAAAAAAGGTAAAAAGAAGGGTACAACTAAGAAGTCGTACAAAGGAGGCAAGAAGTAGTGGCTAAAAGAGGGCTATACGCAAATATACACGCTAAAAAGAAAAGAATTAAAGCAGGCTCGGGTGAAACTATGCGGAAAAAAGGAGCGAAAGGCGCACCTACAGCTAAAGCTTTCAAAAAATCCGCAAAAACGGCTAAAAAGAAGAAATAATGCCTAGGAAAAAAGAAAAACCTATAAGAAAGACTACCGGTAAGGGCGGAAACTACCGTAAAACAAAATCCGGGGCTGGTATGACGGCAAAAGGCGTGGCCGCACATAGGCGCGCGAACCCAGGATCCAAATTAAAGACCGCAGTAACAGGAAAAGTTAAAAAAGGCAGTAAAGCAGCCGGCAGAAGAAAATCTTACTGCGCAAGATCGGCTGGACAGATGAAAAAGTTCCCAAAAGCCGCCAAAAACCCTAATTCAAGGCTAAGACAAGCTAGAAAACGTTGGAAATGCTAAAAATTGACTAATTTACCTAAAATTGAGTGCTACAAGTGCAAAAAGCTGTTGTCAGACAACCTTGTGCTACCAAAAGGGCTGTGCGTTTACTGCGCAGCGGACGAATCAGACGAATTACCTCAACCAGAGGTTCAAAAAGAGGCAATTGCTGCCAAAAAAGAAGAATCAGCCAAAGTACGTGCCGAACAAGAGTTAGCCTGGCGTATTTTGTCCAGAAAACGTATGTTGCCGTTCGTAGAGAAGTTTAACCCAGACTATCAAGCCGGTTGGGTACACAAAGATATATGTAAAAGGCTAGAAAAGTTTAGCCAAGATGTATCCGAGAAAAAATCGCCCCGTTTAATGCTATTTATGCCCCCTAGGCATGGAAAGTCCACTTTAGCTAGTATTGCGTTCCCCGCATGGCACCTGGGCAGGAATCCGCAGCACGAATTTATTAGTTGTTCGTACTCAGGCTCGTTAGCCATGAATTTCTCTAGAAAAGTACGTCAGATGCTAAGAGAACCTAATTATAAAAACGTTTTTGAGAAAACGACCCTGGACAAAGATTCGCAGTCCGTAGAATCATGGCAAACAACAAAAGGCGGCGGTTATGTGGCCGCGGGTGTCGGCGGCGGTATCACAGGTAAAGGTGCGCACGTACTTTTAATCGATGACCCTGTAAAAAACAGAGAAGATGCGGAATCCGAGAATAATCGAGAGGGGACCTGGGACTGGTATACGTCAACCGCGTATACGCGTTTAGCGCCCGGCGGCGGGATCCTAATTATTCTCACGCGTTGGCACGATGACGACCTGGCCGGTAAACTTCTTACCGCAAGCGAAAACGGGGCCGACGAATGGGAAGTAGTTAAGTACCCAGCAATAGCCGAAGAGGACGAAGAGTTTAGAGGTGTAGGCGAACCACTTCACCCCGAACGTTATGACGTTAAATCTTTAGAGATGATACAAAGAGCGATCGGGCCCAGAGACTGGACAGCTCTGTACCAACAAAACCCAGTATCAGACGAAGGTGATTATTTTACACGGGATATGATTCAATATTATGCGCCGCAAGACATAGACTATGATCGGTTACGATATTACACTGCTTGGGATTTGGCCATAGGACAAAAAGACCGAAACGATTTCTCTGTAGGAATCACCGTAGGTATAGATGAGTATGATAACATGTATGTGGTAGATCTTATCCGTGGCAAATACGACGGGTTTGAGTTGGTAGAAAAGATATTGGATTTCTACGAACAATGGAGACCGGGTATTGTAGGGATTGAACGTGGCCACATAGAAATGGCCCTTGGACCTTTCCTAGAAAAACGTGTTGCAGAAAGGGGATTACATTCTGCATATTTTAAAGACTTAAAAGTAGGAAGACGGGATAAAGAGTTAAGAGCTAGAGCAATCCAGGGTAGGATGCAACAAGGAAGAGTGTTTGTACCAGAAGACGCAGTTTGGACAGGGCCCTTAGTAGCAGAACTTTTACGTTTCCCAAATGGGGTTCACGATGACCAAGTTGATGCGCTGGCCTGGGTGGGTTTAATGATAATGGAGTATGCTTCTTTTTATGAAGCACCAGAACATATACCTTCTTGGCGAGATAGGTTAGACTTGGTAGCAAAGGGACCGAAAAAGAAATCGGCAATGAGCGCATAATATGGCATATAGTAAAAAACCAAAGAAAAAGTTATCAAAGGCAGAGGAGCTGACGTTAGCAAAAAACCAGTGGAATGCTTACACGCGTGCCCGCGATAGTGGCCACGAAGATTTTGTTACCATGGCAAAAAAATGCGATGCCTACTATAGAGGAGACCAATGGGATGAGTTTGATATGCAACAACTCGATGACCAAGGTCGACCAGCTCTAACAATCAATACTATTTTACCTACTATTAATGCAGTCATTGGTGAGCAAAGTTCTAAACGAGCTGACGTCCAATTCAAACCTAGGGGCGGCGGTAACCAAGAAGTGGCAGACGTACTAACAAAAGTTTACGCACAAATAGCTGACAACAACAAACTAGACTGGATGGAAGCGCAAGTTTTCCAAGACGGTTTAATACAAGACAGGGGCTGGTTCGATGTACGTATAGATTTTACAGATCACGTGCAAGGCGAAGTAAGAGTAGAGTCAAAAGACCCGCTCGACATTCTTATTGACCCAGACGCTAAACATTATGACCCAAGAACCTGGAACGAAATATTTGAAAGCAAGTGGATGAGCCTAGATGAAATAGAAGAAGTGTATGGCCAAGACAAAGCTGACAAGTTAAGAATGCTTGCCGAAACAGGGACCACGCTCGGCGCTGACTCTATGGAATTTGAAGAAGAAAGATACGGAGATACAGAAGATAGTGAGTACGGACAACAGTATCCAAACGACCCAGACAATTCACGAACAGTTAGAACTATTAGAGTTATAGAAAGACAATATTATAAACTGCACGACTGCATGTTTTATGTTGATCCAGTTACAGGTGATAAAAGAACAGTTCCATACGGATGGCCTAAGAAAAAGAGAGAGAACTTTGCGGATCAGTTTGGCTTAGACATAATAGAGAAAAAAATGCGAAAGGTCCGTTGGACCGTATCCGCTGACACTGTTATTTTGTTTGATGACTGGTCTCCTTATGCACATTTCACTCTAGTCCCATACTTTCCGTACTTCAGAAGGGGCAAGCCTTTCGGTATGGTACGTAATTTGTTGTCTCCACAAGAACAGCTAAACAAGATTACTTCTCAAGAATTACACATTGTAAACACAACTGCTAACAGTGGCTGGATTGTAGAATCAGGTTCTTTATCTGGAATGACCGCCGATGATTTAGAAGAACACGGAGCAGAAACAGGTTTAGTATTAGAATTTAATAGAGGCTCTAATCCCCCAACTAAAATACAGGCTAACCAAATACCAACAGGTTTAGACAGGTTGGGTACAAAAGCTGCTAATAATATAAAACAAATTAGTGGTATATCTGATGCTATGTTAGGTATGGATAGCGCAGAAGTTTCTGGCGTTGCGATACAACAAAAACAAAACAGGGGTTCTTTGATGTTACAAGTACCTTTGGACAACTTAGCTAAAACGCGTCAGTACTTAGCCGAAAAGATACTACAGCTTGTACAAGTTTACTATACCGAAGAAAGAGTAATACAAATCACAGACGAATCTGACCCATACAAACCTAGAGTAAAAATGGCAGTAAACCAGATGACACCC
>TARA_R110000796_G_scaffold8843_51_pt1 | contig 12417 bp, 9 predicted proteins | sample TARA_R110000796 | Tara Oceans TARA_R110000796 (sample SAMEA4397815) | marine metagenome | biome: Polar Biome; feature: [SRF] surface water layer (ENVO:00010504); material: water (ENVO:00002006), including particulate matter (ENVO:01000060) such as... | depth 5 m | reverse complement strand
CGCCCCTCCACCTCCCTTCGGGCGGTCCCCCTCCCCGTCTCCGACAGGGAGGAAATAATATGATCATCGGCCTCGGTTCAGACCTCTGCAATATCGAGCGGATCCAGAATTCGCTCGACCGTTTTGGCGAACGGTTCGAACTGCGCGTCTTCACCGAAGTGGAACGGGCCAAAGCGGCACGGCGACCGCATACTATTGCCGGAACCTACGCCAAACGCTTCGCCGCCAAGGAGGCTTATTCCAAAGCGGTCGGCACCGGCTTTCGCGCCGGCGTCTTCATGAAGGATATCGGAGTCATCAATGCCAAGAGCGGAGCGCCAACGCTGGCCCTGACCGGTGGCGCGAAAAAACGGCTCGACGCGCTAACACCGGCGGGATATGAGGCGATTGTTCATCTCACGCTCACCGACGATCATCCATGGGCGCAGGCCTTCGTGATCATTGAAGCCCATCCCCTGTAGGAAAAGCGCTTCCCATGGACCAGGAAACCAAAGAAAAAAATATGGCTGTAGAAAATGCCGCTGACAGCGGGTCCACCAAAAAACCGGAAAAAGAAAAAGAAAAGGTCGACTGGTTTGGCGAGTTCAAGAGCATCGGCGTGCTGTTGCTGGCGGTTCTGGCCTTCCACAGCCTGATCGCCAAGCCCTTCTATATTCCCTCGGTATCAATGATGCCGGGCCTGCTGGTCGGTGACCGGCTGATCGTCAGCAAATATGCTTATGGCTGGTCATGGGTGTCGCCAACCTTCCACATATTGCCGCGCATGGAAGGCCGCCTGTTCGGCAGCCTGCCGGAGCGCGGTGACATTGTCATCCTGACACCAAAAGATGCCAGCGCAGACTGGATCAAGCGGGTTATCGGCCTGCCCGGAGATACGGTGGAGCTGCGAGGCGGACAGATTTTCCTCAATGGCATCGCCGTTCAGCAGGAATTCCAGCCCGACCTCCAGGTACCGATCGATGCCAATTCACCCTGCGGACTGGAGTTCCCCGGATTACAGGGCGCCAATAGCAGTGGCGAGCCGGTGTGCAACCTCCCGATCCTGCGCGAGACGCTTCCCAACGGCGTTTCCTATGACATCATCGATCTCGGCCCGAAACGGACCGACGATTTTTCGCCGATCATCGTGCCGGAAGGACAGGTTTTCGTGATGGGTGACAATCGCGATCTCAGCGCCGACAGCCGGGTATCGATGCGCGATGGTGGCCTTGACGGTCCGATCCCGTGGGAAAATATCGGCGGACGCGCGGAATTTATCACCTTCTCGCTCGACGGCAGCACGACGTGGAACCCGCTCAGCTGGTGGGGTGCCTTCCGCACTGGACGCGCCGGCACCAGCCTGCGTCCCGACAAGGCAGCTGCAGCCGCCGAATAAGGGCCAAAATAAGTAGAAGTCTAGAGCCGCAATCCTGCGGTTTCATCGAGACCTGCCATGATATTGAGATTCTGCACAGCTGCGCCCGAGGCGCCCTTGCCGAGATTGTCCAGCCGGGCAATCAGACGGGCGTGATAGCCCTCGGCATTGCCGCAAACAAACAGCTCCAGCTTGTCGGTCGGAGCGTCGTTCTCGCTGATCAGCAGTTCCGACAAGTCACCCCTTCCCTGCACCGATACGAGTTGCGAACCGGCATAAAAGGAAATCAGATCTTCCAATAGCTGTTCTGCCCGCACCGATCCCATGGCGCCGAGATGAAGCGGCACGTCGACCAGCATTCCGCGAAAAGCGCGGATCACTGACGGTGCAAAGATCACGTCATGGGTCAAGCCGCCGTGGACCTTCATCTCCGGCATATGCTTGTGGTCGAGGTTCAGGCCATAGCTGCGGAAGCCGAGATCAGGTTCCTGCGCAAAGCGCTCGATCAGCGCCTTGCCGCCACCGGAATAGCCGGACACCGCGTTCATCACATAGGGCCAGTCCGCTGGCAGCCGTCCTTTCGCGATCAGCGGCGCGACCACAGCCAGAAAACCGGTCGGATAGCAGCCGGGATTGGAGACAAAGCGCGCACCCGCAATGGCTTCGCGCTGGCCATCGCGGAATTCGGCAAAGCCGTAAGCCCAGCCATCGGCAGTCCGGTGCGCGGTCGACGCATCGATCACCCGCGTCGTGTCATTGTCGATCAGCGAGACCGCTTCGATCGCCGCGTCGTCGGGCAGGCACAAGATGACAAAATCGCTGTCGTTGATCGCTTCGCGCCGCGCATTGACGTCCTTGCGCTTGTCTTCGGGCAGCTGGACTAACTCGAATTCGCTCCGTCCGGAGATCCGTTCGGCAATTTCCAGTCCGGTGGTGCCCACGGCACCGTCAATAAATATTGTCTGCGTCATCTTCAGTCTCAGGAAAGCCGTTTGCGAGCCAGTATCGGCTGCTCGGATATCTTGGCAAAGCGGGCAACTATATCGGCCAGGGGCTCGATAACCACCTGCATGGCATGGGACGTGGAATGGATGATCCGGTCCTTGTCGATCATCAGGCCGACATGATCCGGGAAAAACACCAGATCGCCGCGTCGCAAATCCTCGCCCTCGGCGATATCCTCGCCAAGTGCTGCCATCTGCTGATCGGTGTCGCGCGGTGCGGCAATGCCGGTCAGCATCAATATCATCTGGATCAGGCCCGAACAGTCGAGACCGTCACCGCTGCGGCCACCCCAGAGATAGGGCGCGCCGATCAGCTGTTCGGCCAGCGCGGCGGTGCCGTTGCTGCCGTCAAACACGACCTTGGTGCCAATCGGCTGGACATGGCGGATATGGACATAGCCCTTGCCGGTCTTCAGGAAATTTCCGCATTCGCTGGCTTCGCTGCAAGCGATCCGCGCGCCCATCGGCAGCCGCTTCATCACGCCGGACTTGAAATCCGGTTCGATGAAGATCAGCGCCGCGCGGGCGAAAATCAAATGGGTCGGCTCGGGGGTCTTCTTCTGATGCTGCAGCGCATGGACCGGCACATAGCCGACATAATTGTCATAGCCGCAATAGCCCCATGCCCAGTCACCGGCGATATCCAGCACGTGGAAATCCTCGCCGTGCAGCAATTCGGAAATCGCTTCATGATCCTTGCCGGGCTGTTTGCGGAGCATCGCTTTCGGCGCGGAACAGCGCATCGGCATCGCCGCTGCGTAATGCGGTGCGAATAATTTGCCGGCCAGCGCGACATCCGCGAGGTCCCCGCGATGCGCGGTGATCCGGGGATCAAAATCCCCTTCCGGACCATTCAGCACGAATTTCGTGTGCGCGCCAGTCTCTGCAGTTTCCATGTCCATGCGTATAGAAATCCCAATTGCGATAAAAAATGTCCAAGGCTCTGCGGCTTTTGTGCCCTGTTGCAAAGCGATGACAATCGACGGCCTTTAGACGACCTAAGGGCGTTTAATCAAGCGGTGTCGCTTTTGCGCGCTCTGGCGGATTGAATTTCCGCGGACGGGCGGGAAGCGCAAGCCCTGCTAGCCGGTGGCCATGGCGGACAAAGCGGCGGTCCGAAGGTAAGGTAGGGCAAAGACGCGATTTTGAAATCCCAACCTCTCGTCATGACCATATACAATAAAAAACCGGAGGCACAAAGCCCCCGGTTTCTTCAGGCGTGGTAGAAATATTCTACGCTCACCAATTTTGCTTAGAAACGGATACCCGCCATTACAACGCCCTGGTGACGCGATGTGTCAATGTTGGGAACAAGCGAGCTGGTTTCATATTTGCCGTAATCGGAATAGCGATATTCCAAGCGTACGAACTTGTTGTCCGCAGAAACTTCCAGTCCGCCACCAACGCGATATCCGTCGAGTTCGTCTGACAGAGAAAAGGCGTTGCCGACATTGTCGTCATACGCCAATTTCACCTTGGCGTTCGTATAGCCGCCCTTGACGTACAACATTGCGTTTGGATCAATCTGGTAACCCAGACGCGCGCCTGCATAAAGATCGCGTCCGGCACTCAATCTGGCTTCGTCACCGGCGATCAGGAGATTGCGGTCGGTATTGCTGACGGCTGATTCCGTATATTCACCTTCGACGCCAACGATAAAGCCGCCGAGATTCATATCATAGCCGATAACACCACCGTATAATGTGCCTTTATCGTCGCCTTCGAGGCCGCCGGTTTCCAGCTCAACGCTGTCGAGGCCGAGAACGCCTCCGACATACGGGCCGGTGAATGGGGTCGCGTCCTGAGCAAACGCCGGCGTCGCAATAAATACGCTTGTTAATGCTAATGCCAAAATGCTCTTCTTCATAACATGTCCTTTTGTTTACATTCGCCACAGAGGGCAAAGCGGGAAATAGGAACCTCACCTTGCGCCGCGATGAACGGGAGGCTTCTGGGAAAAAACATGTGATTACTGTTGCGATTTTAGCACGAAAACCGGCGTTCCGATAATATCGCGGAACCAGATTTCAATAGGGAAAAAAAATAATATAAGGGCTCGTCAAACCGATGTTCTTTTCGGCAAATGATGCTGATGTGACCATCCCGATTACCGATATGATCACGGCGAGCTCCGGGTTGAGAGAGCATCGGCTGCGCGCTGGCAGAATGATATGAAGGTCGAATTCACGGGCGCAGGGAGCAATCCCCGCGATCACTTACTGCCCGTATCGCCCCTGCAGATAGCGCCAGCTGGCCCGCAGGCCCAGTGCTTCGCCGCCGATCGGTCGACCCGGCTTGACCGCCGGTCGCCAGGCGAATGTGTCGAAATGCGCCCAGGGCACGGATTCCGGAGCAAATTTCTTCAGGAACAGCGCTGCGGTGATACTGCCGGCAAAGCCACCGGCGGCGCTGTTGACACAATCAGCGATATTGCTGTTCAGCATCGCATCATAGCCAGACCATAAGGGCATTTGCCACAGCGGGTCGCTTTCATCGTCACCAGCCCGCAGCAGTCCGTTGGCCATGTCCCGGTCATCGCAGAACATCGCCGGCAGGTCAGGACCCAGGGCAACGCGGGCCGCGCCGGTCAGCGTTGCGAAATCGATGATCATTTCCGGCTCTTCCTCGCCGGCCAAAGTCAGCGCATCGCCCAATACCAGCCGCCCTTCGGCATCGGTATTGGTAATCTCGACGGTCAGCCCCTTGCGGCTGTGCAATATGTCGCCGGGGCGCAAGGCATTGCCGTCGATCGAATTTTCCACCGCTGGCACCAGCAGATGCAGGCGCACCGGCAGTTTCGCTTCCATCACCATGCGGGTGAGTGCAATCGCATGGGCAGCGCCGCCCATATCCTTTTTCATCAGCATCATGCCGGCCGGAGACTTCATCGAAAGCCCGCCGCTGTCAAAGGTCACGCCCTTGCCGACAATCGCGATCTTCGGATGATCGGGCTTGCCCCATTTCAGTTCGAGCAGACGCGGCGCGTGAGCGCGCATCGCGGCCTTGCCGACGCCGTGGATCATCGGAAAATGCTCTTCCAGCGTATCGCCGCGCGTCACTTTCACCTCTGCGCCATGCTGAGCCGCCAGCTTTTCGACAATATCTTCCAGCTTGTCCGGCCCCATGTCGGCAGCCGGCGTGTTGACCATGTCCCGGACCATCGCGGTGGCTTCGGCCTGGCGCACCGCTTCATCGCGCTGACCGATAGCGTCGTTGACCAGCAGCACGCTCGGTCCCTGCCGGTCCGGAAGCTCTTTATAGCGGTCAAATTCATGTTGCGAGATCAGCCAGCCAAACAGCGTGACCTTGGCGCCAACGCCCTGCAGACGATAATTGCCCTCGGGCAGGCTGCCACCCAGCTTGGCCAGCGACCAGGCGTCGAGCTTGTTCCGGTCGGCTACACCGGCAACAACCGAAAAATCGTCTGTGACCGACTTGTCCTCGCTCTTGCCGCCAACCGGAGGCAACAGCAGATAGGAGTCGGGATTGGCGACGAACCGATAGGCTTTCACAATCGCCCGGATGGTCTCCGGTTGCCCCTTCAGCCAGTCTTCGAAACTGCCGACATCCAATATCTGGATATTGCGCGCGGGTTGGCCGGTGTCGGCCTCGATCAATGCCTTAAAATCAGTCATTGGATCGCTATAGCCACAGATCAGGCCGAGCGCGAGAGTCTATTCAGCGGCGATGGCCTCAGCTTCGGCTGGCTGCTCCGGAAGACGGGCCGCCACAGCACCAGGCTTTGAAAAAACGATGACGCCATCGTCCACGGCCTTGTGCCGCAGGTTGATGATATCCTTCGGATAATTCTGATTGAGCCGCCAGGGTTTGCGGTCGCCCTGTTTCGGCAGATCCTTGATCGCCCGCTGGACATAGCCCGAACTGAAGTCGAGCATCGGTTCGGTTCCCATCGTCTCGCCGACCGGCAAGGTCGGTGTCGCGATCGGGGTCCCGTTCTTGTCCATATGGTTGACCAGACGGCAGACATATTCGCTGGTCAGATCGGCTTTCAGGGTCCAGCTGGCATTGGTATAGCCCATGGTCATCCCGAAATTGGGTATGCCGGAAAACATGACGCCCTTGTAGTTGATCTTTTCACCGAAATTCACCGGCTGTCCGTCAACCGAAATTTTCGCGCTGCCGCCGGTGAGCATTTTCAGTCCGGTCGCGGTCACGATAATATCCGCCGCAATCGTCTTGCCGGATTTCAGCTTGATGCCGTCCTTGGTAAACATTTCCACCTGATCGGTAACAATCGACGCCTTGCCCGATTTTATCGAAGCGAACAGATCGCTGTCGGGCACCAGACATAGACGCTGGTCCCATGGATTATAGCTCGGCGTATAATGGGTCATGTCGACGTCCGCGCCCATTTCGTCCTGCACCATCTCCAGCAGTCGTTGCTTGAAGCCATCGGGTTTCTTGCGCGCCAGATTGAACATGAAAATGCCCATCAGCACATTTTTCCACCGGGTCAGCAAATAGGCAAGCTTGGCCGGCAGGAACTTGCGCAACCGCAAGGCCCATTTATCTTCACCCGGCCGCGATACGATATAGGTCGGTGAACGCTGCAGCATCGTGACATGCTCTGCCGTTGCCGCCATCGAGGGAACCAGCGTGACAGCGGTCGCGCCGCTGCCGATCACCACCACTTTCTTGCCGGCATAGTCGAGATCGTCGGGCCAGAATTGCGGATGGACAATCGGTCCGGCGAAATCGGCCTTGCCGGGGAAATCCGGATTATGGCCCTCGTCATAGCTGTAATAGCCCGAGCACATGTGGAGGAAATTGCACTGGACGGTGCTGATCGAACCATCGCCATGTTGCAGGCTGACCGTCCACAGGGCGGTTTCGCTGGACCAGCTGGCATCCACCACCTTGCGGTTAAAGCGGATCTTGTCCTGCAAGCCATATTCGTCGACGGTTTCGTTGAGATAATTGAGGATCGACGGCGCATCGGCAATGGCTCTACGCGCGGTCCAGGGTTTGAAATTATAACCCAGAGTATACATGTCGCTGTCGGAACGAATGCCGGGATAGCGGAACAGGTCCCAGGTCCCGCCGAGCCGCTCCCTGCCCTCGACTATGGCAAAGCTCTTACCGGGGCATTTTTTGGTCAGGTGAACCGCTGCGCCAATACCGGACAGGCCGGCACCGACAATCAGGACGTCTAAAATTTCATTTTTCATCCCGCCACCTTACTGACATGGATGTTAGTTGGCAAGTGGGAGGTTTTACGCGGCCTAGTCGTGGATCAGGGTCAGCGAACGGAACAACTCTTGATCGAGCTTCTCCTCAAAGCGGCAACCGATAAGTCCGCCTTTGCACCAAATGGCGGTTGCCGGAACCGGTCTGCCGCCATCGAAGCGCAACCAGAGATTGGTGCCGTCTGCAAATTTCGAATCGCAAGAAAGCCGGCAACCAAAGATCGATACGTCCACCAGTTCGCCAAGCTTGGTCGCTTTGCCGTTCTGGCGGATCGAAGCACGCTGAATCTGGACCGGGAACCGCTCCACCTCACGATGTTCGATCAGCGCAGGCTTCACCGCCCGAAATTGTGAATGCATATACCTCATAACCAAGCCCCTCGACAGTGGACTTAACTAATCATGCTCAACAAATGATTAACGGCTGCAAACAATGTATATGCCTGTAAATTTGGCCTTCGTGGTTATTCCGCCGCCTCGAGAGAATGCTCGCTATTGCCAGCCCCCTGTTGCGAATTCGGGCCATAAAACTCGATCACCCCGTCATCGACCGGATCGTTGAGCAATATGTTCTTATCGTACAGATAATTCTGGTTCAGCTTCCATGGCATCGCGGTGCTGTTGCGCGGCAATTCGGACAGCGAACGCGTAAGATAACCAGACGAGAAATCGAACAATTCTTCCTGCTCCAGTTCCTTGTTCAGCACCGGATTGGCAATCCGCGTCGATGTCGCGTCCATATGGTTGAGCACACGGCAGGTAAATTCCGACACGATGTCCGCCTTGAGCGTCCAGCTGGCATTGAGATAGCCGAACACAATCGCCAGATTGGGAATGTCGGAGAACATGCAGCCCTTGTAATAATAATGGTCGGGCCAGTGCACCGGCTTGCCGTCGACCGAGAATGCGACCTTGCCAGCGACTGCGAGCTTCAGCCCGGTCGCGGTGACAATCACATCGGCATCAATCGTCTCGCCGGATTTCAACTTGATGCCGCTCTCGGTTACCGTCTCTATAACGCCGGTTTTAAGATCGGCCCTACCAGCGGCAATCGCCTTGAACATGTCACCGTCGGGCACCAGACACAGGCGCTGTTCCCACGGGCCGTATGGCGGCGTGTAATCTTCCTTCACATATTTGTCGCCGAGCACTTCCTTCATCGGCTTCTCGAGCTTGTCGATCACCTTCTGCGGATTGTCGCGCGCGGTGCGGAAGGTAATGTCCTGCATCCAGACATTCTTCTTGCGGATGATATTATAGGCCCATTGTTCCGGCATGATCTTGCGCAGGAAATTGGCCAGCCAGTCTTTTGACGGAGCCGACGCATACCAAGTCGGTGTGCGCTGCAGCATCGTCACGTGGCTCGCTTTTTCCGCCAGTACCGGCACCATCGTCACCGCGGTCGCGCCGCTGCCGATGATCACCACCTTCTTGTCCGTATAGTCCATGTCCTTGGGCCAGAATTGCGGGTGAACAACATCGCCCTTGAACTTTTGCAAGCCTTCTATCTGTGCATCATAGGGATTGTCATAATCATAATAGCCGGCACCCATATAGACGAAATTGGCGTACATCGTGACCTGACTGCCGTCGGATTTCTCGGCGATCACGGTCCAGCGCGCATCCTCGCTCGACCAGCTGGCCGACAGCACTTTATGGCCGAAATGGATATGTTTTTCCAGATCATGCTTGCCCTTGATCCGGTGGAGATATCTGATGATCGACGGACCGTCAGCAATCGACTTCTGCTCGGTCCACGGCTCGAAACTGAAACCCAATGTGTGCATGTCGCTGTCGCTGCGGATGCCGGGATATTGAAACAGGTTCCAGGTCCCGCCGATATCATCGCGGCGCTCGACGATGGAGAAGCTCTTGCCCGGACATTTGTCCCGCAAATGCACCGCCATCCCGATACCCGAAATCCCGGCGCCGACGATCATTACGTCGACCGATTCAATTGCTGTTCCATTTTTTACAGGCATGCCGTCTCTCCCAGCTTTTGCGAAGTTTATGCCATTGACGCGGACGAGTTGCAATTGGCAATTTAATTGTCCGGTTAAGCGGCAGCCTGAAGTCGCAGGCAAAAACAGGCCCGGGCCGGTTTTCTGCCTCTTCCAGCCGATAGCTCCGTCACGCGGTTTCGGACGCAAAAGCGTGGTACGGGTCGCGAAAGGATCGGACGGAACGACAGACGGCATTGCGTCGCCAGCGAATCGCTACAGTCGAGGCCGGTTGACGGATTCGCAGGCAGCCCTGTCAGAATTGTTAGCGCAAATCCGTTGCAGAGTTGCTGTTTTGCGCCGCAGCCTAATTCTTTAGTTAGTAGCGGATCCCGTAACGTCATTCATTATAAAACGGCAGAGAGAGCACCATAATTCCATGTCAAAAAAAGGAATGTGGCCGCTGAAACAAAGACCGTTTTATCTGCGTATGGGAGAGAATCACAATGACAAGGATAACACCACAGAACCATCAATTTTTTACGCGGAAAAAACTATTGGCGGGCCTCCTGGGCTCGACCGTCACCATCGGCGCCTGCGGTTTCAGCGCCCCTACCTTCGCGCAAGATGCGCTCGAAGAAAAAGACAACAGCAACATCATCATCGTCACCGCGCGCAAGCAGAATGAAACGCTGCAGGAAACGCCGGTTACCGTCACCTCGATCGGCGGCGACACGCTCGACAAATTCCAGATCAACGAAGTCGCTGACGTTGTCAGCCGCATTCCTGCCCTGAACGTCCAGGTCGGTGGCTCGGGCGCTGGTGGCCAGATCAGCTTGCGCGGCGTCGGCACGACCAATATTTCCGCCGCCTTCGACTCTGCCGTCGCCTTCGATTTCGACGGCGTCTCGATGAGCACGATGCGGCTGGTCCAGGCCTCCTTTTTCGATGTCGAGCAGATCGACGTTCTCAAGGGCCCGCAATCCCTGTTCTTCGGCAAAAGCGCCTCGGCCGGGGTCTTCTCCGTCCGCTCCGCCAATCCTACCGCCGACTGGGAAGTCGGGGGCAAGGCCTCTTATGAATTCGAGGAGGAAGCCTATACGGTCGGCGGCTATATTTCCGGCCCGGTCAGCGATACGCTGGGCATACGCGTCGCGGCGCAATATCAGAATATCGACAAATATGTCGAACTGGAAGCGGGCACACCTTCGGTTTTCGCCGACACCGGCAAGGGGATGAAGAACTTCGTTGGCCGGATGACCCTGCAATGGGATCCGACCGACAATTTCTCCGCTAATCTGAAGCTCAACTATAATCACAATTATGGCGACAGCCTGCTCGGCCACTCCGATATTGATTGCGGGGCCAATGGCGTCGCGGACGATGTCTTTCTGGCGGTGCCCGGCGTTTCGATCCCGTCCAACGCCTCCTGCAACATCCAGGACGGGCTCTATCCCCATCCCGATGGCCACCCCGACCTGCAGGTCATCGCCCCCGGCACCACCGGCGCGGATCGCTACAAGGGCCAGTCCTATAACGAGACCAACACCGTCTTCGTCCGGCTGGCGATGGACCTGCAGCTCAGCGACACGCTGACCCTGTCGACGGTCAGCGGCTTTCTTGATCTCGACAACGAACATGCCGATCATTTCAGCTATGTCGGCATATTGGCCAATGGCGATCCCGGCGGCCTGCCCGCGCCGTTCACCGATTCACTCACCCAGCACACGCAGGAACTCCGCCTGACCAGCGATTTTGACGGCATGTTCAACTTCATGGTCGGCGGTTTCTGGGAAAGCCGCAGCCAGCCGCTGCAGACATCGCAAAACGCCTTCCTCGGCTCGTTCCTGTTCCCCGATTCCCGCGGCATCACCTATGACTGGGTGGCCGACCGGACGACCAAGAGCGAGGCGCTGTCCTTCTTCGGCAGCATGAGCCTGGACATCACCGACCAGCTCGAACTCTCCGGCGGCGTCCGCTGGACCGACGAGCAGAAAACCCACAGAACCTCCTTTCCGTTCGTGCACAATGCCCTGACCTTCCTGAACGGCATTGTCGGCGGCATCGGCCTGGTGGTTCCCGAAGGCTTCCAGACCGGTCCGGTGAAATTCTCCGACAGCAATATCTCGCCGGAGCTGACGCTGAAATATCAGGCGACCCCTGATCTCAACTTCTACGCCTCCTACAAGACCGGCTTCAAGTCGGGCGGGGTCGATAACAGCAGCCTGCCGACCGCGTCGATCCAGCTGGTGGTGCCCGGCTTTGCCGAACAATATCCCGGCCTCTATCCCGACCCGGAAGCGGCCCGCGCAGCGGCGCTCAGTTCGCTGATCTATGATTCAGAAACCGCCAAGGGCGGCGAAATCGGGGTCAAGGCGATGTTCGGCAATGGCGCGTTCCGGATCAACACCGCAGCCTTCTATTTCGTCTTCGACGATCTGCAGGTGCAGAATTTCGACGGCGCGGCGGTCCGCTTCCTGACCATCAACGCGGGCGAGCTGACGACCAAGGGCTTTGATGTCGACTGGTCCTGGCGCACCCCGGTCGAGGGGCTGAGCTTCTCCGGCGCATTGGGCTATACCGATGCCGCGTTTACCGACACGTTCATCTCGCAGGATCCCGACGGCATTCCGGGCAACGCCGATGACGTCGATCTCGACGGCCGGACAGCGGCGCGGGCACCGAAATGGTCGGGCAACCTCGCGGTCGACTGGCGGATTCCGGTGAGCGATACGCTCGAATTCGGGCTGAGCGGCAACGCCGCCTACAGCAGCTCCTATTTCGCCGGGAACAATAATTTCACCGACTATGTCCAGGACAGCTATGTCTCGCTCGACGGCGCGGTCTCGATCGGCGAGCCCGACGGCAAGTGGAAACTCTCGCTGATCGGAGTCAATCTGACCAACGAGCTT
>TARA_R110000796_G_scaffold39259_3_pt1 | contig 12417 bp, 10 predicted proteins | sample TARA_R110000796 | Tara Oceans TARA_R110000796 (sample SAMEA4397815) | marine metagenome | biome: Polar Biome; feature: [SRF] surface water layer (ENVO:00010504); material: water (ENVO:00002006), including particulate matter (ENVO:01000060) such as... | depth 5 m | reverse complement strand
GTTGCGCTCTATCCCCTCGCTTATCAACGTTGCGCTAGAGCAGAATACAGCGATCCGTGAAGCGGCGTACAAGCTATCATCCGCACGCGATGTTCTATTCCTGGGTCGGGGTCCAATGTTTCCGCTAGCGCTTGAAGGCGCTCTTAAACTTAAAGAAATCAGCTATATACATGCCGAAGCTTACGCATCAGGAGAGCTGAAACACGGGCCCATAGCGTTGATAGACGAAGATGTGCCCGTTGTTGTCATGGCTCCCAAGGATAATCTGTTCGATAAAACAGTGAGCAACATGCAAGAGGTGATGGCGCGGAAGGGCAAGGTCATTTTGATCTCGGACCGTATGGGCCTTGACGAAGAATCCGAAGGGACTTGGGCACAGATAGAGATGCCCCGGGTCGCCAACGCGCTGGCCCCGATACTCTATGCCATTCCGGCCCAGTTGTTAGCCTATCATACCGCCATCGCCAAAGGTACCGACGTGGATCAGCCCCGAAATCTTGCCAAATCGGTTACGGTCGAATGAACACCTCTCAATATCTTGAAGCACTGAATGCGCTGTCAGATGAGTCATTGGTGCCAAAAATGCAGGCTTATCATAAGATAGACCGGCCCTATCTGGGGGTCAGCAATCCCCAGATAAATGACCTGACCAAAGCGTGGCGTGATGAACTTGACCTCAATGACCGTATTACGCTTGCCGAGGCGCTGTGGCAAACCGACATATTCGAGGCACGGTTGGCCGCTGCAAAATTGCTGACCCAAGCCCGTATGCGCCCCGATGACAGCGCTGCGTGGCAATTGTTGCAAAGTTGGGTACCCGACTTTGACAGCTGGGCCATTGCGGATCACGCATGTATTGCTATTCAAAAGCGGTTGGTCGCTGATCCAACGCGCCTGGATGCTGTGGAACTCTGGACCCAGTCCGATCATTTATGGACGCGCCGTGCCGCTCTTGTTGCGACCTTACCTTGGGCAAAGCAAAACCACCCCAAACCCGATGAAAGCGAAGCCCGCGAACGCATTCTCGGCTGGGCGTCGGGCTATCTGCCTGTCAAGAATGGCATCATGCAAAAGATAATTGCTTGGTGGGTCCGTGACCTAAGCCGGCATGATCCCAAACGTGCGGCTGAATTCATCGCGGAAAATGACTCCTTGATGAAACCCTATGCAATCAAGGAAGCGTCGCGCTACTTGCCTGATGTTGAGCAGAATGTAGCGGAGTAATCTGCGGTTTCGTCATAAATTTAAGGCGAAGCGTCCAGCCTTGTTCCGTCAGCCACCCGTTGACACATTCACCGTAGTCAAGTCTGTCAATGATGCGCCGATCAAGCGAAGTGCGGCCAGTGACATGCGGCTGCCAGCAGATGCCGTCCCCTCTATCGGAAGCAATGTCACAGTGGACGATTTACCGGTGGCGGGGTTGGTCACACGGCCTTGCATTTCGGTCTTTACCAAAGGTGTTTTCAACCACAATCCCGGCTCTGTCGCCTTACCCAGTGACGCGACAGTAGACCCAAGTTGCGTAGCACCAGTCTTGGCAGGGCGCGATGCTGCGGCGCGTTGTTGTGGTGTGGTCGTATCAAGCGCTTCAGCGGTTTTCGCCGTCGGTGCTGGCGCGACAGCGTCGTTGACAGGGGTCTGGGCCGTAATATCGGACGAACCGCCGACAGATGCGGTCACCGAAGAGGACGAAGCTGCGCTCGGCGGTTTGCCTGCGCCCGTCCCTCGGTTGGTCGTCATGCCGCACCCGGTCACGCTGAAAATCAAAGCACCAAGAATAATATAATGTTTCATGCTGCCAATACTACGCGCACGCTTGTCCTGCTTCAATCAACTAAATGCCACTTGCCCCCGCATGGGCCGATGTTTACCTATACTGTATGAATGCACCTTTAATTGACCCTTTCGCCCGCGCCATTACCTATCTGCGTGTCTCTGTCACAGACCGCTGCGATTTTCGCTGCGTCTATTGTATGTCCGAAAATATGACCTTTCTGCCGAAGAAAGAGCTTTTGACGCTGGAAGAACTTGATCGGCTCTGCACCAATTTTATTGATCTGGGCGTGCAAAAACTGCGAATTACCGGAGGTGAACCCTTGGTGCGCAAGGGGATCATGACCTTCTTCGACAGCATGACGCGCCATCTAGATGCTGGCACCCTGAAAGAACTGACGTTGACCACCAATGGCAGTCAGCTCGAACGCTTTGCCGCTGATCTGTATGCGGCTGGCGTGCGCCGGGTAAATGTGTCCCTAGACACGCTTGATGACCAGAAGTTCGCGGACATAACCCGGTGGGGTCGTCTGCCTCAGGTACTACGGGGCATCGACGCCGCGCAAGCTGCTGGTCTGCGTGTAAAAATCAACGCCGTCGCCCTTAAGGGGTTCAACGAATCCGAACTGCCTAGCATGACGGCCTGGTGTGCGGACCGCGGCATTGATCTGACGTGGATCGAAGTCATGCCGATGGGTGACCTTGGGAATGAAGACCGGCTGGGCCAATATTGGTCGCTAAAAGACGTACGCAAGACCTATGAAGACCACTATACCGTGACCGATTTAGCTGAGAATAGCGGCGGCCCTGCCCGCTATGTGCGGCTTGAGGAAACTGGCCAGAAAATCGGCTTTATCACCCCGCTAAGCCATAATTTCTGCGAAAGCTGTAACCGCGTGCGCATCACCTGCACGGGCGAGATTTTCATGTGCCTAGGTCAGGAAGACGTGGCTGATCTGCGTGCGCCGCTGCGCAATCATCCCAATGATGATATGCCGCTCAAGGATGCGATCCGCGCGGCGATCAACCTCAAGCCCAAGGGACATGATTTCGATTATTCCCGTCAAAAGCTTGACGGGCAGATGCCGCGCCACATGAGCCATACGGGCGGCTGATCGGGGCATGTCTGCCCCTTTTTTGTATCGCGCATGGATCTTGGCAAGCATGGTTCTGGCACCGTTCGCGGCACGTTCCGCCATGCGCAAGCTATTGGTGCAGGGCGTCACAGTAGAACGCAGCCGGGAAAAGCTGGGCCATGCTACACAACCCCGGCCAAGCACCGGCCCGCTTGTGTGGCTGCATGCTGCATCGGTTGGCGAAAGCCTGTCCGTCCTAGCACTTATCACCCGTATGGGACAGATTTTACCCACCGCGCAGTTTCTCATCACGTCCGGAACCGCGACATCGGCGAAACTTGTGGCACAGCGCTTACCCCCGCGCACGGTCCATCAATTCGCCCCCTTAGATGCACCGCGCCCGGTCAAACGTTTCCTGAACCACTGGCAGCCCGATGCCGCGATCTTTGTCGAAAGCGAATTGTGGCCCCAAATGCTGCGCCGTACGCATTTGGCCGGGGCGCGAATGGCGCTCGTAAATGCACGTATGTCGGAAAAGACCATAGCATTTTGGGCCGAATGGCCCCGTGCATCGCGTTATCTCTTTGACGTATTTACCTTGATCCTGACCCAGAACGACGCAATGGCGCAAAACATGGTCCGGATGAATGCCCCGGCAGACCGCATCGCGCGCGGAGTAAATCTCAAATCCATGTCCGGCCCGCTTCCGGTGGATACAAGTGCGCTGCAAGAGGTCCGCACAACATTGGCTGACCGACCGATTTGGGTCGCATCTTCTACCCACGAAGGCGAAGAGTCAGCCGTGCTGTTAGCCCATCGCCAACTGCTGAAGCGGTCTCCCGATCTGTGCCTGATCCTTGCACCCCGTCATCCCGAACGCGGGGATGTCGTTGAAAAGATGATCGAAACCGCTGGTTTGTCCTGTCGGCGTCGTAGCCGGGGCGAAGCACCTGGCGGTCAGGTGTATCTGGCCGATACCATGGGCGAGCTGGGCTTGTGGTATGAGGTGGCGGAAATTGTGTTTCTGGGTGGTTCACTGTTGCCAATTGGTGGGCATAATCCGTTTGAGGTCGCGCAAGCCGGTGCGGCAGTATTGACGGGCAATCATGTCGCTGCGTTTGCAGAAACCTATGCACTGCTTGAAACCGAAGGTGCGGCTCGCATTATCGCAGATGGTGATGATCTTGCCGCGCGGGTTGCGGTTTTACTGACTGAACCTGATGAACTGGCTGCCATGACATCGGCAGCGCAGCGCTTTGTTGCCACGCAGGACGACCAGCTTGACGCGATCGCGACCCGCCTTATCACAGCCTTGGAGCTAGACCGAGCATGACCCATCCGCTTGCCCAGACTGACGTGATTGCCCCAAACTTCAAACGCAGGTTAAGCGGGGTCACAGCCACCGTGATGCGTCTGGTCCCTTTGCAGGCACGCAGCATTCCGATAGTGGCGACCGGCCCTGTCGTGCCCAACGACGTGCCCCAAGTACCGTTGCTGTCGTTGCTCACGATGTCGCGGCGTGGTCCGTCGGGCTGGCGGGTCTGGCACGCACGGCGCAATGTCGAGATGTTAGGCGGTCTGGCCCTGCGCTATGTACTGGGCAAGCAATTAAAGCTGATGTTCACGTCTGCCAGTCAACGCAGGCAAACCGGTCTCACCCGTTGGTTGATCCGGCGCATGGATGCGGTCGTTGCAACGTCTGACCGCACCAATGCCTATCTTGAAAACCCCGGCCAAGTGATCATGCACGGCATAGACACCGAAGGGTTCTCTCCTTCGCCCGACCGTGCGGCATTGAGAGCCGACCTAAAGCTGCCGGTCAAGGCGACGCTTATCGGCTGCTATGGCCGCATCCGTGCGCAGAAAGGCACCGATGCTTTTGTAGAGGCGATGTTGCCTGTGTTGCGTGATAGCCCGGAAGTGGTGGCGCTGGTCATGGGGCGCGCGACCGAAAAATACGAAGCCTTCGGAAAAAGTCTGAAGGATCGGGTCCGTGCCGCAGGGATGCATGACCGTGTGTTGTTCCTGCCCGAAGTACCCGTCGGGGACATGGCTGATTTCTACCGCGTGCTGGATTTGTATGTGGCACCGCAACGTTGGGAAGGCTTTGGACTGACCCCTATCGAAGCGATGGCTTGCGGGGTTCCGGTCGTGGCAACCCGCGTCGGAGCGTTTGAAAAGCTGGTCGTACAGGATACAACCGGCCTTTTGGTCGACGCAGATGACATCCCCGCCCTCACGGATGCTATCACGGATGCACTGTCTGACCGCGACCGGTTGGCCAATTGGGCCGTAGCCGGGCGCAGCTTTGTCATGTCTGACTTTTCCATCGAACGCGAAGCGGCGGCGCTGGTAAAAATCTATCGCGACTTGTTGAAAACCTAAGGTTGAAGACAGCAATTCATAGCTACCCACCAAAGGACACGGCAAGCGCGCGAAGTATATCGGCCCCCGCTGACGCCTCAGTTTAGCGGCATGCGTTGTTCCGCAAGACCCGCCCACCAGCTACATCCCGCCGGGATCACGTCATCGTTAAAGTTGTACATCGGGTGGTGGACCATCGCGGTATCGCCATTGCCTACTAAAATATAGGCTCCGGGGCGCTCTTCGAGCATGAAGGCAAAGTCTTCCCCCCCCATAACAAGCGGCGCGTCATCGCATTGACCCGACACGCTGCGGGCGACGTCTGCGGCGAATTCCGTCTGGGCATCGTGGTTCACCATTACCGGATAGTTACGCACGTAATTGACCCGCGCCACCGCACCGAACGTTGCAGCGATGCCTTCGCAAATCTCGGTCACACGTTTTTCGGCCAAATCACGCAGCTCGTTTGACAAAGTGCGTACCGTACCCAGCAAATTTACCCGTTGCGGGATCACGTTAAACGCTTTTGAAGAGGATTCGATCGACGTGATTGAGACTACGATATTGCCCACCGGGTCCGCGTTGCGGCTGACGATGGTTTGTAACGCGGTGATGATATGCGCGGTGACCACCCCTGTATCGATTGTTTCGTGTGGCTTGGCTGCATGACCGCCCAGGCCTTCGACCTCGATTTCAAGCAGGTCAGTCGCCGCAAAAAACGGCCCGGTGCGAATACTGAACTGGCCTGCGGGAATGCCGGGCCAGTTATGCATGCCATAGACCTCTTGGATGTTCCAACGGTCCATCATGCCATCGTTACACATTTCGCGCCCACCGCCGCCGCCTTCTTCGGCGGGTTGGAATATGACCACCACCGTACCGTCGAAATTACGCGTTTCCGCGAGATATTGCGCCGCCCCCAGCAACATGGCCGTGTGCCCATCGTGACCACAGGCGTGCATCGCATTTGGGGTCTTCGACGCATATTCCACGCCTGTCTGTTCATGAATAGGCAACGCGTCCATATCGGCGCGCAAGCCAATGACTTTGCCAGAGCCGGTGGAATTACCCTTGATAACCCCTACGACGCCGGTGCGACCAATACCCTCTACCACCTCATCGCAGCCAAAGCTGCGCAGCTTTTGTGCGACCGTGGCCGCGGTGCGGTGGGTTTCGAACAATATCTCGGGATGTTCATGCAGATCACGGCGCCATTCGGTAATGTCGTTGAGGAGTTCGGCAAATCGGTTTTTTACGGGCATTTCAGACGGTCCTTTGGTGTGGTCAAATCCGTACGCGGGGCACAGCCTGCACTAGGCGGGCAATCGGGTTTCCACCATTTCCGCGAACCAGCTACAGCCTGCGGGAATGGCATCATCGTTAAAGTTGTACATCGGGTGGTGGACGGTCGGGCCGTCCCCATTGCCCAGCATGATATATGCGCCGGGACGTTTGTTCAGCATATATGAAAAATCTTCTCCGGCCATGATCGGTGGCGTATTTCTATCCACGCCGGGTGTCACTTTTTCGGCAGCATCCGCCGCAAAGCCGGTGTTTTCCTCGGCGTTGATGGTGATCGGATATCCCCGTTCATAGGTGATATCTGCCCGACATTGGTAAGCAGCACAAGTATGCGTCACAATCGCCTCGAGCCGTTCCTGGGCCAAATCCCGCACGCCCGCATCCAATGTACGCACAGTACCGCGCAGACGCACGGTTTGCGGCAAGATGTTGTGGCTGTCTGTATCAGACCGCAGGGTGCATACCGAAACGACGACCTGTTTGATCGGGTCAACATTTCGGCTGGCTATTGATTGCAGCGCGACCACGACATGTGCCGCGGCAAGATTCGTATCAATCGCCTCGTGCGGTGCCGCGGCATGACCGCCCTGCCCGGTTACGGTAATGTCAAACTCGTCCGCTGCCGCAAGCAAAGGTCCCGAACAAATCGCAAATTCCCCCACCGGATGCCCCGGCATATTGTGCAGGCCATATACTTCGTCGATTTCCCAGCGATCCATCAAGCCTTCCTCGACCATAACGTTTCCACCACCTCCGCCTTCTTCGGCGGGTTGAAAAATCAAAACGACACGGCCATCGAAATTACGTGTCTCAGCGAGATACTGGGCTGCGCCAAGCAAGATCGCTGTGTGTCCGTCATGCCCGCAAGCATGCATCTTTCCTTGGGTCTTCGACTGATACTCAAGACCTGTTGCTTCGGTAATCGGCAGCGCATCCATATCTGCACGCAAACCGATCGTACGGCCTGATTTATTCGTCTTACCCTCGATAACAGCGACGATCCCGGTCTGGGCAATCCCAGTGGTAATATCGCTGAGGCCGAAACTGCGCAGCTTGTGTTCTACAAACGCAGATGTCTGCGGCAAATCGAACATCAACTCGGGAATTGTATGCAGGTGACGGCGCCATGCGGTGATTTCGGCATGGGTGTCAGCAAAGCGATTCTTGATAGGCATCGGGAGCTCCGTTCCGTAAAGGGTGTACGTTAAACATTAGGGCCAAGGATCATCGGGCTTCCGTCAGTAAACCGGGACAGTCGGAAGCGCGACAAATCGTGACCGACCTCGCCCCCTGTCGCAAGCGCAGCGAGCACGCGCCCCATCCCTGGCCCGATTCCGAACCCATGACCCGACATACCTGTGCCGATGGTCAGTCCGGGCAAGCTTTCAACTTGGTCCACCACGGGCACGATATCGGGCATCGTATCAATCATCCCAGCCCACGCGGCCTTGAGCTTGACAGGGGGCAAGTCGGGGAACATTTCAGCAAAATTTCGGAGCAAACGGTTGATCTTGCCCATGTTTGGGGCCGGATTTAAAATACGCATTGCTTCAAACGGGGTTACCTCATCGCTGCGCCAACGACGTTTGGTTGTCCACGCATCCGGAAAGCCTTTGGGGGCGAAGGGATGCAAAACCTGTCCGAACGGACTGGCACGCAGTTGTGTCATGTAATGCGGCAAGGCGCGCCACGCATCGGGACCGATAAAAAGTTCCGGCGCGCCCGGCGGTGCCAGTGTATAGCCACCATCTTCGCGCCGTCTGAATGCAACTTTTCGATTTGCGGCAGCACCTGCGTAAATTTCGGGCAATGGTTCGGTGGCAGCGACATTTTCGCGCACCGAAAGCTGCGGCATACTGACGCCGTGATTGCGCAGAAACAAGGCAGACCAAGCCCCGCCCGCCAGCACTACATTATCCGCAGCAATCCGCCCCTGTTCGGTGACGACACCCGCCACACGTCCGGCAGTGATGTCTAGTGACCTGACAGCACAGCTTTCGATGATCTGAACGCCTTCGCGGGCTGCAATCGCCGCTAAGGCAGGCACAGCGACCCAAGGTTCCGCACGCAGATCTGACGGCGTGACCAGTGCACCCACCGACGGTCCGGCCATTCCGGGGAACATCGCCGCAACCTCAGCTTGGGATAAGATCTTGCTGTCTACCCCATTGGCACGGGCGTGGGGTAACCATTCTTCATAATCGGCCAGCTGGCTGGCCTTGTTAGCAAAATAGGTGATGCCCCCTTGGCGCAATCCGATATCGACGTTTGTTTGCGTCGCCAGTTCACGCCACAGCCGCTGCGCTTCTGACATAATCGGCATTTCGTCAGGGTCGCGACCCTGCTGGCGAATCCACCCCCAGTTGCGGCTGGATTGTTCGGCGGCCACCCTGCCCTTTTCTAGCAACGCTACCTTGTAACCGTCGCGCGCCAAGAACAACGCTGTGCATACTCCGATAATCCCTGCCCCAATTACGATAACATCGGCTGAATCCGGCTGTGGTCCGTGATACGTGATCGGCGTATCATGATTGATCGGAAATTCCATGGCGTGCCTTTTGGGTAGGTTTCTTATAGGTACCTATACCGACCCTTTGCTAAGCCGAGAGTCGGGTGATCAGATCGCGCATGAAGCTATGCCCGGCCTCGAATTGTGATACTTCGATATATTCATTGGGCTGATGTGCCTGAGCGATATCGCCGGGACCACAGATGACAGCGCTATAGCCGGCCTCCTGAAACTGGCCCGCTTCGGTTCCATAGCTGACCTTGTGGCTGGCGTTATCGCCAGTGATCTGCCGTACCAAGGATTCGGCCAACCCGTCTTTTTCAGGTTCAAGCGCAGGTACATCGAAGCGCGGAGTTACCTCAATATATGTCTCTGGCACAACTTCCTGCATTTGCTTTTCGACTTCGCGTACCTTCTCGAAATAGGCATTACCCCATGCGTGCTTGTCCTCGCCGGGGACGACCCGAAAATCCATCGCGAAATAACAGTCCTTGGCGGTGATATTATGAGCAGTACCTCCCGAAATCACGCCAACATGCGCGGTGGTAAATGGAGGGTCGAACATCGCAGCCAGATCAGTGGGCTTGCGGGCCATGTTCTGTGTGTTGGTTTCATTGGCCCACTCGATCAACTTGGCCCCTGCCATGATCGCATTGACCCCTGTGTGCAAAAGCGACGAATGCACTTCGAATCCAACGACATGCGTATTGAAACCGATACCGCCCTTGTGGCCCGTCACCGCCTGGAGGTTGGAAGGTTCGCCCACGATGACCATCGCGCCTTGCGGCAATACCGACTGCATGGCCCGGATCATCGGCGGGGCACCGGTACACCCGATTTCCTCATCGAAGCTAAGCGCAATCTGAAGAGGTCGCTTCACCCCAGCGTACTTGGCTTCGACCAAGGCCCAGATCGCCAAGGCATCAAATCCCTTCATGTCGCAGGTACCACGGCCATAATAACGCCCCTCACGTTCGACGACGCTAAAGGGGTCACTGTCCCATGGCTGGCCATCTACGGGGACGACATCGGTATGACCCGAAAGCACAACAGCCCCTTCTTCCAGCGGGCCGACATGGGCAAACAAGGCATGTTTCGGCTGACCCGGGTCGATATAGCGATGCGACGCAATACCATGACTGTCAAGATAGTCAGCAACCCAATCAATCAGCGGAATGTTGGTATCGCGTGATACAGTGGGAAAACTGATCAGCTTTTCCATAAGGGCAAACGGGGTCATACGCGACGTCATCAATTTGATCCTTTAGTATCCGCTGTCGGTGATAAGCACCTGATGTCCAGGAGATACGGTTTTGTAAACAGAGGCTTCCGCGACATAGTCCGTCGGGTGAATGGGCGATGGGATAGGTTTGAAATTCAGCTCGCTTTCCTTTTTCCGCATCCGCGGATCAGCAATCGGCACGGCTTTCATCAACGCTTGAGTATAGGGGTGCTGCGGATTCTCGAACACCTGAGACCGTGTGCCCATCTCAACGATCCGCCCCAGATACATGACCCCAACATGATGGCTCACGCGTTCGACCACGGCCATGTCATGGCTAATAAACAGAAAGGACAACCCGAGTTCCAGTTGCAGCTCCAACATCAGGTTCACCACCTGCGCCTGCACAGAAACATCCAGTGCTGATACGGCTTCATCTGCGATGATAAGTTTGGGGTTCAACGCAAGGGCACGAGCAATGGCAACCCGCTGTCGTTGACCGCCCGATAGTTCGTGAGGAAACCGCCGCATGAAGCTGCGCGGCAATTCGACCCGATCAAACAGCATTTCCACGCGTTTGGTCAGCGCCTCGCCTTTCAGGGTGCGAAAGTTGTGGATCGGTTCGGCAACTTGGTCCGATAATTGCATCTGGGGGTTCAACGAGGCGAACGGATCCTGAAAGATCATCTGCATATCCAGACGCGATTCACGTAGACCCTTTGCATTCAACGCCATGATGTCTTTGCCGTCGATGTTGATCTCGCCGGACAAAGGTTCGACCAACCGCAGCACCGACCGTCCCGCTGTAGATTTCCCGCAACCTGATTCCCCCACAAGGCTAAGAGTTTGACCTTTGTTTATAGTGAATGACAGGTCTTCTACCGCGTGCACATTCGCGATGGTGCGGCGTAAGAACCCTCCGGTAACGGGAAACCGCGTGGTCAGGTTCTTGACCGTCAGAAGGGTATCCTCAGTACCTTTTATGGGCACAATTTCCTTACCTTGAGTGCCCAAAAGTTTCATTGGTTCAGGATAGGGCTTGCCACGCATTTCCCCCAACTTGGGGACGGCTGCCAAAAGGGCCTTGGTGTAAGGGTGTTGGGGGTTCTCGAAAATTTCCTCGACAGTCCCTTCTTCGACCTTGTTACCCCGAAACATGACCACGACGCGGTCCGCCATCTGTGCGACCACCGCCATATCGTGAGTAATGAACATTACTGCGGTCCCGGTCTCGCGTTTCAAACGGTCGATCAAGGCAAGGATTTCGGCCTGAATGGTCACGTCCAATGCCGTCGTCGGTTCATCCGCTATTAACAAACGTGGCGAACACGCCAGCGCCATGGCGATAACCACGCGCTGCCGCATGCCTCCCGAAAGTTCGTGGGGATACTGCGTCAGACGTCGTTCAGGTTCGGGGATACGTACTTGGGTCAGTAATTCCAATGCTCTGGCTTCGGCTTGGGCACGCGACATTTTTTTGTGCAGGCGAAGCCCTTCGGTAAGTTGACGGCCCACGGTGAAGACCGGGTTAAGCGCCGTCATTGGCTCTTGAAAGATCATGCCGATTTCGTTGCCACGAATTTCGCGCATGAGATCTTGATGTGTCTGAGCCAAATCAATGGCAGGCGCATGCTGGCGTTCAAACAACAGACGTCCTCCAGCGATACGACCGCCGCCAAATTCCACCAACCGCATAAGCGACAACGAAGATACTGATTTTCCGGACCCGGATTCGCCCACAACGCATACGGTTTCGCCAGCCCTGATGTCGAAACTGACATTTTCGACACCTAAAACCGGACCATCTTGGGTCTGAAACTCTACCCTAAGCTCTTGAATCTGCGCGATAGGTGTCGCTGAAGTATGGTCGAGCATGATTTTTCCGCTGATATTATTCGTTTATCAATAATTTTGATCAGTTGACGCTAAGACCATTCGTAACCCAGTGTCAAACCCCGCTCTGCCTGTCTTTAGCCGCACCATTAACGAGGCTTGCAATTTGCGTGAAACCTGTTTCCATAAATAGATGCGTGCGAAAAGGGCGAAGGGCGACCGCCCGTGATGTGGCAAGACGATCCAGAACTTGCGCTCTTGACCTTTTCGATACGATCATAAGACTGTCGAGACCACATCATGTAAGTGATACCGACAAGAAAAGAACGCGACACCAA
>TARA_R110000796_G_scaffold187301_4_pt1 | contig 12428 bp, 13 predicted proteins | sample TARA_R110000796 | Tara Oceans TARA_R110000796 (sample SAMEA4397815) | marine metagenome | biome: Polar Biome; feature: [SRF] surface water layer (ENVO:00010504); material: water (ENVO:00002006), including particulate matter (ENVO:01000060) such as... | depth 5 m | reverse complement strand
TTGTTTCTAAAAAATCACCGTTAAAATGTGGTGCGTTTCTTTCTACGACCTCTGCTCCGTCTTGATAAGATACTGGTTTATATAAACTATTATTATCTAAACTTCCTTGATGAAATTGATTTGTAATTAATTGAGAAATATTTGCTGGACTATCGTATCCAGTAGGTATTGTAAAAGTTGTTTTTTGTTTTCTTAATTTAAGATCTACTCCATATTCAGTAGGATAAACTACTGTTTGTGCTTTTGTATAATCGTCTATTACACCTGTAGGTTCTAATAAATAAAGTTTATCTCCGTTATTATTCCAAATACTTCCAGTTTTTACATTTGCTAAAAAATCACTTGACGCAAAACCACTTGCTAAATTATCAGTTGTTTTAGGCATAAAAGCATTTCTTATTGGTTGTGGTTGAGCACCAGCACCGCCTGGGGGGACACTATCAGCAATAAAAGTAAAACCTCTAAAAGGTAATAACACACAAGTATCACCAGCACAAGTAATATATTTAGAATACTCAAATGTGAATGAATTAGATATAATATTTTGTCTTGTTTCTTTTTTAGGTATTTCTAAAACATCAGCACCTACACCTACAGAATTAATTGCTACTTGTTCTATACTGATTACATCACCAGTATTTACTTCTACTCCGAAAGGTATTTTATTAGTCCATCTACTTTGTGAAGAATTTACAACAGCATCCTTTTTATTACATTCTAATAATACAGAAGTCATTTATTATATTATTAGAAGATATTTTAAAAAAATTTATTTAACCTATACTTGATACGAAACCGTTTTTAATGTTTAGTAATTTTTGAGTTATTACAAAGAAACGATAAGTCATATCTAAATCATATTCATCATTATCCCCTTTACGCTCAATAACCGCACGATATTCTACAGGCATATTACTTAATGTTCTACCTTCACCTCCTTTATTTCCTAATTCTAAACCTACCCAATTTTGTTCTCCACTCATTTTATTTTGTTCGTATCCCAGTATTCCTGTTTCACTTCCTTCTAATTCTTTATCAGTAATAAAGCAAACATCAGCGTCATATTCTTGGTCTTCATCAACAGCATCTGCTAATGTATATACAGATTGTGGGATTTGTAAAGGTGTTCCGAATACTTTACTACATTCATTATATTTAAGACCTTCATTAGTAATATCATTTGAGTAAAAAGGCACACTATCAATATTCCAGTTATAACGCTCTCCTCTCTGAAATGATTTAGAAGTATAAGCACCGAACAACTGATCTCCCCCAGCGTCTTTCTGTAAAATAATTGCTCTTACTTTTTTTCCTCCAAGTGCTAAATCTCTATTAACTTCTTCTCGGTTGTAATCATTTGGAGATACTAAAGGTGGATCTGCTACTTTAGGCACTTGTGATTGTATAGTAAATACATCTTCATAAGGTAAGTTAAATCCTCCTCCGCTATATATTTCATCTCTCATCTGAACCATTTGATCCGTGTAGTAAAGATAATCAGCACAGATAAAAAAATTATCTTGGTTAATTGTTGTCCCTGAATATTCTAATCCGTGATTTTGCTGAATACATCTTTTTAAACTTACGTCAGGTTGGAATTCTAAATGTAATGAAACTTCTTGGTTAATTAAAAATAAGGGTAATTGTAATCCTCTTAACATCGGTATAATATCCGCTAAAGCAAGTGAGAATTGTGCTGATGATGTTTTTGTAGATCCCATTTTTTGATACGATGGTATTGTATTACTTACTAATCCAATAAGTCCTTCTTCTGTTTTTGCTAAATTACTATCACCTTGGAATTGATTGTGTCCTCCTTCTTGTGCCGCCATTACATTTGAGCGATATTCTACTGATTGCGACAATTTTTTAAATGTATTATAATGTCCTAATTCTTCTAATGTAGATACACGACGACCTCCAATTTCTAAATAAGCACGACGAATTAATGAAGAAATACCAGTAGCAATTGGTAAAAATGCTGGGTTGTCTTCAGCACCAAGTTCTACTTTAAATTCATTTCCATTAACAGCAGTCCAATCAGCAACAGTTAAATCTTTACCTAATAAACAAATTTGAGTTTGTCCTAATACAGTTCCGTATGATTTTACAATATTTGCTTTTTCATTATTACCGCCTACATCTGTGGTAAGTTTCCAACCTTTATAATAATCAACATTATCACCAGTTCCATTACTCGCACCAGCATCAAGACGCACACCTGAATATAATTTAGCATTATCAAAAGCAGTATTATTTGCTATTGTTCTCGCAGTTAAAGGCGGTGAAATAATAAGACGGTGATTTGTAGCATCTACATCAGTAATTTTAAAAGTCATCGCCGTCCCAGCAGCGTCGTCTATAGTAAGTGTTAATAATTTAAGATGTGCTATATCTTCGGCACTTGTATCAGGGAGGGATGCGTTCGCTTGGACTACTGTGGAAGAATAAAGTGTAAAATCTGTATCCGCCGCCAAAGCAGTAGCAGTAGCAAAAGTTAAAGTTCGTGTAGCACCATCAACAGCAGTAATTATTAAATTCTGTCCTGTTCCTGTTCCGCCAGTAGTAGAAATAAAATCACCGACCTTCGGCATCGCAACATTTGTAGCAGTCGTCCAATCAGTGGCGTTAAGTTGTAAAGTAGTTGTGCTACCTGCTGTATTGGGACCCGTTAATGCTCCGCCTAAAGTAAAAGACGCTCCAGTATTACCTCCCATAAATGCTGGTAAATCAGTAGTTCTTGCGTCGTCGCTGTGATCTTCTGCTTCTAATCTTTTACTTAACAACTGAACTGATAGACGAGAATTTCTATCTAATACACCTTTATTATCAAAAACGAATTTTGCTTGAGTTTGTGAAAAATGAATAGGATAAAGTATATCAGTTTCTACTCTCATATCGTAGGGGTGATTTAACGGTTGTATATCTAAAATATCTGGTAATCCTCCACTCATTTTTTATATAATATAACTTATATAATAAAATGAAACAATAAACTTTTTTTAAGTCATAATATATCTTAATCCTACATCAATAATTTTAAACGGATTTCTTATGATAGATGAAATTGTATAAACCTTATATAATACCATCGCAGTAGTCTTAACTTTTTTATTTTTTTTATATATTTTTATTAAACTTTTTAATCCTCTCCATTCTGATCTAATCCTTCTCCTCGCTCTAAAAAACATTCTTACCATTTATATATAATTATAAATTATTTTTACTACTTCTTAAAGCGTTTTTATAACTTCTGATTTGTTCTTTTTGTTTAATTGATTTATCTAAATTTTTAGTATCAGCGTCTTCATTAGTCATACGCATTATTTCAGATGCTATTTTATGTGCTTCTTCGTGTTTAGCATCTTTTTTAGCGAAAAATTCTTTTGCTTGTTCTAAATGATATTTTCCTACAATTGATTTAGCGTATTTTTTGTCTTCATCTGTATATCCAAATAATTTCCATATCCAATTCATTTTTATAATATAGAATTATATTTTAATATGAACTCAAACTTTCGGCACTGCTACTATTTGTCGGTTTATTAAAATCTAAATCCATATCAATTATATCATCAACATTTTCAGCAACTACTCTAAAACATACTAACGCTCTTCTTAAAAATCCCCTAAACTCAACCAACTTTACAAAAATAAACGAAATAAACATTTACTCTATATCAATATTATTATCTTTAGTATCATTTAATTTTTGTGAAGGTGTATAGTTTAATTTTCTATCAAAATTTTTATACGCTTCTGCTGGTAATTCTCTTAATTTTAAATATAGAAAATGGAATTTTTCATTTGTCGCCTCTTCATATAATTTTCTAAATTGACCTCCATAAATTCCTCCAAGTTCTTCTTCTAATTTCTCAAATTCTTTTTCGTTAGGCACAGCAAATATCATACTGTGGGTTGTATTAGTTCTCGCTATCGGCGCTAACGCTCTGAACGCCTGACTGCTTAAAATTACATTTGTATTCCAGTGTCTATACCTACTTAAAAAATGATTTAATGTAGAGTTGCTGTGTATCATTCCTACACTATCATCAATTACAATCATTACTTTAGGCATTTTCTTTTTTTCATAAGTCATTTGTTCGTCAAGTATTTCCTGTAGTTTCTCATCACTATACATATCAAATGTAATAAAATGTTCTCTTAAAAATCTACAACTGTCGTCTAAATGAATACTTGGAGAGAATATATAAACTTCATCAAAAGCACCCTTACAATTATCACCGCCCCACATATTCTTATTTAACAACAAATTATTTATTAGAGTTGTTTTACCACTAGCAGTAGATCCTAAAATTGTTATTAATGATCCTCTGTTTCGTTTAATACTTGGTAATAATTCGTGATATTCTTTTTCGTCATCCTCAAAAAAAGGTTTAATCGGTATAACAGACATACTTGATTTACATTTTTTTTTTTTACGGTTCATCTGTGTATATATATACTATATATATTTAAAAAAATCTGTTTCCAGTATTAAAATAATTAGGATAATTCGGATTTCTATTAAAAGAATTTGTATTAATTTGTTTTTTTAATCGTTTGTTTTCTTCTTCTAATTTTGTTTTATCTTTTGCTAACTTTGATTGCTGTTTTTCTTTTTCGTATTGTATTTGATATTCTCTAAATTTATTATAATTCATTTGAGGTGGTTTCTGTTGTATAGTTGAGTATTCATTAAGAGTTGGTTGTTTTTCTTCTTCTTCTTCTTTATTTTTCCAATATCTTTCTTTTGATGCTACACGCTGTTTTTCTAATCGTTTTATTTTTGTTGCTTGTTTAGATTGTAATTTCGCTTCCAGTTTCGCTTGTTTCTTCGCTTCTCTATTTGCTTTTGCGGTTGCTCTTGCTTTTACTAAATGTGGATATTCTTTTTTCTTTTTTATAGGAGTGGATACAACCTCTTTAACTGCTTCTAATTCTTCTGCTTCTTCCGTGCCTTCTTGTTCTTTAATAAAAATTTTATCGTGATTAATTTTTTTTTTTGTTTTTAATTCTGCTATAGGTGTTTCTTCATTTATAATATTTTCTTCATCCATTTTTTTTAAAATATCCTTGTCTATTTTTGGAAATAATCCTGTAGTTTCATTATCCATATTTTATATTATATAGTAAAGAAAAAAATGTAAATAATTTGTATATTTATATTAGTTTCTTTTATTAGTTGTATTCATAAAGTTTATTTCTTTTTACTTGATCCAAATATATCTTCGTGTGTAGTTTTTTTTTTAATTTCGTCCTCAAATTTCATATGTCGTTTATCTTGCTGAATTAGTCCGTGTTCGCAATGCCTACAACATATAGGTTCTTGTTTTCCCTTTTCTATACATTTTAATTTTTGTTTAGATTTAGATACATCTTTAACTCTTTTAATTCTCTTCTTTTTATATTTTACCATATAATTTAATATAAGAAATTAAAATAAAATACTATTATATATAAAATGAGTTTGATTTCTTTATCAAGTGCTACACAGAACGATAATGCTAATTTTAGAAATAACTTTTATAAAGGATTAAAAATTGCTCCAAATAGTGAGGTTGCGTGTGTTTCTGCTGTTATGAATTATAATAGAGATTTAGTAATTGATGAAAGCAACGATACATTTAATATACAGGTAGGAGATTTAGATTTATTTAACGGTGGGTTTTCTTATAAAGTTCCGCACGGTATTTATTCGGTTGCTGGTTTAGTATCTATAATTAACACAAATGTTTTAACAACTATAAATGTATCTTATTTAAGAGGAAGCACCGCAAGTGGAGGTTTCAGTTTAAATTTTACAGATACAGATGTTCCAGCAGACAGCACAAAAGGAGTAAATTTTACAGTAGATTTTACACCTTTACAAACAGCATCAAAACCTACTTGTAAAGCGATTGATTGGTATGAAAAACCACATACAAATACAACAGTTTCATTTGGTAGTAATGCTGACGGAACAACTATAACGAAAAGTGATACACACGGAGATAATACAAAATACGACGGAGTTTTTTGTTCTGAAAATAGTTTAATGGAAAATCAACACGCTACTTTTGTTTTAAGAAAACAAAACGGCGAAACTTGGGATAATAATACTGATGTTGCTTTAGGTGTATATGGTATTTTCTCAACTACAGATTTTGAGAATATTAATAACACACAATTTATTAAAGAAAATAATATGGACGACGAATACGAAGCAATAAAACCACTTTTTGGATTTATTGTTGGGGAGAGTGCTGATAAAAGTGCTGTAGCAATAGAACAAGTAGAAACCGACTACAGCGACCACCCCCGAGTTGGTCGCACTCTAAACGCTTATGAGGATGTTGGGGGAGGAGCAAGAATGGTAGAATTAAATGATGCTAATGATGTATATTATATAAGAATTTGGTTAGGTCAAGAAGAAGCAACGCCGTCTGAAGAAGACGATAATAATAGTGCTTTTTATTTTATTACTACAAGTGCTCCTAATGATACTTTTGTTTCTACTGCTGCTACTTGGAAAAGTTGGATGAAATTTGGAACAAGATTTTATCCATTAAGAGTAGGAGGAGGTATTAAACAAAATGATAGCACTATCGCAGTAGAAATGTGTGCTACAGATAAAAATTTATCTACTGGAGTTTTAGCAAATTTAGCAAAACAATTTAGTCCAGCAACTTGGGAACCGCTCAATCATTATTTTATTTCCAGTATAACATCAAAAGGATCTTATAGTGATGGAACAACTACAGGAGGAAGACCAGAAAGAAAATTAACATTTAGTATGTCTGTATCTACTCAACAAGATCTAACGAATGATGCTAATAATATTGATTATCCTAATTTCGGTAATGTATTAGGTTTCGCTTCATTTATATCATCATCAGTTTTAGTTGCTACAGGTAATTATTCGTATAATAATACAAATTTTAAAACAGGAACAATAGATAAACCTTATACAACCGCTCAACCTTCTACACACATACAAATAACAAATTTACCTATACAATCTTATAACGGTGTTTCTTCATCTGTAGTAAGAACTATTGCTGTAATACCTCGTCAAAGATATTTAGGAACTCAAGGAAGTTGGACTGCTTCACAATTAGTTTGGGTTAATATAAATAATGCTGAAGAGTTAATAATGACTGAATTAGATGTGCGTATTACTGATAATTCTAATAAAGTTATAGAAAATTTGGAAGATGATACAGAAGTTTTATTAATGTTTAGACATTGTGGATGAGATCAAAAGCGTATTCATAAAGAATATAAAAAGAAAATAAATTTATAAGTATATTTATATAAAGAGATGATGAATTGCGGAGTTGTATTTGCTAATAATCATACTAAAGATAATGTAATGACTTTACCGAAAAAGAAATGGGATAAATACGATAATCTAAAACAATACAAACATAAGCAAGACAGAGATTTAATGTTTGGAGCAGAAGGAGAAGCAGAAACATTACCAGTTTTAATTGAGTATTTCGGATTTAATATAAAAAAACTACATCGTTTTAGTTGTTTTGATTTTCGTAGTGATGATAATAAAACTTATTTTGAGTTAAAGACAAGACGAAATGATAAAAATAAATATCCCTCTACAATAGTGCCTACAAGTAAGTTAAAGAAAGCAGAAAAATTATTTAAAAAAGGTTGCGATGTATATTTTGTATTTAACTTTGAGGATGTAATTAGTATAATAAAATACGATAAAGACCCTAAAAAATTTAAACATAAAATAGCAACAGGAGGTAGGTGGGACAGAAACAAAGATGAAACTAAATCATACGCCTATATATATTGTGCTAATTTAACAGATATAACTGAATGCGAAACTGCTAAAATGATGTTTATTGATGATAGTGAGGATAGTTGTATTTAAAGCGTATTCATAAAGGTTATTGTTTCATTTTTAATATGTAAGTATATATTATATAAAAAGAATGAGTGAGATTAAGACGAGAAGATGTGCGAGTGGTTTAGTAATTGAGAATTTTTTTGCGAGATTAACTAATAAATTTTATAAAAACGGTAGTTCTACATTATCTTATTATTTTGACGAACATTTTTACTATTTAAAATCATACAACGAAGTAATAGCAATTATACAAGATGAAAATGTAGAAGGCGAACAATGTGCTAATATTGATTTACATAATAGTAATGAATTTGTAATCCACCTTTTTGATAAAACAGCAAAAGGAGGAAATTATTTTTCACAGACAACATCCAAACATATAGGTCTTGTAAAAAATTGGATAAAAGAAAATTCACTTACTTATCTATATTATAATTATCAATCGTCAGCAATTTACGATTTGATCGCAACATTACAACAACCTAAATTATTTATAGAAAGTAATATTGATTATGCCGATGATGAAGATAATATGGATGTTTTTATTATTGATAATTTCCAATACATAAAAGCATTACAAGAATAATTAGATCTCGTCAAATTCATAAAATTCATAAAATTATATATAAACTTATTTTATTTTTATTTAAAGATAAAGTGCGTTTAAATTCATAAAGAATAATCTTATTAATATATAAAGAGTATTTGATGAATGAAACAGAAGATTTAACAGACTGGAAAGCAAAATATAATGCGATGATGAGTAAAGAGGCAGAACAAAAAAAAAAGAGAGCAGAAAGACAACGAAGATATAGAAAAACATTAAAAGGTAAATTAGCAATTAAAAAAGGAAATGAAAAAAATAAACTATCACCTAATTATGTAGAAAAAACAAGAGCAAATGCTAAAAAAACTTACGAAAAAAATGTAGAAGATCAAATAAAAAACGGTATATCTATTACAAGACGCAAATGTAGAACAGAAAAAGAGATGCGAGAAAAAGTTATATCTTGGTATAAAGAAAAACCTACTTCATTAAAAAACGGAATATATATAGCATTTAAAAAATTAGAATTACAGAAAAAAACAATTATATTTAAACAAATGAAAGAGTATCCAAAAATAGATGTAGGATATTATCCTAATGTAGGATATATAGAAAAGGGTGATGTAAAATGGGTCGGTTTAGAATATCTAAATGATAATAAAAATTTGTATGTATCCCCAAACAATAAAACTACACTCAACACCCAAAAACCGAAAAAAAAGCGTTTGGTAAAGGACACAAAAACTGAATTTAAACTAAATAATGAAGGATCGGTAGTGATAAGTTGGGATTAAAATAATTTAAATAATTATTTAAATAAATAAATATTTAGATTATATAAATAAAATGGTAGTTGTTTCTGCTAATTGTATGAAAACGATGTGTGAGGAAGTAGGAAAGAGAGGTAAAAAAACAAAATATAAAGCACCTAAAAAAACTAAATCAGCACCTAAAAAAACTAAAAAACCTCGTAAAACTCGTAGTGATAAAGGAAAAAAACGAGTAAGAAGAACTAAAAAAGAAGTTTCAGAAAGTAAAATGATGGGAGGTGAAGATAAAAAAGCACCTAAAGGACGCAAAAAACGAAGTGATACAGGTAAGAAACGAGGAAAACGAGTTAAAAAAACTGGAAAAGGAAATGTAAAAATGACTATTAAAAAAAAGAAAAAACCTAAAATGATGAAAAAGAAAAAAATGTTAGCAATTAAGGATAAACCAATGGGATCAGCAGAAGCATTTACAAAATACGGAGGATACGCTACTTTAAATGTAAATTTAAATCCAGCACCTTTTATAGGAAATGTAGCAGGTCAATCATCAGTCCAATCAATAGTTCCGTTTGTAGCACCGCCTCGTTCTCGTTCTAACGGAAAATTAACAGTAAGAGGAGCAAAACAATTAACCGCAACAAAACCTAAAGGAATGATTACAAGAGCAGAATGTAATAAAAAAATTAAACAGGCATTACGATCTCGTTAGGGTTTTTAAAAGTATAATTGTTTAATTATTTAGATTTTTAAATAAAATATTATTAATATATATAATAATGTTTTCTAATAATAAGTCTGCCTCTGTAAGTAGCAAAAGTTCAGTTGTCCCAAGCGATCATCAACAAGATTATAATGACGGTGATACAATACGATTTGATGTTCCATCTTTTATGGGATTTATAGATCCACGCCAATCATACTTAAAAATGGATGTCCAAATAAATAGCACAGAAGGAAGAATGACTTTAAATAGAAAATGTGGTATTCATTCTGTTATTAATAACTTAAGAATATACGACGGAACAAATAGAACACAGTTAGAAAATATAGAAAATTACGCCGAGTTAGCAAGTAAAACTCACCATTATTCTAAAAATGAAAGTATAAACCACAAACGAGAACTTACTGAAGCATTAGAAGTAGGAGATTTAGAAAACGGATATTTTTTTGATACATACTTACCGACAGCAACAATTACAACCGCAACTGGAAATAATAATAAAGTCCAAGTAGCGTGTGGATTAAAAAGTGGTATTTTAGGAGGTGATAAAATGTTTCCAGTTGTTCTTACTCAAGGTCTTAAAGTAGAGATTGATTTAAACGACGCTAAAAAATGCGTCCAAATTATTCATTCAGGAACAACAGGACACGAAATTTTAAATCATACAGCGACCGCTGCTGGGACTGCTACTTGCGATATTGCTGGAACTGTTGATAAATGCCCCTTTGTTGTAGGTCAAGAATTAGAACTTATGAATGATAATGTGGCGGCGAAAACTGTTGTTTCTTTAGGTGCTTTAGTTTCTATTACACATAACGCAGGTAATACTACTCTTTTATGGACTACAAATACAGGCGTAGTTATTCCAGTAGGTAAAGCAAAAATCAGAATTAAAAGAACTGATATAGATACATACAAACCAACTTTAACATTCAGTAATATAGAACTTGTATTAAAACAAGTATCCCCTCCATCTGCGTATGTTAATGATATGATGAAACAAGCACAATCAGAACAAGGAGTTAATTTAGATATATATACCTATAATTTATATAGAAAAAATGTTGCTTCATCAGAAACTATATCACAGCAAAATATACCCTCGTATAACACTCGTGCTTTATCGGTTTTATCGCTACCTATTAATAATACTACGCCTTCTGTCGCAAGAGATAGTTTAGAAACAATTATAGACGGTATGATTGATTACAATTTTTATATTAACGGACAATCTCAACCAAGTAAAAAAGTAGATGTATCTAATCTCGCACGAGGATTTTACGATCAAGTTGCTCTTTGGGAAAATCAGAAATCGTTAATGAGTTGTGGGGTTGCTGTAAGAAATCTTTTAGATTTACCAAGTAATTTTATGGTTTCTCGTGCTTTAGGACGCTACGGAGGTGTTTATAATTTAAGAGATGGAGGTGATTTAGAATTAAGATGTGAATATAGCGGAAGTGCTGTAAATAAACTATTCTTAAATTATATCTGTGTATTAAGACGCATCAATATTGGAGGTAATGGTGTCCAAGTAATGTTGTGATTAAAAAAATTTAAATAGAATTTTTCATTTTAAATAATATATTAATAATATATAAAATGAACCAAAGTGCGAGAGAGTGTGTTATATTAAAACCTACAAATTCAGGAAACGGTGTTTTTTCTTTTCATAAAGGATCACCACAAATTGAGTGGGATATACCTGTAATGCCTAAATTTTTAGACGGAAAAACTCTCCGAATAAACGGAACTTTTAAAGTTTTTGATAGTGCTGGATCTCACCCAACAAACCGAGATAAAACAAAACGAATTAATATTGATAGTAGGACTGGTGTTTCTTCTGCTATTGAGTTATTGAGTATAGAAAGTCAAGACGGTCAATCTTACGAAATGATTAAGAATTACAATAGATTATGTGCTACTCTTATGCCTCTACAACATTCATTTACAAATTATATTTCTGCTGGAACTGATATGGTATTTGGTGCTACTTCTAAAGATTTACAGCAAGGTTATTTATGTGATAAACGAATTACATTTAGTATGCCTTTACTTGCTGGTATATTACAAGGACAACCTTTAGATTTAATAATGACTAAAGGACTTCATCTTACCTTACAATTAGCACCAGATAAATTTGTATTATTTGATAATTACTTTAAAGACCAAGCAAATAACGACGGTGTTGGTTCATACTACGAATTAAGCGATTTAACACTTACATTTGACGCAATTGTCCCTCCTCCTCAACAGCAACAGGCGATGTTAGGAAATAGAAGCGGTGCTTGGGATTACATTTCTTATTCATCATTTTATACAACAATGACCTCAAACGATCACTCATCAGTATTTAATGTAAATAAGTCAAAAGTATTAGGTGCGATTGCTAATATTATACCTTCTGCTTGGATTAATAATTATCATTACAATTCACAGATGATAACACCATTATTAAAGAAAAATGGAGGTGCTGTGCTAAATAAAAAAGCAAAAATTAATAATGTTATATGGACTAGAGGAGGTATTCGTATGCCT
>TARA_R110000796_G_scaffold45689_18_pt1 | contig 12467 bp, 7 predicted proteins | sample TARA_R110000796 | Tara Oceans TARA_R110000796 (sample SAMEA4397815) | marine metagenome | biome: Polar Biome; feature: [SRF] surface water layer (ENVO:00010504); material: water (ENVO:00002006), including particulate matter (ENVO:01000060) such as... | depth 5 m | reverse complement strand
TGTGCCTAGAATTTCAACACGTTTGATTGAGTCGATACCAAGGTCTGCTTCCATGTCCATGCCTAGTTCAAGCATTTCAGTTGGGTAACCGGTTTTATCGGCAACTACTGCTAACATGGTGCGCTGGACGCTTTCTGCACTTAAGCCTGTTGCTGGCGCTGCAGATGCAATTGGTGCTGCAGCCACTGTGCTTGCCGCTGGCAATTTGGTTTGCATGTAGCTAACGATTTCACCCAAGGTGCGACACTCAGCTAAATCTTCTGGGCTCAGTTCAGGTAAGCCTGGAAGCTCATCTTGTACTGTGCCTAAAATTTCCACACGCTTGATGGAGTCGATACCAAGGTCTGCTTCCATGTCCATGCCCAGTTCAAGCATTTCAGTTGGATAACCGGTTTTATCGGCAACCACAGCTAACATGGTACGTTGGACGTTTTCAGCCGTTAAGCTTGTTGATGCTGGTGCAACAGCATCTACCGATGTTGATCCTGTTGACGCTACAGCAACCGTGTTCGCCGCTGGCAATTTGGTTTGCATATAGCTAACGATTTCGCCCAAGGTGCGACACTCGGCTAGATCTTCTGGGCTCAGTTCTGGTAAGCCTGGAAGCTCATCTTGTACTGTGCCTAAGATTTCTACCCGCTTGATTGAGTCGATACCAAGGTCTGCTTCCATGTCCATGCCAAGTTCAAGCATTTCTGTTGGGTAACCGGTTTTGTCTGCGACCACATTGAGCATAGTGTCTAACACTTGTTGCTGTGTTAGTCCGGCTGTTGGTGCAGAAACCGCTGCTGAGCTAACTTGCTGAGCGACAGGAGCTTGAACAGGTTGACTGGCTGTTGGTTGAGGTTGAACCGCTTGAGCTGTATGAACCTGAGCTGGAGCAATTGGTGCTACCACTGGCGAAGGTGTCGTTGTGGCTTGAGCAACTTGGTTTGGCTGTACAAACGCAGGCTGTACTGATGGAGCAGGTACAGATACTGTTGCTTGTATTGAAGGTGTTACCGTTTGCCCTTGCAACATGGCTAATGCGGCTTGGTTTGCTTGTGCTTGCTGCGTTAAAAATTGGGTATGACTTTGCAATGTTTGTGCTTGATGCTGGTGGAACATCTCCATCGAACGTTGCAAGCTTTCTGGAATGGCTAATCCCGATGACGCCATTTGTGCTTGGGCTGTCATCAGGTGAGCAAACGTGTCGCCATATTGCTGTGGTATGGCTAAAAACTGCTGATGTAATTCAGCTGTTTGTTGCTGCGCAGCAAAAAATGCACCGATACTATCGGCCGACGCTGGCACACTTGAGCTAACCGGTTGAGCTTTAGCTACAGGAGTCGTTGCCGCTAAAGGTGCGTCTACTACAGAGGCTTGAGCTTGTGCTGATGTTGCAGGCACTTCAATGTATTCAGTTTTAATGACTTCTTTTTCCACAATCTTTTCCACAACTTTCTCGACAGGCACTTCCACTGTCTGGCTGGTAACGGTGCCGGTTTGCAATGACTTTTGCATTTTGGCTTGAGTGGCCGGACTAATATAATTACTCGCGGTTAACTTAACGTTCATCGGTGACACTTTTGCAAGCTCAGCGATAGGAGCTTGATATGGATCAACCTCGGTTAATGCAACACCTAATACTGCAAGCTGACAAGCCGCTTGGCGTAGTTGAGTGTCACTATTGCCTTTAGGATTTGGGTTCAAGCTCACTACACTGACTGACTCTGCTTTATTGCCTAAGGTCGCCTCAACCAATTTTTGGAGGATGTTTTTAGGACCAAACTCAACAAATACACGAGCACCAGCATCATACATGGCATTTAGTTGCTCGCTAAAACGAACCGATTGCAACATATGTTCACTAAATACTGCTTGGATTGCTTTAGCATCGTTAGGATGTGCTTTACCTGTGCCATTGGCATAAAGGCTTAGTTTTGGCTTAGCAAATTTAATCTTATTGATTGCCGCAGCAAACGGCTGCTGCGCATGTGCCACTAATGGAGTGTGGAACGCACCAGAAACCGGCAGGGCGATTGCTTTAAAACCAAGTTCAGTGGTGATAGCTTGTGCCGCTAGGGTACATGACGCTGTTGGGCCTGCAATAACCAGTTGGGTTGGTGCATTGTAATTAGCCACCTTAACGCCTTCAAATGCACTAATGCACTGTTCAAGCTTTTCAACTCCGTTGTCAACAGATTGAGCTGGGACAATAATGGCGTACATTACGCCAGCGTCTTGATCTTTAGGTGTTGCCGCCATTGCTTGGCCACGAGCAAAGGCCAATTGGTAATAATCAGCTTGGCTAATGACGCCTGCTGCACATAATGCTGACAGTTCACCAAAACTATGGCCAGCAACCATATCGGCTTTAAAACCTGCTTGAGTCAATAATGCATATTGGCCCATGCTGACCGCGCCAATAGCACTCTGGGCATTGGCGGTATTGGTTAATGCGGCCTGTTGTGCGGCAATGTCTTCGGCTTCAAAAGCAGGATTTGGGTACATAATTTGCGATAGTGGCGTTTGTTTATGTTGGGCAAACACCTTGTCTGCTTGCATCAGTTGTTGACGCATTTCTGGATACAAACAGGCTAAATCGGCGCCCATGTTCAGATATTGTGCCCCTTGCCCAGCAAATAGTGCTGCCACTTTATGGCTTGCCGATTCAGGATGAATCAATGCTGCTGCGCGATAACTGGTACCAGAAGGCAATTGCCAGCTGTCGGCAGTATTTGAGCTTAACTGCGCCAGCGCCTGAGTCAGCTGAATGGTTAAGTCTGCTAATGAAGCAACCACTAAACCTATACGTGCCGCGTTAGGGGCAATAGTATTTAAGGCAAAACGTTTACCAAAATCGGCTAACACAATTTCTTGGCGATTTTGCTGTGTGGTATCAACAGCCTTAATTTCACTTTGCAGGGCAGTTAATTGAGCCTGTAATGCGGCTTTATTTTCAGCGTGGATCAACAGGCTTTGTGGCACTGAACGTTGACGATATTTATCGCCTCGAACATGTTCTTGACGATATTCTTCCAACACAATGTGGAAGTTGGTGCCGCCAAAACCAAAGGCACTAATACCCGCGCGGCGTGGTGTATTGTCTGCTCTTGGTAACCATGGACGGGTTTCGGTATTTAAATAAAATGGCGAGTCCTGAATGTTTAATTTAGGATTTGGTTTACTGACGTTAATGGTCGGTGGCAACACTTTATGATGCAAAGCCAGAGCCGCTTTAATCACACCAGCGGTTCCTGCTGTTGATTTAGTGTGGCCAACTTGCGATTTAACTGACCCAAGGGCAATGTGCTGTTGAGTGTCATTACCGTCGGCAAACACTGATTTTAAACCATTGAACTCCGCGACATCACCAGCTGCAGTACCAGTACCATGGGCTTCAATTAAGCCAACAGTGTGCGGCGCAAAACCTGCATCGTCATAAGCGCGTCGAAGTGCTTTAGCTTGGCCTTCAGGGCGCGGTGCATAAATACTTTTAAACTTACCGTCTGATGATGAGCCAATACCTTTAATAACAGCATAAATTCGGTCACCATCTCGTTCGGCATCATCAAGACGTTTAAGCGCCATCATGCCAATACCTTCACCTATCATCATGCCTTTTGAATCAATGTCAAAAGGTTGAATGGTGTCGTTGGTGGTAAATGCCGGTGTTTTTGAAAAGCTCATGTACATCGAAGGCGAGTTGTCGGTACACACACCACCGGTGATCATCATGTCACTGCGGCCTTCAACTAATTCTGTAATCGCCATGCGCATTGCCGCTAAAGAACCTGCACAAGCTGCGTCAACCACGCAATTCATGCCGCCTAAATCAAAGCGGTTAGCGATACGCCCAGCAATCACATTGCCGAGTGAACCTGGAAATGAGTTCTCTTCCCAGTGAATATATTGATCCTGAAACTTTTTGATCAACATCTCAGTGTCTTCATCACTTAGACCACTATTTTTAAATACTTTTTTGAGTATTGGGTACTGCAAGCGACCGCTGAGGCTATGATTGATTTTTTGACCACCGCCGACGCCTAGTGTAATACCGATGCGATCGGTATCGTACTGTGCATCAATACCTGCATCTGCCAGCACTTCTTTGGCGACCACTAACGATAAAAGTTGTGAGGTGTCTGTTAGTTCGAGGATATTAGGTGGCAGGCCAAACTCCATTGGATTGAAATCGACTTCAGGTAAAAAACCACCGCGTTTACAGTAGCTTTTATCGGCCATTGATTTATCGGCATTGTAGTAATCTTCAGCATTCCAATGGCTTTCTGGAACGTCGATAATCGCATCAATTTTTTCGCTGATTAAATCCCAAAACTTGTTTAGGTAACGTGAGTTAGCAAAAATACTTGCCATGCCGACAATCGCGACAGGCATGTCTTTTAAGCGTTTGTTTAAACGCTTATCTTTATTACTAGATTGGCTCATATGAGTCTCCGTTTGATAACTGAGGTTCAGTTATCTGGTGTTGGGATCCAGCTGCATCAATGGTGCTAGTGGATACTGCTGCTGCTGGTTGACTTGCTCCGGGAAAACGAGCAAGAAAAGTGTGATAATTGCGAACCAATAACTTACGTAAATGAAATGGTCCGTGCTTTAAGACATGCGTGATATAGCGATTACTCGCTTGGGTATGGCTGTCTTGATAAATATCGAGGTAAACCCAGTCAGACTTAAAATCGACTCCAAGCAAAACAGAATAGGCTTGCTGCTTCGTTAATTGAGGCGGAATACTTAACGACACTACTTGCACTACGTTGTCTGGATCTGGACTCGGCAGGGACAAAGTATCGGCTAAGGTCTTAGGGTTAACGGTATAGGTTTGTATATCAGCGCCCTGAGTAATCGGCAGCTGATTGAAGAATTTTTCTGGCACAAAAGGGCTGTCAAATTCGTCTAGTTTAGAGACCCCAAAACGCTTTAAGCAGCGGGCAAGGCCGGAGCGAGAGACATTGGGGTTGATAAATTCTTGGGTGACTTTTAGTAGCCGATCTAAAGGCATTTTTAATTGATAACGCAAGCCCAGCATCACGTATTCTTCCATCGGAGATAGTGTCGTGTTGAGTTTGTGCGGGGTATTCGGGGTGTTATCGATTGAGTCACGTTTACGCCATTTACGTACTGTGGCTTCGCTGATATTGAGAATTTTGGATAACTGACTGACACTGTAATCGGATTGCTGAATAAATTGACGCATTTCAGGCGTCGTCGTCGCATTACGGTGTTGAACCGTTTTTTGGCGAGGCTTGCCCTTAAATAAACCTGATTCTAAATGTGTTGTTATCTTTTTTGTCATCTAGACCGGGATTCCAAATAATCTATTGGGACTTTAGCGCATTTAAACTTACCGATACTTACTTAAGTCATACTTAAAGAAGTTAAAAATTAGTCTAAATATCCATTTGTGCTTTTTTTAGCACAAAGCACATTACCTGAGGTTTCGCTCCGATACAATCACCCGAGACTGAAAACAAGATATGAGGTGTAAAAAATGATTATCTGAGGAATGTGTCAAGGCATCTCTAGATCTAAAATTGCACTGAATTTACCTTGTTTTGGCGATTATTTTGTCAGTTAATCATTTGATATATTGCCCCAAATAAAAAGCAGGTAACGAGTTTTCTCATTACCTGCTTTTTTTGATCAATCGACATACTAAGGTTTATGCCCATCAACTCGGGAAGAAGTCGATAGCCCAGATAGTAGTCATTAGCGCGACTTTTTCTGCTGGGAAGCTGATTGAACGTAATACCAAGGTTAATTGACGCTCTAACTTGGGGTTATTGAGTTCGCTTGATTTAATCGTTACCTTGCTGATATTGCCATTGGGTTGTATGACAATTTCAAACATCACTTTGCCTTTTAAAAACGGATCTTTTCGAAGTGCACGATTGTACAACGAATAAAGCCGCGATTTATTGGCCTCTAATGTTCGTCTTAATGCTGCTTCAGAACGTTGCCCACCTTGGCTAGCTTGACTGGCTTTTTCAGAAACGGCCCCTTGGCTTGCCAATACTTCCTCTTTTGCTAAGCGTATTTGTTGAGTTTGGTTGCCACTTAACGATTCTGCTGCAACGGTTTGGCTTATGGTCGATTTGGCCAAACTGTCGGTTTGCTTATTTGCCGCGCGAGCTAACAAGTCGCGTTTTACTTTGACTTCTTGTGCTGTCGTTTGGTCAAGTTTACGTTGCGCTGCGGGTTTAACATCAAAGGCTTCGCGCATCGAAAAAAGCTCATCTTTCATGGCAGCTAAGCCTGATGTGCTGGCTTTCTGTTTTGCTGCGTCACGTGTTACTGGTTGAACAACTTGAGGTTTTACAGCTTGTTCAACAGGTTTTTCGGGTGCCTTTTCTTCTGGTGGTGCAGGCTCCGGTTCAGGCAATGGTTCAGGCGGTTTCACCTCAGGTTTGACTGGTGGAGGTAATTGCTTTTCTTGCAAGATGATTTTGGCTAATTGTGGCGGTACTTGCTCTTTCACTTCGCGCGGCAGTTCAACTTGTTCAAGCATGGGCACTACGACCGCAAAGACGACATAAACTAACAGCAACAACCACAAAATCTGTTTAAACAGTTTGTCTTGTTTGCTGGGTTTAAATAAGTCGCCTAAATCATTAAAACTCTGATTGGCTTCATGATGGTGTAAGGTTGCTGTTGTCATATTAGCCCTCACCATTAGTTTGCTTTGCTTGTTGTTCAACCGCCAACGAAATATCCCGGTAACCGGTTGCCGCGCAAGCAGTCATAATTTGCTTAAGCACCACATAAGGAGTTGATGCATCGCCAATAATAGTTACCGCACGACCATTTTGTAGCTCGGCTTCACTAAGCTCGGTGCGTTTACTGGCTTGATAGGTCAATTCGTTGGTTAAGGCATTAATAAACTCAGGGTTTTGTTGTTCGGTTAAGCCTATTTCATCAGTACCTTTTTGCCATATAGGGCGCTCTTGCACTAAAACGGTGTCGGTAAACACAGTAATCACCAGGTTTTCAACTGGCAGCACATCTGCAACAGACACGGGCAAACTGATTTTTTCGATATTTTGCAGTACTCGCACTTCAGATTGATTCACAATTAAGAAAAACACCAAAATGGTAAAAATATCCATTAATGCAACAAGGTTGAGCTTACTGCCGGCTTTTAAGCGTTTGTGGTGTTTAGCTAATCTGCGGCTTCTTGCCGATTGCTTCATCATGGCTTAGCTCCTACTGGTTTTCCAATAGTGGCTTGTATCGGCTGAGCAGCATCGGCGTCATTAGTGGCCGGAGCATCACCTAATGAGATCATCGGAAACAGTTCCGCATCTACCAAATTGGCTGCCACTACCGCTTTAAATGATCGTACCGTGTCCATGGCGGACACGATGGTTTGATAGTCAACCGCAGGATCAAGTAACAATACGATGTCATTTTTTTCTATGCCTTGTTGCTGAAACGTCAGTTTCAAGTCTTGTAGATACACAGACAATGCGGCGAAATCATAACCTTTATCAGTCAGTTCAAACTGTTTAAGTGACATGCCTGCTGGGTAGTTTAGTGCTAAGCGCGCAGGGGTAATCACTAGTTCGAGTATTTTGGGCTCTTGATCATCTTGTGCTTGTTCTGCTTCTGACAATACTGGCAATTGCAGATTTAAAATACGCACTTGTGAGAACACCAAACTCAGCAGGAGTACTGGCACTAACACAATCATCAAATTCATGAATGAGGTGATATCCAGTTCTGCGTCTTGGGTATTAGGGCGACGACGGCGTCTCATACTCATTAGCCTCGGTTGTTATCCGTTTGCTTGTTAAATGACAATGAATTGAGCAGTTTAATGCCTGCCATTTCAATAGAGTCAACGATGGTTGCCGTTTTAGTTTGTAGGCTTGAATGAAATAAAATCAGCGGAATGGCAGTGATCAAACCAAATGCGGTGGTGTTCATCGCAACCGAAATACTAGAAGACAATAAGTTGGCTTTTTCAGCTGGATCGGCGCTAGCCACTGCCGAGAATGCTGCGATTAAGCCCATAATGGTACCTAATAGACCCAATAGCGTGGCGATGTTAGCGAGAGTGGCAATAAAGGGGGTGCGTTTTTCAAGGCGTAACATGTATTCCATCACGGTTTCTTCCATGGCGTATTCCACGTCTTCACGACGACTTGCACTTGATATACGGGCAATACCTGACTGCAATACATCAAACACGGGGGCTTTATGGTTTTGTGCATGCTGGCTAATGGTGTTGATGTCACCGGTTTTTAAAGCATTTTTAATCAGTGCAAAAGCCTGTTGATTGGTGCGATGTGCAGAGCTTAAATATAACCAGCGCTCAATGGTAATGGCCAAACCGACCACTAACACTAAGGCGATAGGGTAAATAAATGGGCCGCCATTTTGTAAAAACGCAATGATATGGTCGGTAAAACTCATGTGATGTTCCTTCTCTTATTGTCGTATTGAACACTGGCGTTAATGGCTACAGGTGTTCAATTGTTTTTGTTAGGTATTACTCAGTTTTTGGGTAGCATGTTGTTTATTTAGAGTCATTATTTAATGATGCATTTATTGATCATTTTCTGGTTTGCCGTTGGCAAAATCTCTGACTTGTTGTCGAAATAATTTTGGATTGATTGGCCTAAATTCGGGTAGTGTGAGCCGCATGCCTTCGTTGTTAATGTCTATCGGATTATTGATCCCTTGCCACGGCATAATATAAAGCACTTTGGGTTGCTCTTGTGAGCCGGTCACTTGGCTTTGGATCACCACAGGTTTGTTGCTTGTGGGTTTCACCGCCTGTTGCTTTTCTGTGTCATCATTGGCCGTAGCCTGAGCTGAGACACTCAGTAAACCAGTGGCTAAAAACAGCGGCAATGCACCAAGACGACACGTTGCTTGAAACACCTTTTTCATGGTCATCTTAGCCTGCTCCATTAGCATTGTCGGGTAATGTTAATCCCGCGCGTTGAATTTTAATTTCCACGCCAGCGAGCCAACGCTTGGCTTGTTCATCATTTGGTTGGTTAACCAAATAAGCCAGGTAGTATTGGCGTGCTTGCAGCAGCTGGCCACGATATAACTCTAATAATATCGCCAAATTTAATTGCGCTTGTGGGTATTGAGGCCACAGAGTTAGCGCTGTTAAGTAACCTTGCTCTGCCTGAGCATACTGGCCTTGTCGCCTTGCGATATTGGCTTTTATTTGATGCGCATATGGATTGTTATTATTAACCGCTATCGCTTGTGCAAGCAGTGCATCAGCTTGGGCTAATTGTTGCTGATTTATCGCGATGATGGCTTTATTGACATATGCGCCCGACAACTGAGGCTCTGCTGCAATTACTTTATCAAATAAACTATTGGCTGCTTGCCATTGCTGGTTTTTCATTTGGTCAATGGCTTGCTGATATTGACTCAATACCGATACGGGCACATCAGCTAAACGCTGTGATGCTTGTTCAAGATACACATTATGAGTATCTGTTGAGCCTGCACTGATACTGGTGCTGTTATTGGCTCGGTTAGTATCGAGGCTAACTAAGTCGACAATGTCCTTATTCATGCCATCTAGGCTTGGATCCTTAGCGGTTTGCTTATTCACATCAGTACTGCTTGGCGATGAACTACAACCGGGTAACAGCATGAGGCTTACTAGCGCGAAGAGTGCCACTTGCGCTGTCGATGAGGTAAATAATGATTTAATGAATAGCATCGATGACCTCATGAGTGAGTTCTTGTTTTTGATAAAGGGCAGGAGACATTTGTGCCAAGCGTTTAAAGCTTTGTTCTATCCATTGGTCAACAATATCATCCCATGCTCTTTGGGTATTACTGATGTGAATTTCAATGGCTTTCTCTTCAAATGGATAAGCCAGCTCTTCGAGTAAAATCTCGTACTCTTCCAAGGCTAATTCATCTAAATCGCCAGGGCGTTGTGAACTCATCATGTCGCTCGCAAGTTGGCGATACATTTCTGCAAGGTTGTATGTTGCATGGGGAACGTATTTGGCTAATTGAAAGTCGATCACTTGTTGATAATAACCAATGGCTTTTTTCATCGCATCTTGTTTGCGCTTCAAGCTTTTTTGCAAAGGTGCGTTGAGTTTAATTGCCGCAAAACTGCGTTGTTCTGCTTCACCCAAGGCAAACGCCGCGATAGAGGCAAGTTCAATTTGACGAGCCTGAATGGCATTCGCATCTTGCTGCAATTGTTTGCGATCGAAGCTGAGTATTTGTCTAAACCAGTAATATTGCTTATTAGCTTCACCGCTTTGGCGGTAAAACTCACTCATTTTAAAGCGAACCTCTTGTGCTACATCAAACGGTTGTGGGTAGGTTTTAGCATAAGTTCTAAAGGTGCTGAGTGCGCTATTGTTATCGCCTGCTTTTAAATAATACTCCGCCGCAGTGTATTGAGCTTCACGCTTTAATGCGCCGGGCTTTTCATTGGCGACAATGATCAAAAGCTGCTCGGCGGCCAAGTCCCATTGGGCAAGTGCTTCGTAGGACTGGGTTAATTTGGCCGGAATAATCGCGCTAAACTCATGGTTTGGATAACGTTGTTGAAACGGTTTTAATACGTCGACCGCTTCTTGCCAGCGCTGTTGTTCCAGCAATAAGTTTGCTGCGTCGAGTTCGGCATTAACCGCATATTTTGATTCGGGTACTGCCTGAGCGACTCGTAATAATTGACTCACGGCTAACTCTGGTTGTGTTTGTTTAACGGCTTGCGCTTGGAAGTAAATGCTTGAAGCTAACAGATTACGCATTTCAGACCATGAGTCTGTGCTCTTGTCTGTGTATTGCAGCGCTAAAATGTAACCCTCTTCTGCCTGCGCGTATTGCTCTTGCTGATACAAGCTATTGGCATAAAGCTGGCTAACAAACTGCACTTGCTTACGGGCGGCGTCTGACAACGGCGTTGCGGTTTGCACTGAGCTTGCCGCGTCATTGAGTGTGTTAATGCCGTGGGTTTGTAATACAAAATCAGTAAAATATTTAAGGTCTGTGTAGTGTTGAGCATCAAACGAATATTGGGCGGCGTTACTGGCGAGCTGTAAGGCTCGGTTGTCAGATGGGTACTGATTGATAAATTCTTTATCTAACTGATTACGTTGTGAAATGAGTGTGTTGTAATCATCAGTATTGCGTTGTTCATTTTGGTTTTGTTGGCTTTGACCATGTTGCGAAAGGATTTCGCGTACTGTGACGGTTGTTGCGTAAGCCGATTGCTGTTGTATCTTGCGCAAGGCCGCAGACGTTGCTGTAGCGTCATAGGCAATGGCGTAATAACTGGCAAGGGCTTGCTGATATTGTTTTGCTTCAAAATTGGCGTCAGCAAACAAGTACTCGTCATTAAGAATATCTTTAGTGAGTAACTTGCTGGCTTGAGGTAATTTGGCCAATTGTAAATAGGTGTTTAATGCGCTGGCAGCCTGTGCGAAAGCGCTAATTCGTTGTGCACCTTGCTGAGTTTGTGCATCAGCATACAAACGACGGCTATGCTCGTTACTAAAGCTAAGCAGTTGTGGTAATAACTCTGCTTGCTGCGCTGTGTTGGCATTTACCCAAAATGTGCTGCTAAGACCATATTGATTAACATAGTCATTTTTGAGCTGATGCATTGCTGCAAATTTGCCTTGACGCTGATAAAGGTCGAGCAAATCTAGCGAATAGCGAGCTGCCCAGATATTGTCTGACGCTAAATCTATATATGCCTGATAAGTTAGTTCTGCATCGTAGTCGAGTTTTTTGTCGAGTAAAAATTGGGCCAAATTGGCAAATAATACATGCTGATATAAGTTGATATTCGGCAAAGATTGATTGGCTTTAACTAAGGATACCAACGACTGAGATTGCAGTTGTTGGCTTAATGAAATGCTCAATACTCTTTGGGTATCAATCGCCAAATTTTGCGCGCGGCTGCCGAGCTTTTCAAAAGCAAAGTTGTCGGACGTTAAGTTTGCAATATCACGATTACTTTGCTGGCCGGCCACTAAGGCTTCAAACACTTGCAAGAATGCTTTGTCGGCATTGGCAAGTCGATTGAGTTTAAATTCGGACCAGCCGAGCATATATAAACTGTTCAGTTGATATTTTTGATTATCATTAGCGGTTAATACTTGCTGATATGCTGTAATGGCAGCCGAGTAATTCTGTAAGTTGTAATAGATTTCACCGCGTCTAAAGTTAAGCTCGGCTAGATACATTGTCTGCGGATAGTGTCGCAGTAATGATTCAACTTCAGCCAAACTCGCATCCAATTTACCCTGTAAATCGAGCGCTTTAGCTAATTGATATTGTATGTGTTCGTTTTCAGGTCGCTGCGGATAACGCTGCAATAGCTGTTGATATTCGTTAACTAATTTTTGCAGTGCCGCATCGTTTTGAGTCAACTGAGCTAGCACTTGACTGTCTGGTTGCGACTCATCATCGAGGTCTGCATAAGACTGGGCTTCAAATGATTCGGTATTGATTTGCGC
>TARA_R110000796_G_scaffold43634_4_pt1 | contig 12480 bp, 9 predicted proteins | sample TARA_R110000796 | Tara Oceans TARA_R110000796 (sample SAMEA4397815) | marine metagenome | biome: Polar Biome; feature: [SRF] surface water layer (ENVO:00010504); material: water (ENVO:00002006), including particulate matter (ENVO:01000060) such as... | depth 5 m | reverse complement strand
GTGTGATATATGGACTTCAGGGCAAATTTTCTTTAGATGCAATAACGCAGGTGCAGCAGCTTGGAGAATAGAGACTGATAATGCTGTGGTTTCTGCAGGTGTATCGGTGAATGTGAAAGTTGTTCAAGATGGTACATTACCAAAAATTTATATAAATGGTGTTTTAGTTGCTCAAACAACAACGATTTCAACGGACTTGACAATATGGTTTAATGATTTGCCTTTATTAGATAATGGACGTATTGCAGATGCAAATTGGAATAATGTTGCAGAATTTGGATGGCTTAATGGTACTGTACAAAATGTAAAAATCTATTCAGATGATACACAAACCACTCTAGTAGCTAATTATCCAATGAACAATGTTGAAGGTGCAGACCAAGTAGATATTGTGGGAGGTTATAATGCTACTCCAATAGGTTTACCTCAATCTAGACTAGCTAGTGTTGACAATACTACCATAGGAGATATGAAAACTAACCTTATATCTTGGTGGGAACTTAATGAGGCTTCTGGAATTAGATATGATTCAGTGTTAGCTTCTGCAAATAACTTAACAGATAACAATTCAGTTGGATATACACTTGGTAAGATTCAAGCACCTACAGAAGTTGGAGAAGCAGTTTCTCAGTGGGTAGACCAATCACCTAATATGTTTGTTTTAAATCAAGATACTGTAACAGCTATGTCATTATTGAGTGCAAATAGTGTAGACTTTGATGGAGTGGATGACTATTTATTAGCACCTGTATCAGATGCTTTTATTGCAGATAGTAGTGGGATTATATTTTTCTCCATATATTTTGATGGTACAAATTCTGGCTTTATACTAACTTCTGCTGATACAGCTAGTTTCAATTCTTTATTTTACCTAAGTTATGGTTCTTCAGGTAAATTAAATTTACTCATAAGAAACAGCGCAGGTACAAGCACTTCAGTTAATTCATTAAATGACCTTTCTGTAGGGTTTAACTATGGCTATTGTAGAAGTGACGGCTCATCTACTTATTTTAAAGTAAATAGTAATTCTGAAAATGCAGCAACAGGGACAGATAATGGAAACTGGTTTAGCTTTTCTGATCTTAGGGACAATATTGTGTTTGGAGCTTCAGTTAGAAGTATTTTTCAACACAGAGTAAATAACTACAATAAAATTATCTATTCTAATGCTAATTTATCAGCTTCAGTAACATCCAAAATTGGCAACTTTATGTCAGACCCAAATAATTAATTATGCAAGTAGAATATATGAATAAATCAATTGCTGAAGCAGATTGGAAAGAGCTAGAGGAGTTAGTAGCTCCTTTACATAAGTCTGGAGCAAAGCATTACACAAAGCTAGTTAAACATCCTACTGAGGAGTTATGGGCTATGGCTATTACTATGGTTATAGGTTATAAAGATATTGTAGGGGATTGGATAAATAAAAAAGGATTAATATTAACCCAGTACTCATCTGATTGGAGTACTATTACAAAATAAATAAAATGAAAAAGTTTTTTACAGAATGGGGATTAGAAATAGTATCAATCTTGTCAGTATTAGTAATACCTATTAGTAATTTCCTAGTCTTTATGACAATACTAGTTGTAACTGATTTAATTACTGGGTTAATGAAAGCCCAAAAATTAGCTATAGCTGATGCTAAACTGCAAGGTTTACCTAAACCTGCATTCTTTGAAGATACTATGGAGTCTAATAAATTATCTAGAACTTTATCTAAATGGGTAATATATACTCTAGGGTTAATTATAGCTAATGGATCTACTCTATATATGTTTCCTGAGTATGAAGCAGCTAAAATTGTACTAATGGGTATCACATTTATTGAAGTAAAATCATTAGATGAGAATTTTAAAATTATACTAGGATATAGTATTTTTGGTAAATTATTAGGATTACTTAGCAGAACTCAAGCAAAATAACTATCTTTGTGACTATAACTAAAAACGTAGTCATGATAAAAGAAGTAACATTACAAGAAGCAATGATGCTAGAACAAGTAGTATCAACATTAATTGGTAAAGGAATTCCTGTACTTAAAGATTCTATTCTAGAAGCTAATAAGACCTTAAAGGAAATTACTACAGTTACGCTAGAGAAAAAGCAAGAAATTATAAATAAGTATCTTACTAGAAATGAAGATGGTTCTGGAGTCCTTAAAGAAGGAATTGATGAAACTAAGAATTTACTAGTAACTGACTTTGAATCTTCTGATGAAGAGGCAATGATTAAAGAAATTAATGAATTAGTAGAATCTACTATAAAGTTAGACTTTAAATGTGCAGATAAAGATAGCGAAGTTTTAGTAAAAGTAGATGGTGAATATAAGACATTTACCTTAGAAGACTACTTGAATAAGTCTACAGCTATAGATACTAGAATATTAGGTTTGTTAAATGAATTCTTTATAAATGAATAAGCAAGAACTAAAACATATACTCAAAGGTAAACAAGGATACTTAAAATCTGGATCACGTAGATTATCTAAAGTATTTGGTGTTAGTAGAGATATAGCCATAGCAGCAGTTTCAGAAGTTAAAGAAGAGATAAAAATTAAATCTTTCCATGTAGACTTAGGAAAATCTGATTTTACTAATTCTGCAACCGCTTTATCTAAACAAGAAGCTCTTAAGTTTGCTGCTAATGCTCTAATAGATAAAGGTAGAATAGAAGAAGCTATTGATTTACTTACTAGAGTAGAAAAAGAAACAGATAAGCCTTCATATTCTACTAGTAAATTCGCAGATGGTAACTATGTAGTACTTGGATGTACTCATTTACCTTTTCATAATAAGAAAATGTGGACAGCTACCTGTAAGCTTATTTCAGAAATGGAAAACCTTAAAGGTATTATACTTGCAGGAGATAATTTAGATATGCATTCTATCTCCAGACACAGTAAAGGTAAAATTAGACTTCCTGGTTATACTTTAGCTAGAGAATACAAAGAAGCTAATATTGCACTTGATGAACTAGATGCAGCTATAGGAAATAGAAAAATAGTTAAAGAGTATTTCTACGGTAACCATGAGGATTGGTATAATCAATGGGGTAAAGATGTAGATAACAGTTACTTAGGTAGAGCAGGAGCTAAATCTCCTTATGAAGCTTGTTTCAAGAAGCGTGGATATAATACCCAATTCAACTGGAAAGTAGCTAATGTAAAATTAGGAGACTTAGAAATTATCCACGGAGAGTGGTGTAATAAACATGCTGCTCATAAACATGCTGCAGAGCTTCATAGAAATATTGCTTTCTTCCATACTCATAGAATGGGTACTTACTTTGAAAGTAACATTGCAGGATATAACTGCGGATGGGGAGGAGATAAAGATAGTCCTGTATTTAGTTACATGTCTAAATCACAAAAAGAAAACTGGAGAAATGGTATACTTACTGTAACTTTAAAAGAAGGGATTTCTTATCCTACTATATTAGACTTTAAAAATGACCATTTTTCTTTCAACAATAAATTATATTAAACTATGGCAAGTATAAATCAGTTAGTATTTGATGTTATGGAAATAGTCAGAGGTCAGCAAATCTCTGATGACACTGATATCTCAGAAAAGCAAATTATTTATCAAATAAATAATCAAAGAGCTTTATGGCTTAAGCGAGAACAAAATAAGCCAGGAGCTTCTATTGACTCTCAAATAGTACAAGACTTAGGATGCTTAGAACTAATAGAAGTAGATGCAGCAGAATGCTGTACTATAGAATTAGGATGTACTGTACTTAGAACTAAAAAACAGTTACCTAAGTTTATCAACTTTCATAGTGGTTTAGGTATTACTAGAGTAGGGCCTATACATAAACTTAAGTTACCATTTACTTATACTAACTATGATAAAGCTATTTATACAGCCAATGCAGAAAATAAATATAGTAAAGGAGTTTTAGCTTTCTTACTTAATGGATATGTTTATACTATAATGACAGATCCAAATATGGTACACCTTACTTATATTAATGTAAGAGGCGTAGTAGAAGACCCTACAGCTTTAAAAGATTATAAATGCGATAGTGAAGGTACTGCTTGTTTTTCTTATGATGATGAGTACCCACTTAATGCGGATTTAATTCCTTTCATTAAAGAACAGGTTTTAGCTCAGTTAGGTGTTATGACTCCTAAAGATACTGCTAATGATGGACAAGAAATGATAAATAAACAATAATGGAGAAAAAAGGGAAACAAAAAGAGAAGTATGTTGCCCATATTAAAAGTAAAGAGTTCTTTGATTATTATGCTGAGAAGTATTTCAAGAACTATACTAATGAGAAGGGAGAAAGATTAAAAAGAGCCAAGATAAATAGGGATACTCCCTACAATGTTGACTATGATTTGTACTGTAAGGTTATCAGTGCATTCAATTTAGAAATCAAAAAACTTATTTTAAATGAGTCTTTTGATTTTGTCTTACCTAGAAGGATGGGAATATTAGGTATAAGGAAAAAGAAGATTACTCCTTGGATTAATAAAGAGGGTAACTTAGTAAATCCTTTACCTCCTGATTGGAAAGCTACTATGGAACTCTGGGAAGTGGATCCAAAAGCTAAAGCTGAAAAGAAACTGGTAAGACACTTTAATAAACATACTAATGGGTATATAGTACAATGGTATTACTCTACTAGAAAAGCTAACTACAAATGGAAATCAGCGTATTCGTTTATTCCTTGTAGAACAGCTAAAGTAGATTTATGTACAATACTGAAAACCCCTAACAACAAAATAGATTATTACGAATTATGAGTTTATTTAACGGAAAATATGTAAGTGTAGAAACTATCATCTCTAAAGTATATAGAGATATGGGAATGTCTGGAGCTATTGAATTTGGAGATGCTTTAGAATGGGCTGGTGAAGCTATGGAATTAATAGGAGCTAATAACTACCTTATAGAATCTGTTAAAGAAGTATTTGTAAATGAATACAGAGCTTGTATCCCAATAGAGTTATTTCAGATTATCACAGTAGGAGCTTCTCCAGTAGCTGATGATACTCCTCAAGAAGAATGTAGAGAAGGTAAATCCTTTACTCAGATGCGTTATTCTACTGATGCTAACCATCACTGGTATTGTGACAGTAGTAATGACAGTAACTGTCAAGGAAGTTTAACTTATAAAGTCAATGATAGCTTCATATTTACTAACTTCAAAACAGGATATGTAAAGATAGCAATGGTATCTATGCCTGTAGATGATAGAGGCTTTCCTCAGATTCCAGATGACCCTAAATTTAAAGAAGCAGTTGCTGGCCACATTAAATGGAAGCTAGCTTTTATTAAATGGTCCAATGGTAAAATGCCTGGAGCTGTTTATCAAAAATTAGAACAAGATAGAGATTGGTATATAGGAGCTGCACAAAATAGAGGAGTTATGCCAGGAGTTGATATGATGGAATCTATTAAAAATAACTGGTTAAGACTTATACCTAAGATTAACCAACATGCTGATGGTTTCAAATCTGCTGGAGAAGCAGAACAAAGATTTAATCATAACACTGTTGGAGGGTCTGATGGTAGAAATTCTAATCAGTCTGATACTGAAACTTACTTTAAAGCATCATAATGAAATCAATACAAGGATATTTAGGAGGAATGAATAGGGATTCTGCACAGAATAAAAGACCTGCAAATTCATACTACTCCTTATTAAATTTTAGAGTCACTACTGAAGATGGCTTATCTACTGGTTCTCTAGAAACAGAAAAAGGAAACAAATTAGGTTTTGTAATCCCTAATATTAAGAAGCAAGGTATAGTTAGTAACTCTACAGGTACTGTTACTATTAACTTCCAAGATGCTACTCCTTCCATAGTAATTACTGTTACAGAAGATAATGTATTTACAGAGATAAGTACTAATGCTGCTGTAATAGCACTAGGTGTAGATGTTACAGTGTATCAGATAGGAAGTACTACTGTAATAGAAGATACTGCTGGTGCTAAAATTCAAACTATAATAGGTACACTAGGAGCTACTGTAGAACTTATAGCTGCACAATCTAACTTACAAATTATAGGGTGGACTACTATAGTAGATGATATTATAGTATTTACTACTTCAGAAACTGGAGATTCCCCAACAAGTTCTGTAGGTCAAGTATGGCAATTAGTTTATGATGAAGCTACTGATTCTATTACTAATATTGGAGCATCTAATACTTTAGTAGTTACAGAGCATTTAAGATACAATAACGTAGTTAACTTTTCTAGTTGCTATAGAATAGGTAGAGCTATAGGTAGATATGAAAATATAAGCCTAGCAAGAGTTTATTGGACAGATAATTATAATTCAGTAAGAACTATTAATGTAGCAGATCCATATGTATTTGAAACACCAGTTAACAATCTAGATTTAAGAGCTGGAGTTACTTTCTCTCAACCTAATATATTATCTATAGGTACAGGAAGTTTACCAGATGGTGTAGTTGCACAATTTGCTTACAGACAATTAGATACAGGAGGAGCAGAAACTATCTACTCACCTGTTTCAGCTATGGTTAATCTACCTGAAAACAGTTTAAGTAGTACAACATTAGAGCTCTTTGAAGGTGATTTAGCTGTTATAAACCCAGGTTCTAACTCAGTTACATATAATATTAAAGGAATAGATACTAATTATGACGTAATAGAACACATAGTTATTCTATATACAGCTAATGGAATCAAAACTATTTATAAATTTGGGGAAGAATTTGTTAACTCTACTGGAGAAACTACAGTAGTATGTTCTTCTATAGCAGAAGCTATACAAATTCCCCTAGTAGAGTTTAATATGTTAGCATCAGGATTTGATAAAGCTAAAGATATTGAAGTAGTTGATAATAAACTAATTGCAGCTAATACTACATCTACTAGTTTTGTTGTAGATTTTGATGCTAGAGCTTACAGATTTAACAGTTCAGCAGATGCACTACTTGATGCAGGTGCACCTATTACTTTAAGTGGACCTACTCCTGCATATGCATCAGTACCAGATACACATGATGCTATCAATACTTATAATGATGAAGATAATGCAGGATGGTTTACAGCAGTAAATCAGTATAAGTTCCAAGTAGATGGTACTACACTAGGAGGAAGTGGTGCTAATGTAAGTTATAAATTTACTTCACATGCTTCTGCTGCTAATTTTCAAGGTAGTCATCCTACTACTGCACCACCTCATATTGATGTAAATAATTGGGGAGCTTCAGATGGACCTTTTAATTTAGGTGTAATGGAAGCTGATGGTAGTTTAAAAGAAATTCAATATGGTAGCCAATTAAAGAACAATGCTTCTTCATGGTTACCTAATAATTTAGCTGGCCATACTAGAGGAGAAGTATATAGATATGGAATGGTATGCTACAATGATAAGGGTACAGTTTCTTTTGTTGAGTGGATAGGAGATATTAAGTTTCCTAATGTAGATGATGGTTTTCCATTAATGGTTAACAATGGTAGCTTTGATGAGTTACAGTCTTTAGGAATAGAATTTACAGTAGATACTTCATCTTTACCATCTAGTATTAAAGCTTTTGGTATAGTTAGAGTAGAAAGAAAAGAAGCAGATAAATCTAAATTAGGATCAGGAATTCAAATGTTCTTTGATGCAGGTAACTCAAGTAGCTTACCTTATATATGGGAAGAAACAGGTCCTAATGCATCTATACTTAATAGTATATTAGTGGCAGATGATATAGATATATATGGAATAGTACAAACTCCTAATTTTCATTGTAGTGACTACCCAGGACTTAGCGGAATACAAGATACAGCTGCAGCTTCAAAAAGGATGACTTATATATTAGGTCCTATGGGTCAACTATATAACTTTGCTTTTAAAGATAATGACTATATTGATACTAGAGGATACTATAATAGTACGTTAGCTTTATATGGGGGAGACCAAAGTGTAGCTAAAGGCCTTAGATCTTATGCATTTTACTACAAAGCAGAAGGAGATTTAATTGCAAACCCTTATTCTAGAGAAAGATTCCAAGTAGAAAAAGTACAGGATTTAGCTGTAGGAGAATATCTATTTGCTAATACAGACATATTAGCAGCATATAGTGATGCTACTTACGGACTAGCCAACACTTCCTATGCAAGAACAGGCTCTGCAACTGCTTCTAGAAATGAAACCCCATTAGGACTAGGGTCACTTAAAAAAATGTTACTATTAGATGATACTAATTCAGTAACTAATAATACAGGTTCTCCTACAGATGCTGCAGGTAATGCTGGTAATTTAAGACACCCTCATGATGTAACATATAAAGCTGCTATAGATTTTAATGGAACTGATGTATCTATTACTGATATTTATCTAAAAGAAATTCAATACTGTAGATTCTTAGTTAACCAATATGGAGGTAACACTTATGCTGATAGAAGTAAAAATCAGTATATTAGTACTAACCATTACCAGCCAATTACTGATGCTACAGGAACAGCATTTACATTTGATGTATATGGAGGAGATACCTATGTAACCTATTATGATGAAGAGCAAATCCAATTTTATTGGAATCAAGCTACTGCTTTAGGAGGAGTATATAAAGTACCTATGGATAATAAATTATCTACTGCATTTTGTTTTCCTGTAGAAAGTACAGTTAATACTGAATACAGAACTGGAGAACATTGGGCTGCAGATAGAGATAGTGCTGATATGGGATTCTATGAAAGTAACTCTTGGAAATACAATGCTTTATGGAATACTCCTAATAAAACAGAAGAGAAATTCTTTGCCCAAGACTTCTTAACTTCTTTTGTAGAAGAGCATCCACATCAACTATGGGCATCAGATACTAAAATAGATGGAGAACTTACTGATAGTTGGAGATCTTTTAAAGTAGCTAATGCTACAGAAGTTAATGGAATATATGGGCCTATTAACAGAGTAATTAATTTTAAAAACAGATTAGTTTTCTACCAAGATAAAGCTTTTGGTATAGCTTCTATTAATGAAAGAAGTTTAATTCAAGATAACTCTGGTCAACAATTAGTGTTAGGTACAGGAGGAGTATTTCCTAATTATGATTATGTATCTGTTAACACTGGTAGTTACCATCAATTTGGAGTAACAGCTTCAGAGAATGCTATATATCATTACGATGCTAGACTTAAAAAGTTATTCCAGTATTCTGGAGGAGGAGCTACTCCTTTATCAGAAATGAAAGGTATGAGTGCTTTCTTTGATAACAATGTTAATGGTAAAATACTTAAAGCAGATAAAACATTAGCTACAGGAAGTTGCGGATTAGCCGTAGGAGTACATGCTGTGCCTGACTTCAGATACAACAGAGTATTGTTTACATTCTTAAGAAATTACAATACTTTTGACTTAAGTTTAAATGATCCAGCTACTCTTGATTATGTTATACCTGTAGGAAGTTATGTAGAATACAATGGAGAAATGTACTACTTTGCTGACGGCTTATCTGTATTAATTGGTAATAGGTTAGGAGATATAATAGCTTCAGGTACATCAGTAGATAAATCAGATTTAGGATTTACTATTAGTTACAGTGAACTACTTCAAGCATTTGAATCATTTTACAGTTATGTACCTAATATTTACTTACAATATGGTAGAAGATTATTATCTGCTTCTCCTTATGAAAGGAATAAAGCCTATGTACACAATGAAGGTGAAATGGTAACTTATTATGACCAGACTCCTTATAAATCTATACTCCATACTATACTAGGAGAAAATGGACAACAAAACAAAGTATGGAATAACCTTGAGTACAAAGCAGAACTTTATGATTCTGCTGGGGTAGACATCTACAATGAGACCTTTGATTCTATTCAATTCTATAATGAATATCAAGACACAAGTAAAATTGCTTTAAATGTATCTACTAGTATAATTCCTGCAGTAGGAGGTGGAGATATTAAAAGAAGGATGAGAACTTGGAGATATACAATTCCTAGAGATGCTACTGATGGTAAATCAAGACTAAGAAATCCATGGATGCATTGCATAATGGAATTTGATAACAACCTGAATAAGAGACACATACTGCATGAGCTAATATATGCTTATAGCGTTACTCCAATGTAGTATTACAGTTAGTAATATTGTATATTACTTAAAATCACATAGTTATAAACAAAATAAAAGATGTTCTTCATTGTAAGAGCATCTTTTTTTCGTATATTTGTATCCAAATATACTTGATAATACCCTATATTATGGCAAATAATAAAAAACAAAAAAAGAAATCCATTACTAAATTACCTCCTTTTGCTTATGGTGGTGGAGGTGGGTTAAATGCAGACCTATTTAGTGCTGGAGCAACTCTAGCTGCATCTGCAGCAGATACATTTATACCTGAAGAAGAAGATAGATTATCTAATCCAGGAAAAAGGGCTATTACTGGTGGACTAGAAATGGCAGGTCAAGGAGCTAAAATAGGTTCTATGTTTGGTCCAGTAGGTACAGGAATTGGTGCTGGAGTAGGATTAGTAGGTGGAGCTATCTTAGGAGGTATTAAAGGTGAACAAGAACAACAAGAAAAATTTGATATTTTGAAAGCTCAAAATTATGCTAATGGTGGACCTTTAGACCCTTTCTCTTTTGCTATGGGTGGAGATATAGATGAAATCAATGGACCTTCACATGAAAATGGTGGAGTTGAAATGGGACCTAATGCAGAAGTAGAAGGTGGAGAAGTTAAAGTAGATGACTACATCTTCTCAGATAGATTAGGTAAACCTGATTCTAAATCTACTTTTGCTGATGAGGCTAAGAAGATTAAAAAGAAATATGAATTAAGAGATGATGATATAACTAAAGAATCTCAAGCAGCAGAATTAACAGAACTAATGCAGGCTAATGAATCTGCTAGAATGGAAGAGGAAGCTAAAGAACAAGCAGCTAATCCTGTTCAACAAGAACAACCTCAAGCTCCAATGCAAGAACAAGGCGGAGCTCCAATGCCTCCAATGCCAGAAGAATTTGCATTAGGTGGACCATTAAAAGATTTTGACCCAGACCCTACAGGTAGTATGAATAAGGTAACTGAATTCTTAGCTGCTAATCCAGATTTCATTAATCAGATGTCAGGTAACAAGTCTAATTCTCCTCAAGGTCCTATAGATTTTAGTAATATGAATCCTGATGTAGAATCTGGAGCTTATAATGCAGGAGTACGTGACCTTAGTACTAATGAAGAAGGAAACGGTATCAGTAAAGCTTCTCCTAGAAGTGGTAATATACCATCAACTGTTCCTAATAACCAATTAGATACTAGAGGTTTAGACCTTCCTGCAAGTAATACTCCTCAAGGAGGTATACAAAGAGTTCAACCTAAGAGTGGAGCTATTACTCCTCAACAAGGAAAGCAAACTTTAGATAAGAATGGTTTACCAGCAATGCCTAATACAACAGACCCTACTAAATTTCAATTTGGTAATGAAGAAAAAGCAATGCTAGCTTCTAGTTTACCTGCTTTAGATAATATGATTAAAGGTATGAAGCCAGAGACTACTAAGTTTGATAGAGTAACAGCTGAAAATATATCTTTACAGCCTCAAAGAGATTCTGCAGAAAGGCAAACAGCTATTGCTAGATCTATTCAAAGAGAAAATGCTAGAGGTTCTAGGTCTTCAGGTGAAGCTTTAGCTGCTGCTAGTTCAGGTAATGCAGCTTTAACAGAGAACTTAACTGGTAACTTAATGCAATCTTATATGTCAGAAGCTAATGCTAATGCACAGATAAATAATCAAGTTAACCAAGCTAATACCCAAATCAGTAATCAAGAGATTATTGCTAATGAACAGAATAGAGCTATGGCTTCTACTCTTAAGAATATGGGACTATCTGATATGAGTAATAACTACCAAGGCTATATTAAAGATAAAAAAATGGGTAGTGAAAATGCAAGACAAAATGAAAGACTTATGTCTGTTATTAATGATACTTTCCCTAACTATAAATGGGAAGATGACAATGGAGAATTTGCAATGCAATTCAACAACCAATACAAAACTACACAAAACAACGCTTATGGAGAATTTATTCTCCCAAAAATGTAAAAATTATGGCTGGAATAAATAGGTTTTATAAACCATCACGTTCAAAATATGTATCACAGTTCGTACCAGATCAACTTCCTGCTGATTTAATGTTAAAAGGTCTTGCAGCAAAGCAGGGCAAGTATAATCAAATGGATGCTACTCTAACTAAGTTTGGAGAATGGGACCAAAGAGCATTAAAAGGTAGAGATACTGAGTATGTAGAAGAAAAGAAAAAAGGTTTATCTGACTTTATAGATAAATCTATGACTCAAGATTTAGGCTCTCAGGAGTTTGCTAGGGAATACCAATCCTTTAAAAAAGGTTTTCAAGAAGATAAAGGACTTAAAAAAGTTGCTTCTTCAGTTGCTATTCAAGATGAATTCCAAGAAAGAGTTAAAAAACTTAAAGAAGGTAAAGGAACTGATTATGACCAAGCTTTTGTAGATGATTATAATAGG
>TARA_R110000796_G_scaffold140243_3_pt1 | contig 12493 bp, 8 predicted proteins | sample TARA_R110000796 | Tara Oceans TARA_R110000796 (sample SAMEA4397815) | marine metagenome | biome: Polar Biome; feature: [SRF] surface water layer (ENVO:00010504); material: water (ENVO:00002006), including particulate matter (ENVO:01000060) such as... | depth 5 m | reverse complement strand
ACTAATGCGTAAGAAAAGAAAGAAGCAGGTCAACGCCCCCGTAGGTAGTGACGTGTTTGAGCGTAGAATGGAACGGCAACGCGCCAGACGCAAGATGGACAAGGAAGGCAAAGATGCTAACGGTAACGGCAAAGCTGACAAGCGTGAAGGTAAAGACGTTAGTCACAAGAAGGCATTGAGCAAAGGCGGTAGCAACAAAGACGGTGTTAGGGTAGAGGATAGCTCTACTAACCGTAGTAGGAATTATAAGAAAAAGAATAAGTAAGTTGAAGAGTTGTGGTAAGAGAAGACGCTTACTTGATGCGTCTATAAATGGTGTTCTTGGTGCGGCGTCATCGTATGTGAAATTGCGCCAACGACCTAAAATCGAGTAGTCCAAAGGCTTTTTGGTTTAGCCTATAATGCGGACGTAGCTCCATCCGTGGACGAAGCGGAGCTGTTAAATTTTTTCGCGTGACGTGGACACCCACTTCGCGCTATTTTGCATCGGAGGAATAAATGAAAGTAGTAGATGGTAAGTCGTTATTACTCAGACTACGTAACCCCGCAAAGGTTACATCGGTAATACCGAATAGTAAGGAGCTGAAGGATAACCAAGTACTTGTTAACTGGGGTGTAGAAGAATCGCAGGTACTACGTAACATGAATATCAACGTGCCATCCCCGATAGAATCCAAGTACCGATGGACAGGGAAGTACACGCCATTTGACCACCAAAAGACCACAGCTAGTTTTTTCACATTACACCGTAAAGCGTTTTGCTTTAACGAGCAGGGTACGGGTAAGACAGCCAGTGCTATATGGGCGTCTGACTACCTCATGAAGCAGGGGATTATACACCGCGTGTTGGTTATATGCCCCCTATCTATCATGGATTCTGCATGGCGAGACGACCTGTTTAGTTTTGCTATGCATCGTAAAGTAGATGTGGCGTACGGGGCTAAGGACAAGCGTAAAAAGATAATAGAAAGTGACGCTGAGTACGTGATAATAAATTATGACGGGGTGGAGATTGTACTGGACGCCGTAGCCAACGGTGGGTTTGACCTTATCATTGTGGATGAAGCTACCCACTATAAGAACCCCCAAACAAAACGATGGAAGACCTTGAATAAGATAGTCGGGCCAAGCACTTGGCTATGGATGATGACAGGCACTCCTGCTGCCCAAAGCCCTACGGATGCATACGGCCTAGCTAAACTCGTTAACCCTAATGGCGTACCTAGATTCTTTGGTTCGTTCCGCGATCAAGTGATGCGGCAGGTTACAAACTTCAGATGGGTACCGAAAGAAGATGCCACCAACACAGTGCATGGGGTACTACAACCAGCCATACGATTTACCAAAGATGAATGTCTCGACCTACCACCTATGGTGTACACCAAAAGAGAGGTTCCGCTTACCCGACAACAGCTAAAGTACTACAAAGAACTGAAGAACAGTATGGTTACGCAGGCCGCAGGAGAACAAGTTACTGCGGTTAACGCAGCGGTTAACATGAACAAGTTATTGCAAATATCAGCAGGGGCCGTGTACACCGACAAGGGAGACTCAGTTGAGTTCGACATATCTCCACGATACAAGGTACTACGTGAAGTAATAGATGAATCTAGCAAGAAGGTGTTAGTGTTCGTACCGTTCAAGCATACCATCGACATGCTTACCACCAAACTCCGAGAAGACGGTGTACCTACAGAAGTTATCCGTGGCGATGTGAGTGCAGGTAGGCGCACAGAGATATTCAAAAGATTCCAAGAAGCTGATGACCCCCGTGTGCTAGTAATACAACCACAATCAGCCGCACATGGAGTTACATTGACTGCGGCTAACACAGTAGTGTGGTGGGCACCGACAAGTTCATTAGAGATATACGCCCAAGCTAACGCTCGTGTACACAGGACAGGACAAGATCACAAATGTACCGTGGTCCAGCTACAAGGTTCCCCCGTAGAGAAACGTGTTTACGCATTATTGGATAACAGAATAGACATACACACAAAGATGGTTGATCTCTACAAAGAAATACTTGACTAGGGTATGGTACGGCAGTAGAGTGGGTAACTAGACACTAAAGGAGGTTTAACATGACAGTAAAACTAACTAGGGGTAGTGAGAGAAGCATAATACCTAAGCTCAAATCGTGGGAAGCGAAAGAAAAAGCTAGACAAGAGATGCAAGTACACGTTGAAGAATTTTTAGCCAACAATGGGGTTATACACAAATATCCTCAAGGTGCTACCGCGTTACAGTACGGTAGAACTGAGAAGCAGCAAGCCGAGTTAGTTCGTAAGGGTAAGGCCGGTGCCATCGCAGCACGTAAGGGGGTGGGCGATGCTAGATAGGGTTGGTACTGCTGAACAGTTGACCAAGGTCTACTTAAAGATGAAAGATAAACGTTCGGAGCTATCTGCGGCGTTTAAAGAAGAAGACAATAAGATATCTGAACAGTTGGACAAGGTTAAAAAAGCCTTACTTGAGTACTGTAAAGACCAAGGCGTAGATAGTGTGAAGACTTCAGCGGGATTGTTTTATCGGTCCGCTAAAACTAGGTATTGGACTAGTGATTGGAGTCATATGCATGAGTTTATACTAGAGCATGAGGCACCTGAGCTACTCGATAAGCGACTCAACCAAACTAACATGAAGCAGTTTTTAGAAGAAAACCCCGCCCTCGTACCTAAAGGGCTTAACGTAGACTCAGAATATGTAGTCTCAGTAAGGAGGAAGTAATGTCAGAAGCGTTTGTCCCAATTGAAACCGTAGCTAAACACTTCTCGGTATCTATATCTACCGTGCGTACATGGTTACGTCATAACAAAATACCCATTGATACTTATATTAAAGTGGGGCCAACCTACCGGTTTAAGTTACTCGAAGTAGAAGCAGCACTTATGGTTGTAGGTTCACCCCCCGAGGATATCTACCTGCCGATAATAACCGTGCCAACACAGTTAGCACTAGATATAGACGACGACGGTTGATGGGTACCAACGAGCTACGTCGAATCAGTATACGTGATAGCAAGTTCCACACTATATCTGGCGGTGAGGAGGCTACTATAGACTCAGGCTACATAGAGGTGGTGATAGTAAATGCCGCTTTAGTATCCCGCGCTTACTATACCAATGCGTACGACCCAAATAGAGTTGCGGTACCTACGTGTTGGTCGTCCGACACACAATTACCTTCAGAAGATGTACCCCAAGAACAACGGAAGGCAATGCGTTGTATGGATTGCCCTCAAAATATAAGAGGTTCAGGCTCGTATGGGGGCAGGGCTTGTCGGTTTTCACAACGATTAGCAGTTGTATTTCGAGATAATCTCGAAGAGGTGTATCAGTTACAGATACCCGCCACGTCTATATTCGGTGGTACTGATAGCGGGGGTATGGGCATGCAAAACTACGCTCGGTTACTCGCTAGACATGATACACCTGTAGTTACTATCACCACCAAGATTTACTTTGATGGGGGTAGCATAGTACCAAAACTTTGCTTTAAACCAGTAGATCGTTTAGACGAAGATACAGCCTCAAGGGTTTCGGACATGATTAACCACGAAGATACTATTCGGGCTATCACTATGTCTATCCCCACAACAAGTGAACCTGTGTCTCCGTTCGGCGTTGTAGAAGGTTTCGAGTTAAATGCAAATTAATTAATAGGATTTACAAAATGGCTACAAACAATCAATATTTAATCTCAGACGTAGAAGCTCTTTGGCCTCGTATCAACAAGACCTACAAGTTCGACGCTACAGAGAATCGTACAATACCCTGTGACGCATTTGACGATGGCGCTAAGTACGAAACGCGTTTCCGTATGAGTAAAGACCAAGCCAAGGCTCTATTCATAGAGATGGTAAAAGCGTACGAAGTAAAGAAAGAAAAAGGGTGGCCCGACAAGTTTGATATGCCCTTCAGTAAAGAAGAAGACGGCTCTTATACCTTTAAGGCATCGTTAAAGGGGGCATACGGTAAGGACGCTACGTATAAGCCTATACAGTACGACGCGAAAAGCGTTAAACTGCCAGATGACTTCATGCTTACCACGGGTAGCACTATCAATATAGCGATAGGGTTCACTCCATATTTTATGCGTGAAGCGGGTGTATCCCTTAGACTACGTGCCGTACAGGTAATTAAGTATGTACCTATGGAAGCCTCATCTCCGTTTGGAGTGGTAGAGGGCGGGTTCCAGTTCTCAACAGAAGAGAATCCTTTTGAGGTAGTAGCGGCACCTGCTAAACCCACGGAATCGGTGGCTAAATCAATAGCAGGTGATCTGTTTGAGGACGATGAACTCACGGAAGTCGAAGAGTCCAAGAAAGTAGTTAAGAAGAAGGCTCCTGCATCAAAATCAGCCACCGAGGATCCGTTTGGGGATGATGAATTCACGGAAGTCGAAGAGCCTAAGAAGGTAGTTAAGAAGAAGGCTCCTGCACCAAAATCAGCCGATAATGACCTAGCTGATATCGTAGTCGAGTGGGACGATTAATACTCCCCCCTTGTAGTGATTACACCCATAGCTAGGATTATTACCGAAAAGGGCGTGTATGCGCCCCTGCTATGGTACCTCTCGGAATTAGGTACTATTTATGAATACAGAAGATTTTTTAAGGAGGGTATTGGGGGAAGACGGGCATTACTGCCTGTTCTCTTTCCGTACAAAAGACGATAGGAGGGTACAGAAGTTTTACCCCTCTGTAGGGGACATGGCCGATGCCGCACGTGAGTTAGATAGTAAGGGGTACGATGCTTATTTTGCACTTAGTACATTTAAAGAAACAAACTCGCGTAAAGTAGATAACGTACACCAACTCAAGTCATTCTTTTTAGACCTCGACTGTGGTGTTACCAAAGATTACCCAGATCAAGACTCAGCCCTTGTAGCACTAAAAAAGTTCTGCAACACGTTATCACTACCTAAACCAAAACTAGTTAACTCTGGGCGTGGTATACACGCATACTGGTTCCTTTCGGAGTCGGTAGGGTTGGACGATTGGCTACCGGTAGCAGAGCGCCTAAAGAAGTTATGTGCTGAACACGGACTATTAGCTGACCCTTCTGTCACCGCCGATGCCGCTAGGGTACTGCGAGTACCAACCACGCACAACTATAAGACCAACCCCCCATCTCCTGTTGAGTTCTTAGCAGATGATCACCCTGACAACGTAAACTTTGACAAGTTCTCGACTCTGTTGGGCGGAGGGTTGATACCAGTTCCCAAGTTAAGGGCACCTGCCGGTAGCAATGCCGTGATGGACGCACTGATGGGTAACAAACAAAACAAGTTTAAAGACATTATAGATAAGACTATGAGGGGTACTGGCTGCGAGCAAATACGTACTATATGGCAAGACCAAGAAAGTTGCAGCGAGCCTATGTGGAGGGCAGGGCTATCTATAGCCAAGTTTTGTGTTGATTCTAAGTCAGCGGCACGCAATATATCTAAGAACCACGAGGGTTACTCTGAGCAGGCTACTACTGAGAAGATGGACCTTATCAAAGGCCCCTACAGGTGTGTGTCTTTTGACGGGTTTAACCCCGATGTATGCCCTAAATGCCCTAACTGGGGTAAAGTTAAATCCCCTATAGTACTAGGCAGTAGCGTCAGAGAGGCCACGGAAGTAGATAACGTAGTAGAAGTACCAGAACTTAGCTTGCCCGAAGCCGAGCCTATTACCTACCTGATTCCCACGTACCCAAGGCCATTCTTTAGGGGAGCCAACGGTGGGGTATATATGCGTACTACCGATGCCGAAGGCGATCCCGATGAGAAGATCATATACCACAATGACTTGTACATAACTAAACGCATATCGGATGTAGAGATGGGGGAGGCAGTAGTCGTTAGGTTACACCTCCCAAAAGACGGGGTAAGAGAATTTACTATACCCCTTACAGCGGTTACTTCAAAAGAAGAACTGCGAAAACAGATGTCCATGCACGGTGTGGCCGTCTCAAGAATGGATGAACTTATGGTGTATATGACAACTTGGGTAAACGAGTTACAGGCTACAGGAGCCGCAACGGAAGCACGTAGGCAATTTGGGTGGACAGGAGACGACTTTAAATCTTTTGTGTTGGGTGACCAAGAAATATTTGCTGAGCGTATTAGCGACAACCCCCCTTCTACTCCGACAGCAGGGCTGCTTCATGCCTTTGAACCTAAAGGTACTTTGCAGCAGTGGGTAGACATGGCAAATTTCTACAATCGAGACGGGTTTGAACTACACCAATACATAGTAGGCACAGGGTTTGGTTCCGCTCTTATGGCACTATCGCCCGTTTCTTGTGCGGGCTTTCATGTACATAGTAAGGATAGTGGCCTCGGTAAGACTACTGCTATGTATGTAGGCGCGTCTATATGGGGTAACCCCAAAGCCCTAGTATTAGGAGAAGATGATACTCAGCACTCTAGGATGAACAGAAGTGAGATATACCAAAACTTACCCTTATACATTGACGAGCTTACTGAACTTGAAGGTAAAGAGTTATCGTCGCTTATATATCAAATATCTAGTGGTAAACAGAGAAACCGTATGACCAGTGGAGGTAACAACACTGAGCGTGCTAGAGGTAAACCTTGGAAGTTGTTATCTGTTACCACGGGTAACTGTAGCGCGATAGAAAAAGTTAGTATGTACAAGACTATGCCGAAAGCTGAGGCCCAACGGATGATGGAGACTAAAGCAGTTAAGTTGTTTGACGAGAGTGAGACTAAACACTTAACAGATATACACGCAACCAATGCAGAAACCATATACGGTCACGCGGGTAGGATATACATACAGTATATTATTGCTAATATTGATAGCGTTAAGCTCTTAAGGGCAGCGGTACAGGCCAAGATAGATAAGGCGGCAAATCTTACCGCAGAGAACAGACTTTGGTCAGCGGGTGCGGCGTCTACCCTAACAGGCGTACTGATAGCTAAGAAGTTAGGTTTAGTAGACTACGACACTAATAAGTTGTATACCTATATACTCAAACTGTTGAAAGAGAATAAGGAAGCGGTATCTGGGATGCATTCTTCAGCAATGGATATTTTAAACGACTACTTTCATGAGCATTGGGGTAGCATACTTAAAATAAAAAGCACTGATGACCTACGCAAATCACAGAACAACGGGCTAGATGCGCTAGTCATACCAGAATTAGACCCTAAAGTACGGCTAATTGGTAGGTATGAGACTGACCTAAAACGGGCGTACCTAATACCTAAACCACTTAAGGCATGGTGCGGTAGGCAGCAATTAAACTACGCCTCGTTTCAACAGGAACTAAAGGATGACTTTGGGGCGAAGACTACTAAGGTACGGCTTACTGCTGGTACGACCACTAAGCTAGGTCTAACACACGTCTTGTTTATAGATTGTTCCGAGCTAGATGTAGACGAACCCTAATATGTTAATGGTTGATGACCTACATCCTGACGGAGTACGAATTATAATTAACTGGAGTGGTATGCACGTGGGGGCATCACTATTCGTACCATGTATAAACACACAGAAAGCTAAGGATCAGGTTGTAAAGCTGTTTAAACGTAAGGAATGGCGAGTAAAAACAAAGATAGTCATTGAAAATGACAGATTGGGTATACGTATCTGGAGAACTATATGATACTATATGACACGGAGTGGGTCTTCCCTGACTTGCTTTGGCTACACCCTTCCTAACCCCCTGCTCGTTTCCGAGGCGACAGGGGGTTTTTATTAATACCCCTTGTTGTACTGACTATTACTTACCATGATCGCGTGTCGCATAAGTGGATTTACAGTAACTCCGTTGTGCATAGTGGCAGAAGTCTTCCTGTGAGATTTAATAGACTTCCACAACTGTGTTGAGCTTAGTGTTACAGTTGGGTGTCGTCTATTGTGCTCAACAATGTCTCTTAACACTTGGTTCATAACCTCGTGATCGCCCATCTTCTGTGCTATGTAGAACTTTTTGGTTAACATAGAACGCTTGCCTATAATTGCTTTCTCTACACCCTTGTTCCTAGCAGATATTTCTTGTCGGTACGTGTACTCTGCAGGAGGGAACCCTAGGGCTTGGGCCGCAAAATCACCTACTGTCATATCATCGTATATGGGATTTTTTCTCCTAGACTGTATGCCCCCCTCTCTTGCGTAACGCCCAAAGGTAGAACGCCAAGCATTAGTAAGCCCAGCGGGCATAGCACTCTCCATACCCCGTTCAAAACTACCGTACTGATCAGAAGTAAAGTCATCATATGCACGCTTAAGTCTAGTGCCTGTACTCAATGCGGGGCCACCTAAGTAGAACCCTAGGCTCTCTTCAAGAGATGGGTCTTTGTTAAACCTGTTTTCCTGTAAGAGCAAGTTATTGAGGCTGACACGTGAGGCTATGTCTACTCCGGTAAGTGCGGTTATTGCCCCTTTATACCAACCTTCCCTAAGGGATTTACGTGTTACGGTACGAGCATCGTCCTCTTCATCATCGAATATAAGAAGATCAGCTACCATAGCGACGGCACCATATAACGGTAATCCTTGCACACCGGCAAAGAACAGCGCAGAAAGATGAATTCCCATAACCTGCTTGAGCGCCATGTTACGCAATTCCTTACCTTCGGCGCTTTTAGCGAACATGTTATTCGCTGCTAGTTTGGTAGATTTAATCATGGTGTAGTACATCTGGAGGCCGTAACTCTTGTACATCAAAGCCACACGACCAATACCCTGCTGTGAATAACCGGCAGCGGTTTCTAGTACAGAGCCACCGTTTGTTTCCTGCGAGAAGTACACAGCCTCGTCTACCGCTAACTGCATACGTGCTTCAGAACTAGTAGGTACGGCTATGTGTGCAGCTTTTACGGCACTATAGAACCTCTTATTACCTTTGTCCGCATGCATAGCGTCTAGCTTGTTTAAGGTAAGATCATAAGACATCGTTAAGGTGACTTGACGGTTAAATCTCTCTGCGGTGTTAAACATAACAGCGGACAGTGCAGACGTGCCATCTAGAAATCTGATAGCAAAGTTTTTATTTTTCTTTCGTCCGGCATCACTTACTTGCAAGTGGTCCGTCACCATAGAGTGATTTATCTGGCCCCCGTTTTTAGCCCTTTGTACTAAAGGTATCATACGTTTGAAGTGTTTTACCTTCGCGTCAGCTTCTACCTTAGTAGCAGAAGTATCTCGTATCTTCTTTTCCTGTTCGGCTTTAAGAGTGTATACATCTTTACGGCTAACTAATCCATCCTTGTCCGTAGTGCTAACTTCTTTTATATCGTAGTACTCATCTATAGATATTTTAGAAGCCCCTACAAACTTAGTAGCCCTGCCTAGGGATACAGTAACATCTGTAGGGTTAAATTTACCTGTGAGGTATGGCACTACCACTAGCGGTATCTGAGACAAGTTAACCAGTGCTGACGATGCGTTAAAGCCAATGGTGTATATGAACGCTGTCTGGTTGGCGCGTTGGTAATACTGTTCCGCGCCCTTGTTATTGGCCCCCTGACGGGCAAACTTTGCACGTAAGTCTAACTCCTCTTTGAGTTTCCTAAACGTCTTTTTGCTAACTCCTTCAGGAGCGCCTTCGTTGTACACTCCATCTATAGCTTTTTCTACCGCCCGTATCTCCCCACCATAGCGCATCTTCTGCACCTGAGCACCTAGATCGAACCCTTTAACCTGCATACCTAAACGGGCATCTTGTATATAGCCTAGTGTGTTCTTACGTCGTTGTAGAGACTTAGCAAAAGCAGTTTCAGGGAGTGTCTCAATAAACAAACGCATTATTTGTTCTTGCATCTTTCCTGTAGTGTCCTTACCGCCCGAAGAAACCACATCAAGTATGTCGGCAACGAAAGAACCTGCGGGAGGGCTTCTGTAGCTAGAGGGTGTTACATCTCCATCATAGACTTCAATGCTGTTCTCTACGGTCATAGAATCTTGTTTAGCGTCCCGCTCGGCACTGTCCCGTGCCCCCTCAGTTTCAAACATAAGGAACACAGGCTCTTTTCGGGATGTACCATCTTCATTAGCTAGCCGTGTGGTGTAGGACAATTTATAGTTACCCTGACGGACTAACGGGAAGTATACGTCCATAGTGTTAGATGATATTAGGCGCTCGTTCATCTGCTTCTTTAGTTTTGATTTAGAAGCGTTACTTTTACCATCGCCTATCTCATCAATTTCACGGTTGATAACAGCCACAAGGTCTTCATGCATACGCTTGTAAGTATTACGTAACGCCGTAAACTGCTCTGGGCCACCTCTACCACCTTCCTTTAGTTTCGTCCATTGCTCTTGGTTCGCTTCCCATACCTCAAATAAGTTCCTACTGTCTTCAGCGGTTCGGTTACCATACTTCTTTTTAGCTACTGCACGGGTAAGGGTAGGGTCTACTTGGTAGATAGTAGCGCCGTATTCTTGGTCGTAAATAATATTGTTTAACAATTCCTTCTGCGCTACGTCCTTCTTAGCCCATGCATCATAGGACTCTAGTACTTTGTTTATCTTGTCATCCGACCTTTGTATAGCGCCTCGTTGGTCTCCGAATAGTGTGTCTAGTTTTAACCCCAACTGCCCGTACCCATTGTTTCTGGCTATGTCTCCCAGTGCTTGTGAGCCAGTCAACTTCAGCCAAACTTCTTTAGCTGCGTCTTCTATACGGGCGTTGTTTAAGAAGTCTGTAGCACTTTCAATGTAAGATTTCTTTGATCCTTGGGACAGACGCTTTTGTATGTCTGTCATATTGTTAAGTACTTCTTTCACCCCATCTTTGGTAGACATACCGTCCATAGCGGTAGAATCTATTGTATTTGCGTCGGGTGCCAACATAGCTATGATAGCGGCATCAGCAGAGTCTAGCGCAGAACCTACGGGCTTAGTGTCCATGCCGATAAGTCTTCGTACATAGTTAGTGACTGCACGGTAGAACCGTTCCAAGGCACTGATGTCCTCGCCTTTTGGGTTCATAGACGCTAACTTGTGTTGGAACACGGGATTGCTAAATACTTCAGCTACGAACTCGTTAAGGTTTTTGGCACCGTACGCTGTATCCAAGTACGGCTTAACATCTTTATATAACTTATCTAACTGCTTAGTCATCGGGTGTGACTTGTTCTTTAACGTGTTAAAAACTCCACCGTGTGTAGCCTCGTGTAATAAAGCGTGTACAGTAAGGGGAACACTAGGGTCTAGCAACACAGTACTAGTATCTTGGTCAAAAGCACTTACGACTATCTTGTCACTGATGCTTTCTAAGTTACCACGCAGCTCTACTTTCATAGCACCAAGGTTTTTAGCTAACACTCTGGCTATCTGTTTAGTGCGCTTACTCTTGGCATTTTTAGAGACAGACTCTAGGGCACCTTTCAAATCCCCTTTTTTCAATAGCCCTTTAACGCCTGCGGGTACGTCACTGACTAGCGCAGATACTTCCTTGGGGTCCAGCTCCAAGTTAAGCACGTCTATATTACCACCGCCTACGATAAATTTAGCCGTATCTTCCGCTATCTTGGCTGATAATTGTTCTGGGGTCAGGCCCTCAAACTGAGATTTATTCAGCTCCCCCTGCGCTTTATCATAATTCACCTTGTCTCGCTGTGCGGGTGATAGGCTACTATCCGCTCCCGTCTCCCCAATTGCTTTCGCGGGGTCAATCTCCCTAGTTGCTTTCGCGGGGTCAAGCTTCTTGCGGTCAGGTACTACCCTTATCCTGCCCTCACTACTATCTTCTATTTCCGCATCTCTTTTTGCATCTGATTCCTTTTTTCTGTCCCCCACTTTCTTAGTTTCTGCTTCTTTAGAACTAAGCTCGGTAACTTTAGCTTCCGCCGTTTCCGCCCTTTCCTTAGCCTCCTCTAGCTTAATATCTAGTTGAGCGTTAGTTTCAACACTAAGATTATCTTTGGCCCATGAGAGCACTGCTTGGGCGTTAGCCCCACCCGTACCCTGTAAATTTTCTGCGAGAGGGTCTTTGCCTATAGGTAACGTGCCGCTAGGTTGGACCTCCGCTGACTCATCATAGGTTCTATACTTTTTACTTTTGGGGTCTCCCGACTCACTAACAGCGTTCATAAGGGCGTCAGCGGGAGTATCAAATTGACTAAGGTATTTCTGCACCTGCCTAGCTTGGGCCTGCGTTTCTTTAGCCCCTTCGGTAAGGTCTTTACGAACCTGCCTAGGGAAATTAGCATCTACCAGAGTAGCTAGTTTAGTCGTATCTTGGTTGAGTGCAGCGTGACGAGCTATAAACTTATCGCTGCGGTTAAACCTAAACTTGTTTGTGTTTGGGTTAATGGTACGTACAGGAGGAGCAGTATCTTTAGTGGGGGCTAAGCTTTTACCTGTTAGCTTCGCTGCAAGCGTGGCGGCATTGGCGTTCTTTTTTGGGGCAACGTACTTAGCAGGTAGGTCACCAAGTAATTTTTCGTCTCCAGTTTCCCTACCTCCCCCTTTAAAGTTGGTTTTAGATTGGATGTTTGGTAGGTTTAATTGCTTGTCCCTAACTTT
>TARA_R110000796_G_scaffold114745_8_pt1 | contig 12527 bp, 9 predicted proteins | sample TARA_R110000796 | Tara Oceans TARA_R110000796 (sample SAMEA4397815) | marine metagenome | biome: Polar Biome; feature: [SRF] surface water layer (ENVO:00010504); material: water (ENVO:00002006), including particulate matter (ENVO:01000060) such as... | depth 5 m | reverse complement strand
GGAGCTTCGCTCCCTTTCGCGGGCGGGGCCCGCTCCCACAAGAGCAGCTCCCACAACTGGTCCCAAAAGGCCCTTAATAGAATTCCCCGCCATTATCGCGCGGGTCAGGAACGAAAATGCATCCTTCATTGATTTCCGGGCTTTGTTTGATCGCTGGACTCACCCTTTGTGTTCCGACCTACGCCGACCCCACCGTGGGTACCCGCGCCGGCGGCGGCGAGGGGCTGCGCCTGTACAGCCTGTTCGGGCGCTGGCAGGCGCCGTGGCTGCAGGAGCATGCGGTGGCGCCGTTTTTCTCCGACCGGGTGCAGGCGTACTGGGACCTGAGCGTGGAGCGCTGGGAGGGCGAGGACACCGCCGGCGAGGCCAACAGCAGCGAGGTGTACATCGTCGGCCCGGTGGTGCGCATCGACTGGCCCAGCCGGCGCCTGTTCCTGCTGGTGGGCGTGCAGCCTTCCTATATGACCCACAGCGTGATCGACGATGACGACATGGGCGGCAATCTGCAGTTCACCAGCCACGCGGAGCTGGCCTGGACGCCGATCAACCGGCTGACGCTGGGCCTGCGCGGCCAGCACACCTCCAACTCGCGGCTCTACAAGCCCAACCCGGGGATGAATCTGGCGTCGGTGACCCTGGCCTATAACTTCTAGATCCAACACACTGGCGTTTCCGCCCCTACGCCGTACAAGGAGTTCGCCCATGGGCCATCCGGATCGCCCGTCATTGCGCCTGACCGCCCTTCTGCTTTCTGTTTTCCCGGCGCTGGCGACGGCCCAGGAACCGCCGGCCGACGGCGGCAACCGGCTGGACACGGTGACCGTGAGCGGCACGCGCCTGGAGCGCGACCTGGCCGACCTGCCCGGCGCCGCCACGGTGGTGGACGCGCAACAAACCCAGCAGGGCCAGCCCGGCCTGCAACTGGACGAGAGCCTGGCGCGGGTGCCGGGCCTCTATCTGCAGAACCGCTACAACTTCGCCCAGGGCCTGCGCCTGTCCAGCCGCGGTTTTGGGGCGCGGGCGCCGTTCGGGGTGCGCGGCCTGCGCCTCAACGTGGACGGTTTTCCGGAAACCCTGCCCGACGGCCAGTCCCAGGTGGACGCCATCGACCTGGACGCACTGGAATCCCTGACCGTGCTGCGCGGGCCGGCGTCGGTGCTGTACGGCAACGCCAGCGGCGGCGTGGTGGACATGACCACCCGCAGCGGCGCCGACCTGGTCTACCCGCAGCGCTTCAGCGTGTCCGGCGGCAGCGACGGCTTCCGCAAGACCAACCTGCAGCTGGGCGGCGCGGACGGCGGCAACCATCACTACCTGAGCCTCACCGGCGTGCGCTATCAGGGCCAGCGCGAGCAGAGCGAGATGGAGAAGTATTTGCTCACTTCGCGGGTGGGCCGCGCGCTCTCCGAGCACCGCGACATCGAGTTCTTTTTCACCGCCATGGACACGCCGACGGCCCAGGACCCGGGCGGGCTGACCCGCGCCCAGGTGGAACAGGACCGCGACCAGGCGACGCGCTTTGCCAACCTGCTGGACGCCGGCCAGGAAGTCAGCCAGCAGCGCCTCGGCGTGCTCTACCGGGACCGCAGCCTGGGCGGCGAGCTGCGCGCCCGCGCCTTCGTCACGCAGCGCGATTTCACCCAGCAACTGCCGTTCCCCGGCAGCAGCCTGATCGACTATGAGCGGCTGTTCTACGGCGTGCGCCTGGAATACGTGGACCGGGTGCGGGCGTTCGGCCTGGCGCACCGCTTCCTGGTGGGCGTGGACGCGGACCAGCAGCGCGACGACCGGGGGCGCCGCTCGGTGAACGCGGACGGCCAGGTCACCGGCCTGACCGCCGACGAGGACCAGACCGCCACCGCCGGCGGTGTGTTCGTGCAGACCGACACCGACCTCAGCGACACCCTGACCCTGTCCCTGGGCGCCCGCGCCGACCGGGTGCGCCTGGACATCGACGACGACCTGCTCGCCGACGGCGACAACAGCGGCGACCAGGACTTCACCGAAAGCAGCTACAGCGCCGGCCTGAACTGGCGCTACCATCCCCGCCACGGCGTCTACGCCACGGTCAGCAACGCCTTCGAAACGCCCACCTTCACCGAGCTCGCCAACCCCTCCGGCGCCGGCGGCTTCAACCCGGATCTGGAGCCGCAGAAAGCGTTGAACCGGGAAATCGGCGGGCGCGGCCAGCTGGGCGATAAGCTGTTCTACGAGCTGGCGCTGTTCCGGGTCGAAGTGCGCGACGAAATCACCCCCTACGAGCTGGGCGGGCGCACCTTCTACGACAACGCCGCGCGCACCCGCCGCGACGGCGCCGAGCTGATGCTGGAGCACCTCACCACCGACACCCTGACCCTGACGCTGGCCTACACCTACTCCGACTACCAGTTCCAGCGGTTCTACGACGACCAGCAGGATGAGGACGTGAGCGGTAACCGCCTGCCCGGCCTGCCCCGCCACCACCTGTTCGCGGAAGCCGCCTGGCGCGGCCTGGACGGCCTGTTCCTGATCGCCAACGCGCAGTACAGCAGCGACGTGTTCGCCGAGAACACCAACGAAACGGAAGTGGACGACTACGTGGTGGCCGGCCTGCGCGGCGGCAAGGCGTGGCGCATGAACAGCGGCGAGCTGACCCTGCACGCCGGGGTCAACAATCTGTTCGACGAAGAGTACTTCAGCAACCTGCGCATCAACGCCAACAGCGACCGGCCCGACCCGGCCGACCGCGGCTACTTCGAGCCCGCCCCCGGCCGCCACTTCTACGCCGGCGCCTCCTACGCCTGGTAAGTCTTGGTGATGCAGCCAAAAAAAACCGCCCCAGGGGATGGGGCGGGGAAAGGGGTCAAGGCAAACACAAGCCTTAGTGGGTCGGCTCTCCCGAGCCGGTTCAGAAAAAGCCGAGCGGATTGATGTCGTAGCTGACCAGCAGGTTCTTGGTCTGCTGGTAGTGATCCAGAATCATCTTATGGGTCTCTCGGCCGATGCCGGATTTTTTGTAGCCGCCGAAGGCGGCGTGGGCCGGATAGGCGTGGTAGCAGTTGGTCCAGACGCGGCCGGCCTGGATGCCCCGGCCCATGCGGAAGGCCACGTTCATGTCGCGGCTCCAGACGCCGGCGCCGAGGCCGAACTCGGTGTCGTTGGCGATGGCCAGGGCTTCCGCTTCGTCCTTGAAAGTGGTGACGGCCACCACCGGGCCGAAGATTTCTTCCTGGAACACGCGCATTTTGTTGTCGCCCTTGAGCAGCGTGGGCTGGATGTAATAGCCCTGGCCGTGGTCGCCTTCCAGGGTTTCCTTGTCGCCGCCGGTGAGGAACTGGGCGCCTTCGCTGCGGGCCACTTCCATGTAGGACATGATCTTGTCGAACTGCTCCTGGGAGGCCTGGGCGCCCACCTGCACGTCGGTGTCCAGGGGGTTGCCGCGCTTAATGGTTTTGGTGCGTTCCAGCACCATGGCCATGAACTCGTCGTACATGTCTTCCTGGATCAGCGCCCGGGACGGGCAGGTGCAGACTTCGCCCTGGTTGAAGAACGCCAGCACCAGGCCTTCCACCGCCTTGCTGATGAATTCCGGCTCCGCCTTCATGATGTCGGAGAAGTAGATGTTGGGGGATTTGCCGCCCAGCTCCACGGTGGAGGGAATGATGTTTTCCGCCGCGCATTTGAGGATGTGCGAGCCCACCGGGGTGGAGCCGGTGAAGGCGATCTTGGCGATGCGCTTGCTGGAGGCCAGGGCCTGGCCGGCTTCCTCGCCGTAGCCGTTGACGATGTTGAGCACGCCTTCGGGAAGCAGATCGCCGATGATTTCCATCAGCTTGAGGATCGACGCCGGGGTCTGCTCGGCGGGCTTGAGCACCACGCAGTTGCCGGCGGCCAGCGCCGGCGCCAGCTTCCAGGTGGCCATCAGGATCGGGAAGTTCCAGGGGATGATCTGCCCCACCACGCCCAGCGGCTCGTGGAAGTGATAGGCCACGGTGTTGGCGTCGATGTCCGCGGCGGTGCCCTCCTGGGCGCGGATGCAGCCGGCGAAGTAGCGGAAGTGATCCACCGCCAGGGGGATGTCGGCGTTGAGGGTTTCGCGCACCGCTTTGCCGTTGTCCCAGGTTTCGGCCACCGCCAGGGCTTCCAGGTTCTGCTCGATGCGGTCGGCGATCTTGAGCAGCAGGTTGCCGCGCTCGGCGGCGGAGGTTTTGCCCCAGGCGGGCGCCGCGCGGTGGGCGGCGTCCAGTGCCAGGTCGATGTCCTCGGCGGAGGAGCGGGGAATCTGGCAGAACACCCGGCCGTTCACCGGGCTGACGTTGTCGAAGTACTGGCCTTTGACGGGCGCGACCCACTGGCCGCCGATGTAGTTTTCGTAGCGTTCGTTGAAGGCGACCACCGCGCCTTCGCTGCCGGGATTGTGATAGATCATGTCGGGACACCTCGTGGCGTGTATTTCCTCGAGGTTAGCGCCGATGCCGGGTGGGCCGAATGCTACTTCGGTACTAGAAAGCCCCTTATTTAGTCGCGGGGCCGGTGGTCGACGGCGCCCGCGTGAGGGTGTGCTGCAGGGCCAGTTTGAGCTTCATGGGTTTGACCGGCTTGTAGATCAGCGTGTGGCCGTCGCGGGCGCAGCGCTGTTTCAGGTAGGGGCCGCGGTCGGCGGTGAGCATGATCACCGGCAGCGCCTCGGCGCCGGCCCGGCGGCGGTCCCGGTTGAGGGCGTCGGCGACGGTCATGCCGTTGTCGCCGCCCGGGTCCAGGTGGTAATCCATCAGCAGCACGTCGGCCGGGTCGCGGCGCGGGTCCAGGTGTTCGGCCAGCGCCTGCACGGATTCCGCCGCCGCCACCCGGCAGCCCCATTGTTCCAGCAGGGTGCGCATGCCGGAACAGATGGCGCGGTCGTTATCCACCACCCAGACGCGGCGCCCGGCCAGGGTGCGTCCGGCGTCGGCGGCCGGCTCCATGGCGCGGGCCTCGGCGGCGCTGAGCCGCGCCAGTGGCAGTTGCAGGGCGAAGCGCGAGCCACGGTTTTCCCGCGAGCGCACGGTCAGGGGGTGATCGAGGATGCGGCTGATTTTCTCGACGATGGACAGCCCCAGGCCGAGGCCCCGTTCGTGGTACTTGGCCGCCCGGGCGCCGCGTTTGAATTCCTGGAAAATATCGCCGATCTGATCGTCGCCGATGCCGATGCCGGTGTCCGCCACCACCACTTCCACCCGCTCGCCGCGCCGGCGGCAGCCGAGCAGGATCGAGCCGCGATCGGTGTAGCGCACCGCGTTGGAGAGCAGGTTGCGCATCACCCGGCTGAGCAGCTGCGGGTCGGAGCGCACCACTGCGGAGCTGGGCACGTAGCGCAGGCGCAAGCCCTTGGCGGCGGCCATCTGCCGGTACTCCTCGGCGAGCACGTCGAGCAGCCGGCGCAGCGGGAACACGCCGGGCTCGGCGCTGACCACGCCGGCGTCCAGCTTGGAGGCGTCGGCCAGGGTGGTGATCAGCGATTCCAGATCGAGCAGCGCGGTGTCGATATGGCTGAGCATGAACTGGGTGTTGTGGTCGGGCTGGTCCTGCAGGGCGCTGGTGAACAGGCGCGCGGCGTTGAGCGGCTGCATCAGGTCGTGGCTGACGGCGGCCACGAACTTGGTCTTGGAGATGTTGGCGCGCTCGGCTTTTTCGGTGGCTTCGCGCAGCCGCGATTCCACCCGCCGGCGCTCTTCGATTTCGTCCAGCAGTTGCTGGTTGGCTTCGCGCAGAGCCTGGGTGCGCTCGCGCACCTGCTCGGCCAGCACCACCGAGTGCTGGAAGGCGGCGTAGGGCGCGGTGGGCGCCATGTTGCTCTCTTCCACCCGTTCGATCAGGGCGTCGCAAATACGCCGCAGGCGGGCGTTTTCCGCCATCAGGCGCGCTTCGTGAAGATCCCAGGGGGACGCGCTGTCACCGTCGGCTGCGTTGTCGTCGGCCAATCGCCACCCCCGTCATGGTCTGGTTGATGTGCATGCCGTTGAACTGCTCGCCGTAGGTGTTGAAGCCCACCACGCTGTGCCGGCGCAGCAGCGCCGAGGCCTGGTCGACGGTGCCGTCCGCTTCGATCTCCTGACGGCGCAGGCAGCAGTCGCAGCCCAGGGTCACCCAGGCCGGGCCGAGGCGCTCTTCGATGTCGCTGAGGGTCTGGTCCAGCTCGTCGAGAATCGAGCCGGTGTGCATGGCGGTGAGCACGATGCCGTTTTCCACCGCGCAGTAGAACGACAGGCTGAGGTCGTCGTTGACCCGCTGAATGGAGCGGGCGTAGTAGTCGTTGTTGATGCGCACGGCCAGCGGGTAGCGGGCGAACACCACGTCGTCCAGCTCCGCCACCGGCACGCCGACCAGGCGGGCGTAGGCTTCCGCCGCCGGTTCCGCGTTGAGCTCCTGGACCACGCGCCGTTCGGCGTCGGCGGCGGTGACCACCAGTTTCACCGTGGCCGGGCGCAGGTGGTGGAAGCTGAACACTTCGAAATCCAGCGCGCTGTTGATCATCAGCACCATGGCGGCGTTGCTGTGAAAGGCGCCGTCGCTGTAGACGTAGGTGCCGGACAGCCGGTAGTCGTCGCCGGCGGAACCGCCCAGGCTGGTGATGCTGCCGAGCGCCGAGTTGAGTGTGGCGAGCACCAGCTCTTCGTTCACCGAGAGGCCGTCCAGCAGGGTGAGCACGAAGGTGTTGTCGGCGTCGACCCGCGCCACGGACGCGGCCCGGCACTCGCACAGCAGGCTGTCGGTGAGCTGCTGGGCGTCGGCCAGGCTGAAGCCGTCGAGCCGCTCGATCAGGCGCGCGCCCACCGAGAAGAACCGGCGGTCGAAGCCGATGGCGACAATGGTGCCGCTGTCGTAGCCGCGGCTGGTGATCTCGCCGGCGGAGGTGCAGCCGCACAGCGGCAGGTCGCCGAAGGCTTCGGCGAGGGCGCCGGCCAGGCGGTCGAGCCGGTAGTCGATGGAACAGAAAAACAGCACGCAGCCGAGATTGTCGTGGCGCAGCTTTTGCGCCAGGTCACGGGCGGCGAGACGCTCGTCGCGGGCGTCGCTGAACGCGGTGATTACGGCACTGGGCGGAATCGCGTTCATCGCTCCGGCACCTTCGGGGCACGCAAATAGGCGGCGAAGTCGATGTCGCCGGCGGACAGGATCGCCTGCACCCGGTTGGTGGCGCCGAGCTTGCGCAGGATCGCGGACACATGGGCCTTCACGGTGCTTTCGGCGATATTGAGCTGGTAGGCGATCACCTTGTTGGAATCGCCCCGCGACATGCGCTCGAACACCTGCAGCTGCTTGCGGGTGAGCGTGGCGAGCACGTCGGAAAGGTCCTCCGGCTCGCGGCGCGCGGCGGTGCTTTCTTCGCCGGCGCCGGACCCGGCACGGATGATGTCCGCCGGCAGGTAGATGGAGCCGGCCAGTACCTGCTCCAGGGCCTGGATCATCTGCTTGCGGGGGGTGGACTTGGTAATAAACCCGACCGCGCCGTAGGTGATGGTCTGCAGGATCACCCGTTTCTCTTCCTCGGCGGAGACGATCACCGCCGGCAGGGTGGGAAACAAATTGCGCAGCCGCACAAGGCCGCCGAGGCCCTGCATGCCGGGCATATTGAGGTCCAGCAACACCAGATCCAGGTCGTCGTGGCGGCCGGCCACCGCCAGGGCGGCGTCCAGGTCGGACGCCTCCAAAAGTGTGCTGCCGGGGAAGCCATCGTCGATCACCCGGGCGATGGCCTCGCGGAACAGGGGATGGTCGTCGGCGATCAGCACCTGGTACATGGTTATCGGCTCGTTGGAATTCTTATCAGGCTCATAACCCCGAATTTACCACGACCGGGCGCGCCCCGGCGGCACTGTGGCGTGAATATGCGCCTAAAGTCGTAGACGCCTTAGAGCTCCAGCTTTTTGCGGATGTCGTCCGCGCTCTGCTTGGTCAGGTCCTTGTCGATTTCGCGGCTGACCGCGTCGCGGGTGGTGGGGTCGAGCTTGTCGCGCAGGGCGCCGAGAAAACGGGGCTCGGCGACCAGGATGAAGCGGTCGGCGCGGCCCTGCTCCAGGTTGTGTTTCATGTACTCGGCCACTTCCTTGGCGAAGAAGGCAGCGTGTTTGTCCGAGGTCGCCTGCTGGTTGCCGGTGGCGCGCGGGTTGCCGTGCAGGGCGCCGCTGCCTTCGGACCCTTTGCCGCCGGTGCGCAGATCGCCCACGTGGGCCTGGCTTTCCGGGTGATCGAGCTGGTCGATTTCCTTGAAGGTACCCACTTCGTGGGCGAACACCCGGGCGTGGGCGGCGTTACTGGCGACGATATAAGTAGTCATGGTGCCTCCTTTCGGCAATCACTGTGTTCCTGAACACAGCATTGCGGGTCAAGGAGGCGCCCTTCAAGCGGAACCGGCCGCGTTGGTGTAAAAGAGGTTTAAGCGATGGGGGCGCCGCGCGGATCCTGGGAGTCGCTGCGCAGCCGGAAGGTGCCCTCGCCGAGGATCAGCAGGGTGTCGTCCTCGCTGTACACTTCCACGGTGGAGTTGAAGATGCGGCTGCCGCCGGCCCGTTTAACGCCGATGGCGCGGATGTAGCCGGGGCCGGCCTGGCCGGTGAAGGTGGTGGTCATGGACAGGGTGAGCGCCTTGCGGATCCGGTCCGGGTAGGGGCAGAAGGTGCCGGCGCAGGCGCCGGCCACGTCCAGCAGGGTGGCGAGCACGCCACCGTGTACCCGGCGGCCCAGGTTGAGGTGGCGCTCGTCGACCTGCATGCCGACCACGACCCTGCCCTCTTCCCATTCCAGAAATTCCAGCCCCAACAGGGCCGGGAAACCATGGCTGAACTTGGCGGTGGCCGTGGCCATGGTGTATTCGGACGCCGGCGTGGCGCTACTGCTGCTGCTCATTCACTGTCCTCAAATATCCCGGCCCTGCACCATTTGCCGGACCTGCTCGACCACTTCCTTGAGGCGCGGGCCGAGGTTTTCGATCAGGATGCGGCGGCTCAGCCGCAGCGACGAGCCGCCGCAGTTGAACGGCACCACCTGACCGCCGTTATCCAGGATCAGCGGCACGCCCACGGCGCTCACGTCCCGGTTCCATTCGCCGTCGGAGGTGACGAAGCCGTACTGCTCGTATTCCTTGAAGGCGCGCTCCAGGCCGCGCTGGATGTCCGGCCAGGCGTCCGGGTTCTGGGCGCGGATCGCTTCGTAATAGGGCTCGCGCTCCTTGGCCGGCAACGCCGCCAGAAAGGCGCGGCCCACCGCGGAGGTGCCGATCGCCACCCGCGAACCGACGGTCAGGCGCAGCACCAGCGGGCCGGAGCCCTGGCACACCTGGATGTAGGTCATGGACGCGCCGTCCGGGGCGCCGATGGCCACCAGGCAGTCGGTGGCGTCGGACAGTTCCTGCATGAAGGGCCGGGCGATGTCGCGCACCCCTTCGCTGGCCAGATAGCGATAGCCGAGATCCAGCACGCCGGGGCCGAGCCGGTACTTCTCCAGGTTCTCGGCGTAGCGCAGGTAGCCGAGCTGGGTCAGCGTGGCGGTCATCCGCGATACGGTGGGACGGGGGATGCTGGTGCGCTTGGCCAGTTCCGCGTTGCCCAGGTATTCGTCGGAGGGACCGAAACAGCGCAGGATTTCCAGGCCGCGTGCCAACGCGGTAACAAAATTACGGTCCTTATCCGCGGACCCGTCCTTTCCAAGAGCGGCTCGTCGCATGTGGCATTTCCTCGATTCAGGCTTCGGGATCAGCGGGTCCCGGCTGGCAAATGACCAGCATCGGGCCCGCTGTTGTTTTATTCGTCGCTTTTATAGTTGTGCATAAAGCCCGCAAATATAACAAAAACCCATTTCACTTAGGAGGGCACGGGCGTTCTACCTTCGGCCAAGCCGTCCTGTACAGGCTCAGTGTTTCATGCCCGGCAGGTTGAGCGAGGCGGTGTTGCCACCGTCCACCGCCAGCGCCTGGCCGGTGATGTAGCTGGCGTCGTCGCTGGCCAGGAACGCCATGGCCGCGGCGATTTCTTCCGGGCGGCCGTAGCGGCGTAATTCGCAGCGGCTGCCGAGTTTCTGTTCCTTGTTGTTGTCGCGGGCGTAATCGAACACCGGCTTGGTCATGCCGGTTTCGATCAGGCCGGGGCAGACCGCGTTGACGCGCACGTTGTACTGGCCCAGGTCGCAGGCGGCGGTTTTGGTCAGGTTGATGACCGCCGCCTTGGAGGCGCTGTAGGCGTTGCCGCCGGCGCCGGAGCGGATGCCGGCCACCGACGCGGTATTGACGATGGCGCCGCCACCCTGGGCCTGCATGTGCTTGCCCACGGCGCGGATGAAGAACATCGGGCCCATCAGGTTGACGCCCAGAATCGCCTGCCAGGTTTCGGTGTCGCTGTCGGTGATGGTGGAGTAGTCGTGGCCGGCGATGCCGGCGTTGTTGACCAGCGCATGCAGGGTGCCGTGGGCGGCGAGCACCTCTTCCACCAGGGCGTTGACCGCCTGTTCGTCGGAGACGTCCACGGTGCGCAGGGTGACCCGGGTGTCTTCGGGCAGGTGGGCGGCGGTCTCTTCCAGGCCTTCCTGGTTGCGGTCCACCAGCACCAGGCGGGCGCCCTCTTCGGCGAAGCGGCGGGCGGCGGCGCGGCCGATGCCGCTGCCGGCACCGGTGATCAGGACGTTGCGCTGGTCGAAACGCTGCATGGGGGTCTCCTGGAGTTTGTTTGTGCTTTTTTTGGAAGATGACATGAGCTGGACGGGGGGTCAAGATTTTGGAATGCTGTTTCACTAAATAGCTGGCTCAGGACTCCGTAGCACGGCGCGGGGCCCGACTTGTGGGAGCTTGCTTGCAAGCGAAAGGCCGGCTTTGCCGGCCGGCGGGATACCAGAGGCGTGGATGGTGCCTTTGCCGTGGGCTTGGGTTGCTGGCCCGTTCACTCGGGATGGGGCATCCTGGGTTGGTTTTTCAACTTGTGACTTTCAAAGTGCGGTTGTTTGGTTCTAGCTTGCCGCTTGGCGGCTTGAAGCTTGCGGCCGACTTTTTGTGTTTCGTTTTTCGGGAGAGTGTTTCATGAAACATCTGGACCAGTTCTATATTAACGGCGGTTGGGTGAAGCCCAGCGGCGACGCTAAGCCCCATGAGGTGATCAATCCGGCCACGGAGGCGTCCGAGGGGACGGTGTATCTGGCCGGTAAGGCGGATGTGGACGCGGCGATTCAGGCGGCGCGGGATGCGTTCGAGAGTTTCGCGGCGACGCCGTTGGAAGAGCGTCTGGCGATGCTTGAGAAGATCATGGGCATCTACCAGTCGCGTCTGGATGATATGGCGGAGGCGATCAGCCGGGAGATGGGCGCGCCCCGTCACGGTCTGGCGGCGAAGGTGCAGGCGCCGATGGGTCTGGGCCACGCCAAGGCGACGCTGGGCGCGGCGCGGGAGTTTCCGTTCGAGCAGAAGCTGGGCCGCGCCACCGTGCGCCGTGAGCCGGCGGGTGTGTGCGCGTTGATCACGCCGTGGAACTGGCCGATGAACCAGGTGATGTGCAAGGTGGCGCCGGCGATCGCGGCGGGCTGCACCATGGTGCTCAAGCCCAGTGAGTTCGCGCCGCTGTCCGCCCATGTGCTGGCGGAGATCATCGACGAGGCGGGCCTGCCCAAGGGCGTGTTCAATATGATTTACGGCGACGGCGCGGAAGTGGGCCCGATGCTGTCTTCCGATCCGCGCGTGGACGTGGTGTCGCTGACCGGTTCCACCCGTGCCGGGGCGTCGGTGAGCAAGGAAGCGGCGGATACCTTCAAGAAGGTGTCGCTGGAGCTGGGCGGCAAGTCCGCCAATATCATTCTGCCGGACGCGGATTTCGAGAAGGCGGTGAAGCACGGTGTGGCGTCGATGATGAACAACACCGGGCAGAGCTGTAACGCGCCGTCGCGGATGCTGGTGCCGGCGGACAAGCTGGCCGAGGCCGAGGCGATCGCCGCCAAGGTGTGCGAGAGCCTGAAGGTCGGCGACCCGGCGGATAAGGACACGGTGATCGGCCCGATCGCCAACGAGCGACAGTTCAAGCGCGTGCAGTCGATGATCGAGAAGGGTCAGGAAGAAGGCGCCAAGCTGGTGTGCGGCGGTACCGGCAAGCCGGAGGGTCTGGAAACCGGTTTCTACGCACGGCCGACGGTGTTCAGCGAGGTGAACAACCAGATGCTGATCGCCCGCGAGGAGATCTTCGGGCCGGTGCTGGTGATGCTGCCCTATAAGGATGTGGACGACGCGGTGGCGATCGCCAACGATTCGGACTACGGCCTGTCCGGCTATGTGTACGGTGCCAGCGAAGAGGACGCCGCCAAGGTGGCCGCCCGTCTGCGGACCGGCATGGTGCATCTGAACGGCGCGCAGCTGGATCCGCCGGCGCCCTTCGGCGGTTACAAGCACTCCGGCGTCGGCCGCGAGTGGGGCGTTTACGGCCTCGAGGAATTCCTCGAAGTGAAGTCCGTCTTCTACAGCGCCTGAAGCTCACCACTTGTGGGGGCTTGCCTGGCAAGCGAAAGGGTGGCTTTCAGCCACCCGGCAGGCCCTCAGAGAC
>TARA_R110000796_G_scaffold10941_1_pt1 | contig 12548 bp, 16 predicted proteins | sample TARA_R110000796 | Tara Oceans TARA_R110000796 (sample SAMEA4397815) | marine metagenome | biome: Polar Biome; feature: [SRF] surface water layer (ENVO:00010504); material: water (ENVO:00002006), including particulate matter (ENVO:01000060) such as... | depth 5 m | reverse complement strand
GTCTATTTAATTTATATGTTGTCATCGTTTATCCTTTTTTATTTTAAGTAATGCTAAAGAGATTATTTCTCTTCAACATTTCCTGAAAATTCTATTTCAATCGTTCCATCAGAAATAACTTCTGCATTATTAGATATAGCTGTCATATCTGAACCGATATAGCTTCTACCATCTTTTAACTCAATAATCATTTTTGCACCTGTTAATTTCTTTAGAGTTTTTGAATTATACTGTGCTAGTGTAGAGAATTTAGCTTTACACATACCGGCTTTTTTACTTTCAGAATAAGATAAAACTTGCCCACTATCACCAAGTATAGGAGTTTTTTCACTCCCACTCTCGGTAATTTCAACGCTGTCTGTTACAGTCGGATAGCTAATGTTATCAAATGTAATTCTTTTTATTGCTACTATATTTGCCATGATTATACCTCGTAATTTATTCGCATTGATTGTTGAATTAAAACATTTATTATGTTTATATTCATTGAAGAGTTAATTCTGTTTCCAGCTCTCTCAACTATTATACTTGCTTCAAACGCTGCTAAATCTTCACATACTGCATCTGTTACTAATTGCGAATATATAATAATAAGATTTTGCTTGTAGATATTTGGAGTTATTACTAATGTTCCTGCTCCGAAAATATCATCATCTCCACCTACTTTATAGTTTTGGAATTGTGACATCAAAGAAACAAAAGAATATCTAACATAAGAAATTGTTAAAAATACTCGTAAATCTCTATCATCAATAGGGATAGCTATAGCATTTTCATCTTTTTGTAATGTTGTAACAGTTCTATCATATCTTATTGAGCTTCCAACTACTGTATAAGTAGAAACACCACCACCAGCTAAAGAGTTTCTTTCTGTTCTTATTCTTTGTGTTAAAGGTAAAAATCCAAAAAGTTCAAATCCCAAATATCCACCACCTGGATTAGATTGTGCATTGTCTGCAATTTTAGCGATTACACCTGCTGCGTGTTCAAATCCTGTAGAAAATACTGTATTATTATCTAATACTGTAATGAAAGCACTATTTATAGCATTTGTTTTAGTTGTTAAATTAGTTACTGTATCATCAACACCTACTAAACAAAAACCGTCAAGCATTTCTGTCGCTTTAAAGTTATCTGTTAATGCTGTATCTATTAATATTAAACTTGCATTATCTGTATAAGGCTGTGCGATTAGATTAAATTGATTTTCTTCAAGTATTGTAAGAGTGTTAGTTAACACAGGATTACCTGCTCCACCATTCATAGCTGTAATAGCAGAAGTAAATCCTAAAGGAGTTGATTCATCACTATTGTAATTAATTCTAAGTTTTAATTCATTCCCATAAGTTCCCTTATGAATTGAAGTTAATCCTACTTCTCCTGCTGTAGCTATTGCTGTTACTTGTTCAGCTGTATTTTCATTTATTGCTGCTGTAAGAAGTGTAGCTATCTCTGCTGCTGTATCACCGATAGCAACTGCTGCTGTATATACATTTCCATTAATATAAAATGAAAGTGTACCTGTACCTGTAGCTGTTCCTGTAAGTGTAATATCTCCAGTTGAAACTGTACCTGCTGCATTATCATCTAATGCTATCACTTTAAGTGATACTGATTTATTAATCTTAAAATATCTACCTGCTGCGTGTGCTAACATACTGTTTGTACCAAATAATAATTTGGCTTGACTTTCACTAAATACATCTAGTATTGTTTCAGTTCCTGCTGTTCCTGCTGTTGTCTTTTGTCCGAAGAGTAAAGATGTGTACGGTTGTTTAACTGTACCTATAACTTTATCAGATTTTACTAATTCAGCAAAAACAAAAGGAATATTCAGATTAGAAATTTCGTTAAATTGAATTGACATTATTTTTTCCTTTTTTTATTGTTATTGACATATCTATAATAGTTACATCACCATCTCGTTCTCTATTTATCCAAAAGGTACTTACATTTTTAAAGATTTTTCCATCGCTGCTTAATCTTTTACCATTTTCAGGGTCAATAGTTACAGAGTCTTTTTTTACAGGTGTAATTTTAAACATTGCCTGGTACTCCCTCATTTGTTATAATTATATTTGCTATACTTCCATCTACATCAAAATCATCCATTGCAGAATAATCAAAGTCTATAGGTCTTTGATAATAGTACGAAACTTTATAGCTCATCATTCCTTTACTAATATTAGATTGTGATTCTGAATCTCTAGCTGTCACAATAGAATCAAGATAAATATCTTCAATCAAGTCATAAGGGTCACTACCTACTGCACTTGCACTAAGTAGTTTACTCATCGCTTTTTCTATATCAAATAATACATTTTCAACTATTGAGCTCAAATCTTCTGTTGTGTTATCTTTTGAAATAACTCCTATTTGAATATCAAGCTCTCTTACTGTGTGCATTGTATTGTGTTCAACTATACTTTCATCATCTGTATAAACTATGATATAGGGATATGTAATTTCACTTTCAATCATAGGAGCTACTCTTCCACCATAAACACGCTCATTGTTAAATAAGGTTGTATTTGCTTTTAAGTAACTAACTAAAAATTGTCTTATCAAAGTTCTTTTATACATATTAATCCTTTAAATAAATGTCAATGCCACCTATTCCATCGTTTCTAATATCAAATACACGAAAATTTATAGTATCAATAGTTAAAATATCATTTTGTTTAATATCTAAATCAACAAATAGCTTATTGATAATTATCTTTTTACTTGTGTTAAACATAGGCTTATCACTCGTAATAGGTAAGCCCTCACCATCTATTTGAATGTATGCTTCTGTTTTAATGATTGTAAATTCTTGAGCATTTCTCGTATTTAAACAAAGTGAGCCGAACTCTTCTTTATTTAACATTGATTGATGGTCATTTTCTAAAGAATCACTAAAACTTAACATATTATTTTTTAGACTCTGATTTTAATTCTTGAATTTCTAAAATCATTAATTCGTTTGCTTCTTTTAAAGTTTTTACTTCTTCAATTAAAGATTTATTTTGAATAATTAATTTTTCATCTTTTAAAATTTCAACTACTTTATTAGTAGGGTCAATAGCTATTTTGTTTTGAATCATTATCTTTGCTGTTTTTTCATCAACTTCAATAACCTCTTCAGCCATTACGAATCTCTTGTTATTACCAGTACCAACTTTCGTTGATACTAATAATTCTATTTTCATATTTGCCATAATTTACCCTTATACTAGAACTGTTGCTACTAAAGTTGAATCACCATCTTTTAGTAAAGGAGCAGCTGTTAATACAGATTCAATTTCAACACTTGAACGACTTGGTAAAAGCTTTGTAATTACATTTCTAGGAGAAATTGCAACTGAAATAGCTAAATCTAACTCAAGCTGAATATCACCTGCATATCCAAAAGACATTTCATTGCTATTTACTGCTGATAGCATAACAATTTTTTTAGCTGGAACTGCTGATACTGTTGCACCTGCATCATTTGTATATGTTGCATCGTATCCCCAAATTTCTACATTTAAGTATGTACCATAATAAATAGCACCATTTACAAGTAAGAATGATTGAAATTTTAAAGAACCATTTTCGACTCTTCTAAAATCTGTTTCAGTTGCCACAAGTGCCGATAATTTACCAGCTGTTACTTGATCACCTATAATGTGAGTTCCAGTTCTTCCTGATTGTCCTAATAGTGTTAAAAAAGTAACAATGTCACCTTTTGCATCTTGCCCTGCTTCATCCCAATAGTTACCTGCACCTAAATCAACAGTATGTGCTGTTTTTCTTGGGAATGTAATAGTTGAATCATAACCTTCACCTGAAATAGTTAAAGAACCATTAAAGAGAACATCAGCTCTCATAGTTTCAAGTCTTACATCAATTCTATCTTCGTTATTCATTACACCAGCATTTGCTAAATCTCTAGCTCTTGCATTTTTTGTAACTGCATTATCTTCTGATTGTCCAAATACTTTTTTATTCAAATCTGCACTTGTTAAAACTTTAGATGGTTTCATAGTAGGAAGTTTTAAAAGATGAGTGTTAAACCCTTCCATTTTAATAGCTTTTCCATCAAGTGTAGGCTCTACGAATGGAGCTATCCCATTTGTATAATCTCTTGCATCAAACTCAACTATATTTTCACCATGTACATTTGAAACTGCGAAAAATGCTGAGAATAAAGACGCTTTCGGTTGTCGATTTTCTACTGATTTACTAATATGTTTCGTTAATCCATCATACTTACCCATTATAAACTCCAATCTTCGAGAATAATCTCTTTATTTTGTAAAATACCAGTAACCGCAGTTTCTACTTGTCCTGTTGGCATTGTTATACTTGCTCTGTTAAACTTACCTTGTTTAGCTGCAATACCTGTGTCACCTGCACCTGCTACAATAGCTTCTAATACTACGGCTACAATTTGAGTGTTATATCCTGCTACTGTTGATAATAGAATAGGAGTATCTGCAAAGTTTGCACCTGCATTACTACATACTATTTGTCCTGCTGTATATGTACCAGCTGCCAGTGTAATTCCTACTTTATCATCTATTGTTTTGAATAGATTGTTATAAGCTGTTTGTGTTGTTTCAAATAATTCTGTTGCCATTATTGACCTTTCGCATAATATTTAGCATCATCTGCTGCAATCGCTGCTATTTCTGTACTTAGTGCATCTGTTGCATCAATAGCACTAACATTTTCATTTAATAGGGCTGCTGCTGCTTCAAAATCTGTTTTTTCTTTTGCTATAACTGTTACAAAAGCACCATTTAGAGCTATTGCAGTTGCTCCAATATCTGAACCATCTTGTATAGCTTTCATTTTGACATCGCTATCACCTTGAAGTGCCATAATGCCACTTACTCTTTTTCTTTCTAGTGCTGTTGCACCACTGATACCGTCTTCTAAAGCCTTAGCATTCGCTTGTTCTAAAGCCTCAAAATTCTCTTTAGTATATTTATCCATACTATTTTCCTTTTTTGAATTTGCTATTTTATCGCTTGAAGCAGTCGGTATAGTTACCGTCTTGTTAGAAATTTCACAATCTTTTAATATTGCTGCTACTTGTGCTGAGTCTTCTTTTTCAAAGTGGTCTTTATATGAAGACATACAAGCTTTTACACTTTCACTTGCAAGGGCTGTCGCAGAAGATGAATCTATTTCTTTTTCACTTGATATGATTTCATCTACAAATCCCATTTCTAAAATTTCACTTCCGAATAAATAAGTTTCATCATCCATCAATTTTGCTATTTCTTCTGCTGTTTTACCAGTTTTTAAAATATATGCTTTTGCTAATAAATTAGATAAACTCTCGACTATCATTGCACTTTTTCTTAATGCTCTAGCATCACCCCAACTAAAAACACTCGCGTTATGTATCATATAAACTGCATTATCGTAAGCTTTGATATTATCTCCTGCTAATGCTATATAAGAAGCCATTGAAGCAGCGATAGAAGTTATAACTGTTGTCACTTCACCTTTATCATAAGCTTTTATTGCATTAAATATTTCTACACCTTGATAGACACTTCCACCTGGTGAGCTTATTTCTATAGTGACATCTCCACTTCCTGAATCAAGCTCTATTTTAAAATCTCTTGCAGTTATATCCCATCCTATCTCACCATCTAGTTTAATTATTCTCATTATAAAATTTCCTCTTTTTCTATTAAATCGCCAAGTAGGGCTTTTTGTTTTTTAAGATTATTTACATTTACAGTAAAATCGCCATTTCCTAAATCTAATGTAGCTTTTTCATAATCTAGTAAAAAGTTATCAATCATTAATATTTTAGCTTTTGCATCTTTGACTGGGTCTACACTCATTACAGGGTCGCCTATCCATCTACATTTTAAGATTTCTGTTCTGTTTTCCCAAAATTCAGGAATATTTAATTCACCTTGCAACATACCCCAAGTTAAAACTTGATTACGAATTGGATTACATATTGAGTTTGTAAATAATGCTCGTTCTGGATTAACAAATTTTTGCATACTTATCATAGCTGCCCTACTAGCGGAATAACTAGAAACGAATTGACCTAAGATTATTTCTAAAGGTATTCTTTTAGCACTTGAAAACTTTTTTAAGCAAGTCATTACGAACTGCTCTATGTTTGGATTATCTCTACCTGCTGGATGAATATTTAATTCATCGCCTGGATTAAGTTCTGTAATTGCATTTTCTTTAACTGTATTTTTTGTAGTTTGCGTTTGCTTACCAGTTAAAACATCAACTTGACCATTTCCTAGAATCCCATCTTTTGCAGCAGATTTAATACTTCCAAAAAATATAGCCGATAATTTTGCAGCTGCAAGTTCGTGAGTCATATAGCTATTTATATAAACGGCATCTTTCATTATCGAAGTTGCAAATGGTATCCCTCTAACTGTTTTGATTCGTTTTCTTTTAAATAAGTGTAATACATTTCTTTTACCACCCTTGAAAGCTTTAAAAGTCTTATATGTCCCATCGCTTTGAATAATTGAGTATTCTAATGGCATCTTTTCTTTTGATACTTTTATCCCCTCTATAAATTGAGGGTTCATAGAATCAACATCTTCGCTACCTATTAAATCCAACTGTAATATTTTATTAAATTGATTTATATTTCTTAATGGTAAAGTAGCGAAACAATCTCCATCTACTAAATATGTTTCATAAATCAATCTTTGCATTAAATAAAAATTGTCTTTTGCTGTTGTGTCTGCGATAGTAGATTCTGCCCAACTGTTGAAATATCTATCTAATATATTTTCAATCTCAATAGCTCTTTCATCAGTAACGCCTAAAGCCATTCTATCAATAGTTGATTTTGCCTCAAGCCCATCACCGATTACATGGTCGGTCGCACTATTGACAAGTCCCTCTATAAATCCATTATTTTTATATAGATTTCGTGAATTATCTCTTAGTGTTTCTAATTCATCTGTATCTTCATTAGGAGTTGTGCCATCAGAATTATTGTAATGATTTGATTGAGTCGCACCATCATATATACCTGTATCTCCAAATATTTTAGATGCACTTCTAAATATTGAAGCTCGATAAGCATATTTTGGATTGAAATATCCTATTGCTTTATCTATGATGTTTGTTTTCATAATAAAGGTATTCCAACTGTGAAAAGTTGATTTATTTTAGGAGCTGTTAAAGAAACACCTTGGATTTTTGAAATTTCATTTTCGTAAAAATCCATCATTCTTTTAACTTCAGCAGCGTCTGCTCGAGTTAATCGTCTCTTTGAGGATTGTCCATTTTGAATTTCATATTCTTTATTTAGGGATAATGCAATACTGGCGTTGTAGTATGCTTGGTAGCCATCAGTTGCAAGTTCTAAGGCTGTTTTGCCCTCTCGCTCTGCAATTAATTCTAATGCTGTTTTTATAGCCATATTTACAAACCCTTTAATAACATAATTTCAGTTATCTTTGATTGATGCGTTTCGTTTTTTAAACTTAACGACTTACTACTTTTTTTAAGTGATACTATTATATCACAACTTTACCTTAATTACAAGTTAAGTGATATTTACTTATTACTTATCCTTTTTATTTTCTAAATAGTGTGCTACCATCGCATCATATAATCGCTTTTTACCTTGACTACCTTTTTTATAATTAAATATACAAGTACGACCTACATCGTAATATTTAGCTAATTTTTCAGCTTTTACTTCTATCTTACTCATTTATAATTCTTTTTTATTTATTTCTTCAAATACTATCTGTTTAGGTAGAATATTATTGCATAAATAAAAACTACTAAATGGCGGATTTAATGCTGGTTTTTCATCGTTATAATCTTTAAAGTAAGACACTCTTCTATTCATATACATTACTTCAAAATCATTATCTCTAAACATTTCAAATCTTGCTTGACTTTCAAAGAGTCCAACAACTCCGACTAACATTGCAAAAGGTACTTTTAACTCAAATAGTCTTTCAAATACTTCTTTCTTAATACTATATGGAGGATTAGAAATAATATAATCTACTTTTGGTGGAGTTATATCAAAAAAGTTTCCGCCATCTTCTATATGTGAAATTATTACAGTATGCCCATCTTCTTCCAATAACTCTTTAAATAAACTATCTTCAGTATCAAAAGGACACCATACTATACTGTTTTTAGCTAAATACTTTAATATTGGTCTTATTGCATATCTCGGAGTATAAAACTCATCATTTCCACTACCTGCTACTTTATCCATTTTCATTTCATTTCATTTCACTAATCGTTGTTTATATATATTATTAAATACCCTATTTAATAATTCCAGCTTTAACTGTATTTTATACATAGAAATTTCATTACTTTTTGTTTCTTTTGTACCTAACATATCAGTAAGAGTATATGTATCATTTCCAAAGGATAGGCTGCTTCTTGTTGAATTTTGCTTACTATGCTCAGTAAGTGCTATTGCTTCGGATATTTCATTTAGCTCTTTAAATATATTCCTTACTTCATCTTTTATTAATTCATTTAACATTTAACTTTCCTTAATTTTAATGTACCGTATTATAATGCAAATAGTGTACTATGTCAAGGGTATTTAAAATATTTATTCAATATCAGGAATTGCTAAATCTATTAATCCCATATCTTGAAGCAATCTAACTGCTGCTAGTTGATATGCTTCTAAATCTATTGCTTCATTTCTGTTTCTTCTTTTGATATAAGTTCTTTCCATATAACCTTTTGCATTAAGTTTAAAAACTACTTTTTCAGCTGTAAGTTGAGCGAACCATTCTAAATCAAAATTCATATTGTAATACATATATCCGTAATCACCTTTTTTTAGAGTAAGCCTTTCGAATATAGTATCTTTTGCTTTAGTAGTAGCGACCCACATAATAGGCAAATCACCTTTTTTAGGCATAGTTAAAGTTGCCATAGGTCTTGCATCGTTTTCTTTTGGTTCATTGGATGAGCCTTTTAACATTATAAATCTGTCCTGATTACCTCTAACAAAATTCTTAACATGGTCTGTTTTATGACCTGCTAAATCTATAAAAACTTTAAAAACTTTTACGATTCTTCCATCTTCTGTCGTGAAGTCTTGCTCCGATATTTTTTTAAGTTCTTCCCAAACAGATTTATTCATAGGGTCGCCTAAAACATTTCCATACACTAAACCTCTTGAAATCTCTCCAGCTTTCCATTCTTTAATTTCATAAGCTAACCAAGTATCTTGTGTATCGACAGTCATTAAAAGAACTACCGCATCGTTAGAGACTAAAGTATAGTTTTCTCTTTGATTATATAAATCATCGCCATCTAGCTTAATTGTTTTATCTTCGTAACTTTCACCCAACCAAACATTTTTAAAAACTTTCATTTTATTTCTGCTTGTTGCGTCTTTTGCTTCTACGAATACCTCGGCAATATTACTCCAGTCTGCATCTGGACTTAATGAGTATCCAGCCCAAATATGGAATCCTCTTTTTTTTCTACCGTTACGATTATATTCTGCTGTTTTATTACAAGTTTTACAAAGTGCTTCCGCTATATATTTTTTATCTGTTACCTTATCCCAGCTGTTATTTTCTTTAGGGTCTTGCCACTCATCACAACAAAAGAATTTTTGAGTTTGTCTCCACTCTCCTTGATTCGTAATACTTTTTTTACTTTTATGTAATATTTTTTCTTCGCAATGTATGCATTTAAGATATGCTGTTTGGAATAAATGAGTTAATACACCTTGCCTAAATTCTTTGTCCCAAATAATGTTTTTAAAATTTATTATTTGAAATTGTCCGCAGTGAGGACAAGGTACATAAAAATAGCACATATCAGTTTTTTTAAATCCCTCTTCTATTTTTGATATACCTGTTATGGTAGGAGTGCTTCCAAAAATAGCTTGACTATCCCAAAATGTAGCAGTTCGTTTAATCGCTAATTCTATTGGTGAACCCTCACCATCTACATCATCAGGGAATCTGTCTACCTCATCGAGATTAACTCTTTTAGCAGTTGCGGCTGCATAATTTGCTGCTGCATTACCTCCGCGACTTTCAAAAACACCGCCTGGATAAACTTTAAAATTTACAGTATCATCTTGCCTCGAGCGAACTATCTTCTCGCCAACTATTGGCATATCTCTTAATAATGGTTTTAATTCTTTTTTGCTCCACTCATTCGCTTTTTTATCATTTGGATTAAACATTAGTTGAGGGCAGGGAGCTTCCGATATATGGTATCCAACTAGCATATTTAAGATTTTAGTATTATGAGTAGGAATCATTGATTCGGAGCATAAAAATAATTCACTTTTACTATCTACAGAAATACATTGTGTGTGTATTGTATTTATCTTCTTTACATTTACTATATATCTTCCATAAGTTATTGTTGGCTTTTTTGTTGGTAATACTCTTTGTGCTTTTCTTTTTAAATTAAAAGGATTTAATTCTTGAACCGCTTTAAAATTAACTCTCCATTGGTCTAAATGATGACTTTTATTTTTTGTTTTTCTTTTATTAACTGTTGCTTTGTATCCTAAAGTCATTAATAACTCAAAAACTCCATCAATTAGTCTTTTATTTGTATTATTAAATTCCGCTCGTCCATTTAATCCAATAGTTCCATCACTATCCATTAGCCCTCTTAATAATTCTAATCTTTGACTTATCGACCCCCTGAAATAAATTTTTGGAATATGCTTAGTATTACACTTTCCCCCTGTTGATATCAAATTCATTGACTTAAAATTTTTAATCATATTTTCTAAATAAATTGTACCATTATTTTCATATCTTTTGTCATCAAACCCAATTCTTGTTTTTATTTTTTCTTTGTTAATGTAATTTTCTGTTTCTAAATCATATCTATATTGTGTTATTCTAGGACTTACACTATGTCCATCCCCTAACCATAAACCAAGTGTGTATGATGGTACTGGCAAGAGCTTTGATTCGCATATTAAGGGTTTTGTATTTTCTATATAAAAACTATTTCTTTTATTTTTGCCAAATTTATGCTTTTCAAATAATTCTTTAGTATTTAATATACCCTCATATTTTGCACCAAAATATCCATCTTTTAATACTGGAACATTTACACTTTTTAAAAACCATCTGTGAGCTTCATCTGCTTCTATTTTAGTTCCATCAGAAAATTCTATTTCATAGCAATTATGATTTTTGAATATTTTTGATTTGTATGTAATTTTACATTGCTTACCATTTTCATCAAATATTATATCATTTATTTTACATTCCCTAATTGATGTCCAACCATTAGGTGTTGGGATTTTAGTATCCAACGCTAAGGCATACCCAACTCTAGCACTCTTGGGATGCCATATCTCAGCTACATCTTCATCTGTTCCACTTAATAGAAGTGCCTCTTGATATTTATAGGGTTTGAATCTTCCAGTAATAGCCGAATTTTCAGCACTTAAATAGCCGTACTTTTTAGCCCATTCCAAGCCATTCATTTTAGGTTTTGGTTTTAAACTTGCAAATATTTGAAAAAGTAATTTATCGTTTTTTATCATTGTTTAAACTTCTCTCTTGTTTTTTCAAAATCTTCTAGTATTGAATTTATATCTTCCATTACAAACTCTTTAATTTGTTTTTTATTCATACCCTCAAGATTTACGGCATAATTATTTGATAGATTTAAAAGTGAGTTTCTAAATATTGATACAGTTTGATTTACTACTACTACTACATCTTCATAAGTATATGTACTCTCTTGCAATTCCTTATTCTTAATACCTTGATGAATAGCTAGTTCAAATTCTTTAAGAATCATTGCTTTAATTTTTAATCCATCGAGCATAGCCCTATCATAAGTTGCTTCTGTATTTGAAACGGCTACAAGTATATCACTTTGAAGTCTCTTAATTTTTGTTTCTACATCTTCGATAGAATCAATACCCTTTATTTGTTCGATTGAAGAAATCTTATCTTTTAGTTTTTGATTTTCTATTTGTAATTTATTTATCGTTTCTATATATTCAGATTCTTTTTTAAAATTATTTGGATTATCTATAGTTTTTATTTCAACAGGCTCTTCTGCTATTTCAGGAATAATATTTTCTTTTATTACTGGCTTGATTTTAGCTGCAACTTCTTGCTGTTCTCTTTGTTGTCTTTGTTGCCTCGTTTCGTGAGGATTATCAGGGTTTTTACCTAAGGCAAGTGATGATTTTCTGAAATAAAACTTTTTACCATAAACACATTTAGCAGATGTAAGGAATTTTCTTTTACTAGCTATGTAAGCAGCCGATACTTTTAATCTTTTTGCTAATTCAACGGCTGGTATTAGTTCATCATCTTTATTATTCATTGTGTAATAGTATCATAAAAAAGTTAAGTTTCAAAATTTGTTAATAAATTGGTTATTTTTTATATTAATAAAAGGTTATTTAGTATGGATAGATAGTGGGTTTGCATAACTTTAATTATTTATTAAAAGTTTTTTGTTTTAATTGATAATTTTAATACTGATGTGAATAGCTTTTATGTGAATAAGTTTTAAAAACTAACCTTAAACTTAATTTTTTCAGTTAGTGTGTGAAAAAACGCTTTGAACGA
>TARA_R110000796_G_scaffold3318_7_pt1 | contig 12556 bp, 14 predicted proteins | sample TARA_R110000796 | Tara Oceans TARA_R110000796 (sample SAMEA4397815) | marine metagenome | biome: Polar Biome; feature: [SRF] surface water layer (ENVO:00010504); material: water (ENVO:00002006), including particulate matter (ENVO:01000060) such as... | depth 5 m | reverse complement strand
TTTGTGTTCTTATAAATAGTTAAAAACTTTGCGGTCGGTACAACCTTGTCTAATTTTTTGATTTGTTTATCTGTAAAAGGCAACGTTCGCCATTTCTTTTTAAGGTTGTCGGATGATTTTTTTAAGTTTTCTCCAGCTGTCACGGGACCGGTAGCTCCCCCCGTTTTTTCTTCTGTTGGTTTTGGTGCTGGTTTCTTAACGGGGTTGAGATTCACACCGTCTTTAATATCTCGTTGAAGTTTTTTACCGAGTTTCTTGACGGGTGGTTTTGGTGCTGGTTTTGGTGCTGGTTTTGGTGCGGGCTTGGGCTTGGGCGCGAGCTTGGGCGCATTCTTTTTAGCAATAAGTCTCTGAAGTGTTGCTCCTTGTTTTATACCTTCTGCTTTGATGTCAAGCTCCTTCTTTTTTTGTACCTTCTCGCGTTCTTGTTTTACTTTTTCACGCTTTGCTTTTGCTTCTTCACGCTCAGCCTTTGTTTTCGGTTTCGGTAAGACTTCATTGGCAATTTCTAAGGTTATCTTTTTACCACGACCAACTTTTGGTCTTATTTCTTTCTTTTCATGATCCACAATATAGTTTTTCGCTTCAATTAATTTTACCATATCTTCTGCGGTCGCACCTTTCGGTATCGTTATTTTAGATAACACATTGTGCGCTCTTATCAGTCTGCGTAGCTCTGCTGTTTTCATCATAGTTATATTATGTATTATATTTTTAATTTAATGCGTTCATTAATTAAAAATAAAATATATTACTACTTTAAAATGATTATACATAAAAGTTTCAGTAAAACAGATTTAATTGATCTGATTAATACTCTCGGGTTAAAAGTGGTTTTTTCACATCAAGATAATAAAAAAGATATTCAAGATAAATTGCTAAAAATCATTTGCGAACCCATTGATATTAAATCAAATTTTTATAAGATTGAAAACAAAGATGGACTTATTCAATATCTTCAAAATATTAACTCAAAAAAAACTTTATCTATTAAAGAAAAAAACAACGTCATGGCATTATGTAAGCATATTATTCAATATTGTAAAAATGATTATGATTTGAATTTTACTAAATACTCAAATTATAAAGAATTACAAGATGATATGGATTTTATTAAACAATTCGGCGATATTCCAAGTTGTCGCAGATGTTGCCGATTAATGAACTCAGATCCATATTTTAAAGATATTAAATTTATAGCCTTGATATCTCCACAAATTCAAAAGGATTTGAATGATAAAAAAACTGTTAAAAAAGGTCACTCTTGTCAAATTAAAGTCAGAAAATCAACTCCAGATAATCCCATTATTTTATATTTTGATTAAGGCATTAATTGCTCGGGTTCGGATTCAATACTTATAGTTTCTTTAAGTAAGTCGGGTTCAGTTGATTCAATATCTGATTTATCTGATTTATCTTTTTTATCCTTTTTATCCTTTTTATCCTTTTTATCTTTTGGTTGTACTTCATCAGGGGGTGGCTCACGATCACAACGAAAAATATAGCAACAATTGACTCTCAGACGGCATCGACTCTGCCAAATCACTAATAAAAGCGAACCAGTTGCTCCCATGGCTAATGCGAAAGCACCCGCCAATTGATCAACTGTCATTGGTTGTAGTAATCCATCGCTATCACTCATGTTTATATATTATTAATATTTTTATTTTATATTTTTTTTATTAACTATATTTATATAATGGAGTCGGACAAATCCCATAAACCAATAGATGAAGTTAAACAAGAATTAACTTTATTAAAAACAAACATTCACGAGATTAAAACCGATGTCATTTATATCAAACACTATATTGAAAAAATAATCAACGAACGTGACGCAAAAGTACTAGATGAAATACAGACCAAACAACAAGGCTGGTTTTTTTCTAGTTAATTTAGTGTCGTTTTTGTGTCATTTTTTGACACAAATAATTTATAACTCTCTTTACAAATTTATATCCTTAACACTTTTATTTATATTGTGTCAAAAAATGACACATTTTGATTCGTTTATATATTAAAAATAATATATATTGTTATTCTAAATGAGCTTTGAAGATATTACTGTTTTAGTACCAACATATAATCGTGGCAAATTCTTATCACTTTTTTTGATGGGTATGAAATGCCAAACATATCCACACGATAAAATCACTATTATTATTGATGATGACGGCCCCGATAAATTTATTCAAGATATAGAATTAGTTAGACAACATATGCTACCAATGAAAATCACATATATTACTGATAAACCACGACGATCTATTGGTAAAAAACGTAATGATTTAATTAAAGAAGCACAAACTAAAATATTTGCCTTCGTTGATGATGACGATATTTACTTCCCCAGTTATTTACAGTATAGTTATGAAACGTTAAAGTCTCAAAAAGTCGGATGTGTTGGTTCTGATAAAATGTTATTTTGTATGAGTGACCGTGATTTTAGTATTCATGGTATCAACTGCGGAGACAATAAAATTATGATTCATGAAGCTACGATGATGATGACTAAAAAGTTTTATAGATCTAGTGTTGGTTTTGGTGACCATTCCCACGGTGAAGGTAAAGAATTATTCACAGGTAATACTAAGAATGTTGCTATCACTGAAATTAACGGTCTAATGTGCTGTCTTCAACACGGCGGTAATACAATTGATAAATTACGATTCGCTAATGATGACAATAAAGTTGATATTCAAATCACCGATGAAATGAAAGATATGCTACAAAATATTTTGAATAATACTATTTAAAGATTATTTTGTATATATATATAGAAATTAATGGACTTGAGCGAATCAGAAATCCAAGATATTCTTATTAAATATAAGCAACAGAAAGATCGTATGACGGCACGATATGAACGTGTTAAAGATACTGATGAATTTAAACAGCAAAATAGAGCACGGGCTAAACAGCATTATCAGTGTAATAAAGATGTCAAAAAAGCAAAGTACGATAATAATAAAGAATATATGATGGCAAAGAGTTCTTATTATTATTATAAAAAAAACGATAACTTAGATAAATTAAAACTTAAATACCCCGACAGATATGAAATATTAGTCTGTAAGGGTTACGCAATGGATTGAAAACCATGCGAATCAATATAAACTTCGTAGCCTTCTTCTTCTTCAGCTGATCCTTCCGTATCACTTAAAATGTCTTTTACTATTTTTTTGGGGGGTTTATATTCTGAATCCTGTAAAAAATTAATTAAATCTGCTCTTCCATTCTTTGCTAAAATAGATATGATTTCTTCTAAAACGTCTAAATCAATATTAACAGTAGTCAGGGTCATCCGCTATAACTTGAGCAATATATTTTTTTACTGGATATAATTTTAAAAGTTCTTCAACTACCCATTCTGTGGTTGGTTCTTCACCCGTTGCTAACCGTTCGTCACGCCATACTTTGTACATTTTGGTCTTACGGATCAAGTCACCACGGTCAATTGTGGCAAGTGCTTTAGAAAGTTCTTCTCTCACATCTTCACTCATAATTAATTTCGGCATTTATACTATAACTTTATAAAAAAAAAATATAAATTAAAAAAATAATATTATATATTATAAATGAATGAATACACGGATATACAAGTCTTAGAATGTAACCGTCTTCATAGTGAAGAAGCTAAAATTGGCAATAATGAAAACACCGCATCTTGGACTGTTAATCTTCAGGATATAGTACATCTTGAACCCGGTGATAAAGTATCTGTTCAAGGTGCTATGATAAATGAAAAGGGTGCGGGACAGAGTGATAATGTTGAAATCAAAGGTGTAAATCTTGGATATAAAAAAGATTTTAAATCTATTGAATATACTTATGGCAACATAAATGATAATTTACCTGCTGGATACGATCAAATATTTATATCTGAAAAAACAGACTCAATAAATATAAGAGATGATACGCTAACTTTTGGTCTAACATATTATCAAACCGCAACCGGTAATAATTATATACACTTACCGCGAAAATGGTGGTATGATTCAAGGCAAACTTCAGCTGAACAATGGCTTAACAACGATAACACATTTAATGGACAGACCTTATTTGACTATACGATTCAAGGAGATAAATTTTCTTTTAAGAGTGAATTTTACACATGGGATGATGGTGGCGGTGGGGTAAATACTGTTCGGTTTAATAAACCCAAAAATGACAATCAACGATACACTCTGATGATGCGTGATAAAACTTATTATACTGCTGAAAATGCTTCCGGTAAATTACCGGGGTTCTTTGGCGATACAGGGACTGAAGGAGTTGATTTTGTTGGTGGACGCATTAGAGACCCTGAAAATGCTATTTATCACACTTATAAAGAAGTAAAAAATATTGTTTTACCCAATGGTTTTAGTTCGCCAGAATTTATTAGTGCTGAAGTTAGCCGTCAATTTCAAGAAATTACAAATGAAAAAATTTATAAACAACCACACGTATCAACAAACACACCCGCCGGAGCTATAACAACACCCGTTCCCCTTTTCAGGACGATATCAACTGAATCTTATAAACCGTTTAATGTAGCCAATACTTTTAGACCCTTACTTGCCGCAAACGGTGACGCTGATTTTAGTGTAATTGAAAATGCTTTTAAAGAATATTATATTGAAAAGGGTACTAGCAATAATGCTTCAGGGTTTGATTGGTTATCACAGTTTGCTCTTGTTGGCACTAAGAGACCCGAACTATATGAAACGGGCAGACTTATCAATGAACAGTTTGCGGGTTTTACAAATACTTACACAGGTATTTTTGGATCAAAACTTAAAACACCATGGTTAGAGACAGAAGGATTTATCACAATTGATGTCGCATATAATAAAGAATCGGTTGCTTTGTGGCGCGACTTCTTCTTAGCTCAAGAATTGTACCCTGAAGTTTGGCAATTCTTCAAGGAGACCAACAATGATTATAATGATGCGGACACGATTGAAAATTCACGATGGTTTCATATGAATAGATATAATAATGCGTCTATGACTTGGACGGATCAACCAGCAGAAGCAATGCTGGGTGATAGTTACTATGCTGAGCACACTTGGGCAGCGGATCCAGTACTACCAGTACATTCTGTTTTAGTTCCGCTTCTATATGATTCAGCACAGAAAGATGAGTTTTATGAATATAGTACTACGCGATCTTTAATTGAAGATAATAAATTAAGTTATGGATGTATTACCACAAATATACTTGGATATATTATGTTTAAAACAACACCAAATAACGGTATCGGATCTCAACTCTACACAGAATTAAAACAATTACCAGATGATACATCTATTGAAGCTGAGCGTAAATGTGGTTTTGATTTACATTTCACGGCACCAGCTATGTCTTACATTCTACCATATGCGGGTTATAGTCAATTTGTATCTTCATATAAGTCACCAACAAATCAAGGTGATTATAATTTAGAATCAATTGACCATTGGGCGGGTAACGAAATATACGGCAATGTATATAATAATAAATTATATTTTGGTGCTGACGCTCCTGAGTTATCATGGGACGGCACTAATTTTTCATTTAGTAATTTACACACTCCACTCAATAAGGGCAACGATAATCGTGTCAATAATGGAGTATTCCCCAACGTATCAGTTAATCTGGACGCAAGTGATGTTGTTTATAAAATTAATCCAAAAGAACTCTTGAATGATTGGACACCCGCACGACAACCATATATTTTAGATGACATAGTTGGCTCACCAGCTTCTGGTGGATCTTTTCCAGTATTAAATACCAATCTTGAACCGTGGGAGATATACGATTCTTCAACAGGGATATTTATTCAAGATTTTAATTTAACTGAATCAGAATGGCAAGGCTCATTATGGCAAATTCTGGGATTTTCATATTCACAATTTAACTCATCCGTAAATTCTAGATTGATAAAAACAAATAATAAAAATACAGATAGTCTTTATCCCATCACAACTAATGCGGACATCGGCCCCGCAGATTCTAAAATATATGTTCAAAATGGATGGGGTGTCCCCTTATATAATAATATGATGCCGTTAGCAACTAACCACGCAGCAGACCCACAGCGAAAGAATTATTACCCACCAATAGATCAAAAAACGACAAGCATTCTTATCAAGGCTTTAACTGTACCAACACGAATGATAAGGGGGTACTATACAATTAGATCTAATATTTTATCGGGAGCACCGTTTGTTGGTGGCAAAGTAAATAATACAAGAATGCCAATTGTTGGTATTGTCAATAAAATTAGTAATTTTGGCGATTTCACATTTGGTGAAGATAGTTCGCTTGAATTTACAACCACGAAAGCAATGCGTCTTGCTTCTGTTTCATGTTCTATACATGACCCCGATGGATCTTTCGCACGATGTGGTGACCAATCCACCGTGCTTTTCAAAGTTCAAAAAAATAAAAATGTGACTTATAATATTGTACAAGAAATTTTACAACAAAATAAAGGTAAATTTTAAGAATGATATATAAAAAAAATATTGATATATAATTATGGGATCGGATGATGATATTTACAAAACAAAATATAAGTGTGAATTTACTGGCTCACCAATTTACTCTGATAGATGCGATTGTTTTATTCATAGAAACCGACCACGTGATCAACATTTAATTAAACCCTTGCGTAGATCTAATAGCCACGAAATTCTACAGATCGAACCACCTTTAACCCTTGAATCACTAAAAAAAGCATATCATAAACTATGTAAAGTTTATCATCCCGACAAACCAACTGGTGACCATAACCAATTTATTAAAATTAACAACGCTTATAATGAATTACTTATCACCTGCTAATAATGATTTTAACTTGTTTTCAAAATCACTTTGTGGTTCATTATATAGTTCATCTTCATCAAAATCATATTCATTTTCTTCAAATATCTCAAAACAATTATTAGATTCATTTTCAATAAAAATATAATATTCTTCTATCAATTTATCAATAGCGGATTTATTAAGTTGATATTTATGTTCAAACTGTTCTAATAATTCATTTGCTTTTGATACTATGTTTTTTTTATATTGTGTTTCGCGTTCTTCATCTGAATTATATTTTAAATATATGTTTTCTTTAACAACTTCTTTTACAACTTCTTTTACTTTAACAACTTCGTGTACTTTTACGACTGCTTTATGACCAGTTTTTAATTCAATAATTTCGTTTTTGTAAATTTCACATTGATTTTGCGATTGTTTTAATTCAGTCCTTAATTGAATGATAATATTTTCGTAATCAAGTTGTTCTGCGGTCTTAGCTTCTTGAATTTTTATATCACGAACTTTTGCTTTATGTTGTTGGATTTGTGCCCTTCGCCAGTTAATAAATGAGTTATAAACTTTTGAGCCGTCGTCTTTTAAAATTGACTTTTTAAGACGTGATTTAAAACTGCGTTCAGCTTGGTTTGTTGTGAATGTCTGAGTTTTTAAATATTCATTAATAACTTTATTTATTTGTTTATTAAAATCATAGTCTTCATCATTTGCTTTAACAGGCTTTAGTGAATAATAATTTCTGATTTCTTGGTCAGTTATATTTGAATGATTTAGTGATATAGATTTCCATTTTTTCTTATTAGACTCGCATAAATGATTTAGTGATTTAGCGATTGACATTTATATATTCTACATATATATAGACAATAGTTCTTAAGTAGTTTTCATTTGTGTCATTTTATGACACACTATTTTTATAACTCCCTTTACAAATTTATATCTATAACACTTTTATTTATATTGTGTCAAAAAATGACACATTTTACTTTGATTTAGTTGATTTAGTTGATTTAGTTTTCTTTGGCTTAGCATTCATCATTTCAAAAATATCATTTGGTTTAATTTTATCTCTTATAAGTGCTTTTTCAACATTATGCTGAAGTGGTTGTTTATAATTCGGTACATTGCTATTAAGCGGTTTAATATTTGTTTTCTTAGTTTTATTAGATTTCATGTTTAATATTATATATATTTTATTTAAAAAAAAAAATATTAAATTAAAAATATATAATATTAGTATAAATGAGTTTGGTTGTATGTTCAAATAAAGAACAAGATGGCGTAACCAGCAGACAAGATCAAAGTATTTATAGCCCATGGTCATTTCGCAATCAGTTACCATCAACTATGACAATCCCTGCTAATGCGCAGGTAGCACTTCAATCGTGTAAAATCAATGTTGATGGACGTGTTGTATTTTCAAGAAATAATCATCAGTTTTATAATTGGTTCGGCGAAAAATTAAATCTTGATGGGATAACTGATCCACAGATGGCAGACACTACGTCTCACCCCGCTCTCACTAGACTAACAAATTCAAATGAAAAAAACACTGTTGTTGAATTATCACTTGATGATTTTGCTGTAAGGCTACAAGAAAGCATTGAAAATGCTACGTATCACCCGAACGTTAAACGAAAGACAAAAGTTGAAGTTTTACGTAATGGGTCGTCATTAGATTTTCTTGGATATAAAATCATTAAAGACCAAAGTTTGCCAACCACTAATTTAATCCCAGCAACTAATGCCTTCACTAATTATTTTAGCTCAGAAACCCCAGCAGATGTTTTTTCTTATACTGCTGGAGTATTTCAAAGGATAACCACTAATGAATTGGAAGACGTTTGCGGTATTGCGAAAGCACTGCCACTATCATTAAACAACGGTTCATTTGTTGTTGATATTAATGGATCAAACGCCAATGTTAATGCGTCAGGAGTTGAATGGACTGTGGGCTTGAGTCGGTCAGTTAATCGCTCCAATGATAATGACCTTTATAGACCGTCTTATAATAACTCAGATGATAACCAACCAAGACTTCTTTTGGATGAAAATTGCTTTATGGATTTCGGTGTCAGTCGTAATCGCGACGGTGAATTAGTCGTCCAGCATACTTGTCATGATCCAACACTTGGAGAACAGATCCGTAAATATGAAATTCAATATTGGGACAATGGAAATAGTATTTTTAACGGTGACAGTGGGAGACATGTATTTGCTGTAACCAGTCCATACACTAAGGTTGGTTTTTTTACTGAAGGCGAACAGATGACAGCTAAACTTTACAACTCTGATCCTGTAGATCCAGCAAAACCAGCGGGCGCCAAGATTGGGTGGCAAATCATTTGCTCGTATGATGGAGCGGATGCGAACACATTTTTTAAACCAATCAATCAATCCTGTTGGTGTCTTCATCCGGTATTATGTATTGGTGAAGATGGAACAAACGCATCGTGTAAAATGGAGATTGAAGAATACACAGCCGTCGCACTTACTGATTATGATGCGACAGTAAAGAATAAGGGTGGATGGTTTGAAACACTAGAAATTCTGGGAACTGCTAACAGATATTGTAAAGAACTTGAATCCCGTTCATGGAACGACCCCGGATCGTCATTGTACGTTCAAAAGGGACTCAATGGTTCGGGTGGTACTAATCTTCAACACGTTTTAGTTTTAGAACAAAGTGATATTTACACACCGTCTCTTGGTGCTAATGCGAAACAACTATTCGGATTTAATAACAGCGTTGTTGATACACCTGTATCGTTTAACGGTAACCAATATATTTTTGAAAGCACCTTTACACCCGACTTGACATCTTCACAAGCAATGTTTATCAGACTTAATAACTTCGGACAAAACGTTCATAACGCTTTCGCAGGTAATAGATCAAAAATTATTTCACATTTACCACGATTTGATAATTCACAATCAACGGGACGCTTGTATTTTGAACCCAAAAACTTTGTATGGTTGGATTTGGGAAATAGTGCTCCGCTAAATATTAATGAGTTTGATTTATCATTCTGTTATGTCAATGAACAATATGCTACGGTTCTTACTGGTCAGTCTATAGTATGTCTTTACTTTAGAGCAGCGCCCAAAGAATAAGCCCAAAGAATAAGCCCAAAGAATAATTAAATAATAAAATAAATAAATAAAATAATTGTTATATAATAATGGATAATTTATCAAAAAAATATATTGAAGGAGATATTCATGAAGTTATAAAAACATTAGAAGATAATTCAATAGATTTTATTTACACAGATCCACCATTCGGAACAACTAAGGCATCATGGGATAAGGGTTTAAATTGGAAAGAATTATTTGTTGAAATGTGGAGAGTATTAAAACCGAATGGAGTTATTTGTTTATATTCATCAATACCTTTTACTTATGAATTATTAAAATATGAAACCCCAAAATATCATTATTCATGGAAGAAAAATAATAAAACGGGATTCTTTGGAGCAAAATATCAGCCATTAAGACAGATTGAAGAAATCAATATTTATTATAAAAAAAGGGGTACTTATAATCCGCAAATGATCGGAACAGATTATAAACCAAAAAGAAATGTTAAAGTTGGTGGAAGAAATGGATATTATGGAGAAAAATTAAAGGATAAAGAAAATGAATATATCGCATCGGATGGGGACGGACATATTGGATTATATCCAACAACTTTTAAAGAATGGGATATACGAAAAGATAAAACAGGGATTACAAGAACAGACGAACAGATTGATTATTACATTAAAACTTATTCAAATGAAAATGATATAATATTAGATATGACTTGTCATAATAATTTCGTCGGAGATAGATGCGAAATATTAAAAAGAAATTATATTGGAGTTGATTTAGAAATTACCCATGAACTGCGTGAACCAGAAGAATAAGCTAATCAAGTAATAATCTATTTGTGTCAAAAATGACACAAAGTATTTTAACTATCTATATAATTATTTACCCATAACACTTTATTTCTATTTGTGTCATTTTTGACACAAATTGAATATTACTTAGTCTGTTTTTTTCAAGCAATAATGTAGTCTATATCAAGAATATATTAATATGTAAGTCGTTATCATACCGTAAGTTAGCAATATATAGTATTAACTAATCAATAGATATAAAGTAATCTATTTGTGTCATTTTATGACACAATATATTTAAAACCCTTTTGAAAATTATATATACATGGTATCTTTATTTATTGTGTGTCAAAAAATGACACAATTAATGACACATATTGATACAAAATGACACAATTAGATTATTCATTTATAGTGTTTTACTAACTTTTACTAATTTTTAATTATTTATAGAAATATTTATCTAATGTTATATATAAATATGGCAAGCCAACCACCCAGAGTTCTATTCAATTTTGAACCCGAGCTACAAGCAGCAGATTCTGTAGATGAAGAGTTTGACGGGCCAGCCGAAGAAAGCGAAACGGGTGAAGAAAACCCCAACTTTATTTATGATGAAGATGTACCGCAGTTCGTAGAGAAAGAAGCGATTAATGAAGACGTTATTTTTGAATTAGACAATTCTTTAATCGAATCAGACAGCATTAAAACTACAACTACTGTTGTTGAAGAGATGCCAGTAGCCACTACTGTTAAACCAAAGAAACCGCGAAAACCAATGAGCGAAGCACACAAAGCAAAATTAGCGGTAGCACGCGAAAAGGCACTTGAAACACGTAGAGCAAATGCGTTAGTTCGTAAGAAAATGAAGGATGTAGACATTGAAACCAAATCATTAAAGAATCAGAAAAAGGTGAAAGAATTAGAAGTATTAAAACAAGATATTAATGGTCTGTCAGCTGAAGTTGCTGAAGTTTCTGAAGTTGAAGTAAAACAAGTAAAACAAGTAAATACAACCGGTCTGTCCCCCCCATCGGGGGGGCGAACCGCCCATAGCGGTATCACAAAAGCGGATCTTGAACAAGCACAATTTGACGCAATCCAAAAATACGAAACGTTGCGTAAATCGCGCAAGGCAGAGAAGAAAAAACAGCAACAGTTAGAACAAGACCAACAGCAACTTATAAATCAAATTAAACCACACGGATATAAATATCGCGATGGCTCTAATAAATGGGACATGTGCTATTAATCAAAAATATTTTGATAAATAATAATTAAAAAATAAATATATGGTTTATATAAATGAGTAGTGCTACACCACCGCGTATTTATAAAGTGAAGGATCTAGCGGGTGATGAAAGGTTTGAAGGTATACATCCGAATTTACCGGAGTGCCCGAGCTGTTGTATTTTAGTGGGCGCGATTAAGAGTTCTAAGAGTAATCTTATAATAAATATGCTATGTTCAAAAGAGATGTATTTAGACCGATTTGAAATCGTGCGTGTTATGAGCACAACTTTACATATGGATAATAAAGGTAAGCTCATGGATAAATATTTTGATTGTGACGATCACTATGAAGATAAATTTATTGATGATATTATTGAAAGCCAAGGCAAATTTTCTAAAGAAGACAGACCGACATATTGTTTGGTTCTAGATGATTGTTTAACTGCGGATTTTTGTAAGCGTAATAATAAACTTGCCTTCTTCATGACAAAAATGCGTCACTATATAGATATGTGTATTATCTCCGTTCAATCACTCAATCATATACCAGCATTAATCCGTGGTCAAGCACGAGATATAATTATAGCAAGGCAAAATAACTACAAAGAAGTTGTTAAACTCCAAGAACAATTTAGTGGGTTATTGGG
>TARA_R110000796_G_scaffold163631_3_pt1 | contig 12566 bp, 14 predicted proteins | sample TARA_R110000796 | Tara Oceans TARA_R110000796 (sample SAMEA4397815) | marine metagenome | biome: Polar Biome; feature: [SRF] surface water layer (ENVO:00010504); material: water (ENVO:00002006), including particulate matter (ENVO:01000060) such as... | depth 5 m | reverse complement strand
GTAATATTCGCATTAGGAACATTAGCCCATACAACATTTGCACTTAGATCGTTTGCTTCTGCTGTTAGATAAGATTGCAGATTAGAGATTTGTGATTCTGTAACAGACAACGCTGCCTGATGTTGAGTAACACTTCCTTGTGTAATGTTTGCATTAGGAACATTAGCCCATACAACATTTGCACTTAGATCATTTGCTTCTGCCGTCAAGTATGTTTGTAGATTACTAATCTGTGACTCTGTAATGCTTAAAGCTGCCTGATGTTGAGTAACAGACCCTTGAGTAATGTTTGCGTTAGGGACGTTTGCCCATACAACGTTTGCACTTAGATCATTTGCTTCTGCTGTCAAGTATGTCTGTAGATTGCTTATTTGGCTCTCTGTGATCGATAGAGCGGCTTGATGTTGTGTTACACTGCCTTGTGTAATATTTGCATTAGGGACGTTTGCCCATACAACTGCTGAACCTAGATTATTTGTCTCTGCTGTTAGATACGTTTGTAAATCGCTAATCTGTGATTCTGTGATTGACAGTGCCGCTTGATGTTGTGTAATATCTGCTTCAGTAGGATCGTATGTTGTAATATACGAAGCACCGTTTGTTAGTTGATTGTTATTTGTAGGGATAGTTGGCTTATTAGACAAATCTGCGTATGAACCGCTAAAGTGCGTAAGATCGCTTATTTGGCTCTCTGTGATCGATAGTGACGCTTGATGTGCAGTTACATCTGATTGTGTAACTGTGTAATCTGTAATGTATCCTGCGATACTATGATCACCCCATCCGTATGCAGTGTTCCATTGTGATTTATTAGTTGCTGTAATATTAAATGCTTCACTTGCTGTAAAGATTGGATCTGCTTCAGTAAATCCAGTAATGTATCCAGCTGTATTTGCATTGATAACTGTTTGAACACGTGCATCTGTGTAATACTTGTTTGTGCCTTCAGCAACATCTGCTGTGTCGTGATTAGACAAGTCTGATACTTGACCAGTTACGTTACCAGTTAGATTACCCGTAACTGTTAATGTTCCTGCTGTTACACCAATACTATTTTCATCAATCTTAACTGCGCCTGATAATGGACCAACATACAAGTCTGCTGTATTAGCGTGAATGTAACCTGTGCCATCAGTTTGTATTGTTAAGTTTTGATTAGTAGCAGTTTGATTGATTAATGTTCCAGTAAACTCTAAATCACCATTGTGAAACGTTGATGCTTTTAAAGTGTTACGAATAGTTGTATTACCAGCACCACCAACTGATGGACCGATGTTAACTGTTGTATCTTGGATATTTGTTACTAAGCCAGCAGAACCAATAGTCATTGTGCCTTCAGTGCCAGTGCCACCAGCAAAGATAGTCATGTTCTCACCGTTGTCAGTTGTAAAATCTATTGATCCATCTGTTGAACCAACTACTTTCTGACCTTCGATGAACAGTGAACCACCTGACAGATACAATGAACGCCACTTTTTACTAAGTGATCCCAAGTCATATGTAGTGTCTGTTGCAGGAACAATGTGACCAGCTGTAATATTAACTGGAGTGCCAACTGCACCGATTGTAGTTCCAGTGATGTGTGTTGCTTGTGTTAAACTACCAACATACATATTTGCTGTATCAGCGAATAAGAACCCATCTGGTGACAAAGTAAGATTTTGTGAAACAGCACCATTAATATTTGTAACATCATTAATAACGTTGATTGAACTAGCATCACTATCAATGTTACCAGTTAAGTTTGCTTCAATCGTAGCTGCTAGATCAAGGTTAATCGAATCAGCGCCTTGAGTAATAGTTATATCACCATCAGTATTAACTAGTGAGCGAAGTATAAGTGTGTCGCCCGTAATCGTTTTACCAATCTCTGCACCACCGCCGTTGTTGTTGACTTGTGTAGAGATTGTAAATGTATCTACAAGAACGTTGATAGCGTCACCAGAAGATACTGTGACGCTTGAGTTTGTTTCTGCTACTGTGACATTGAATGTAGTATCTGTAACTGTTACATTGCTCATTTGGTGACCTCCGGTGTTACAGTTGCTACGCCTTCGAGTAAGCGAGTAACTGTGGTTCCGGAAGTCCATTCGATGTCGTATACAAACTCACCAGTGTCCATTAATGCTGTGTTAGTAGCACTAATAACCGCAGTGACTTCGCCATTCGTGCCATCAGTAATAGTAAATGTCATAGTTGCTTGTAGATCACCGCTTTGATGACGCTTGCGCACTTGACCTGCAAATGTATCTGCTGAAATATCTACTACAACATTAGATGCATTTTTGATTGTGATTGTGCGAGAAAACGTCCCGCCTTGTTCTATAGTTAAGTCTAACTTACCTGACATACTATTCTCCTTAAAAGATCATTTTATATAACTGAGCCAATACGAATGCAAATACTGACAGATAACCGATTGCCATTAATCCATTTGCCAGTCTATAGAAGCGGAGTTTAGTTGTTTCTAGTTCATTCATAATGCGTTTTTCCTTTATTTGTCTTACATCTATTTATATAAGTTCTGATATGCAATAAATACACTTAGATTCCGGGATACGAATCTTTAAAGAGCGCATGAGTGGTTAGTTCCTTTTCCCTCATTGCGCTCTTTTCTTTGCCAGCTTATCCGGCGTATCTGATAAATGGCGCTTGTCGAGTTGCCATGATCCTCGAGTTACAATCCAGTATGTAATAGAAGAGATGATTCTAATATTAAATCTCAAAAGAAGAAGACGTAAGACATGAATATTATTAGGAAGTAGTAGCGCAAGCGAATACTTAATAATAATATTAATGAGATCACGCAAGTGATCTGTAAAAGATTCATCTCAATCATAACAGGTAACTCCATATCACACACATAATCACATAATCCCATATCACACACATAATCCCATATCACACATATAATCAATATTCTCGGTGTATCTTATAAGGTCTTTAACAAGACCTACCATATTCGTTATCTCAATCGCTTTCGCTCTTTCAATAACTCTATGTTTTCTTCTAAGACCTAAAGATTTAAAGATTTAATGTTTTAATATATATGGTTGATATATGGATTATATTAATCTTATATCTATTCTCAAGGGTTAGCCATAGGTCACCCAATAAAGGGATAACCTATGAATCTCTTCTCAATGGGAAGTCATTCAGGTCAGCAAGTATTTTTTCTCTTACTCTTTAGAAGTAGAACGATGTTGCTAATGGTCTTTGGACTTGACCCACTTGCTCCAGTTATTTTATACTGCCTCGTTTTGTTTTACCATCAGGGCAGTTTTATAGCCATCGCTTTCGATAGAAGCACATTACTATCAACACTATTGCGACCAACTCTTGTCTGAGGTCTTCATCCTATGGGATATATTCTAGTGTTTCTACGTGTCCAGTCACGGGATACGCTAACTGGGTTTTCCACGGGATTCAGCATACCTTGCTATCGTGCTTGATGTATTGTTATTTGTATTAGCATTTTATTAGTTATGATCTTATCTTAACACATATATTTATACATGTCAACAAAAAAAGACTTGTAACAAGCCTTTTTCTGCATTTTTTATTTACTTTTGTTTGCGTGACAGTCTGCGCTTACGTCCATTGACTGTTGCTCTTGAGTCTCTCTTAGACTTTACTGATAGTAGTGCTTTAATCTGTGCGTCGATTGCTTTGTCACTCATATCTAAACACTTCATACGTGCTGCTGATTCGTCTAGCAATACTTGTATTTCTTCTACTGTTTTGTATTCGTTCATGATGTTTTCCTTTGTTTCTTCGTTAATGTATAACTATATTAACACATGTATTTATCATTGTCAAGCATAATAAGCTCTTAATCTGGAAAAAAAGACAAAAAAATACTCTAAGAGAATGGCTTAAAAACCCTTAGAGTATTCCAAATCAAAAAAATCATGATTTCTTAGTAGGAGCGTAGACACGTCAACATCTACACTTATAGTTATAACATATTTGATTTCATTTGTCAAGCGGTATTTTTCGGTCTGTAATCTACACAACGTTCTTTAAGATACGAAATGATTGTTGTGTTAGATATACCTTGATATGTTTTTCCGATGTGAACAAGCGCACCCTGTTTAGTTCCTGTTGTTGGATGTGCGTAGTCATCATACATTTGCAATATAATATGTCTGTCTGTTTTTGAATACTTGCTGGTGCCTGCTATCCATTCTTTTGTTCCTTGTTCAGCAACAAAGTAATGATCGACATTAACACACAACTGATTACCGCATGTGTTCTTTACACGTCTACCTCTTTCGAGTGTAGTGCCTAGTTTGTCTTCCATTACTTTGCGCTTTACCAACACCATCTCACCATCCCAGCGAGTCATAGGGTAACCCTGGGAATGACAACCTTCAGTCCATATTAGACAGTCACCTTGTATTGATGTCTTTGCCGCTAATAGTTCTGCCCAGTTCTCAAAGTTTTTATTACTCATTTTATTCCTCTTCTTTCTTTTCTTTCCAGTATTCGTTATAATGTTTTGCAACATCTTCGTATACTACTTGGTATCTTTTGGGGACACGAATACCTGTATACTTGTTTACGTCAGAATCTAACGCTGTTAAGATGTTATCTACGATTGCTCGATTATAGAGAAACACAAGCCACGTGTAATCTCTTTCTTCTGCATCGCTCATGCTGTTTTCTTCTTCTTCCAATGCTTTGGCTGTTTCCATACTTTGTTATCCATTTGTTCTTGTGATAAGAATGCTTTTGGATCATAATAAGGAGCTAGATCCCAGATTGCTTTGATATGTGGGTTCTTAGTTGCAAAGCGCCATAAGCGAAGTCGTCTTGCTTCTGATAGATCATTGTCTTGTAGTAATGCACCACGCATCTCTACGCAATAATAGAAATCAAATGCTAGTTTCTCTTCTGGATCATCTTTCCAGTTCACATCATACTTGCCACGCTCTTCTACTACTTTATTTCGTAATGCGATTAGATCACTGGTTGAAAAGCCTGCTGCTTCTGCTACTAAAGCAAATGTGTTTTCAAGTGCTTGGATATGTTCTTCTAAATCTATATTTGTGTAAATCATCGTTTTTCCTTTATTCATGATGACTATTATTAGTCATTGTTATTATATTAACACATCTATTTATCATTGTCAACAAAAAAACGCTCGTAATAGCAAAAAAAGAGCAAAAAAAGACGACTATCTCCCAGAAGAGATAGCCGCCAGTCATCATGAAGAAAACATGATCGGATAAATCATGTAAAGATCAGAACTTCGACAAACTGATCTTATACACTTATAATATCACATATATGCGATGGCGTCAAGCTTTTTCGCAAGTATTTTTATATTTTCTTTTGAATCTGCTGGAATAAAGACTTCCCATATTGATCTATCTGTTAAGCAGATTTTCATTTCAGAACCACATGGTAGATTCATTAACTTTTCTGTAGAAGTTCCACCACTGATTAAGATCATTGCACCCCATTTTGGCTTTCTATAGTCACGTTTGATGCCTGCTAGTTTTGGTAGATGTTTTCTATTACGAACACGTGCTTCTTTAACTGCGTCCATTCTTGGTTGATCTAATACTTCATACATACTTCACCTATTCGTTGCGTTTTCATACGCTGTTAGTTTTTCTTCTGCCCAAGCTATACCTGTAGGGCCACCCCATCCTAAGAAAGCATAATATCCTTTACCATACTTCTTACTTGCCTGTTGTGCCTTATAATCTTTTTCGAATCGTTTTAAGAATGCAAATATTTGTGCAATCTCAGTTCTGTTAAACTCTAGACCAGCGGCTAGCTTTCTTGCTCTAGCTGTGCCTACACGTGTTCCCCATCGCTGTGATGCAACTGCATTTTCGTTATAGTTTAACGCTGTTTGTGCCGCTGCTTGCATTGCTTTATTTGGTTTATATCCCATCTTAATACTCCGGTTGCTCTGCTTCGTCCCATAAATCTACTGCTTCATCTAATAGATGTGAGTATTGCATCTTTTTATGTATTGGGAGTTGATTATAGAGTGCGACGAAGGTATGCATTTCTTCGAGGTCTATTGTTTCATAATCTTTGTATTGATCTAACATATAATCTAGTTTCATTACTACATAACTGTTTTTAGTATTTGCAAAACGTTTCATTATTAACCTGCTGATACTTTAAGTGTGCCACTGTCATTCCATAACTGACCTGCTGCTGATGGATCTGATGTTGGAAGATTTGATAATACTACTGTGCCACTTGAAATAAGATTTATTAATGTTGTGTCGTTACCATGAAGTATCATACTATTAACACGTGTCGTTGCACCATTTGGCGTTGTTTGTATTGCTAACTTAGCGCCTCTTGCACTAGATGTTTGATTCTCTGTAGTATCAATGATTACTGTTGCTTGTGCTGTTGGCGGTTGTTCGATTGTTCCACCGTTGTCATATGATGCTTGACCAGATATAGAAAACAATCTTTTAGCAGTTGCAACAGCCGCTTCTGATCCTGGTGTCCCACCCCATACTTCACCACCGATAATCGGATTTGGAAATGCGTTGAATGGTTTGCCTGCTCCGCCTACATATTCTCTTAATATCACAGATGCCCAACCAGTTTCCCCTGCATTGATATCTACCCCATGACCAGCATACAATCCAGATAATGTTAAGTCACCAATAAGAGTATTCTTTGATGCGGCTGAACCAACTACTTTTAAATCATCTGCTACAGTTACTACACCAGTTAAGTCTAAAGTTGCTTCACCTTGCACTGCTGATATTGCACGTGCATCAGTGTAATATAGATTGCTAGATCCTTCTGCAAGACTATCTGTGTCAGCCGCTGCAATAGCAGAACCAATACGAGAGTCTACTCTACCAGCAGTGTAATATAGATTAGTGCCTTCAGATAGATCACTTGTTGACTTGGCTGTAAACGCTGTATCAATGCGGGAATCTACTCTACCAGCAGTATAATAAAGATTAGTAGACCCTTCTGCGATATCATCCGTATCAAGCGTCAGGGAGCTTCCTAGAGCGACTGACGAGCTGTTTAGGGTGATGCTGTCGTTTGCTAACTTAGCGTTTGTAACTGCTGAGTTTAGTATCTTTGCTGTTGTAACTGCATCAGCTAGAATCTTCACACTAGTGACTGCATCTGTTCCAATCTTATCTGCTGTCACACTTCCATTTGCTAAGAGTGCTGTGCTGATCTCACCGTTATTGATAAGTCCTGGTATAATAATACTCATTGTTGTTTGTTCCTTTTCTTAATGATCTGTATCGTTTTTATTGTTAACAATAATAGCAGTGCTGTTATCCCAATACACGTTTGGATCATATTCTCTCATATTTAGAACAATCGTATGGTTGCTGTTTACAACAGTAGATATGATGCGATATAGCTTATCTGTTTGACCTAATGTAGAGTTTGTAAACTTAACTACGTCACCCACAGCTAAATCAATAAGACTTGGGTCAACTGTAACTTCTACGATACCAGATTGACGAGACTGATTGATTTCTTCTGTTGTTATACGTGCTACTGTGTTTGCGTCTGTTGTATGTTCTAACTCCATATCTGTTGACAACTTAATATTGTCATATGCAGATCCTTGAAGTGTTGCACTTTCTACAATAGCAATATCTTCTTGGTAGTTAAATGCACCATCTTTATTTGGGAATGTTGTTCTAATACTATTCAACAGTGTTTGCTTGTTTGCTTGTAGAAATGTAATGTTACCTACAATGTTATCATCATTGATTGTTACACTAAGTGCTGTTGTTGGTTTGTCTTGTATTAGCTTATACTTGTCACCAGTAATAAGACCACCACGACACGTTGTTAACAATGACTCAAAGTTTGATAACACATCTGTTGATGTATCTAAGTATGCGTTTGCTGTATAACGAGGGACTTGTGTTGAATCACTTGCACTTGCATTTACGTTTTGATCACAGTATGCTACACCAGCGTTGAATGTTGTTGTATCAATCAATGTATTTGGAACTGCTTTACCATACAATGGGTTAACAAAGTAATCATATAATATTTTGACTGGATTATCTGTGTAAGTGGCTGTCGAATCATGTGCCGCACCGATTGCTGGAACTTTCTTACCCTTGATAAGATACGTGATTGCTGGTAACCCAGATGCAAACTTATCGTCATCCCAAGTCATGTTGAAATATACATACGCTGTGTTATTACCTACACTTGTGCTTGTCCAACCAACACCTTCAGCTACTAGTGCTGAACTTGCTGCTGATTGTGATCCATCATAAAACTCTGCTGTCACAACACTTGAATATGATCCTGCTGAGAAATCAAATGCACTACCATTGTATGTTCCTGCAAGTTCATCATTAAAGAATATTGATGTTAGACCTTCAATAGGCCCTTCGCACAATGATTCTACAATGTGAAGATTAGCGTTCTTAGTCCCATTACTTGCAATGAATGTTCTATGTCCTGCTATACGTCTTAGACCATATACAACTGGGATAGGAGCACTTGAGCCTGACTTAGTAACAAGTGTGCCTGTTATTGCACTTTGTTGCGCACCTTTTTGTGCTTTTCTTGCCATTGCTTTTGTAGCAAGTGCGACTGTTCCGATTACTACAACAGCACCAACGATTGTTGCTACTGTCCCTACAAAACCTAAGAATGTTCCTACTGCTGTTGCCGCTGCTACGGCTGCTGCTATTGCTGTTGGCATTCGCTTCTCCTATATACTTCATAAGAATGATCTACTTCACTAGCATGACGCATTCTTATATTCTTTGTTGATGGGTCAGCACATAATACTGTTTGACCAAAGATGACTGGTATATATAAATCATATGAGCGATTCTTAATGCTCGCAACCATAATGTCACCTGCTTCTACTCTATTTACTGCCCTACGAACATAGCCAAGTTTGGTGAATACTTCTGGTAGATTAAGTGTCTTTGCTACTGTATTTGCTTCACGCCAAGTTGAGTATTGCATCTTAGCAAACCCTTGTTCATCATTCCATGCTGGATTGTGTAACATAACAAACTGCAATAACATTTGGTGACAATCATTAATGCCCCATGTAAACTTTTGCTTGATTAGATTCTGTGCCCAAACATCTATTACTCTTTTCCCCATTTCACATCCTTTTGAGTCTCGGTTGCTTTGTCAAAGAATGTATCCCCAGAATATAAAACTTTATGTTCTGTTGGGTTTGTATGACGACCATTAATAGATTGAAAGTCTGACCAATGCGAACTTGCACTTACAGACAGTGTTGCTGTTCTTGCTTCAAAGTCTTCTACTAATCTTGGTTGATCTAATCTACCGTCAAACACTAAGATTGGTGATCCGACAAAAGCATAACTGCTATTCATAACAACTCTATGAATAAGCACACGTCTGTCAATATAATCGTAATCTAAGAATAACTTTACATTTTCAATGTCAACACCACTTAAAGTGATGTCAACGTTTTCAATCTTAATGTTTTCTTCTTCTTGTATATCAGATACACCAAGCATACCTCTAACACTATCGTATGTGTTTCCGCTATAATCTAAGTTTACTGGAGCATCAGTGATGTAAGTGTTTGATCCACCTATACCTTGAAACTCTAGTAGATTGATTATATTAAAGGCGCTTTTGTCTAGTTCTGTTTGAGTTGCTGAATCAATGCCTCTAGTCATTACAGTGCCTCCGTAAACTTGAACCTTAATCGATATTGTCCTGCAGCATCTATTGAATAATCCAATGTGTCATCCATTAAGATTGCTTTGATTAAATAGAAGTTTGTCAAATCTGTGTTACTGTTACCATAGTTTGTTGCAATGTGGCTGTTTGCATAGTTCTTAGTAGCCGCTGGTGATATAGTATAACTTACTCTACCATAGTTGTCTGGGCTACCACTGTTACCTACGATCAAATGTGTTTTATTAAACAGGTTGACGTATGTGTTGTTTGGTATCGTTGCACCGCCTGGAGCATGACCATCGACAGTCATTGAGAACGAACCCTTGTCACATTTAGTAACAGTCATCTTTGGTGAGATGTCAGTTCTAGTTCCACCCCAGTATGCAGTGTGATACATTGCATTATGTGGAACCCATATCTGCACTTCGTTTAACCCACCTTTTGCTTCTTCAAAGAACTCAATAAATGGTTGTGCTTCTGCTTGTGTCATTGGAGGATATTCAAACTCCCAAGACATACGATGTGCGCCTGTGCCAACTGCTTTTCTTTTTAGTGAACGTGATGTAGTAGATAATACTGGACGCTCATGTCCTATTCTTACGTTACTTGGACGAACACTTATTGGTAAGTTGATTTGATAGAACTCATTGTTTTCACTAGTTGATGGCAGACTAGCTGCACCTTTACTACCTATACCATAAACTGCGTATGCTGTGTCCATGTCTAATGATGTTATAAACCGACCTGGATAGAACTCTGCGTCTGGTTGAGTGATATCTACTGTTGCTTTATAACCACTATAACCAGTCTGAAGTGCGTTTACTCTGAATAACACTCTTGGTTGTTTGTGACTTGCTGACGCTGGCACCTTCAAGATAGGATATAGTTCTTGGTAATCGTGTGTGTTTGTATCATATGCCCAACCACCAGTTACTGCATCACCATTACCATCATTACGTGCTACTGCTGTGATAGCTGTTACTTTAGCATCGTTTCCAGTTCCAGCTGTAGTTATTGAAAACTTTGCAAGTGATAAGTCAAAGAACTTTGTTGATGTATCAATAACATCATGTCCAGTATAAGCAGGGTTATACTCAAAGAACTGACCATTAACGTTCATCACTGCGTGGTAGTTTAGATAATCATATATTTTTAGTAAAGTTGGGAATGCACCAGCACCAGCCTGGCTGGGGGCATTTGTTCCGCCTGCTGTAATACCTGTAATGACTTTATCACTATTAATGTCTAACTCTGCTGCAAATGTATCAGTGCCAGTAAGACTCCAAGAACTATACCCACTAGCTGTAGACTGTGATGCTGAATCCCAACCCAAGTAAGGCTTTTGCTTGTATTCTTTAACATCATATGTCCAAGTCTTTGACGGTAATAATACTATGTCCACTCTTGATAAAATAGTTGCTGCATCAGGAAGTCCGACAAAGCTTGTTTCGTCATATGCTATCCAATATGCTGTGGGTTGTTGCCAGAATGATGGTTGATCAAAACGGCGTGTTAAATCTAAGAAACTTGGATCATATGTTCCATGGTTTGAGTTCCATAGATTATACATAATGTTATCCCAAAGCAAACAAATCTTATCAGTCATTTCTCTGACTGTATATCCGTTTGGATTGCGTTGTGCAACAGCTTGAACCCCTGATGCAAGTATTGCTGCATAGATTGCTTCTTTACTTGCTACGTAAGGGTATTTTGCTATTATATTATCACTGTTACTGCTTGCAGCTCCGACATATGTTATCGGAAATGTCTCACTTAAATCGTATCCCATTTTTTGCTCCTTTTATCCTAATGGACCTTGTGAACCACGGCGTCTATACGCTTCTTGGATGACTCCAGTGATCACTCGTTTATTTTCTAACAAGAACTGTGTTCCTGTCTGCGTATCAATAGCGTTGATAGTGAAGTTAACTGCTAAATCACCCCCGCCGTTCATACTATTTAACTCTTCATTAGGAATCACATTTCCGGCTTTGCCTGGCATAAAGATTTCTGGTCCACGCTCACCAACTAAGATTGGCTTGTTACCTGCTTTTGCTGTGTTACCACCATCAGCGAACATACCACCTAATAACATACCTGCACCTGCTAGTAGACCAAAGCCTGGGATCAATGCCCCACCAAGACCAAGTAAACTACCTAGTCCGCCTCCGCCACCACCACCGCCACCGAATGCCGCAACCATCTGTTGTTTGATGAATGTTTCGATTAGTGTTTGTATGATTGTTCTTAATACGCTTAGTGCAATGTCTTCTAGTGCTGTAAATCCATCTTTAAGACCAAAGATAACATCAGTGAAGTTACTTGCGATTGATCCACTTAGACCTTGTATTGCACTTTCAATATTGTCAATGTATGGGTTACTATTGTTTAGAGTTTCGTTTGTTTTTTCCATTGCGATATCAAATGCTTCTGCTGATATCTTACCTTGATCTAATGCTTGTCTTAAACGCTGTTGCGCTCTTTCAGCATATTGTAGTTGATTGGCAGCATTCTTTGCACTGTTAGATAACCCATCATAATAATCATCAAACGATGTGATTGGATTTCTTGCTGCTGTTGGTGTAGTTGTTGGTTTATCTTTTGCACCTGGTGTTAGAGCACCTTGAATACGCTTTGACTGTTCTTCTAGTGATGCTAATGCAAACTCATATGCGGCTGTGTCACCTGTTGCTAAAGCCATCTCTGCTCTAACTCTAGTCATCTGCGTTTCAACACCCATCAACTCTTTAGTCAATGTAGCATGTCTATCAATAAGTTCTAACTCAGGCTGTTTTAAGTATTCTTGTTGACGCTTTAATAGTGCGTATGCTGCTGTTGTTTTATCTAGTTCTGCTTGTAACAGTGTTAGACCATTTGAGAATGCTATTGTTGCTGATGTTCCAGTT
>TARA_R110000796_G_scaffold2362_1_pt1 | contig 12576 bp, 7 predicted proteins | sample TARA_R110000796 | Tara Oceans TARA_R110000796 (sample SAMEA4397815) | marine metagenome | biome: Polar Biome; feature: [SRF] surface water layer (ENVO:00010504); material: water (ENVO:00002006), including particulate matter (ENVO:01000060) such as... | depth 5 m | reverse complement strand
ACCCTTGCCATTTGATATACCTTTATGTATCCACTGGCAAAAACTATGGCATTGGGGGGCGTGGCCATGGGCAACATAAAGGCGCAGCTACTGGCAATGGTTACCGGAATCAATAAATAAAGTACAGGAACCCCAAGACCTATTGCTATACCTGCAACAACAGGAGCAAGGACTGCAACCAAAGCTACATTGCTCATTAATTCTGTCATGAAGAGCATCAATAGTATTAACAGGGATGCTGTAAATAATATACTTATATCGCTAGTAGAAATTGCGTTTGCCACCATATCTACAATACCACTTGTAGACATTCCTTCGGCCAGGGCAAGTCCACCTCCAAACAATATTAGAATTCCCCAGGCCAATTTTTCGGTATCACTCCAGCCAATTATAAAATCACCTTTTTTAAAGTTAAAGGGAATCGCAAAGAGGGAAACCGCGGCTATCATACTTATGATGGTGTCCGATAATCCTAAGGACGGAAAAATACTGTTGATCAATGTTCTAAATATCCATAGGAAAACCGTTATTCCAAAGATAGTGAGCACCATTTTTTCTTTACGGCTCGTAGGTCCCAATTTTTTTAATTCTTCCTGAATAATCTGTTTGGAACCTGTAAATTTTAATTGCTTATTGGGAAAAAACCATTTTACAAGGACTAGATAACAAATGGTTACCAGAATGGTTGAAAATGGCAATCCAACAACCATCCATTTAAGAAAGGAGATTTCAATATTGTATTCGTTTTCCAGTAAACCAATTAGAATTGAATTTGGCGGGGTTCCGATAACGGTTGCTATGCCCCCGGCGTTTGCGGAAAAGGCGATTCCCAACATTACATTGAGGGCAAAATTGCGATCATCCTTGGTAAAGCCATCGGCATCGTTTACCAAAAGTCCGATAACGGACATGGCAATGGGGAGCATAACCACAGTACTTGCGGTATTGCTGATCCACATGCTTAAAGCAGCCGTAGCGATCATAAACCCTAGGACTACCTTGTTCGGTGTAGTTCCGGTAATTCTTATGATGTTGAGGGCAATACGTTTATGTAAGTTCACTTTTTCCAGAGCCAGGGCCATTACAAAGCCTCCAAAAAAGAGAAAAATGATGGGACTACCATAGTTGGCACCTACGTCGTTGATGGGCATAATCTTTAGGAGGGGAAACAAAATAAGGGGCAACAGGGCCGCCACCGAAATGGATACGGCTTCGGTTATCCACCAAACTACCATCCAGACCGCCACGGCGATTACCGCATCGCCTTTTTCGGAGACTAGGGTATTAGGTAAATTTAGAAGAATAAAAAAGAAGATAGGGCCTAATAATAATCCTAATTTTTTGCTCAAATCCATATGGGAGGTTTATGGTGTTCTAAACTAGGTTATTTCCGGCAGTTATAAAAATGTAAACTGATATGTAGTTTTAGTTTTTGTGATATTGTTTCCAATTAGTTGAAAATCGACTCCAAGCTTATCAAATTAAGGTCTTTGTCCACCGCACCGTAAAATATTTTTACGACAGGAAGTTCTCCTATGTTGAGGATTGTATCCTTGGTTCGGTAGCCGGCAACAAAAAATAGGTTATTGTTTATCTCCAATATTTCTGGAATAAAGCTCCCCTTGTAATTTAATTTTTTGATTTCCGTACCGGTAGGGTCGAATTTGCGCAAATAGCCATCGCCTGTTGAGATTACAAAAGAATCTCCCAAGGAGATCATTGCTTGGATTTTATTGTCTACATCATAATAGTGGGTTTTGATAAGGTTTCCTTCCGAATCTGTAATGCTGAGCTCGCCATTGCTGTAGGCAACCAAGTTGCCATTGGACAATTGTATGAGGTGGTAAGCACCGTTTAGATGGTTGGCTTCGGTGATTTGCGTCCTCAAGACGGAATTACTAAGTTCTGCCGTTTTTGTAACGGTCAAATTGGTATCGAAAAACACTAGAATTGGGCTATAGTTGCTAATGAAGGGTAGGATGATATTCTTGTCGAATGTGGCTCCAAAAGCAATATAACCATTGCTTGTCTTGATCATGTCGGTCAGCACGGCATTGTTGGATCCAACAGTTTTAAACTGTACATCGAAGGCATCGCCATTGGCATTCCTGTTTTCAATAACTGCTTTATAGGTGCCATTGTCTTTTTGTGTTCCGAAGAATATGGAATATGCACCTTCTTTTAAATAGCCATAAAGGTATTTGGTAGCAGAACTTAAGGTAGCTGTTAGGGCCCAGCTGTTATTCACTGTTATTTCCTGAGACCCGTATAATTCCGGAAGGGTACGGGAAAAATGGATGTTCTTGTTACCGTTGCCCAGAAAATTTACATAGGCATTTTCAGTATTGAACTGTTGGTCGGCAATATAATTTGAGGTAGGTATAAGGTTGGTTCCCAACTCTTTGTAGTAGAATTTGGAAATGGTCAGGTTTACTAGATCCTCGGTTTTTTCCAGATAGAAAATATTGCCGTTTAGGGGGTCAATGCCCAGTTCTATTGGTAGCCCATTATATCCTAGGGGAATTTCGGGGAACAGGTAATAGGATTCCACTGGGGTTTCCACAAAAATTGTTTTGGTAAAGGTTTTACTATGTTTTTGGTCATCGTAGACAACTAGGGTAATTGTAAAACTGCCTCCTTGCTGATAGGTTACGGAAGGGCTTTCTTGGTTGCTTATTTCATTATTACCAAAATCATAGGAAAAAATAACGGCATTTTCGGAACAATTGGTCAATTGTAAAGCTTCTCCAAGGGCTATGGTATCCGTGCTTGCCGTAAAACAGGCCGTCAAATCTATCTCCTCATCGGGAGTGTTGCCCTCCTTATTGTCCTCTTTGGTACAGGATAGCGCAAAAAATGACATGAAAACAATTGCGTAGAAGTTTTTCATACAAATAGATTTGGGATCTATTAGTACTAACGTGGAAATGCCGCTCTTATTTCAGTATTTCGATGTAATACAGGGATTTAACGTTGATAGTGCCAGGTTAGTGGCAAACTAATAAACTATGGAATCTGTGGCTATTTTCGGAAGGTCGTAACCTCCGTAATCTATAAATAATTCCCCTTCTTTCGGTTTGCTTACTTGATCTGGTTTTTTAACAGGGGTATTGAACAGATATACAATCTGTAATTTTTTAAACTCTTTTAATTTTGGGAGATGTACCTCTTCAAAATTTGTTCCCATAAGGTTCAAGTTTTTAAGATACTCCAGTTTTTCCAAAGTTTCTATATTTCTTCCTGTTACCGCAGTATTGTCCAACTTTAATACCGTTAGGTGGGGCAAGGTGCTTAGTTTCTCAAAAATGGCATCCGTAACTTGGGTTTCACCCAGGTCTAGGTATACGATCTGATTTATAAGCGATTTCAGCAGCTCAAAATCTCCATCCGAAAAAGTAGGTTTGTTGATACAGGACACCTTTAGGAACTTACTTTCTTCGTTGACTCTTTCTACGTGGAAGCCTTTATTCTTTATGGCCGAAATGGTATCTGCAGATACTTCTGCAACCAATACGTCCGGGTAGGTGTCATCTTTTTTCTTTGGAAAAAACGAGTGGAACAATTCCTTTTTTAAGCCCATTTCCCCAATACTCTTGTCAAAAGAATTGCCATTGGCTATCCAAGTTTTAATAATATCCAATTCTTCCTTGGAGGGCTGATCCTTATCTTTTGGTGGCATGTGGTCTTCATGGTCCAGTGGCAATATCAATCTGGCGTAGAGGGCGCTGTTCTCGGGGTCGTTCGGCTCAATAATCGCCCCATTTTCACCTCCCTTAAGAATTCCATTTTCTTCCTCCAATAGCAATTCCCCCTTTTCTTTTTTGGTGTTGTGACAGCTTACGCATCTAGTATTGAGGATGGGCTGTACAAGGTCTGTGTAAAGTATTGCCTCTTCCCAATTTTCTTCTTCCAGGGTAGGCATTTCATAAACTTCCGGGCCAACGCCCAATAGGGATTTTATACTGTTGGGCAGAGGTTCAATGAGGTAGTCCGATCCGTGGGTAATATTTCCCCCAAGATGCCCGGTGAACGATATTAGAAATAATAGTGAGTAGGAAAAAAGGACCACTGGCACTCGCTTTATAAAGTCGATTTTTGAGGGTGCTGCCAACCTAAGATACATCAACAAAGAAAACAGGGCAGTAACAATACCCAGCCATAAATGAAATTTTACAGTATCAAAGGAATATCCTTCGCCTTTATAAAGCAGATAGCCACTAATACAGGCTATGGTAGCGAAAATAAATGCCCATTGAAATAGGATTCCAGTTATTTTGGACCATTCATTATTCTTTCTATCATACCATTGCAATAATAAGGCGGCAAGAATGAATCCTATTGGTAAATGCACTACAAGGGGGTGTAAGCGCCCTATTAATTGTTGAATAACATCCATAGATCAGCTATTTGTTCAATTTTGGGCTATTTTTTTAAATGCTACCTGACTATGGTAAGATGATAAGTTCTGAAAAAGGAGGATAGATAATTGCATTTTATTGGTTTGGTTGATTTGTGTTTTAAGCAAGAATTTCGTGTATTACATGCCCTTCCACATCTGTAAGGCGGAAGGGTCTTCCTTGAAAGTCAAAAGTAAATTGTTCGTGGTCAAAACCCAGAAGGTGCATCATAGTGGCGTGCACGTCGTGTACCGAGACTTGGCCCTCCAAAGCGGAAAATCCAATTTCATCGGTGAGTCCCCAGCTAGCACCTTTTTTAATGCCTCCTCCTGCCATCCACATGGTGAAGGCATCCCCGTGATGGTCCCTTCCCTTAAAGGCCATTTCTTTTCCTTCCCTGTTTTCCTGCATAGGTGTCCTTCCGAACTCACTTCCCCAGACCACCAAGGTTTCTTCCAATAATCCTCTTTGTTTAAGGTCTAGGAGTAGTGCTGAAATTGGCCTGTCTATTTCTGTACATTTATTTCTTAACCCAAGATCAACGGCATTGGAATGACTGTCGCCATGGCTGTCCCATCCCCAATCGAATAATTGTACAAATCGTACCCCGTCCTCAACGAGTTTTCTGGCCAAGAGACAATTGTTGGCAAAGGATTCCTTTCCGGGTTGCACCCCGTACATTTCCTTTATATGCTCTGGTTCATTGTTGATGTTCATGACCTCTGGTACTGCAGTCTGCATACGGTAGGCCATTTCGTACTGATTGATTCTAGCCAGGATCTCTGGATCGGAATATTCGTCAAATTCTTTTTTATTGATGTTGTTTATAGCATCAATAGTACTTTTTTTAAGGTTTCGGGTAATGCCTTTAGGGTCGTCTATATAAAGTACCGGATCTCCTTTGGATCGGCATTGGACCCCTTGGTATACCGAGGGTAAAAAACCACTTCCCCAGACACTTTTTCCGGCATCCGGTGTTTTTCCTCCGGAGGTAAGTACCACAAAGCCTGGCAAATTCTGATTTTCGGACCCCAAACCGTAGGTGACCCAAGATCCTATACTTGGCCTGCCCAATCTGGGACTTCCGGTATGCATGAACAATTGGGCGGGCCCGTGATTGAATTGATCTGTATTTACCGCTTTAAGGAAGGCAACTTCATCCACTACTTTTGAAAAGTGGGGCAGAAAGTTGGAGACCCAATTACCGGATTCCCCGTGCTGCTTAAATTCCGCCTGTGGTCCAAGTAATTTGGGAACTCCGCGGATGAAGGCAAATTTTCGACCTTCCAACAAGGATTGCGGACAGGCCTGATTGTTCAGCTTATGAAGGGTAGGCTTGTAATCGAACATTTCCAGTTGGGAGGGAGCTCCCGCCATATGCAAATAAATAACGGATTTTACCTTGGCAGGGAAAGGGGGAGCCATGGAAGCTAAGGGGTTGATGTCCCTTTCGGTTAGTGCAATTTTAGCTTTGTCATTGTTGCCAAGAAAAGAGTTACAGGACATAAAAAGGGAACCTAAGGCCAAACCTCCCATCCCGGCAACACAATCCTTTATAAAATGCCTTCGGGTCTTTGCCTGTATTTCCCGTTGTAACTTTTCTTTTATTAATCGGTCCAAACTGTTCATAACTACGATTTTGTTAAAAACTCATCCAAGTTCATAATAGCATTGGCCACAACGGTCAATGCCGCTAAATTGGCATCTGTATCGGTTTCAAAAGGAATAAACTCCTTAACATTCTTTGGTTTTTCTTGAAAATCGGAAAGGGAACTGTTGTACAATTCTTTTAAGGCGCTTAATTTTTCTTCGCTAATGTCCGACAAAACAGCTTTCTTGTATCCCTCCCGAATGCTTGAGTCCACATTCTTGCCCTGCCTCATGATTTTGGCCAGATGATAGGCGGTTTCCAAATATACGGGATCATTTAGTGTTACCAAGGCTTGAAGTGGAGTATTGGTCACCGTTCTACGCACCGTTGATACTTCCCTGCTGCCTGCGTCAAAAGTTAGGAAGGAGGGGTAGGGGCTGGTTCTTTTTAAATAGGTGTATACGCCTTTTCTATACTTGTCCTCTCCTTTACTTTCCACCCAATTACCTCCATTGTATACCGTTTGCCAGATGCCATCCGGTTGGGGCGGCATAACACTTGGGCCGTACATTTTGGTGCTTAAAAGCCCGGATACGGCCAGTGCCTGATCGCGAATTTGCTCTGCACTTAAGCGTATTCTAGGGCCGCGGGCATAGAGTCGGTTTTCAGGATCCAAATTGTATAATTTGGCGTTGTTTTTGGAACTCTGCCTGTAGGTGCCGCTCATCACAATATCTTTCACCAAGGCTTTTATACTCCAATTGTGCTCGTTCATAAATCTTAAAGCCAGCCAATCGAATAATTCTGGATGGGAAGGCGGATCGGATTGGGAGCCCATATCCTCTAAGGAAGCTACTATGCCCCGGCCATAAATTTGCTGCCACACCTTATTGACCAGAGTCCTAGCCGTTAGCGGGTTCTCCTTACTGACAAGCCATCTGGAGAGTCCCAACCTATTTTTTGGCCAGGCATCGTTCCAAGCGTTGAGGCTTTTGGGAGTTCCTGGTTGTACTGTATCGGTTTTCATAAGCCAACTACCCCGCTCAAAAACTTGGGTGATCCGGTTTCTATAGTCCGGGTTTTCAACCATTATAGGTAAAGAGGCTGTATCTGTATTTAATAATTTTAATAAGGTATCTTCAATGTTAGAATATTCGGCTACCGGATCATCAGGCATATCGGGAAGAAAGGCAAACCATGTAAAATATCCCAAGGTAGATTTAGGTGAGACACTATTATTATCCGTTTCTATATAAAGGTTTAGCTTTTCGTTGGTTTTTTTAAATGGAACTTTTCGTACTAAGTTGCCAGAAGTTTTATTGATGACAAACTGGGATAGAATTTCTCCCTTGGCATTATCCTTTCTTATCGTCATAGTAGTGCCGTCTATTCCCGAAGAATATTTTAAATACATATACCCCGCACCTTGAGTGTATACATTATTTAAAAAACAGAAACCATTATCCCTTAAGGAAAGCCTTCCTTCTACGTTACCATTTTCGAATTTTTTTATTAAATGCGAATGGTAAATTGGTTCGGTGTAGGTGAGAAAGTTCTGATATTTTTCGGCAATTTGGGGACTGCCGTGGTTGGAAATCCAATCTACTATCTTTTTTATCTCCTTTTTTTGGTCCGGAGTATAAAATTTTAGAGTAGGTTCATCTTCAGAAGTATCTTCATCCCTGGAATTGTTGAAAAATGCCATGAGATTGTAATACTCTTTATTTTTAAAGGGGTCATAAGTATGACTATGACATTGTACGCAGCCTATAGTGGTGCTCTGCCATACCTCAAAAGTGGTATTTACTCTGTCTATTACCGCAGCTACCCTAAACTCTTCATCATCTGTTCCTCCTTCTCCGTTATTCATGGTGTTTCTATGGAAAGCCGTTGCAATGAGTTGGTCAACGGATGGTTGAGGTAAAAGATCACCGGCCAACTGCTCAATGGTAAACTGGTCATAGGGCATATCCTGATTGAAGGCCCTTATTACCCAATCACGATATTGCCACATAGTCCTCCCCATATCACTTTCATAACCTTTGGTATCGGCATAGCGGGCTTGGTCCAACCACCAACTGGCCCACTTTTCACCATAACCATCTTGGGACAACAGCTCGTCCACCATATTTTCATAGGTAATCTTTCCAGCGGTAAAATCATTAAACAAGGAATCGTCCGGTGGAAGTCCGGTTATGTCCATGGAAAGTCTTCTGGCTATTACATTGGGCTCTGCTGCAGGACTAGGTTCCAAGTCGTTATTTTCCAAAGTCCTTAAAATAAAGTGGTCTATTTCATTTTGAATAAATCCCTCTAGATCACCCGAAGCGATACCTGCGGATTGCGTTGTTTCCGGAATTTCCACTTTTTCAGGCAAAGAATAGGCCCAATGCTTGCCCCATTTAGCGCCTTGATCTACCCATTTGGTCAATAGGTCAATTTCCTCTTTTGATAGTTTGGACTTCTTATAGGGCATCCGTAATTCTGGGTCATCTTCCTTTAATCGTTGGATAAACGGACTTTTGGCAGCATTACCAGGTATAATGGCCGGAGTCCCGGATTCTGTATTGGCAAAGGCCTCATCTTCGAATAAAAGGCTAAAACCACCACTTTTTTTAACCCCGCCGTGACAGGTAATACAGTTCTTGTTTAAGATGGGTTTTATATCGGCACTAAAATCAACCGTATCGGAAGGTTGCAGCATATTCCAAACGGAAACAACAAGCATAACTGCCCCCAATATCAATAGGAATAAATATGCCTTATTTTTCATGGTTTTTACTTTGTTGAATAAAACTCCACTAATAATAAGAATAATTATGCGAATCTATAGATAATATTGTCAAAAAATGTATTAATTAAGAATAGAACATGGAATTATTAAATAAGGACTATTTTGAGAATTGTGAAGTTGAATTATTTGTTTGCCGGGAAATTTATAGGTTAAACAATAAAAAAATGCCTACATATCCCAACCTAGAGGTAAAGGGTCTGCAAGCATTAAAGATTTTTAAAATTGGTTTAAGGTAAACTTTGCCTAATTATTTCTTTAGCACCACCATTTTAGTATCGCCCTCGGTGGCTACCTTGATCAACTCGTGCTTGGAAAGGGCCTTCATGGATTTGTCCCATTTTTTTCCACTTAAGCCTGCTTTGGTCTTAAGCTCATCCAGTGCCATTTTGCCTTCCGGCTTTAAAATGGCAAGGATTTCCTTTTCTTCCTCGCTAAGCTCTACTTGTTTCTTCTCCGGTCTCATTTGTGGGAAGAAAAGAACTTCTTGTATGGAGGCATTGTTGGTCATCAACATTACCAATCGATCGATGCCGATACCGATGCCACTTGTTGGGGGCATTCCGTATTCCAGGGCCCTTAGGAAATCTTGATCAATGAACATGGCCTCGTCGTCCCCTTTTTCCGAAAGTTGAAGTTGTTCCTCGAACCTTTCACGCTGGTCAATGGGATCGTTTAGCTCGGAATAGGCATTGGCCAATTCCTTGCCGTTTACCATCAGTTCAAAACGTTCCGTTAATGCGGGATTGTCCCTGTGCTCCTTGCACAAAGGACTCATTTCCTTGGGGTAATCTGTGATAAAGGTGGGCTGTACGTAGTGATGTTCACATTTTTCACCGAAAATCTCATCGATAAGCTTGCCAACTCCCATACTATCATCCACCTCAATATTTAATTTTTTGGCAACCTCCCTAAGTTCCACCTCGTTCATCCCGGCTACATCAAAACCCGTATGGATTTTAATGGCTTCCAAAATGGGAACCCTAGGGTAAGGGGCCTTAAATTCTATCTCATTTTTGCCTACGGTTACTTTGGACGTGCCGTTGGAATCGATAGCCACCTTTTCCAAAAGCTTTTCGGTCATGTCCATCATCCAATTGTAATCCTTGTAGGCCACATAAAGTTCCATAACCGTAAACTCAGGGTTATGGGTACGGTCCATACCCTCGTTCCTAAAATCCTTGGCAAATTCGTAAACTCCGTCAAAGCCACCAACAATCAATCTTTTTAGGTAAAGTTCATTCGCTACCCTTAAATATAAAGGGATGTTCAAGGCGTTATGGTGGGTCATAAACGGACGTGCCGCAGCCCCGCCCGGAATGGGTTGTAGTATTGGGGTTTCTACCTCCAAATAGCCGGCATCGTTAAAAAACTGACGCATACTATTGGTGATCTTGGTACGCTTTATAAAATTTTTCTTAACGCTTGGATTCACTACCAAATCCACGTATCGTTGGCGATAGCGCAATTCTGGGTCGTTAAATTCATCGTATACTTTTCCTTCGGCATCCACTTTTGGCAAGGGTAAAGGACGTAGGGATTTACTAAGCAAGGTAAAATTCCTGACCATTACGGTTTTCTCGCCCACCTGAGTGGTGAAAAGCTCCCCTTCTACGCCAATAATGTCACCAATGTCCAATAATTTTTTATACACATCATTGTACAAGGTCTTGTCATCTCCAGTACAAATTTCGTCCCTGTTGAAATAGACCTGTATACGGCCTTCGCTGTCCTGTAGTTCCGCAAAGGAAGCCTTGCCTTGGATTCTTCTGGACATAAGCCTTCCGGAAAGAACTACCTTTTTGCCTTCCTCATAATTCTCCTTGGCATTTTTAGAAGTGCTATTTACTGGGTAAAGTGCTGCGGGATAGGGGTTGATGCCCAATTCCCGTAACTTGCCAAGTTTTTCCCTTCTAATTACTTCTTGTTCCGAAAGTTGCATATTCTTATAAATTAAGGCTGCAAATATAGGCACTCTGCGTTAATCTATCAATCCAAAAATTGGAATTGATTGTTTTCAAAACAGTGTATTCAAAATATTCCCAATTCCTTGTAACAAAATGTCTGTTTTTTAGTCTTATTGGTACATTTGTCCTGCCAAAGGACGGCATCAATCAAAAATCGAAAAAAGCATGGGCTGTTTTAGGGTCTTGTTGGCCATTATTTTCCCACCCTTGGCCGTAATTGGCAAGGGATGCGGATCTTTTATTATTGTTTTTCTGCTTACCCTTTGCGGGTGGGTGCCCGGTGTTATCGCCGCCTTGATCATCCTTAACAATCCGAACTAAAAGCGTGTAGTTTGCTTTATGGTGGGAGTTTGTATCTTTGCAGGATGAACAAAAGTATTCTCTTAGAAGATTTGGGACATAAGGATTACAAGGAATAATCTATAACGGGCAAGTCTGGAAAAACCATGCCCCAACCCTGAAGGGTGAGGTTTTTTCCATTTAAAGGAATTGAGGTCGTTAATCGGGAAAAACTTAGGGTATAGATCCAATTTATGTGTAGTAAAAACAGGTCGTTAGAAGAAGAAGGAATGCATGCAGGTGCTAAGGCCGATAAGTTTGCTTACGCGGATTTATTACGAAGGACACAAACTCCACAAGAAGAAAAATTATGGGAATTCTTGAAGGTTAAACCACATGGATTCAAATTTCGAAGGCAGCATCCGTTCAATGACTAAATACTCGACTTTTATTGTCATCAAGCTAAATTTGTCATTGAGCTGGACGGAAAACAACATAAATCGAATTTGGAATATGATAATGATAGAACAAGTATTTTGGAAAGTTATGGGCTGAAAGTGATTAGGTTTGACAATCAAGAAATAGACAATAATTTTAGTAAGATAACAGAGAAGTTGATAAAAATTATAAATGGAGATGATAATTTTCCCTCCCTTTAGGGTTGGGGAAAGGAAAATTGATCATTTTCAGAACGATATTTATATTTTTGAAGCGTGAAAAGAAATAAAGTTGTAGAAATTAAAGATTTGGGGCATAAGGATTATAAGGAAACTTGGGATTACCAGGAAGAATTGTTCCAGTCTATTTTGGACTTAAAAATTAAGAATAGGAGGGAGGGCTCCCAGCTGGAAACGCCCAATCATTTTTTGTTTGTAGAGCATCCGCATGTATATACTTTGGGTAAAAGCGGGGATATGGATAACCTATTGGTAGATGAAAACGTACTTACCGAAAAAGGCGCAAAATTCTACAAAATAAACCGTGGCGGGGACATCACCTATCACGGGCCTGGACAGATTGTGGGCTACCCTATTCTGGATCTTGATAATTTCTTTACAGACATTCATAAATACCTCAGGTTTTTGGAAGAGATGGTGATTCTTACCTTGGCCGACTACGGGCTAAACGCAGAGCGATCCAACGGGGAAACCGGAGTTTGGTTGGATGTAGGCACCCCATTCGCCAGAAAGATCTGTGCCATGGGCGTACGTGCCAGTAGGTGGGTTACCATGCATGGTTTTGCCTTGAACGTAAATGCCGATCTGGGCTATTTTGATCTGATGATTCCCTGTGGGATCAAAGGCAAAGCGGTAACTTCGTTGAATGTAGAGCTAGGTAAAAAGGAAGTGGATATGAACGAGGTTAAACAAAAGCTGCTGAAGCATTTTGAAACGCTTTTTGAAGCAGAAATTATAAAACAAAAAACCGAGGTGTAAGCTTCGGTTTTTTGTTTTTCTTAAATTCTACCAATTTAGTTATTGAACTTGGTGAGAAGCATTTGGGTGGTAAGATCACCTTTTTTATTGTAGGTTTCCTGCTTTACCATTCCTA
>TARA_R110000796_G_scaffold162503_2_pt1 | contig 12583 bp, 25 predicted proteins | sample TARA_R110000796 | Tara Oceans TARA_R110000796 (sample SAMEA4397815) | marine metagenome | biome: Polar Biome; feature: [SRF] surface water layer (ENVO:00010504); material: water (ENVO:00002006), including particulate matter (ENVO:01000060) such as... | depth 5 m | reverse complement strand
GTGCTGATAGAGGTCACCCAATACATGCAGAATCATGTCCTAAAAAACATTAAAATAAATAAGTCAGAGGTTTATACGCACTACGGTGAGGAACTTCATGGCATCTTAGCTTAAGGTAGGAGATTAATAGTCGCTTGGACTACCGAGGATGCAACTCAAACAGACCTAGTAGGTGAGCTATACTTAGGGTCGGGTTGAGGCAAATAGGTAAATGTATAATTAAAACAAGACCATGGGTACGCTCAACTTATTTTTAATTTAAATAAATTATAACTATGGAGAAAGAATTAATAGAAAATGAAATCCAAAGACGTGTAGATTTTAAAATGCAAGAAATTGAATCACAATTACGAAATTGTCTTAAAGCTGCTAAGTTGGCTGATAAACATAGTTGGGGTCATGTTTATACTCGTGGATTTTTAAAGGCGTTTCAAATAATAAATGATGTGTTAGATAAAGAAATCAACATGGGAACTCCATATGATGGTGATTTTAATAAACGGCTATGGCTTCGTAAAGAAGAAACGGTTGATAAATTAAGTGATAGATTACTTAACCGAGGTGAATATGATTATATGCATAAGAAAAGTTTTATTAATAATCAAATTGAAGATTTTATAGATGGGTAAGAGATATTGTGATTGTGGAAAACCAGCAAAATGGTTATATATGCCAGGTTATCGAGATGATGATAATGACTTTTCATGTGATGATTGTGTTTCAAGAGGTTGCTCCTGTAATAATCGTCATTTAAGTAATACTGGTGAGTATGGACCAACTGAAGAAGATGGGATTGAAGGTAAGAATTGGAAATGGATTACCAAAGATGTTGAATGGACAAGGATTGATGATAAGGGTAGAGAGTGGCCATGTGCTGAATACGATTACGATACAGACGAAGATAATTTTAGTGACTTATGATTCCAAATAATATAAAAATAAAAATGTGTAAGTTTTGTAAAGGTGGTGACAAAACAATTGAAGACGTAGCTAAGCGATTTAATGTGTCAGTTTCAACAGCGAGAAATAGGTGTCAGTTACTACATTTACCAGTAAAGAAAAAAGTTCAAAAGTTAAATGAAGGGATAATTGAATTTTGTAAAGATGGTGACAAAACAGTTGAAGACGTAGCTAAGCGATTTAACATGTCAGTTTCAACAGTAAGATATAAGAAAGATGACTTAAAGTTGGATGTTTTACCTAAAGAAATAGGTAAAGTAAAAAGAAATGCACGTATTTTAAAACTTGTTGAAGACGATGAGTTAACATATAAAGAAATTGGTGAATTATTTGGCGTTACTAGACAAGCCGTTGCTGGTATAATTTTAAGGAGTGGTTATTCTAGATGGGATTCTAGACGTAAAAAATTTAAGGCGATTGCTAAGAATATTAATAATGATATTAAATTGGGGTTAACATATAAAGAAATTAATGAAAAATACACATATAGTACTTTAGCAAATTTAACTGCAAGGAATTTATTACCTTCGTTATTTAGCGACCTTTTAGAAAAAAGAAATAGGTTAATAACCAAGAAATATAAAGGGGAAATAGCAAAATCTATAGTGCAATCTGAAGATTATGACCTCAATAACCCAAATGGAATAAATACTCTAAGTGGAGTCTACTCAATTTCATCAAAAAATGGGTTTAAAAAATACCCAAAAATAGGTAGAAGGTGTGATGGTGGTACCTTTGAAGATAAAAAGATTTTAAGATATATTCAAAATAAAAGAGATAAACATGGTTGGACTTTTAAAAAAATCGCTGAAAAATTAACTAGACTTGGTTATAAAACACTAACTGGGAAAGAATTTGATATGCCAAACGTTGTATATAAGTATAACGCATATAAAAAGAACAAATATAAAAGATTAAATTATTAATGATAGAATCGTTTAGAGGTGAATACGCTTGGTTAAGCAATATGACACCAGTTAACATAACTTATGATGGAATTGAATACCCATCAGTAGAACACGCTTATATGTCGACCAAATCGCATTATATGGAGTGGAAAAGTAGATGCGCTGATGGTCAAATTTCAGCACGACAGATAAAAGCTGAGAGTAGAGGGGTGATTTTAGTAGCCGATTGGCATGACATCAAGCTTGATGTCATGAGAGAATGTATTGACCAGAAGTTTTCACAAGAACCCTATAAAACCCAATTGGAAGAAACGGGTGAGTTATACATTCAAGAAGGTAACTGGTGGAATGACATTTTTTGGGGTGTTGTTATTAAAACTGGTATTGGTGAAAATAACTTAGGTAAATTAATAATGCAAAAAAGAGATGATAATAGAAAGCAATAAGATTATCGCTGAATTTATGGGTTGTAATTACAACTCTCAAATAAGTGATATTTGTACGGATTTATACAATAGTGGGTCTAGGTCAATTGAAATCATGAATGGGGTTGAACCTCTAGTCCCTTATGACCATTATAATAACTCATGGGAGTGGCTGATGCCAGTGGTTGAGAAAATTGAATCAATCAAAGATGACCATCATGGATATTTCGGTGTTTATATCAATAGTAATAGTTGTACAATTCAAGGTACTAATTTAAGACTTGATGAACCAATGGCTGAACCTCCAATATATTTTAATTCAATTACATTAAATACGAAATTTGAATCAACATTTAAAATGGTGGTTAATTTTATAAAATGGTATAATAAACAAACAAAATAATTATGTTAAAAGAAATTTTAGAACAATACGATGATGAGGAAATATTAGTAGCGGATGGCTTTGATGAGGCGGTAATCGGTATCGCAACTGATTTTATAGACCAACCAAGATTGATATATTCAGTCAATAAATGTATTGATATATTAATGAATCGAGATGAAATGGATTATACGGATGCTATGGAATATTTCACCTATAATGTTTCTGGGGCCTATATTGAAAATTGTCCAATTTGGTGTTGGGATGATTTTGATTAGTAAAAATTTGTATATGTGAATTTAATTTAGTATATTTGTATTATAAAAACAAAAACTATGATGAGTTTAAGAAGTAAAGATTTTACAATTGAAAAAGGAATTAAAATTCAACAAGAAGAAATACGTAAGTATGGTTACAAAGTTAGACCTGAAGTTTTGTCGTTGATAATTGACGAATGTGTAAAACAAAACCTTAACCCAGAAATAAAAACTGGGTATGATGTGTTTAGAGGTAACAGCATTTCAACCTTTTTTCAAAATATTAGTGAAGCAGACGTAATAGGTAAAATCAATAATAGAAGATGAAAATACAATTAGTAGATAGAAATGAAGGTATGTGTGATGCGTGGACTACAGAGTTCATGGATTGTGATGATGTAATAATATATTGTGACGATTTCTTCGCACCAGAAACCGATTGCATTGTATCACCAGCAAACTCATTTGGGTTCATGGATGGTGGTTTAGATGCTGCGATTAGTAAACATGTGGGTAGACAAACTGAAACGAATGTTAAAGCCTATATTGCAAAGACTGACTTGAAAGAGTTATTGGTTGGAGACGCTATTACAGTTCAAACTGGGTTTCCCGCAATTCCATATTGCATTTCAGCACCAACAATGAGAGTACCAATGATTCTTGCAAATACACCAAACGTTTATTTAGCCGCTAAAGCTATATTCATTGAATTGAAGTTGCTTATGCAAGCTGATAGCGATGTTAAATCGGTTACGATTAGTGGATTAGGTACAGGGGTAGGACGAGTTCCTTATGAAATATGTGCAAACCAAATGAAAATGGCATACGATGAAGTATGGTTAGGTAAAGGTACGGCACCAAAGACTTGGTTCGAATCACAACAAAGACACCAAATGTTATTTCATATAGATATTAACCAAACAAGAGATTTACAACACCCTGAATAATGAATCCATTAGAAAAAATAGAAAGTGACCCTAGATTACAAACCATTTTAAATGGCTTAATCGAAATGTGGCACTACCAATCAGATTTTTTAGCGATGGTGGTTTACCATACAGATGATTTTGATATGGCCGTAGAGACCATTGAAAACTTTTCAGCTCACGACATGGGGCTAGAGGAAGCTTTGTTTACAGCAATGCCCTTATCAGATTTTAAAAGTAATTGTTTAGAGAGTAAGTATTTAGATAAAAGAATGTGTAAAAACTTATTCGATGAAGGGGTTATATAATGAAAACGATAAAATATGAAAAATAATAGCAAATTTTTAAGTCTGATTTTAAGACATAAACCAGATACAATTAAAGTAAAATTAGATAAAAATGGCTGGGTCGCAGTTGATGAATTATTAGCGCAGTTAAAAAAACATAATAAGGAAATCCCTATCGTTGAATTAAAAGAAATTGTTAAATTCAATGATAAAAAACGTTTTGAGTTCAATGATGATGAAACCAAAATTAGAGCGTCCCAAGGTCATAGTGTAAAGGTTGATTTACAACTGAAAACTAAACGACCACCAATGAAATTATATCATGGTACTATTAATAAAAATGTTGATAATATTATGGAAAACGGATTACAAAAAATGAATAGACATGCCGTTCATTTAAGCCATGATTTGCCAACAGCGACTAAAGTTGGTAGTCGGAGAGGTGAAGCCATTATATTGGTGGTTAATAGTGGTGCCATGTATGCTGATAGATATAAATTCTTTGAATCAAAGAATGGTGTTTGGTTGGTGGAAGAAGTTCCACCAAAATATATTAAAATTAAAGAGTTATGATAATAAACGAAACTGAAAATGGTTGTTTAGATTTTTCGACCAAGAATTTTGATAAGTTGAAAAATGGGATTGTAATTTTTCCTGAAACTTTAACTGATGTTAAAAAAATAGAACAAATTAAATTATTCTTAGAAAATATATTATGATAACAATAAAACCAACAGGTGTTATATTTTATTTAAGACAACGAGAAGATGTTCATACAGATATGTTTGAACCAGTCTCTAAGTCTCAATGGAGGTTGTTAAGGGAGATATCACCTGGTAAAATGGCGAATAGTTATCATAAATATTGTGAGCGTTGTAATTCAGCTTATTTAAATGAACTCAAAGCGAGAGAAACTAATAAGGTTGAGTTAGCATCAATTAATTGGGATTTACGTGAATTGGATGAAACTCAAAATAAATTAAAAGAAACTCAAGCAGCTGATGGGTTTTTACAATGGGCCACAGAGACAGATATTGATAATGTTTCGGAGATATTAAAATTAAAAGACTAATGAAATTATTTCATGTACATTACGGATATAGAGGTAGATTTTTCGACCTAAAATTTTGTTGCAAAACAGTGAAAGAAGCTTGTGAAAGAGTTGATATTTCATATCATGAAATGAGAACATATCATGGTACTGGAAAAAAGATAAGTGATGATGAATATTTTGATAATATCAAAGCTAAACCATATAGTCATAAAGCCGTACAAACTATTGGTCATAGAAATGAACTGGATTTTGAAGAAGCTAAACGGATAATTGATGAAGAATCTGAAAGAATTATGAAAGAACTTAAAAAATAAAATAAATGGGCAGTTGGAATGGAACATGTATGATATCAAACCTACCAATTAATAGTGGTGATGAAATCAAATTAGTGCTTATTAGAAAAAATAGTGGGTTTAATAGACTTAACCTCTCAGGTGGTTATATTTATACTACCGATATATTCACACCATCATTCTTACCGATATCAGGTAAGTATAATGATTATGGAATGATTGAAGAAATTATAGAAGATTGGAACTACGTTCTTATCGAGGGTCTTTTAAAGGATATGTATGGTAAGGAAATTGTTGTTGACGGTGAAAAGATGAGTGATTGGAATTTATACGATGTTCTTGATGGTATTGAACGAAACAATTTGCTATATAATGGTATTGATGAAGAAGAGATTTTTAGAGTTGAGATAGCTAAACAAGCTCTTGAAGTATATAAAGACAATGAAGATATTCCAGCTAGTACGATAAAAGAGTATGAAGATATTGCAAGTATCAATATCGATAAAGGGTTAAAGACACCCAACGCATCTTTTGTTATGATTAGAGCGGATATTTGGGACCATATCATTAATAATTATAAGGGTGAATTTTATAATACGCAGTCAGAAGATTATGGGACTATAAGTGCTAAACAATGGTGTAGACAAGAATTTGATACTGCAATTAAGAAAAATAACACATATGAATTATTCGCTAGAGGTATGTGTGGTAATTTATTAAAACCACAGGTACACGCTAAGCTAGTTAAAAAGGGGAAGAAAATCAGAGAAGAGATATTCAAACAATGGTCTGAATTTATTATAATTTCAAGTTATCTAAATGGTATTAGAACAGGTTGGATGCCTCAATCGGGTGCTGGTTCACAATCAGAGAGTTGGAGTGAATATAAATTATTAGCCGAAAAAATAGTTGAGATTTCTGATGAGATGATAAAAGAATATGAAGAGTTTGAGTAATAAAAGATTTGTTATAGGAGATATCCACGGAGCATATCTAGCACTTGTACAAGTGTTAGAACGTTGTGGGTTCGACTATGAAAATGATGAACTTATAACTATTGGCGATATTGTTGATGGATGGGCCGATTCATACATGTGTGTTGAAGAGTTGTTGAAGATAAAGAATAGAATTGATATTAGAGGTAACCATGACTTTTGGTTTCAGGAGTTTTTAGAAACTACTGTTCATTCCGAAAGATGGGGAAAGGGTAGTTTATCTACCGCAAAATCATATGCGAAAGCTGCTGGTATCGAGTTATTGGTTCACAAACGAACAAATCGACATTTTGAAGAAACTGATGGGTTTACTATTAATTTAAATTCAGGTGATATCCCTGAGAGTCATAAACGATTCTTCAGACAACAAAACAATTACTATAAAGATACTGATAACAACTTATTTGTCCACGGTGGTATCAATCTTACAATGCCATTAAAAGATACATTACCTTACATTATGATGTGGGATAGACATTTATGGTCAAGAGCATTGCAAGTTAAAGACACGTCAATGACATTGATATATTGTGAAGATTTTAATCAAATTTTTATTGGACACACAGCGGTAAGAGGTGGTACTGAACCTATCAAAGCTGATAAGATTTGGAATGTTGATACTGGTGCTGGTGGTGGTGGAAAATTAACAATAATGGACGTTGATACCAACGAGTATTTTCAGTCAGATTTAGTACCTGATTTATATCCTGATGATGAACATAATAAAAAGAATTGGTAATGAAAGAAGAGTTATCTACGAAAGAAAGATGGTATTTATTAAGGAATTTTTATACTGGCGGTGAAATAATCCCTTGGGATAGAATGGCAACACCTTCACATGAATGGTTTGATAATTATATTACTTGGATATCAAAAACACCTGTCGATATACCTAAATTTAGGAGTGAATTATCAGATGAAGAAGTAAAATATTTAATATTCGTTGAGGAATGTGCCAAAGAGGATAAGATATTAAGAGATAATATGAAAAATCATGAAAGAGATTAAAATACTTAAAGAAAGATTATCATTATTAGGTTACGATTGTAGTATAAATAATGGTAATATGTTAGTATTAGAAGATGGTTACGCAAAATCATTCTCAATAAATAATATTGAAATATTAATAGAAGATTTATGTTACAACCATAACCTACCTTTGAGTGAAATAGTGGGTCTTATAAAAGACCATCATTATGCTTCCAAAAAAATAAGTAGAGGTGAGGAATTAGGTGGTAAAAAAGCCACCCTTGATGAAATATTTGATAAAATGAAAGAAACTGGAAAAAGTAAAATTAAAGAAGATTTAAGAAAAGCCCTATTAGAAAAGAAAGGTGATAGCCATGACTATGGTTGCGCCATGCTTTATTTTAAGGTAAACAAAGAGGACTGGGATAAAATTCAATCTTTGATAGCCGATGAGGACCTTTATGAAGAAGACGGTGACCAATCATATGGCCGTGAAGATGACCCTCACGTAACCATTTTATATGGATTACACGCTGACGTTCCAGATTCTAAAATTGAAGAGTTGGTAGATGAAATCAGACCAACAAAATTAACATTAAAAAAGATTTCAATCTTTGAGAATGATAAATATGATGTTGTTAAGTTTGATATTGTTGGTGTGAGTGAAGGTAAATTAATTGATATGAACGCTAAGTTCGTTAAACTACCTCACACAACGGATTTCCCAGATTATCACCCACATTCAACGATAGCTTATGTTAAAGCTGGGACTGGTAAGAAGTATATACAAAGCTTATCAACCAAAGACTCTATTGTTGTGGAAGCCAAAGATGTTATGTATAGCAAAGCGGATGGAAGTAAAAATAAATACAAATTGAAATGAAAATAGAAAGTTGTGAACATATGTACTCTAAGAGTATGGATGAACCTAGACCTAGATTGTGTGTTAAATGTAAAGAACCTGAAGCATGTGATGCGTGTCTACATGATGGTGATATTCATATGTGTGGTAAAAAATCAGGGGTTGATTTAAAATTTTTCAAGAACTACGTTTTAACCTATAAAGAAACTGATTTCCATTCAGCTGATTGTTTTATTCAAGATATGTTATACGGGATAGGGTTGACAATTAATAAGGAAAGGTATTCACATCTTAGGGGTTTTAAGGCTTTTAAAAAATATTTAAACTTAGATAAATGAGATTAGAAGAACAAATCAAAAAAGATATGGTTTCGGCCATGAAAGAAAGGAATGAAGTTGCTAGGGATATATTAAGAGTCCTTAGAGGTGAACTTCAAAGAAATTTCATAACTGAAGATGTTGATGTAATTAAAATCGTTAAGAAATTAATTGAAAATATTAGAGAAAATGGTGATGATGATGACGGTGAGATTGACGTATTGGATAAATACTTACCAAAACAAATGACTGAATCTCAAATGAGACATGTGGTTAAAGAAGTGATTAATGACGATGCCATTGACTCAATGAGTGGTATGGGTGTTATTATGACACACTTTAAAAATAAACACGCTGGAACTTATGATGGTCGGGTGTTAAGTATAATAGTTAAAAATGAATTATCATGAGCGTATTAAATATCCTTTTAACAATAATATATTTATTATTAACGCACTTTATTAGTGATTTTATCATGCAATCGGATGAAATGGCCAAAGGTAAATCTACCAGTATATATTGGCTAACTAGACATGTATTTTCTTATTGTAAAACATTTTTTGTGTTTGCTATTTTATATTTTTTCATATTGATTTTATGTGGAAGCAAATGTGGGGTTGGTGAAGCGTGGTTGATAGTTTTATATATTTTTATTAATTCTGGCTTACATTGGGTAACTGATTATTTTACCAGTAAACAAGTGAAGAAATATTTTGATGTGCAAAATTTTCATATAGGGTTTGTTGTGATTGGTATTGACCAATTCATTCATGCGACCACTTTGATATTAACATTTTATTTTATATTCTTAAAATAATTTGGTTATATGGATATTAAGTAGTATCTTTGTAATCAATTAAAAGTAATAAAATATGGATATACAACAAGTTTTAGACCCAAAAGATTACCAAGTTGGTGTAATAGTCGCACGTTTCCAAGTAGACAAGCTACATGACCAACAACGTAAAATTATCGATTTCGTAATGAGTCATCACAGAAAAGTAATTATCTTTTTAGGTGTTGCAAAAACTCCTTCTACTAAACGAAACCCTATGGATTTCGCTACTAGACAAGCAATGATGCAAAAGTATTACCCAACTGCGGTAATATTACCACTACAAGATAGTCGCTATGATGCTAAATGGTCTAAAATCTTAGATAATAAAATCAGCGAAGTATTTTCAAATTCAAAACCATTATTATATGGTAGTAGAGGTTCTTTTATACCTCACTATCAAGGTAGACACGATACAACTGAATTAACATCTGATTTTGTAGAAATCAGCGGTACTCAAATACGTGATGATGTGTCTAGAGAAATTATAGAATCTTCTAAATTTAGAGCTGGTGTAATTCATTCAGTCTATGCTAAATATGCGTCTACATTTCCAACCGTAGATGTATGTGCATACAATGCAGATGGGCAAATTCTATTAGCTAGAAAGCCAGATGAAGAGCAATACCGCTTTATTGGTGGGTTTGTTGATGCAACTGATGTTTCATTGGAAAGAGCAGCTTACAGAGAGTTTATGGAAGAAGTTAATCAATGTAATATAGGTGGGTTGAAATATATCTTATCACAAAAAGTTGATGATTGGAGATATAGAGGTGAAAGTGATGGTATTATGACCACATTATTCTTAGGTCGATTTGGCCATGGTCAGGTTAAGGCCACTGATGATGTTGCTGAAGTTAAATGGTTTGAAGCCTCAAGCTTTACAAACCCAACGTTTATTACTGATACTATTATGCCTGAACATCGAGAAATGATGGCCAAACTAATTCAAAAGGTTTATGAAGATGAATTAATTCCTAATTTGGGTGGATTCTTTAAATATAAACAAATACCAAAAGACCCTGATATTGCAAGACCAAGTGAGTTTGAAATTAAAATCGAAAATTATTAATTATGGGGATGGATATTGATGCGGTGTTCGCAAAATCAGCACTGAGAAATATAGGTGAGATTGTTAGTAAATTACCTCATGGTGAACGTGAAAAGATTTGTGATGAAATAATAGAATTTCAAGATAAACTATGTAAAAAATATGGATTTCCATCAGCTTTCTCAGAAAAAGAACCATCAATTGAGGGGAAAATAAAGAAGCTTGAGGAAGAGGCAGAAGTTCAGAAGCAAATAATAAATGATTTAAATAAATCATTAGGTTATGAAAAATAGAATATTAAACGCAACATTAGGTTATCTAATAGAAGACGCTAATTTTGATTGGAATGCAATAAAAACATATATTGATGAACTAGATATCGAAATTGAAGTCGTTAAATTGAAAGAGGGGTTAGGGTTTGCAAATGACAAGGTTTATATTGATTTATTAGAGTGCTATCGTCAATGTAAAGGTGACAAGTCTTTAGTTTTATTTGTGTTATTACATGAAGTAGGTCATATGAAAAGAATAAATACTAACCCTGAGCTTAAAAATCTTTTAGAAACAAGTGATTTTGATGCATATTTTGAATCCGTTATTACTGAAGAACATGCGGCAAATGAATATGCGAAAACCATATTTAAAGAACTTACAGGTATTGAACCAAATAACTTTTACATGGTTTCAGAAATTATGTTAAGACGTGATACTTATAAAGCTAGAATAAAAGAAGTTTTTAATAAAAAACAAGAATTAGGTAGTTGGAAAAACTTTACCCATGATTATCTAATTGACCGTGATTATGTATGGCGAACTAAAGACCTTTCTTGGAATACTATGCATAGCGAAGAAGAAAGAATGGTTAGATGTTGTATAAATGGAGATTTTTACAATCCATTTGACCCTGAGTTAAGAAAATCTAATACTATTAGTGCTAACCCATTTTCATTTGATATACTCAGGATGAATGGTGGCCCAATAGATGATTATTCTGAAAAGGACGTAACTTTTATGAATCCATTTAATTCACGTTATATATCTAAAGCCTCATATGAAAATGGTGAATTAATAGAAGCTTATGAAGTTATTGATAATGAATGGGTGGGAATTGATTTAAATCAATTAAAAGAAAAATATGACAAATAAAGATGTTTTATATAGAATGTGGGAACGTGAGTTTTATGATAAATACGCTGATGATGAAAATCTTGAAGATGTAGATTTTAAAGGTATTGCAGTTGGATTTTTCATTACATTAAGATTAAATATTGAAGAAGCTTTATTAATGTATGATGAATGTATTAAAAGAGGTAAATATTAAGTTGATTTAGATGAATAAATTAAAGACCCTTGAATGGTTTGAAGAGGATGGGTGTCTTGGTGGACACCGAGGCCTTACAATTAATTTGATTAAAAATGAAGTTATTAAATGGAATGGTGACCCAGAGCCAATTAGCTTTGATAATATTGATGATGTTAAATGGTGTATAGATAAAAATATAGATAGCATTAATAAAGAAATTACCAGACTTAATGTTAAGATAAAACAAAAAGAAGCGCAATACACTAGAATAAAAAACGGCCATAGTATTTCAAACCCACTTTCAACTAGTCAAAAACTAGATTATAATAAAAGAATAGATATTTTAATAGAAAAATTAAATACTATAAAAAAAATAAATTTTAAGTTAATATGGAAAAATTAAAAATGAAACAAGAAAAAATCAATTACGAAGGATTGGTTGTTAAAATAATAGCTGGTGATAAAGATTGGGTAGGAACTGAAGTTACTATAAAAAATGTTGATGAAAATGGTGATTGTGAAATGACCATTGGAAATACAATGTTTAAGGCAAACATCAATGAGGTACAAATAGACCCATTAGGTGATATCAAAAATTATAGTTATGTGGTTGTTAATAAACAAGCAAATGTAGTATTACCCCAAAGAAGAATACATGAAGTCCCTAGATTACTTAGGGCTGACGCCTATACTGTAGGGTCAGATATCTTCCAATCAAAAAAAGCTAAAGAGAAATCAATTTATTACGTAACGTTTCGC